>Ga0265339_10001141_pt1 | contig 20061 bp, 15 predicted proteins | sample 4CB219metaG_FD_202085 | JGI IMG/M metagenome (GOLD analysis project Ga0265339, IMG submission 202085) | Rhizosphere microbial communities from Carex aquatilis grown in University of Washington, Seatle, WA, United States - 4-CB2-19 metaG | ecosystem: Host-associated > Plants > Roots >... | reverse complement strand
GGTCAGGTCGGGTTTGCCATCCGCTGCCTGCAACACGATCGTGTCGAGCGACGCCACGTACGGCTTGTCGAGCGTGCTCGGATTCGCTTCGAGTTGCTCGAAATCGCGGATCTTGTCGATGGTCTCGCCTTCGAGACGCGCGGGATACGCACGCGAGCGCCACTCCGTCGGAAGATCGTAGAGCCGCAAGCGATCGGCGCTCGGCTTCTCTCGCGCGTCGTCGCCGGAGGCGATGGTCACAAAGTTCCTAGTCGCGTCGGGCGAGCTGCCGTCGCCCTCGGTGCGCACGAACAGAGCGGCGGTCCGGAACCGCGCGGTGCACTTGTCGTCGGGCAGCGTGCGCGCGGGGTTGTCGCCCTTCGCGACCTGTCGTTGCACCCAGGCCAGGCAGTGGACCGTGTTCTTGCCCGACTGCGCGTCCCACGCGGTCTGCATGTCGGGACGTAGCGCGGTCATGTCCGCCTCGATCAGCGACGAGATCCCCTCCATCACCAGCGGTGGCGCCGCCTTCCCCGCGCCGTCCTGGCTGCGCGGCTGCGGCACCTGCGCCACCGATGACGTCCATCGATCGAAGTACTCGAACTTGAAGTGTTGCCAGTGAATCGCCAGGCGCAGCTCCACCGGCGCGCCCCGCTCGCCAATCTGGGTCTGGCGGTTGTCGATGTCCTGGAACGAGCCGTCCTTGAACGTCACGCCGGCCGCCGGCGCCGGCACATCGAAGTATCCCTGCTGCGTGTTGAACTCACGCGGGAGCATGAAGAAGACGCGCCCGGCGCCGACGTCGTCCAGCGCCTCTTCCTTGTTCACGAGCTTCTGCTTGTCGAGCTCTTTGCGATCGGCGGTGACGTAGCAGCGGTCCTCGCCCGCGAGGATGCGCAAGTAGAGCCGGCTCGCCTTTCGCGGGATCACGAACTGCAGCAGGCCGTCGGCGCCCACCTTCTCGTTCGGCTCCTGATCGACCTCCATCGATTCGGCGTCGGGATCGGCGCCGGGGGTCGGTTCGGGCGCGGGCGCCGGGGAAGCCCCGGCGCTGTCGCTGTCGTCTTCGTCGATGATCGGCGCCAGATCATCTGGCCCGCGCGGCGGTCCCGGATCGTCGGCCGGGTCGCCGAACTTCGCCTCGACCTCGAGCCCCTCGGGGAACGGCCGCACTTTTCCCTCAGGATCGACGAAGGTGAGCTTGAGATTCACCTCCGCGAGCGGCAGCCCCTTGGGGATCCCGATCGGATTCTCCCGCGGCGGAATCTTGATGTAGACGGGGCACTCGGCCGGTTCGCACTTTCCCGGCTTCGGGTGGCAAACCAGGCTGACCTCTTCGCCGGGATCGAAGAACAGAATCTCCACGCGTCGATCGGGCGGGTTCTTCTGCGGTCCTTCCAGGTGCTCGTCGGTTCCTTTCTCGAATGGATTGCGCCGCGCCGGATTGAAGGGGATGTGCTCGCCACAGCCGACGAAGTCGGTCATCCCCGACGGCGCCTTCAGCGCGGCCTGGATCTGCTGGAGCGCGGAGTAGCTCGTGAGCTCGAGCAGATCCATCAAATCGGACATATAGAGGTCGTAGATCGCGCCCCAGGTCTCGGCACCGGCCTTCTTGTCGACGCCGATCTTCTTCTTGAACGGTGAATCGAGGCCGGCGTTCGTCGCCTTGTCGACCTCCAGGTTGTAGAGCTCCTGAAAGCGGCCGATGGCGTCGCCCGTTTGCTTCCCGAGCTTGTTGTCGATGCCCCCCGGATCGCAGTCCCACCCGGCGCGATCCACCTGCCAGGTCAGCACCGCCTGAACGTCGTCGACCGCGTCGTCCTGCGCCGAGAGCTTGCTCCAGTCGTCGCGCTTGCCGCGCAGGAGCAGCGACACGTTCTTGGCGCGCTCCTCCGATAGCTTCTGGTTGTAGGTGGCGGATCCGCTGGGATCGGTGTGACCGGTGACGAACAGCCCCTGTGCGGTGTGTCCCTTCGCGTGGTACAGCGCCGCGTAGATCACGCCGAGGCCGGTGACCCGCCGGGTGTCGAGCACCGGCGTGCTGCCGTCGACGCTGGCCAGATCGGGCAGAAGCACACGGCGATCGAAGTTGAAGTGCGAATCCTCGACGTCGAGCACGAAGATCTTCGGGCGGACGAGGATGAACTTGTGGATCTCCTCGTTGGCGAGGTCGAAGACTTTTCCGACGGCGTCTCGGAGCTTGATGCGGATTTCAGACACGGCGCAGGCGATCACGATACTCCCGACCCTCGGGAGCGTGCAACGAAGCGGTCAGGTCGAGTGGTCAAGACCCGCTGGCCGATGTCTCCGCTTCCACCGAGATCGATTTGAGGTCGGGATAGCGCTGCCGCAACGCCTGCTGCAGTCGATCGATGGTTCTTGGCACGTCGTCCGCGCGCAGCTTGGAATCGAACACCACCTCCAGCTGCGCCACGATCTCGTGTGGTCCGAAGTGCACCGCCCGCACGCGTCCCATGCGCGCGACGTCGCGATCGGCCGCCGCAATTCGACGGATCCCGTCGACGACTTCTCGTTCGGCGGTCTCGCCGATGAGCAAGCTCCGCGTCGCGCGTGCCAGGACCACCGCCGTGGCCATCAGGATCAGGCCGATGACGATTGAAGCGATCGCATCGGTGATCGACGACCGACAGAGCACCTCCAGCGTCACGCCCGCGGTTGCGACCAGCAGGCCCAGCAGCGCCGCGGAGTCTTCGAACAAGACGGCGAAGCTGGTTGGATCGCCTCCGCGAGGATGGCCGAGCTCATGGTCAGGGCCGCCGCGATGAACTTGAGCACCGCGATGCCAACGTTGGCACTGATGGCGAACGCCACTGTCCTGGCCGACCCCTCGCTGGGCATCCCTCAAACGTAACCACCGGTAGAGCCGAAGGCGTGAATCTGGCCGCTGGTCGCGCATCGCTCCGCCGGCTAGAGTCGAACTCTTCGTTGGACGCCGTCGAACAGTTCCCGTTGTCGATTGTACTTTCGCCGCAGGGGCATCTCCGCGTCGACCCGCGCGCGGATCCCGGGCTGTCGCCGGATCTTTCAGGGCTCGCCGAGCAATTTGCACGCGGCGACGGCTTCGGTGTATTCCGCCTGGGCGCGGCGGAGGCCGACAAGGCGCTGCCCAGCGTTTTGAGCTTCTGGCGTGACGTCGGCCGAGCATTCGTCGTCCGGCTATGTGCCACGGAGAACCTCGAGGAGCTTCGTGCGAAGGTCCACGTCGAGGTTCCGCGCGACGAGCTCGCCGCGTTGGCCGCCGAGGCGCCACCGATGCCGGGCGGCGAGTACCTGACGCCCGCGGTCCTCTCCGACCTCTGCGCTCGGATGGCGTCCGCCGTGCAACACGAGCTCGGCGATTGGCAAGGCACGGTCGAAGCGTTCTTGCGGAGCGCGAGCCCGGCCTGGAATCTCGTCGGGCGCGTCTGCTTCCACCTCGCCGAGAACAAGAACGACCCCGACGCGCCTTTCGCCTTCCTCGCGACCTATACGACGCGACTGTCTGCGAAAGCGAAGGCGCAGCACCTCCCGCTCGCCCAGGCGTTGCGCGAATACGCGGGCGCGCGCAACAAGGCCGCGCTCCTCGCCTTGCTCGAGCCGGTGCAGCGCGCGTCGCGGTCGAGCGAGATCGTCAAAGAGATGGTGGACAGCGGTGCGCTGTTCGAGACGCTCGCCTGGACCCCGCCGGAGGCGCATCGATTCCTTTCCGATGTGCCGCGGTTCGAGGCGGCCGGTCTGGTCGTGCGGATGCCGGCGGCGTGGCGGGCGAAGCGTCCGCCGCGCCCCGAAGTGCAAGTGACTCTCGGCAAGAACCCAGGAAAAGGGGTGGGCGCGGACGCCATCCTGGACTTCTCGATCGCCGTCACCCTCGATGGTGAGGTGCTCACCGAGCGCGAGTTGCGCGCGATCCTCGAGGGTACCGACGGCTTGGCGCTGGTGCGTGGCCGCTGGGTGGAGATCGATCGCGAGCGCCTGCGTCACGTGCTCGATCACTGGTCGGCCTTCGAGGCGGCACATGCCAAAGGCGGTCTCTCGGTCGTGGAAGGACTGAGGCTGCTCGCGGGTGCCAACATCGACGAGACACGCGACGAGACGGACAGCGCTTCGCGCGAGATGCTTGCCGATTGGTCGAAGGTGGTCGCGGGCGAGTCCCTGTCAAAGACACTCGCCGGCCTTCGCAGCCCCGAGGCGCTGGCGGATCTCGACGCCGGGGAGCTGCTTCGAGCCGAGCTGCGCCCGTATCAGAAGATCGGGCTTCGCTGGCTGTGGTGGCTGCGGAGCTTGGGGCTGGGCGGATGCCTGGCCGACGACATGGGGCTGGGGAAGACAATCCAGGTGATCGCGCTCCTGGTGCTCCTCAAAAAGAAAGGCGGACCCGCCTACGGCCCCAGCCTGCTGGTTGTCCCGGCATCGCTGGTAGCAAACTGGTGCGCGGAGATCGCACGCTTCGCTCCTGGCTTGAACGTCCTTGCCGCTCATCCTTCCGAGATGCCGTTCGCGGAGCTCGGGGCACTGACAGCGGGCGAGCTCGATCGCCGAGACGTCGTTGTTACCACCTATGGCACCGTGCAACGCCTGCCGTCGCTTTCGTCCCACTCCTGGAACGTCGTCGTGCTCGACGAGGCGCAGGCCATCAAGAACGCGGGCACCAAGCAGACTCGAGCCGTCAAGGCGTTGCGCGGGCGCCTGCGCCTGGCCCTCACCGGGACGCCGGTCGAAAACCGGTTGGGGGATCTCTGGTCGCTGTTCGACTTCGCCTGCCCGGGCCTGCTCGGTTCTTCGAAAGCGTTCGGTCGGTTCGTCCGAGCCGCCGAGAAGCGGGGCCACGGCAGTTACGCTCCTCTCCGCGAGTTGGTTGGCCCCTATATTCTCCGGCGCCTCAAGTCCGACAAGCGCGTCATCGCCGACCTCCCCGACAAGACCGAGGTTCGCGCCTTCTGCGGCCTCACGAAGAAGCAGGCGGCGCTGTACCAGCAGACGGTCGACGATCTTCGGAGCTCGCTGCAAGGGCTCGACGGCATCAAGCGGCGCGGAGTCGTGCTCGCGTCGCTGGTTCGGCTCAAACAGATCTGCAACCACCCGTCCCACTGGCTCGGCGCCGGCGCCTATGCTCCCGAGGACAGCGGCAAGTTTGCGCGCCTCGCCGAGATCGCCGACGAGATCGCGGCCCGGCAGGAAAAGGCACTGATCTTCACCCAGTTCCGCGAGCTGACGCGCCCGCTCGCAGACTTTCTCGAGGGCGTTTTCGGACGGTCAGGCTTGGTGCTGTCGGGAGAGACCGAGGTCGAGAAGCGCAAGGGGCTCGTGGTGCAGTTTCAGCGCGAGGACGGGCCGCCGTTCTTCGTCCTGTCGCTCAAGGCGGGCGGTACCGGGCTCAATCTCACGGCCGCGCGTCACGTCATTCACTTCGATCGATGGTGGAATCCCGCCGTCGAGAACCAGGCGACGGATCGCGCCTACCGGATCGGCCAGAAGAGCGGCGTGCTCGTACACAAGTTTGTGTGTCGTGGAACGGTGGAGGAGAAGATCGACGCGATGATCGCGTCCAAGCAGGATCTGGCGCACCAGATCCTCGACGGCACGACCGAGGTGAAGTTGACCGAGCTCGACGACGAGCAGCTCTTGCGCCTGGTCGCGATTGACATCCGCACCGCGCTGGCGGAAGGCTGAGCAAGGAACGACGACGATGCCCTGGTACCGCGGCGGTTTCGAGTTCAAGGAGTACGTCTCGGTCGAGGAGAAACGCACCCGCGCCCGCGCGGCGGCGGAGAAGATCGCGCGCAAGCAGAAGCGCAGCCTGTCCCCGATCGGGCCGATCGATGGAAGTAAGATCGTCAGCACGTTCTGGGGAAAAGCCTGGTGCGACAACCTCGAATCGTACGGCGACTACGCCAACCGTCTGCCGCGTGGCCGGAGCTACGTCCGGCACGGCGCCGTCATCGATCTTCAGATCCGCGCCGGCAAGGTCGACGCGCTGGTCAGCGGTACGTCGACCTACCAGGTCACCGTCGCGATTGGATCGCTCCCCGCCCAGTCCTGGGGCCAGCTGGCGGCCGAGTGCACCGGCCACATCGATGCGTTGGTTGACCTGCTCCGCGGCACCCTGCCGGCGCGAGTCATGGAGCTGGTGACGCGAAAGCAGGGCGGACTGTTTCCTGCGCCGAGACAGATCTCTTTCAAATGTTCGTGCCCCGATTGGGCCGACATGTGCAAACACGTGGCCGCCACGCTGTACAGCATCGGCGTTCGCCTGGACGAAAAGCCAGAGCTTCTGTTCGAGCTACGCGGCGTCGATCATACCGAGCTCGTCGGTGGTGCCGCCGCCGCCGCCCCGCGACTGGCCAGCGAAGCGAAGGGCCGCTCCAGTCGAAAGGTGGTGAAGGGCGCGGATCTCTCCGCGTTGTTCGGGATCGAGCTGGACGCAGCGGCGCCGGCGCCGGCAGCCAAGTCGGCGAAACGAGTGAAGCGCCGATGAATCGCTCGTGTCCTGACCGAGGGCGCTAGAAAACCTGGTGCGCGACGTCGGTGTGCAGGCGCAGGCCGATGGTCGTGTCGTAGGAGGCGCCCCAGCCGAGCTCTTGCCGCTCGACCGCGAACACATCGAGGCCGAAGGTCAGGAACAGTGTCGGTAGCAGCGGCACCGACAGCTTGCCGCTCGCGCGCAGCTGGTGCTGGCGGGTGCCGGTCGGCTCGATGAAGTCGTAGTCGACCATCGCCTCGAGCTTGATCGCCAGCGCGCCGAAGGTGGCGAGAGCCGTCGGATCGAGAGTGCCGCCCGCCTCGATCACCGCGCGCCAGTCGCCGGCGGGCGACGGCGCGAGCAGCTCGCTCTGCGCCCCGGCGCCGGCACGCAGCTTCAGCCGCGGCGTCAGCGTGAACTGCGCGCCCGCCGTGTCGGTCAATTGCAAATGGTGATAGGTGCGGGTTTGCGTTGGCGTGACGGCCGGGCGCGTGAGCTCGGATTCGAGCCACACCCGCGCATACGGATCGGGAATGAACGGTTTGGGCACGCGCCGCCAGTCGCGGAGCCCTTTGTAGGTATAGGTCGCGGTCGCAGTGATGAGGTCGACTGTCTCGCCCGACACCTCGGCCATGCCCGGCGGCTGCGTGCGCGACCAGCCGTACTGCAGATCGAAGCGCCCATCGGCGTCGTGGATCGGGTGGCGCAGCTGGGTGACCAGCGTGGCCTCGGCTTTGAACGACGTCTGCCGCGCGCGGGTCAACTGCGTATCGCCGTAGCCGGGGCCGTTGGAGATCGACGTGCTCGAAAAATCGAGCTCACCGTCGGCCAGCGCCACCAGCAGCGGGCGCGTCTCAGGCGGCCGGCCGAAGTCGGTCCTGGCGCTCACGGTCGGATCACCATCCTTGGCGGCGGTTTCGTGGGCGAGAAACGCCACCAGCGTGTCGCGTAGATCGGGCGCGCCGGCCAGCGGTGCGAACGGCAGCGCGTGCGGTGCGAAGATGCCGTCGCCTCCGTCGGCGACGAAGGCGATGGTGGCGACGCGGTATGCACGCGCCTTGTCGAGCGGTCGCCCGTTTATCTGGAGTCCTGCCGCGCTCTTGGTCAGGCCGACAATGGCCAGCTTGGGATTGCCGAGAGCGGGCGCGAGCAGCGATTCGATCAGCGGTCCGGGGACGCGGGCGGAGCCGAGCACCGCGCGGTAGGGCATCGCGCGCTCGAGATCGCCGCGCGTGAGCGTTCCGGCGATCGGGAACGGCGCACGCTTGACGAACGGCGCGTTGATGAGGGCGATCTCGGCGCCGCTCCGCTGGCGCATCACCTTGAGCAGATAGTCGCGGAAGTCGTCGCGCGTGAGCGTGCCCTTGATCGGAGCCGGCGCGACGGGCTGGGCAGCGCGCGCGCAGGTCGCGGCGGCCGCGCCGGCGAGCAGCCGTTCGATCTCGGTGTCGCGCGCACCCGCCCGGGTCTCGACGACGTCAGCGGTGGCCAGCGCACCGCCAGCGGAGAGCTCGACCACCGTGAGCGCACCCGCGCCGGCCTCCGAGCCGACCACCGGTGGAGCCCCTTCTCGACGCAACAGGCCCAGCGTTCGGCCGGTCTCTTCGTCGAAGAGGCCCGCCGCCAGCAGCAGATCGGGTGCGCTGGTCGCGTCCAGGTGGCGCTGCAGGGCATCGATCTCGCCGAGCGCGCGTGCGTCACGCGGCCCGTCGGTCAGGACCACGACCCGGGAGGCGCCGGCCGCGCGCAGCCGCTTGACGCCGTCGCGTACGGCGGCCAGCGGATCGCCGAGACCCAGGCCGGCCAGACGTCCCGGCGCGATGCCGGCGATCACCGACGGCGAGATCACGGCCAGCACGCCGACGACCGTATTCGAGCGCCGCACGAGGATCTCGTGCCTGATCGCCGCACAGGCCGGTCGGCGCGCATCGCACGTGAGGTTGGTAGCGACCAGTGGTAGCCCCGCGCGGGCCAGCGCGGGCAAGAGCTCGTCGAGCAGCGGCGGGGCGAGCGAGAGCTCGACGTGCCCCAGCGCGATGGCGTCGTAGTGGGCGCGCGCCAGCAGGGCCGCGATCGTTCGGGCACCGGCGGCGCCGCTCGCCAGGATCTCGTTGGCCAGCGGATCCGGCCCTGACCAGTTTCCGCCGAGCAGAACGACCGGCGGCGGCTCGCGGGCGTCGCGCGCGCCGGCCCGCTGGAGGTCGATCCCAGCCAGCAGCCCGGCAAAGTCGCGCATCGCCACCGCTGGCTGGCCACAGGCCGACGCGAACTGTCCGTCGAGATCGGCGTGGAACAGAATCTTCATCGTCGACGGGGTCGACGCGCCCAGCGCTTGCGGCGACGCCTCACGCGCGATCAACGTCGCGGTCGCGATCACGGCGACACCAAACGATCGACGGGCGCGTCCGCCCCCGGCCACGGTCATGACGGTGGCTACAACCTAGTGACGAGCCGCAGGACGGCAACCTTCCCGCGTTCGATGGGATGAGTAAGATAGATGCTCTATGATCCTGACCCACCCGCCAGGCGACCCGGCAGCCGCGATCTGGATCGATCTGTTTCACCCGAGCGACGAGGAAAGCGCGCGGGTGCGCGACATCACCGGGCTGCGCGTACCGACCGAGAGCCAGGTGAGTGAGATCGAATCGACCAGCCGCCTGGCGTTCGAGAACGGCGCCTACTATCTGTCGGCCCCGCTGGTGGGGATCACTACCGACGGTGACCACCCGCTGACGCCGGTGGGATTCGTCCTGTCGCCGCGCGTGCTGGTGACCGTGCGGTTCGCCGAGCTGCCGTCATTCGACGCTGCGCGCAGCCTGTGCGTGGCGCAGCCTCCCAGGAACGCCGAGGAGGCGCTGCTGCACATCTTCGAGACGATCGTCGATCGAGCGGCAGATGCGCTGGAACGGGCGGGCGCGGCTTGCGATGATCTCTCCAGCGCCGCGTTTCGCAGAAGCACGCGCCGCAAGACCGTCAGCGGCCAGCTGAGCGCGGCGTTGCGCCGGATCGGCGAGGCGGCAGAAAAGATCTCGCGCATCCGCGACGAGCTGCTGGCGCTGGGCCGCATCGGGAGCTACGTCACCGAGAGCGGGATCGAGGGCGCACCGACGGTCAACGCGGCGCGGATGAAGTCCATCCGCGCCGACGTCGCCTCGCTGACCGACTACCAGGCCCACCTCGCCGGCAAGGTGCAGTTCCTGCTCGACGCCACGCTGGGATTCATCAACATCGAACAGAACGAGATCGTGAAGACCCTGACCATCGCGTCGGTGGTCGGGATTCCGCCGGTGTTGATCGCGGGCATCTACGGGATGAATTTCCGCGCGATGCCCGAGCTGCACTGGATGCTCGGTTATCCGTTCGCACTCGCGCTGATCGTGCTGAGCGGCCTGGTGCCGCTGTGGTGGTTCAAGCGTCGCGGTTGGATGTAGAGCCGGAAGCCCGCGGAAGCCGCATCGTGAACGAGGTCCCGTCCGAGGACGACGCGACGTCGATCGTGCCCTGGTGCGCGCATACGATCTCACGCACGATGAACAGTCCCAGGCCCAGGCCGGCCGGGCTCTTGTCGCCTCGATGAAAGGCGTCGAACAGGTTCGGAAGCTGCTCGGCCGGAATCGCGGGGCCGCCATTGCGAACCGTGACCTCGACATGAGTGCTCGCTCGTCCCGCCAGAACCAGGCTGACACTGCCCACGCCGTGCTGGATGGCGTTGACGACCAGGTTGGAGAGCGCCTGCTCGATGCGAGCGCGATCCCAGGAGCCGTGGAGCTCGCCGTCCATACGGGCCGCGATCCTCGCAGCGGGGTAAGCGGCCTGGACCTCGTCGATGATCTCGCGACAGAGCGGGGCGAGGTCCACCGCCTGCCGGTTCAGCGGAATGCCTCCGCCCAGCCGGCCGCGCGTGAAGTCGAGGATGTCACGGATCATCAGCCCCATCCGCTGTGCGCTGCGATCAATCCGGTCCGCGATCCGTTGCGCCTGCTCGGGAAGAGCGGGAACCCGGCGCAGCAGATTGGTCCCCGTGATGATGGCGTTGAGCGGATTGCGGAGATCGTGCGCGAGCACGCCCATGTTCGTGTCCTGCCTTCGAGTGACCGCATTCGCCTCGGCGAGCTGCTGCTGCTGTTGCAACAGCAGCGCTGCGCGGCGCTCGAGCTCGATCCCTTGTTCGTACAGCGCCAGCAGATTGCGCACCTTGCCGCGCAGGATGTCGGGGTCGACCGGTTTGACCAGATAGTCGACCGCGCCGAACTCGTAGGCGCGCCGCATGGCACGGTCGTCCCCGGCGCCGGTCACGAAGATCACTGGCGTCGCGCGCCTCAGCCGGCGCCGCAGGAGCTCGACGGTCTCGAATCCGTCGACGTCGGGCATCCGTACGTCGATCAGCAGCAGCGCAAACTGGCGCCCCGCCAGGTGCCGGACCGCGTCCGTCCCCGACGTAGCTTCGACAAGCTCATGACCCAGCGGTTCCAAGACCGCGCGGTAAGCAACCAGGTTAGCCGGAGAGTCGTCGACGAGAAGTAGGGGAAGTTGTGCAGATGCTTGATCTTGTACAATATTTTCCACCATCGCCGACTAAGGTGGCACGTGACTCGACCGCTGAAAAGGGGGCGTCCGCGGTTGCGGACGGCGCACGGGCGATCTGATCGGCGACGGTGAGAGCCTCGTCACTTCGACTTCGATTTCGCCCTCGCGGCCTGCGCGGCCTGGTCCTGGGATTCGCAGTCTTTCAGCTTCTCGAGGTCCTGCTTGGGGATGATGGCCGCCACGGTCTTGTTGTAGCGCGTGAGCTTGACGCGCTCGCCGTCCCTCGTCCTGCTGAGGAGGTTGGCGAAGTTCTTGCGAGCGTCCGCGATCGGTATCCGTTGGGTCATGGTCCTTAAAACTTGCCACGGTCCGTTTGCCGTCAAGCGCGTGATCCGGAAGGCGTCACGCCGGGCGGGTTGGCGCGCGCGGGGTGAGCCGCGCGTGGCCCGACGAGCCTGTCCAGGATCTGAGCCACGATCTCCGTCGAGGTGGGATGTGCATGGTCGCGCGGTCGCGGAACGGCGACTCGCAGCTCCAGAGCCACGCGTCCTTGGTCCAGCATGACGATCCGATCCGAGAGCGCCACCGCCTCCTGAACGTCGTGCGTGACCAGCACCGCCGTGAAGCTTTCGCGTAGCCAGATCTCCTCGAAGAGCCGATGCATCTCCAACCGCGTGAGCGCGTCGAGGGCGCCGAATGGTTCGTCGAGCAAGAGCAGGCGCGGGCGGCTGAGGATCGCTCGGGCGAGCGACACGCGCTGGCGCTGCCCACCGGACAGCACGGCCGGCCTATCGCGTCCGCGACCTCCAAGACCCACCTCCTCGAGCACGCCGGCGATCGCGTCCGCGGAGGCGGTTCCGGGCGGAAATCCGATTGCGACGTTGGCCGCGACGGTTCGCCAGGGGAAAAGGCGTGGCTCCTGAAACACCATGCGGACTTCGGGACGAATTCCCGGCGCTGACACGCCGTCGAGCAGCACCTCCCCCGCGAGCGGAGCCTGCAGCCCGGCGATGATCCGCAGCAACGTTGTCTTCCCGCAACCGCTGCGGCCCACGACGCCGAGGATCTGTCCCGGCTCGAGCGTGAGGTTCAGATCGTCGAGCACGCATCGTTCTCCGAACGCGTGGCCGAGGCCACGGATCGCGAGCGAGGCGCCGAAAACCATCACGCGGCCTGTTCTCCGGCCCAGCTGATGAGATGGTGCTCCAGCAGGCGCAGGGCGCTGTCGGTGAGTTTGCCGAGGAGCGCCAGTGAAACGATGCCCACGATCATGATGTCGGGGCGCAGGTTGTTCTGACCGTCGATCAGCATGAACCCCAGGCCGCGCGTCGAGGCGATGAGCTCGGCAGCGACGAGAAAGAGCCAGGCCTGACCCGCTCCGATTCGCAATCCGGTCAGCGCGTAGGGCGCTGCGGCGGGAAGAAAGATCCGGAACAACAGCGCGGCTCGCGACATCCCGAAGACCACGCCCACCTCCACCAGCTTCGGATCGATACGCTTGATACCGGCCACGACGTTGACGTAGATGGGGAAGAAGGCTCCGATCGCGATCAGTGTCACCTTCGGGAGCTCGTCGATCCCAAGCCAGAGCAACAGGAACGGGACCCAGGCGAGCGAGGGAACGTTGCGTAGCGCCTGTAGTGTCGGATCCAGGATGCGCTCCGCGGCGCGTGAGGATCCGACGAGCGCAGCGCTCGGCAGCGCCGCTGCGATGCCGAGCGAAAAGCCGAGGGCGACCCGGCGCAACGAGGCGAGCACGTGGCGCTGGAAGTCTCCGCTTTGCACGAGCTCCCGGGCGGCTGCCCAGGTCTGGTCAATCGGGGGGAGCTGGTTCGCGGTGAATCGGTGCGCCACGCTCGTGGTCATCCACCAAAGTCCGATCAGGACGGCGGGCAATGCGGCTGCGGCCAGCCAGGCGATCTTGCCGGTGCGCGCGCCGGATCCGCGGCCCCCGCGCCACACGGTCTTATTGCCGGCCCTTTTCGAACACGCGAGCGGCGAACGCGGGCTCGATGAGCCCATCGAGCGCCTTAACCGGATCGGCCCCCGGCTTCACGATCTTTTCCTCGACCAGCACGGGGATCACGCCCTCGAGCGCCTTCCTGAGCAGAGGACCGGGAACGCCCACGCCTTGCGCGGGATCGAGCCCGGTGCGTTGGGTGAGCTGGTTGCGCGCGATCGTGACGTCGATCTTGGCGGCCTCGGCGAGGATGTCCGCCGCCTCCTTCGGATGCGCCAGGATCCAGATGCGCGCCCGCTCGTACGCGCGGATGACGCGCTCGACGTAGGCGGGATACTTCCCGATGAAGTCCTCGCGCGCATTCAACACGCCGAACGAGTTGAACTCGACCTTGCGGAACAAGACTCGCCCGTGGTCCTTGAGGAGCGCGCTGGCCAGGAACGGATCGAGCGCCGCCCACGCGTCGACGTTGCCGCGCTGCCAGGCCAGGTAACCGTCGGAGTGTTGAAGGTTCACGAGCTCGACGTCCCGGGCCGAGAGGCCGTTTTCGTGCAGCGCGCGCAGCGCCAGAGTGAAGGGGTCGGTGCCACGCGTCGCCGCGAGCTTCTTGCCGCGCAGGTCGGCGACGGTCTTGATGCCGGACTTCTCGGAGACCAGCAGCTGCGTCCATTCCGGTCGCGAGTAGACGTAGACCGTCCGGTGCGGTACGCCGTTGGCGCGGGCGAGCAGCGCCGCGGAGCCGGCGGTCGAGGCGAAGTCGGCGCTGTCAGATGAGATCAGCTCGTTGGCCTTGTTGCTGCCCGCGCTGAAGAGCCAGCGAACGGTCACGCCATCGGCAGCGAGATCCTTCTCGAGCCAGCCGAACTTCTTGAGCACGAGGCTGCTGGGATTGTAAGTGGCGTAGTCGAGGCGGACTTCGCTGGGTCTGCCGTCGTCGGCGCGGGCCAGGCTCGCCGGGAGACAATGAAGCACCGCCAGGCCAGCGAAGAGCGAGACGCTCGCTCGCGCGACGGATTCGAGAGGCTTGCGCATGGATGGACTCATACCCGAGCGGTCCGTATCTGTCTACTATAAGAGACACGAGCGCGGCGGCCGGAACTGCTTCGTGGTGATCACGCGTGCTGATTCGCTGCTTCTGGCGCAGCAGCCGTCGCGCGTGCCTCCATGAAAACGGACGTCAATGGTGTTCGCGACCGCGGCACGTCCTTTGCTCGATACGGCGCCGAGCGAACACGATGGATATTCAGTTCGGATATTGGATGCCGCTCGGCAGCGGCGGGATGGTCATCAGTGATCTTCCGCAACGGACCGACTGGACGCTGGAGTGGAACGCACAGATGGCGGCGACCGCCGAGACCGTCGGCTACGAATACGGTCTCGCTCCGGCGCGGTTCATCGCCAGCCACGGCTGGGAGTTCCAGCAGGAGCCGACGATCTGCACGTCGGTGCTGACGACGCGCACCCAGCATCTCAAGCTGATCACCGCGGTCCACACCGGCCTCTGGCATCCGGCGATGATCGCCAAGCAAGGCGCTACGCTGGACGTGTTCTCCAAGGGGCGCTACGCAGTCAACATCCTGAGCGGCTGGTTCAAGGGCGAGTACCAAGCGTTCGGCGTGCCCTGGCTCGAGCACGACGAGCGCTATCGCCAGTCGGAGGAGTTCATCCAAGTCCTGAAGGGGTTATGGACGGAGGATCGGTTCACGTTCCGCGGTGACTTCTTCCGCATCAACGACGCCTGGCTGGTTCCGCGCCCGGTGAGCAAGCCGCACCCCGAGATCTTTCAGGGCGGCAATTCCAAGGCCGCCCGACAGATGGCGGGGAAGTACTCGAACTGGTACTTCATGAACGGCAACTCCGTCGAGAAGGTGAAGGAGCAGATCGACGAGGTGTCGGCCATCGCCCGGCGTCACGGCCGCAGGGTCAAGTTCGGCCTCAACGGGTTCGTGATTCAGCGCGAGACCGAAGCGGAGGCGCTGGCGCAGCTGGAGACGATCGTCAAGAGCGCCGACCCCGCGGTGGTCAAGGCGTTCGGCGATCAGGTCAAGCAGGCGGGCGCATCGACCACCGACAAGATCGGCATGTGGGCCGACTCGGATCCGGCCAATCTGGTTCAGCCGAACGACGGCTTCAAGACGCGGCTGATCGGCACGACGGAGATGATCGTCGACCGCATCCGCCAGTACCACGAGGTGGGCGTCGACCTGATCCTGACCGCTTTCCTCCACTACCAGGACGAGTTGCCCCGCTTCGGGCGCACGGTCATCCCGCTCGTGCAGAAGGAACGCGCGCGCAAACGCACCGATCACTGGGGCGACTCTCCCGTCGCAATCAATCAAGGACTGAAATCGTGAGCAAGAGAATCATCCTCAACGCCTTTCACATGAACTGCGTCGTCCATCAGTCACCTGGTTTGTGGGTGCTGCCGGACGACAACATGGAGCGCTACACCGAGCTCGCGACCTGGGTCGAGCTGGCGAAGATCCTCGAGAAGGGGAAGTTCGACGCGCTCTTCCTGGCCGACGTGGTCGGCGTCTACGACGTCTTCCGCGGCAACCGCGAGGCGGCGGTCTCGCAGGCGGCGCAGATCCCGGTCAACGATCCGGTGGCGCTGATCCCCGCGATGGCCTACGCCACCGAGAACCTGAGCTTCGCCTGGACCAGCTCGGTTCTTCAAAATCATCCCTTCGCGTTCGCGCGAACGGTGTCGACGCTCGACCACCTGACAAAGGGGCGGCTGGCCTGGAACATCGTCACCTCGTATCTCGAGAGCGGCGGTCGCAACTTCGGCCGCACCGGTCTGCCCCAGCACGACGAGCGATACACCATCGCGGACGAGTACCTCGACATCTGCTACCGGCTCTGGGAGTCGAGCTGGGAGGACGGCGCGGTCGTGAAGGACCGCAAGCGCGGCATCTATACCGATCCCAAGCGTGTGCACAGCGTCGACGTCGACGGGAAGTACTTTCAGGTCCACGGCGTTCACCTGGCCGAGCCCTCGCCGCAGCGCACGCCGGTGCTGTACCAGGCCGGCTCGTCGCCGCGCGGCCGGCAGTTCGCCGCCCAGCACGCGGAGTGCGTGTTCGTGCTCGGCCCCAACCCGGGCGTCGTCGGTCAATACATCGACGACACGCGGGTCAAGGCGCGCGCTCAGGGGCGCAACCCGGAGGATCTGAAATTCCTCGCGTACGTGAAGGTCATCACCGGCGGCACCGAAGCCGAGGCGCGCCGGAAGTACGAGAGCTTCTACGAGAACATCAGCTACGACGCGAGCATGGCGCTGCTCTCGGGGTGGTCAGGGATCGACTTCGGCGAATACGCGCCCGACCAGCCGCTCGAATACATCGAGACCAACGCCGTACGCACGCTGGTGCACGGCTTCACCGCGGCCGATCCCACGCGCCGCTGGACGCTGCGCGATCTCGCGAAGTACATCGGCATCGGCGGCGCCGGTCCGGTGATTGTCGGCGCGCCCGAACAAGTGGCCGACGAGCTCGAGAAGTGGATCGCGGCCGGCGCCGACGGATTCAACCTCGCCTATGCGATCACGCCGGGCTCCTTCGTCGACTTCGTCGATGGCGTGATCCCGGTTCTGCAACGGCGCGGGCTGGTCCAGACGGAATACGCGCCGGGCACGCTGCGACAGAAGCTTTATGGCCCGGAGCACGCGCGTCTTCTCGACCGCCACCCTGCCGCCAAGTACCGCCGCCTCGCCACCGCGGCGGCGGTGTCATCGGGCGCTGCGGCCTAGCCCTTCCACCCAACCACGAGCCTCCAGGAGAACTTGAAAATGACCACGATCGCGGCTGATTTTACGAAACGACTGCTGCTTGCCGCTGGCGCGACGATGATCGCGCTCGCGCCGGCGTGCTCCCGTTCGAAAGCGCCGGCGCCGGCAGAGTCCGCCGCGGCGCCGTCGGGCAACGCTACCGCGGCTCCGCCCGCCGGCGCGGGTGAAGCGCAGGAACAGTTCGTGCCGTTGCCCACGTTCCGCGTCGGCGCCTACGCGTCCAGCGGCATTCCCGTGTGGGGCGGCTTCATCGACTACCTGACCTACGTGAACGACGTCGAGGGCGGCGTCAACGGCGTGAAGCTGGTCTACGAGGAATGCGAGACCGAGTGGTCCGCCGAGCGCGGCGTCGAGTGCTACGAGCGCTTCCGCAAAGGCAAGTACGGCCACCAGATCGCGGTCTATAACCCGATGGGCGCGCCCGCGGCCTACGCGCTCAGCGACAAGGCGGCCAACGACAAGATTCCGCTGGTCACTCTCGACTACGGGCGAACCGAAGCGACCGACGGATCGATCTTTCCCTACAACTTTCCCGTGATGCTCACGTTCTACAGTGAGGCGTCGGTGCTGGTGAACTACATCGCGCAGCGCGAGGGCGGGTTCGACAAGCTCAAGGGGAAGAAGATCGCGACGCTGTACCACGACTCGGCGTACGGACGAGAGACGTTGGATCCGCTGGCCCTGCTCTCGAAGAAGTACGGCTTCGAAGATATCGAAGTGCCGATCGCCCACCCCGGCAACGAACAGTCGGCGCACTGGAGCAAGGTGAACCGGCTCAAGCCCGACTGGGTCTTCTTGCGCGGCTGGGGTGTCATGACCCCCGTCGCGATCAAGACCGCGGCGCGCGTGGGATATCCCGCGGATCACATCATCGGCGACGTCTGGTCGAGCTCCGAAGAAGACGTCATTCCTGCGGGCAACGCCGCCAAGGGCTACTTGTCGATCACGACCTATCCGGCGGGCGCCGACTTCGAGCTCCACAAGCGCATCAAGGCCGCGATCGTCGACAAGGGGAAGAGCAACCTCAAGAATCTGAAGTCCTTCGGCAGCGTCTACTACAACTCCGGATTGATCATGGCGATCGTCACCGTGGAGGCGCTCCGCGCCGGTCAGGCCCACTACGGCAAGCGGCCGCTCAACGGCGAGGAGGGGAGCTACGGTCTCGAGCACGTCAACGTCGACGAGGCACGCATCAAGCAGCTGGGTGTCGAGGGGCTGCTGCAGCCGCTGGCTCTGTCCTGCTCGGATCACGAAGGCGGCGGAGCGGCTCGCATCCAGCAGTGGGACGGGGAGCACTGGAAGACGGTCAGCGACTGGGTGAAGGCCGATCGTCAGCTGCTGCGCCCGCTCATCGACAAGAAGGCGCAGAGCTACGCGCAAGACAAGAAGATCGTGCGTCGCGATTGCTCGCGGAGCTGAGCCCGGCGTCCCAGCGATGACGATGGAGCGACGAGGAACCGCGACATGAGCGCCGAGAGCCGAGCTCCCGATTCGCCGGCGGCGGCACCGCCGCCGGCGACGTTGCCCGAATACCTCGCGCACTGGGCCGCGGCTCGCCCGCGGGCGATCGCGATCCGTCACAAATCGCTGGGCGTCTGGGAGGCGTGGACCTGGAGCGATCTCCAGGCGGAGGTCGGGCGCGTCTCGGCGACGCTGGAGTCCCAGTTGGTGGACCCCGGCGATGCCGCGGCCTTTTCCTCGGGCCTGTCCCCACGAGCCCTGGCAGCGGTGCTCGCGGCGCAAGCGCTGAGCGGCGGTGCCTTCGACGTCTCAGGCGGCGCGGGGGCGCTCACGCATGCCGAGCTGATCGCTGCCGCTCGAACCTGGCTGGACGCCAATGGGGTCGGGGCGGAGGCTCGCGCGTTCACCTGGGAGGCGCCCACCACTGAAGCCGCCGCCATCTTCATCGCGGGCTGGCTGGTGGCGGGAATCGCGTTGATCCTGCCCGAGGACGCGACGACCGCTGACGCCGATCGCCGCGAGGCTCAGCCGACGATCGTGGCGGCGACGGCCGCGTCCTACGAGCAGCTCCGACAGCGGGTCGCCGACAACTTGCCGGCGGTTGGAACTCGCCTTCGCACGGCTGTCGACGCAGGTCTCGCCGCTTCGCCGAGGAATCGGGCACGAAGGGTTCTGGGTGGGTGGCTGGTGCGGCGCCCGCTTCGCGAAATACTCGGCCTCCGGCGCGCGGCGCTCGCGCTGGTGCTCGACGAGGAGCCGCCACCCGTGGCGGCCCGGGAGTTGTTCGCGCAACTGGGCGTACCCCTGCGCGCGCTGACGCGGGAGCCGCGCGCGGAGATCGGCGGGAGGCTCACGTGAGCGGCATCGCGCCGAGAGAGCCGCTGCTTCGCCTGAGCGACATCTCGCTCTCGTTCAAGGCGATCCGTGCCCTCGCCGGGGTTGGCTTTGCTGTCCGCCGCCACGAGGTGTGCGCCATCATCGGGCCCAACGGCGCGGGCAAGAGCTCCCTGCTCAACATCGTCAGCGGTGTCTACCGCCCCCAGGCGGGTGAGGTGAGCTTCGACGGCCGCACCGAGCGCCAGCTGACGCCGCATCAGGCTGCCAAGTGGGGCATCGCGCGCACGTTCCAGAACATCGCCGTCTTCGGAGGTATGTCGGTGCTCGACAACGTGATCGCGGGCGGTAACCTGGCCTTTGGCAGCACCTGGATCGAGCAGGCGTTCCGGATCGGCCGCGCCGCTCGCGCCGAGCGTGAAGCGCGCGAGCGGGCCGAGCGCGTGCTGGCCTTCCTGCGCCTGCAACGCTGCCGCCACCAACCGGTGAGCTCACTACCGTACGGCCTGCAAAAACGCGTCGAGCTCGGCCGCGCGCTCGTCGCCAATCCCAAGCTCTTGCTGCTCGACGAGCCGATGGCCGGCATGAACGCGGCCGAGAAGCGCGAGATGAGCGAGCACATCCTCGACGTGAACCGCGATCTCGGTACCACGGTCCTTCTCATCGAGCACGACATCCGCGTCGTGATGGATATCTCCGATCACGTCGTGGTCCTCGACTACGGGCGCGTCGTGGGAGATGGAACGCCCGCGGACGTGCAGAACAGCCCCGACGTGATCCGAGCGTACCTCGGCACCAAGCGGGCGGCGGCCTGACGCGAGGGGAACGGACGTGTCGTATCTGCTTGAGACGCTGGTGGGCGGCCTCCTGGCCGGGATCATGTACTCGATGGTGGCCATCGGGTTCGTGCTCATCTACAAGGCGTCTGGCGTCTTCAACTTCGCTCAGGGAGCGATGGTGCTCTTCTCGGCGCTCACCTTCGTGAGCCTGCTCGAGCGCAACGTCGCTTTTGGACTCGCGCTGATCATCACCGCCGCGGTCATGGTGGTG
>Ga0265339_10001139_pt1 | contig 20075 bp, 11 predicted proteins | sample 4CB219metaG_FD_202085 | JGI IMG/M metagenome (GOLD analysis project Ga0265339, IMG submission 202085) | Rhizosphere microbial communities from Carex aquatilis grown in University of Washington, Seatle, WA, United States - 4-CB2-19 metaG | ecosystem: Host-associated > Plants > Roots >... | reverse complement strand
ATCCCGCTCTTGGCCAGCGGTTCTTGCAGGAACAGGTCGATGCCGACGAAGCCATCGCCGCCATTGATCGACAGTACGGCTCGATGAAATCCAACCTGGACTGGGTTGTTCATGCGAGGCACAGGCTTACCGGAGAGTCCTCCGCAGTGCTTTCCAGGCAGGCGGAGATCTTCCGCGAACTTGCGAGCTGATTGACTGGCCTCAGGGGCACAGGCGACCAGCTTGTGCCCTTGGGGCCTCAATAGGAGTCGTAATGGTTCCTTCCTGGCGATGGTTCTTCCTGACTGCCGTGGGAACCGTCGCAAGGTTAGAGAGAGTTTCCGTATTAACAGCGCGAACGTGTGCACATGACCAAGCCAGCCGTAGAAGCCCATGCTCGACAAGCTGTTGCAGTGCTGAGTCGGCGATGGCGCAGTGTTAATAAGGTGCGACAACATGCATTTGAATGACAGACAAAAGCTGGTCCTGCTAGGCGTGCTGGAAGACCAGCAACGCTTGCTTGAACTGCCTTGCGGACGCGACATTGGGTTCTCACACGACGAGGTCGGCCGACGGCGCGTACTGGTCCGCCACGCCATCGATGGCCTGGTGCCGATGAACCTGGCCGACTGGATCGGCCGAGCGCCCACCAACAGCGACTGCGTCCTTTTCCACCGCGAGTACCAACGGCTGGAGGCGATGGGCCTGCTGGAAAGGATCAATCTCTACGGCGGCCGCCGGACATCGCATCTGCGGCTGACTTCGGCCGGCAGGCGAGTGGCCAAACAGCTCTGGGCCCAGGAGACAGGCACCGAAGGCGAGGCGGGGGACGACAACATCGACTGGTCCACACTGGAACTGGAGCCGATCGAGATGCCGGCGGAGGCGGCGGAATGATGGCCACGTACCACAAGAGCAACACCCCGGCGTTGACCGGGGTGATTGCAGCGGGTGCGGGACGCTGTGCGTCAGCGGCCGGCGTTCAGAGTGAACTTGCCGCGCTCTGTCTTGAGGAACCGGCTGTTGACACCCTTGACGTTGATCTCCCTGAGGATTGCGGCGTAGATCGTCGCCGCTGGCGTCTTGCCGCCCGTGGACCAGTATCCCTTCTCGATGGCCGTCTTGACCATATCGGCGGTGTTCATTGGCACGCCGGCCTCGCGGAGGACAAGGGCAACGGCGTCCAGGCCGCTCATCTTGCCGGAGCCGCCCGGTTGCGCGTCCTTGCCGTGATCGTTCGACGTGGGCGAACCTGCCGCGTCCTGGGCGGCCGTGACCGGCTCTGGGGTCGTTGGCGTTTCCGCCTTCAATTCCCCCTCGTACTGGGCCAGCGAGACGATCTTCTTCTTGGCCTTGGGCTGGGCGGCCTTGGTGCTGCTGATGCTCTTGCCGGTGTTCTTGGCGCTCTTGCTCTTCTTGTTCACGATGCTGTCCTTTCTGTTGTGCCCTTACGGGCGGTTGTGTTAGAGGCCCAACTCTTCCGCGAGGTGGGCTTGGTGTTCGTAGCCGCCGAGGAGTTTCGTGAGCTCTTCGGCGAACCAATTGACCTGTCGGTCAATGTCTGTGTTGTTGGTGCGGGCACCTTGGAGGTGCGAGATGATGCTGGCGACCGCGTGCGGACTGAGTTGCTCGCGTACCGCGTCGAACAAGTCCTGCTCGTCGTTCTCCGGCACGGTCACGCGGACCTTCTTGCCCTTCACCGTTGCCTCGTACGTCTGTGGTCTGTTGCGTTTCATCGTGGTCTCCTGTTCGTTGTTCATGCACGCATTAAGCCGTCGAAATGCATCTTTGCTAAGCATGATTCCGGCTGGATTCGCACAATTATTCCATGCCGTAGGTGTGCAGGTGTCTTGGCTGCCGCCCAACGGGCGACAGATGCGAACCTGGTTGAAAGAACATGGAGGAAGCAATGGTAGCCAATGGAATGGATCCTCAGCGGATGACCAGCCCCGAGCGGATCGAAGAGGTATCGACCCTGCTGTCGCTGGCGATGATGCGCCTTTGGCTCAAGCGACGTAAGGAGGCCCGGCAGGCCAGCATGGACGAGAGAGGTATTTCGACAAAGTCTGGCAGTATTCCCTTGGCCTCGTCTCGAAACGACGGCTCAGTGTGACCGTTGGCGAAACAAAAGGAGAAGGTATGGAACCAACGGTTCTGAAACAGGTCGCGGCCCTGCAGCGGATGCCGCTGGCTGAGCTGCGGGATCGGTGGCGGATGCTGTTCGGGAAAGAGCCCCCGGGGGCATATGGTACTCCGCAGTTGGTGCGACGCCTGGCGTGGCGTGTCCAGGAACTGCACTACGGCGGGCTCTCGGACGCCGCGAGGAAGCGGCTGCGGGAGATCGCAGATGGCGATGAGCTGGCACGCGGCCAGCGGCGTCCGCCAAAGCGCAAGGTGGGGCCCCTGTCGCCCGGCACTCGCCTGGTGCGGCACTGGCGTGGCGTCGAGCACACAGTAACCGCCACTACCGACGGCGGGCTGGAATACCAGGGCAAGCGGTATCGGACCCTGACTGCTGTGGCCAAGGCCATCAGCGGGCAGCACTGCAGCGGTCCTAGGTTCTTCGGGCTGACGGGCCCGGGCAAGGAGGCATCATGATCTCGACTATGGAGAAGAAGGTGGTGCGATGCGCCATCTATACGCGCAAGAGCAACGAGGACGGGCTGGAGCAGGCGTTCAATAGCCTCCATGCCCAGCGGGCCATGTGCGAGTCGTATATCGCTAGCTTCGCCAGCGAAGGCTGGCTGGCGTTGAAGACCGACTACTGCGATGCTGGCATCACTGGCGGGACCATGGAACGGCCGGGGCTCCAGAAGCTTCTGGCTGACGTGAACGCCGGGCTGGTGGACGTCGTGGTCATCTACCGGCTGGACCGGCTGTCGCGGTCGCTGCGCGACTTCCTAAACATGATGGAGGTCTTCGACCTACGGCAAGTCTCATTCGCCTCGGTGACCGAGCGGATCGACACCACCAGCAGCGCCGGGCGGCTGTTTCTGAATATGATTTTGGCCTTCGCCCAGTTCGAGCGCGAGGTGGCCGCCGAGCGAATCCGCGACAAGATCGCCAGCGCAAAGCGCAAAGGCAAGTACGTTGGCGGCCGGCCGCTGCTGGGCTACGACGGTGACCGAGAAAAGATGCGACTGGTTGTGAATGCGGAGGAGGCTGCGATGGTGCGGCACATCTTCCATCGGTTCCGCCAACTCGGCTCCTGCATGCTGCTCGCGAAGGAACTCAACGCCGAAGGCCGACGAATGAAGGCCTGGACCAGCAAGAAGGGACGCGCGATGGGAGGCGGTGAGTGGCTCAAGACCGACGTCCACCATGTGCTGACCAATCGCAGGTACATCGGCGATGTAATCCATAGGGGTGAGGCCTTCAAGGGAGAGCACGAGGCGATCGTTGACCGAAAGGCATGGTCGCAGGTACAGTCGATCCTGTCGACCAACCGCAACTATCGAGCCAGCCAGACCCGCAGCACCACGACAGCTTTATTGAAGGGCATCCTGCGTTGCGGCTGCTGCGATGCAGCCATGGTGCCCAGCTACACAACCCGCCGAGACAAGCGCTATCACTACTATCTCTGCCACTCCGCAGGCAAGAAGGGCCGCGATACCTGCGAAATCAAGTCTGTAGCGGCCTGGCAGATCGAGGCTGCCGTATTCACGTACGTGAAGGATATCTTCACAGACCCGGAGATGGTCGCCAGAACGTTCCGGGCCACGCGGGGACAGGCGGCAAAGGGCTGCAAGGCAGTCGATCGCGAACGGGATGCCCTCGTCAAGCGTTTATCCGAACTGCGTAGCTCCATCGGCCGGCTCGCCCGGGCCACGGACGACAAGGATGAGGGGGCTCTGGCGGCGGAACTGCGGTCGCTGAACAAGGAGTACGCTCAGACCGAGGACCGGCTACGCGACATAGTGGCGGGGGGTGGCCAGGACGACGTGCCCAGTGAACAAGACGTGGCCCACGCCCTGCGGACAATCGAGCCGCTATGGGAAGAGCTATTCCCCGCCGAGAAAGAGCGGATCGTCCGCCTGCTGGTAGAAACGGTCACCGTTAAGCCCGACGGCCTGTCTATTCGTCTGCGGCCGATGGGGCTGATCAGTTTGGCCGCGGAGGTTGCCAACGTGGGGACTGCAGAGTCGAAACTCGAGGATGCAAACGCATGATCGCCTGCGAAAAGAAGCCCGCCAAGCCCTGCAGACCTATCGTCCGCCGCGACGGCGAGGCCGTCATCATTGACGTCCCCATGACGTTCCGCCGGCTGTCCGGCCGAAAAGAGGTCGTTCTGCCGCCGGGGGCTGCCGCCGCAGCGCCTGCGCGGCCCAAGATTGCCAGCCCTCTGGCTGTAGCCGTGGCCCGGGCGCTTGCGTGGCAGGAGATGATTGAGTCCGGACAGGCCGAGTCCAACAGCGACTTGGCCAGGAAGCTCAAACTAGACCAGTCATACATCGCCCGGACCATTCGTCTCGCATCATTGGCGCCAGACATCATCGAGGCCGTCCTGAGCGGGCAGGGGCCTGACGGCCTGTCGCTGTGGGGCCTACGGCGTGACGTGCCGCTGATGTGGCAGGAACAGAAGAAGGTGCTCGGATTGGAGGAGAAGTAGGATGCAAACCAGACATAGGCGTTCGCTCGATGAAGAACTCATGGCCACAGAAGATGCCGGCATTCGCCGATGGAAGACCTGTCTCCACGAGGCCGGGCACGCCGTGGCAGGCTTTCGGTTGCTGAAGCGTACGGTAAAGGCGGCCGTTTACGAGGCCGGCGTTGGCGCTGCGTATCTCGACATCGAGGCCGCCATCCCGCGCACGTTCGAGGAGGCCTTGGCCATCGCTGCAGGCCCGGCGGCCGAAGAGTTGGCAGAGCACCACGCGCCGCCCCAGGTATCGCCACCACCGCCGCCGTTGACGTCAACGCATCCCCATGTCATAGCGCCCTTGTTGGCACAACTGCGGCAGTCACCACGGGACGCGGTGGCCATTGCGCACTGGTGCATCGGCGGCATTGAGGAGGCTCCCGAGCGTTGGACGAATCGATTCCACTGGATTCGCCGCGAGGCGGGTCTTTTCGTTGCTCGGCACCATCAAGAGATAGTAAAGGTGGCCATTGAACTGTTCCAACAGTGCGTCATCAGTCTCCACGCTCCACAACGCAACGTCCAGCCGCACGACCCAAAGGCGCAATTCTGAAGGCGCTGGATTTCGTATGGCGGAAAGCGGCTTCGGTCACCTGCAGCTTCACCCAGATAGACGGCGGCACAGATTCAAAGGTGTTTGGCAACTGTGTGGCGCATCATTCCCTCGCGAGCAGACGCCAAATTAGCGAGGAGATTCAAATTGTAACAATGACCGACACACATACGAGACTGTGCCGGATCTGGCAAAGACTGATATGGCTGCCGCCTGATCGTCAGTTTGGCGGATTAAAAACAATGCCCGGCTCGATCAGGTGATGAGCGGCAGTTGCGGCATTTCTGGCACGTAACCGTCGGCCATGCGCCTTTGCATCTCGCTGGGCGAGATTCCGAATATTGCCTTGAATCGCAGCGCATAATGAGCTGCGTTGGCAAAACCAAGCTCGTGAGCGATGGATTCGATCTTGCGCCCGGTCCTCAGCTTGGCCAGCGAGAGCATTATCCGGTACGTGGAGATCGCCGCAAGGGGGGTATAACCGATATACTCTTTGAAGATTCTGCATATCTGCATGCACGAAACACCCGCGACAGCGGCCACCGCATCGAGGCTGACCTTCCGGTGCGGCGACAGTTCAGTCAGTTCCCGCATCCAGTGAAGCACTCTCTGGAGCGGAGGCGGATATGATTCAGGCAGCATGTGGACCCTTTCCACAGGGCCCTGGATGAATGCCAGCAGCAAAGCTTTGACAACCGGCGGAAGACTCGGCGGAAGCTGAATATGGTCAGGCGGGATATGCGCCAACACGTATTCGAACAGGGGACGGATTACGTCGTAACTAGGCATGCGGCGCTTGACCGGACCGGGCCATGGCCAGCCCTTCGGCCAGGCGGCGAGGCAGAAGCTGAACGAGTGTCCCCAGACAGGCTCGAGCCCATCGTGCTGTATCTCGATTTTCTGCCACGGCCGATAGAGAATGAAGTCTCGCGGTCCCTGGACTTCGTGAGGCGTTCCGTCGAGAGTTATGGTGGCCTTGCCATGGCAAATCCACGCCAGGGTGTAGGCTTTGGAATTCTTGAATGAGACGGTCACACCGGCCGGGCCTCCCCAAATGCCACGACCGCTGCTGCACCACAGCCACGTCAGATCGAAGGCGTCAGCCATTGCAGTCCCTGATTATCTTGAACCTTGATAGCATCACGGCTCACCCATCAATGGAAGCTTGGGCAACGGCGGCCTGAAGCCTCTTGCCATTGCCTTCTGCATATCGCCCGGCGACCTGCCAAAGACCGTCTTGAACCGGCGCGTGTAATGGGACACATCAGAAAAACCAAACTCGTACGCCACCGACTCAACGGATTTTCCGGCAGTGAGTCGAATGAGCGACCGCGTGACACGAATCACGTATACGAACTCGAGTGGGCCGACACCAATGTGATCCTGAAAAAGCCGGCAAAGATGTGTCGGGCAGACGCCGCTGGCGGAGGCCAGATCCAGAAGCGTCACTTTCTTCGCCGGCGTGAGAAACATGAACTTGCTTATCCATTGCATCACCAAAAGCAGAGGCGCGGGATATGTTGGAACAATCGAGCGCGCACAGTCAAGCGGCCCGCTAATGAAAGTGGCCATCATCGCCTCGACCGCTGCCGCCAATGTCGACGGTGGGACATCACGCTTGCCGGCGTTAGTGACGACGTATTCGAACAAAGGTCGCAGGACATCGCCATCGGGCATGTGCCTTGTGACGGGCCACTGTGCAGCTGGCGGCCACGAAACGGGAACCGACGTGAGTTGAAAAGTGAAAGAGCGGACTATGGACATCGCATCTGCGTTGAAATCCCAGCGAACGGTAGTGCCCGGTTTAAGCAGCAGTATATCCCCGGCCTTCAGAGTGAACGTGGATCCGCCGACGCGACAGTTTCCCGCACCTTCACTCATCCAAATGAATTCGTGAAAGCGAAGTCGCTTGATGGCGGCGGTGCCCTTGGGGCATCGCCAGGCCCCAAAGTCTCCACCACAAGTTACTCGGGTGATGTCGAAGGCGTCGGCCATGCTTCCCATAGTATCAATTATCTCGACATCGACAAGTAAAGGATTTGCCCGATCAATTGCACGGGCAAGTCGAACGCTGCCGAAATGGAGTTACGCGGGTCCGAGGTATGCATGTCATCCTCATGACAGGCATATCGTTATGCTCCTTTGTTATAGCCGCCGCAGACGCTCATCTATGCCGCGCATGGTGATTGTTCTGGTTACTGTGACGTTCGAGGTGACTAATTCCGTTCATGGACCCCGCCGTTATTGCGTGTGTACTATGACAGTCGTTAGGTAGCTTGACTTGCCGACTGGTCAGCCCGTCTTTGAGACTGTGAAAGGTGCGCCCATCTATAAAGGCCGTGGCGTCGCAGGCAATGAACCTGTCGACTGCAGCAGCCTGTGTGTTGTTTCACTTTCTTACCTGTCCGTTCGCAGGTATCCGGTATTGCGAGTGACGGACGGCCGTGTGTGGATGCACGTGCGCATCCAGCCGTTGCCGACTGGGTCCTGACGGCATGACCAATGTGCCAGTTCGCGACGGCTACAAACGGTCGGCAGCTGAAAACCTTGTTGCGTTCAAATCATCGCTTATGCCAGCCCGGGCAGTCTTGCCCGGGGGCATTGCCAGAACCGCAGAATGACGCTCTACCCACGTTGCAGGAGACACATCATGAGCCGCAAGCACCGCAATCGCAAGACCAACCGCGTAGCATCCATCAGTCCGGTTCAGTTCGAAAGCATGGAGCCGCGTCTGCTGCTCGACAGCCAGATCGGCACTGTCACGATGCCTTATACAGGCTATCTGAGCGCCGGAATCTACGACTCAAACGGACAACTCGTCCGAACTCTGCTTGCACGCGCACCTGAGCCGGCAGGCAACGTTACGCTGACCTGGGATGGCAAGGACAGCTTCGGCCGAACGGTTGCGCAGAGTGGCACATACACGTGGAAGGCTCTGGTCAGCCAGGTGGAGGCAACCGATCAGGGCGGTGTGGGCGATTCGACGATCCTTGCAGGTGACCCCCTTGCCGATGCCGGCTACTCAGTTCAATCCGTGGCTGTCAGCACAGTTCCCGGGATGGGAGGCGAGGCCGGCGGCACATTCGCACAGAATGATTCAGAAAGCTACTTCGGCGATACATCGCTTAGCCAGTCCTACACCTTCAGCAACACGATTACGGCATCAGGCGACTTCTATGCCTCAGACTTCAACATGGCCAGCGTATACGATGGCACTAGGATGTTCATAGGCCATTTCTCATCCTCGACGGCTGATAACCGCCGTGAGTTCATGGGCCTGGAGTTCCTGCCTGGCGTGGATAATGACAGAGTATCGATATCTGCGCGCATTTTCTTCCCCCTGGGTTCCCCGGTTCTTGGTGCCTCCAGCAACTATTTAGACATAGGTAGGGGCAGCGGCCTGTATCACTTCACTTATACGTATGATCCAAACTATGAAGCCGATCCCAATCACGCCGGTCCGGAAGGCAGACTTAGTGTCCGCGTTTACAACGATGCGTTAACGGTGGACCAGACCTTGTATGCTGTGCTGGCCGGTTCGCACCGCGACTACGGCTCGACGTTTGACGCTTTTGGCATGGGCGTGGAGACTATGGAGGCCTGGGGCGGCGACAAGCCTGGCAATACCGCCAAGCTTGCCATGGACAATGTCAGCTACAGCGGCCACGCGGGAGTTGTCGACTTCAATTCAAGCTGTAACTGGGTGGGTTCTGGCAATACTACTGGTGGCCAGAATTACGGCTGGACCCAATACTCGAATGCTGACGGCAGCCTGTATTCTGCTTCATACATGGAGGAGAAGGAAGAACTGCGAAAAGTGGGTCCCGACGGGTCGTCCAGATGGACCTCCGTGGATGCTATGAACTCCGGTGTTGCTGCGGACGAAAAGTACGTCTACGTCACGCGCGACGTGAATATTCAGACTAACCCCGCGCTGCCACCGATATACGAGAGCCGCTTGTATCGATACTGGTCACGAGATGGCGGAGCGGCTCCGTTCTCGCCTACCAAGACCTATATCGTGCTCAACACGAATTATGCAGATCCTGTGCCGTCGACCCAATTGTCGTACCACTGGACACCCGAACAGTGGCGAAACATTTGGACCGACTGGGGAGTGGCCGCTGATGGTTATCGTATCTGGGTAACCGATTATCGCAACAACCGCATCATGGTCTACGACCGCAATGCAACCAGCGATACCCCACTTGCCCAGTACACAATCACAAAGCCGCTGGGGATTGCGGTTCAGGCAGCCAGCTCCGGCTCGGCCACGATCTGGGTGGCCAATGGCGCTCGCGTCGGAGCAAATGACGGATCGGTGACGCAGCTGACGTTCAACGGGACCTCGATAGTGCTCGGCGGCAAGAGTATCCCGAACCTGGCCGACCCGACAGGCATTGCCATCGGCGGGCCAAACGGCCACCTCTTTGTAGCCGAGTCTGGTCATAGTCATATACACGAATACGACATCAGCGGCAGCACGGCGGTGCTTGCCGGGCTCCAGACGTTTGGCTCCAAGAGCAACGGCGGCCCCGTTACCGATAGTCAGTTCAATTGGACCCCATGGGGCAACTGGGCCAGCCTGGCGATTGATCCCACCGGCATTCTCAACGTTACCGACGATCATCGCATTCAAAGGTTCTATACGGTGGCAAACCCCGGTGCGGGCATCGCAGCTGGAGATCTGTACCAGTCTGACTTCAGCGAGTTCTCCCCAACCCCAGTTGAGAGCTATAACTACACCGCCGACGGCAAGAATTACATGGTCAGCGGGCGATACGTGTACGAGGTCGATCCTGAATATACCGGTGGCCCGAGGAAGGGCTGGCTTGGCGACGGCTCGTGGCGTCTGGTTGAGCGATTTAACTTCGGCAACGGGGAAGAGAACGTTGGGCCGGGCATCAGGAGAATGATTAATGGCCATGAGCTGTTCTATGAAATTTACGGCGAGACCGTAATAGTATACACCGTAGGTGCCAATGGTCAGCGTCAGGCCGCGATCGTAGCTCCGAACTGGACCGGACCCGACCGGATGACGAAAACGCCGGTGGATACCAATGGCTGGGCAGTTGGTGGCAGATACGTGTGGACTGACACCGACGGCGATGGAGTTGTTGATTGGAGTGGAATAGGCTCAGGTACTGATGGTGAAGTGAAGTGGTCTGTTCCTCTGGGGCAGCCTTCGGGATTAGGCTACTGTGCGCCGTGGGTCGACCAGGCTGGCAACATCTGGATGGTCGATTCCAACGCGAACATTGTAAAGGTGCCGTTGGATGGCTTTGACGCTCAGAACAACCCGCTGTACGACTGGGCACACATGCAGACGGTTGTGCCGTTTGTGCGTGACGCGTACGGCTTTGCACCCTTTACGATCCGGATCGGCGCCAACGGCGACATCTGGGCCGAGGGCAGCATGGCGTCAATGGGACCGGCGAGCAAGAAGCCGACGTACGTTAACGGCGGTGACACTATTGCCAGGTTCGACAGCACGGGCCACCTCCTGCTGATGGCCCCGACGTTGGACTATGGATATGCGGGTTTTGCAATAGACGAGGCTGCGGCTGGGGGCTCGCAGTACTACGTCACTGGCAGCATGAGTTATGCCAACATGTTCACAAATGACGGCCTGCTCGTTGACGCATTTACTGCCGGCCCGGCCAGTGGCGGTCCCGTAGGCTGGATGGACCAGCCTTACTGCATGGGATTGTCCACCAACCCCTTGACCGGCCAGACGTATGTCTACGGCGAGGAAGTCTACTACGGCAAGAGCGCTCGCTGGCGCATGGACAACATGAGTACGATCCAGCGTTCGCAGGGCGACTTCAGCTATACCGCGCCGACGGCAATGACGGGGCACTTCGAACTGAACAGTAACCTATTGGATTCGGCCGGCAGCAACAACGGCAGCTTCTTTGGTGGCAGCCCGTTATACCCGACCGGGCACGTGGGTAACGGCCTGAGCTTTGACGGCGTTTATAATTACGCGACCGTCCCGTATTCGGCTGACTTCACCGGCTATACGATTTCGCTCTGGGTCAAACCTAACAATAACAGTTGGGTCAACGTGTTTTCTCGGACTGATGGCGGCCTAGTTAACACAACTGATGAGATCCGGATCAATGGCAACGGCAAGTTCGAACATTACACGCTCGATACAGTGGCACCGAAGGTCGTCACCGGCACAACGACCGTCGCGCCTGGAACGTGGTATAACGTTACAATCACAGCCACTTCTAACGGCATGGCCAGGTTGTACGTAAACGGCGTTGAACAGGGCACCGCTGTCAGCATTGGCTCGCTGTGGAATGGTGGCGACCGCTTCATGCTTGGCGGGGCCGCGATCAACACAGGCAGCCTCAACGGCATGATAGACGATGTGCGCATTTACGAGAGCGCTCTCAGCTCGAGCGATATCCTGGCAATTTACAACTCAACCGCCCTGCCGAGAGTATCGATTGCAGCCAGCGATGCAACGGCCGCAGAGCAGAGCACCGACAAGGGCACGTTCGCGATTCGTCGCGACTCCTCGGTCGGCAACCTGACTGTCTATTACGCCATTAGCGGCGCTGCTAGTAATGGGACGGACTACAGCAGCCTATCCACATCTATCGTGATTCCTGACGGCCAGACCTCCGCCACCATTACGGTCAATCCAATCGACGATGCCGTCGCGGACGCGGATGAAACGGTCATCCTGACGATCAGCAGCAACTCAGCGTACGCTATCGGCGACGCAAACGCCGCCAGCGTGAAGATCGTGGACAATGACGTCACGTCTGTGAATCCCGCGGGCAGGTGGGCTTTCGAGAACAACCTGAATGACTATATTGGGCAAAATCCAACGACCTACTGGGGCAGGTACTACTACCCCAACCCGGCGCCGAGCGACTATGCAGACGGCCTGATCGGTCGAGCGATTTCAGAGGACGGCACCATCTGTTACGTGGATATTCCGTACAGCAATGATGCTACCGCATACACAATTTCGCTGTGGGTAAAGCCAACCGACACCACGTCGGTAAACATCATCAATCGTGGCGACGGCAGCGACAGTCCCACGACCATTTCCGAGCAGATCAGGCTCAACGCCAACGGCCAGTTCGAGCAATATACGTATGATAGTGTGGCCCATACTATCACCGGAACTACTGTTGCCCAGCCAGACGTCTGGTACCACGTAGCCATCGTCGGCAGCAACAACGGCATGGCCCGGCTGTACGTCAACGGCCAGGAAGAGGGCTCAGCAGTAAGCCTTGGCACACTTTGGACCGGCGGCGACAGGTTTGAGGTCGGCAAGGGAACGACGGTCGGTGGCGTGGCCTGGTACTTCAACGGCTTGGTGGACGATCTGCAGATATTCGATGCCCCGCTGACGGCTGCACAAATACAGGCCATCTACAGTCTGACCTGCAGCGTTTCAGTTACGGCAAGCGACGCCAATGCATCGGAGCAGGGCACCGACCCCGGCGTGTTCACGATTACGCGCACAAACACCACCGGTGTGTTGACGGTTAACTACACCATCGGCGGCACTGCCACCAGTGGGTCAGACTATACGGCACTGGGCGGTTCGGTCGTAATCGCAAACGGTCAGAGTTCCGCTACGGTTACGGTGAATCCGATTGACGACAGCACCGCCGAGAGCGCCGAGGCGGTTGTGCTGACCGTCAGTGCGGGCACGGGTTACTCCGTCGGCTCGCCGAATATCGCTGCGGTGATCATTGCCGATAACGAACCTACAGTGACCATAAGCGCCAGTGACCCCAGTGCAGCCGAGCCCAACGACACCGGTACGTTCACGGTTACCAGAACGAACAGCAGCGGCGTACTGACGGTCTATTACGCCGTCAGCGGCACAGCTGCCAGCGGGTCGGACTTTTCGGCCCTGAGCGGCTCGGTCGTGATCGCCAACGGCCAGACATCCGCGGCAGTCACTGTCACGCCGATCGACGATGGCAACGTCGAAAGCACCGAGACTGTTGTGGTTACGCTGTCCACGAACGCAACCTACACGATAGGCAGCCAGAACGTCGCCACGGTCAATATCGCCGACAACGAGGCGACGGTAACCATAGCGGCCTCCGACGCCAGCGCAGCCGAGCCCAGCGACACTGGCACGTTCACAGTTACGCGAAATAACACAACCGGCAACGTGACGGTTTACTACGCGGTCTCCGGCACAGCCACGAGCGGCTCTGACTTCTCCGCCCTTAGCGGCTCGGTAGTTATCGCCAGCGGTCAAACGTCTGCAATCATTATAGTCACGCCGATAGACGATTCTGTCTCCGAGGTCGTCGAGTCGGTCACGGTGACGCTGTCTGCAAACGCGGCCTACTCGATTGGCTCGCCGAACGTTGCGAACGTTAACATCACTGACAATGACGCGGTTCCGCTGGCAGTTACCAATGCCAACTTCCAGGCCGATGGCGGCGGGTCCGGCTACAACATCACAGGCTGGTCCTCGCCTAGCCATGCGGCTGTCGAGGGTTGGCTCGACCCCGCCACCGTGCCATTCTGGAATTCGCCAAACGGAATGCGCTACTCAGCCCCCGTGGCGGCAGCGCACGGGTCTGTCGGCACTATTAACTGGGCGCAGGGTGCAGATTCAGCGTTTGTGACGCAGTCCCTTGCAGCAACGTACACGCTGGGTAGCACCTACACGTTCACTCTGGACGTAGGCTTTGGCTATGGGTACAACGTCCTCTGGGGATCTTTGCCTGGCTACGGCGGCGTCGGCGCGAGGCTCGCTCTAATGGACGGTAGCGGCAATGTGCTGGCCGGCACGAGCGTGATCAACTACTCCGAAGGCACGTTCCAAACTTATTCGATTTCCTACACGGCCACCAGCGCAGACGTTGGTAAGACCGTTGTCATCGGCTTTGCGAAGACCTTCCCGCCACAAGGCGCGGGGGCCATTGATTTCGATAACGCGGCCGTCACCGTGACCGGCGGTCAACCGACCGTTAGCGTGGCAGCCACCGATGCGAATGCGGCCGAGCAGGGTGCCGACCCTGGCACGTTCACCGTGAGCCGCACTACCAGCAGCGGCGCGCTGACCGTCTACTACAACGTCAGCGGCTCAGCTACTAGTGCGTCCGACTATTCGGCGCTGGCGACGTCAGTGGTCATCCCCAACGGCCAGACCTCTGCAACCATAACGGTCACGCCGATTGATGACTCGACGGCCGAGGTGGCCGAAACGGTTATACTGACCGTCTCCACCAATGCAAACTACACCGTCGGAACGCAGAATACCGCAATTGTGACCATCGCCGACAACGAACCGGTCGTGAGCATCGCGGCCAGTGACCCCAACGCGGCGGAGCCAAGCGACACCGGCACGTTCATCGTCACCCGCACAACGTCCAGCGGGGCACTGACGGTCTACTACGGCGTCAGTGGCTCAGCCACGAGCGGGAGCGACTTCTCAGCTATCGGCACTTCTGTCGTAATTGCCAACGGCCAGACCTCCGCCGCAATCACGGCTACGCCGATCGACGACACCGCAAATGATCCCAACGAGACTGTGATCGTGACGCTCAATACCAATGCTGGCTACACGGTCGGCTCGCCAAACATCGCCACGGTCACGATTGCCGACAATGATCCGCTTATCACCGTCACGGCCACCGATTCATCGGCAGCTGAGTCCGGCCCCGACACTGGCACGTTCAGGATCAGCCGGAATAACACGACCAACGCCCTGACCGTGTACTATACGATGTCTGGCACGGCCACGAGTGGATCGGACTATTCAGCATTGTCGGGTTCGGTTGTGATTGCCAGCGGCCAGAGTTCCGCTACTGTCACGTTGACGCCGATTGACGACACGGTCGTCGAGAGCACTGAAACAGCGATCCTGACCGTCAGTGCTAATGCCAGCTATACAATCGGCTCGCCAAGCAACGCCACCGTCAATATCACCAATAACGACGCTGTCAGGCCCATAGTCAGCGTCACTGCGACAGACGCCAGTGCGGCTGAACAGGGCCAGGATCTGGGCACATTCAAGATCAGCCGCGACCTGACCTCCAGCGCACTGACGGTTTATTACACGATGAGCGGGACGGCCACAAACACCTCCGATTACTCGACGCTCAGCGGGTCTGTGGTCATGGCCGCAGGCGTCAGCTCGGCGACAGTGACCGTTACGCCTATCGATGACGCCACGTCCGAAAGCACCGAGGCGGCAATACTCACGATCAACTCGAATGCCAGCTATGATCTCGGCACGCCAGTCAGCGCGACCGTGAACATCGCCGACAACGACACGATAGTGAGCATCACCGCCAGCGATCCCGACGCATCCGAAAGTGGCCTGGACCGCGGCACATTCACCGTCACCCGCACTACCAGCAGCGGCAATCTGACCGTCTATTACGGCGTCAGCGGTAGCACGGCCACCAGCGGGTCGGATTACTCAGCACTGAGCGGTTCTGTTGTCATCGCTGACACGCAGACCTCGGCCACAATCACCGTCACCCCGATGGATGACACCATCAACGATCCTAACGAGACAGTGATTGCGACTTTGTCCACAGGCACAGGTTACACGGTCGGCTCGCCGAATAATGCAACGGTGACTATTGCCGACGATGATCCGCTCATCACGGTTACTGCCACCGATCCCACCGCAGCCGAGCCTGGTGCCGATACCGGCACGTTCACAGTCAGTCGCAATAACACTACCGGAGCCCTGACGGTCTACTACAGCATCAGCGGCACAGCCACCAGCGGGTCGGACTTCTCGGCCCTCAGCGGTTCTGTTGTTATAGCCAGTGGGCAGTCTTCTGCCACCGTTACCGTCACGCCCATTAACGACAGCATCGCCGAAAACAGCGAAGCGGTCACAATGACTCTGCTGACCAATCCTGGCTACACCGTCAGCATGCCAAACGCTGCAACGGTAACCATCGCCGACGACGATGCAGGCACGGTGACCATCAGCAATGGCGATTTCGCTAACGGGGTCACTGGCTGGGCCTCAGATGGATGGGCCGCAGGAGAGTACGCGTGGTATCCAACCGCCTATGACTCTGGCACGCTGGCGGCACACGGTGTGGTGGTAGACACCTACTGGTCGCAAGGCGCCGTTTCGCCGTACATAAAGCAGACCCTTGGGTCAACCTACGTGCCGGGCAACATCTATACCTTCTCGATGGATGTCGGATTCGGCAACGGCTACAACGTGCTGTGGGGCCACCTGCCTGGTTACGGCGGCGTGGGTGCAATCCTTGCCTTGATGGATACCGCCGGCAACGTACTCGCCAACACGAGAGTCATCAACTACTCGGAAGGCACGTTCCAGCGATACTCGGTGTCCTACACCGCCACGGCAGCGGATGCCGGCAAGACGATCGTCGTTGGCTTCGCCAAGGACTTCCCGCCGCAAGGAGTCCAGTACATCGACTTCGACAATGCAGCCATTGCAGTGGGAACCGCATCGCCGACGGTCAACGTCACCGCTACCGATCCATCTGCGGCCGAACAGGCGGTCAATACTGGCACATTCACCATCACCCGTACTACAAGCACGGGCACACTGACAGTCTATTACGCAGTCAGCGGCACGGCCACCAGCGGCACCGACTACTCAGCGCTGGGTGGGTCAGTGGTAATCGCCAATGGCCAGACCTCTGCGACTGTGACGATCACGCCGATTGACGACACCGCTGCGGAGGCCGATGAGACGGTCACTTTGACCTTGTCTACGAATGCGACATACACCATCGGCACCAACGATAATGCCACGGTGACTATCAGCGACAACGATTCGTCGTCAATAACGTTGACGAATCCGAACTTCACCAGCGGTATGACTGGCTGGGCATCCGACAGCGGAGCTGCGTTGGAAAGCGCCTATAACCCAACCGCTTACGACTCGGCTACGCGTTCGGCACACGGCCAGGTCGCCTTGATCGGCTGGTGGCAAGGCTCGCAATCGCCGTACGTGAAGCAGACCACTGCCGCCACCTACGTTGCCGGAACGGTATACACCTTCTCGATCGATGTGGGCTTCGGCAATGGGTATAACGTGCTTTACGGTGACATTCCTGGTTACGGCGGAGTCGGTGCGGTGTTGGCTCTGATGGACACCAGCGGCGCTGTCATGGCCAGCACGAGCGTTATCAACTACACCCAAGGCACGTTCCAGCGGTACTCGATCACCTACACTGCGACCAGCGCAGATGCGGGTAAGACGATCGTCGTTGGATTCGCCAAAGCGTTCCCGCCGCAGGGACCGGCCTCTATCGACTTTGACAATGCTGCCCTGAGTTCCTCGTACGCCGCGCCGACCGTCACGGTGACGGCCCCCGATGCCAGCGCAGCCGAGGCGAGCGCCAATACCGGCACGTTTGCGATTACTCGAACGGGCACATCTGGGGCCCTGACCGTGTACTACACGGTTGGCGGCAGTGCCACCAGCGGGTCGGACTTCTCGGCCCTGAGCGGCTCCGTCGTAATAGCCAATGGGCAATCGTCAGCCACGGTCACACTAATGCCGATCGACGATGCGGTGGTCGACGTGGACGAGACAGTGGTCCTGACGCTGTCGACTAACCAGAGCTACAACATTGGTGATCCAGACAACGCCACAGTGATGATCGCCGATAATGATGCGACCGCGGTGACGATCAGCAATGCCGACTTCTCAGGCGGCATTACTGGCTGGGCCTCGACGGGTGGTGCGGCCCTGGAAAGCGCGTACAATCCAACCGCATATGATTCCGGCACTCTGGCGGCCCACGGCAAGGTTGCCTTGATCGGGTGGTGGCAGGGTTCGGATTCGCCGTATGTTAAGCAGACCCTTAGCAGCACATATGCTATCGGCAACACTTATACGTTCTCTATGGATGTCGGCTTCGGAACCGGGTACAACGTCCTCTATGGCGCGATACCTGGTTACGGAGGTGTTGGTGCTCGCCTGGCGCTGATGGATACGAGCGGCAACGTCCTTGCCAGCACCAGCGTGATCAGCTATTCCGAAGGCACCTTCCAGAGATACTCGGTGACATACACGGCTACTGCAAACGACGCCGGCAAGACAATAGTCGTCGGCTTCGCGAAGATCTTCCCGCCAATAGGCGTCGCGTCGATTGACTTTGACAACGCGTCATTGGTCTACGTGGCCCCGCGTGCCAGCGACACCTTCGAGAGCGGCAATGGCACAGGCGGGACTGGCTGGAGTGGCAACTGGGCGTTCACGGGCAGCGCCACGGTCGTCGGTACCGGCTCGCCCAACCACGGCAGCAATCACCTGCAGCTGACCGGAAATAACGGCGTAGCCAGCAGGGCGGTGAACATGGCTGGCGTGACAAGCGCCCATTTGATCTTCGACTGGAAGGCCAACCTCTTCGAAGCTGGCGAAACCGCCGTGGTGGAGATCTACAACGGCACGACGTGGATAACGGTTCAGACTATCGGCGATGGCCAGGACGATAATGTCTACCACCATTCCGACATTGATCTGTCCAGCTATACGCTTACCAGCAGCTTCCAGGTCCGCTTCCGCTCACTTATGAGCGATGCTAACGACTTCTTCTTTGTCGACGATCTATGGATAAGCCGCTGAGCTTTCCGCATAGATCGATGCACTGCGATCGCCTGTCCGGACACAAGTTCCGGGCAGGCGATTTCGATATGTGCTAGTGTGGATATCGTGTCGTGGTGTCGGGCTTGAGGAAGTTGACACTTGGGGTTCGCGCCGTTGTCGGCGATCCCGCCGCTGGTTCTGTAGGCCGCTACCTGACTGACCATCAGCGCCCCCCTTGCCTCTATCTGGTCGGCTGGTTCAATTGTGACCTTAGGTGGCCAGTGACAAACGCAAGCCAACGCACCAAAGTTATGGGCTGACGCAAGCTCGTGAAAGATTCCAGAAACAAGCAAAAGTGTTGGTCCATGCTGGCCTATGTTTAAACTGGCGCTCCGGTCTGGTGTTCCTAACGCAGCGTTGCGCTAGGGAGTATTGCGACAAGCGGAAGATCAGAACCTTTCTCTCCGAGTTGGGCATGCGATTGGTACAGTTTCGAATGAATGCTTGCTCGGGCAAACATGCGGTTTCGAACTTGCCTTTGGTCCATGTTAAGGGGCAGTCAAAACCGGCCAGTGATGGGCAGGTGAAAACCGGCCATCTGAGGAAAGGTCGTTTATCGGTACGCTCTATTCATCCCCGATGTGGAGGATGTAAGGAGCGTTCCGGTGGCGAATCAACTCAAGATGGACTTGGTGTTCTCGATACTTACGTTGCACAGGCAGGGATGGTCGGCTCGTCGCATCGCCCGGGAGTTGGGCGTGCACCGCGAGACGGTGGCTCGGCATGTACGGCTGGCTGGGGCGGCAAGACCGGCCAGTAACCTGCCCGCCGTGTTAAGGGGCAGGCAAAACCGGCCAGTGGTGGGCAGGTGAAAACCGGCCATCTGAGGAAAGGTCGTTTATCGGTACGCTCTATTCATCCCCCATGTGGAGGATGTAAGGAGCGTGCCGGTGGCGAATCAACTCACGATGGACTTGGTGTTCTCGATACTTACGTTGCACAGGCAGGGATGGTCGGCTCGTCGCATTGCCCGGGAGCTGGGCGTGCACCGCGAGACGGTGGCGCGGCATATTCGGCTGGCTGGGGTGGCCAAACCGGCCACGAACCTGCCCGCCTGGGCTGCGGCGGTCGGGAACGTGCCCCTCGGGTCAAAACCGGCCAGTAACCTGCCCGCCGGGACTGTATGTCCGGGAGGTGGGTCAGCGGGGCCAGTGGAAGAGTCGAAGTCTGGTCCTGATCTGCCGGCGGGCGGGATGGAGTGCCCGTTGGGGCATCCTTCTCGTATCGGCCGGCCCGACTCCACAGGACCCCAAGCGTCAGAATTGCCCCCCTGTAGCCCCAATTCCGCCGCTTGCCCGTGTAGTCGG
>Ga0265339_10001134_pt1 | contig 20115 bp, 16 predicted proteins | sample 4CB219metaG_FD_202085 | JGI IMG/M metagenome (GOLD analysis project Ga0265339, IMG submission 202085) | Rhizosphere microbial communities from Carex aquatilis grown in University of Washington, Seatle, WA, United States - 4-CB2-19 metaG | ecosystem: Host-associated > Plants > Roots >... | reverse complement strand
ACTGTCACGCCGCGCACTCCGGGCTCAACGTGGGACTGTGGAACCAGAAACTCACCACACAGGTTTACAAAACCTATACCAGCGATACGGAGAAGAACGCGGGCTCGCAGCCGCGGCTTGGCTCGTCTACCAATCAATGCCTGAGCTGTCATGACGGAACGGTGGCAGTGGGCACGACGGTGGCCTACGGCCCGGTGACGACGCATGGCTCGATGTACTCGGCCGATGCTTTCGGCAGCAACCTGCAGACCTCGCACCCGTTCAGCATGGCGGTGCCATTGAAGGACAACATCGATCTTGCCGCATCGCTGGTGGCACGCGGCAAATCCGCCGACCCCACCGGCGCGGTGAAACTGATCAACGGCAACGTGGAGTGCATCTCGTGCCATAACCCGCATGTGCAGGCCCGTGATCCGGTCTCACTGAATTTTCTGGTGCGCGACAGCTCCAGCGGCCAGATGTGCCTGGCCTGCCACGATCCGACGCGGGCGATGAGCGGGCAGGTGAATCCTCTGGCCGACTGGGCGCTGAGCGCGCACGCTCTCTCCACCGCCAAAGTGACGCCGCAGGCCAATGTGGGCAGCTATACCACGGTGGGCACCACGGGCTGCATCGCGTGCCACGCACCGCACAACGCGAATGGCCCACGGCTGCTGCGCGGCCAGAATGAGCAGGACTGCATCGCATGCCACAACGGAGCCAACGTTTCGCCCATGCCGGCATACGCCAATGTGTTTGCCGAGTACGCGACGCCGAAGGTGGGGCATCCATTTCCCACATCGACCAATCCGCATGACGCCGGCGAGAGCGCCCTGCTGAACAACAACCGCCACGCAACGTGCGTGGATTGCCATAGCGGCCACGGTTCGCAGCCGGAGGGGGTTTTCCCGGCGGCGCCGCTGATCCGCGTCTCGCAGAAAGATGCGGCGGGCATCAGCGCCAGCGACGGAATCAGCGCGCTGACGCCGGCGGTGAACCAGTACGAGAATTGCCTGCGCTGTCACGGCAGCGGCTCCGGCAAGCAAGTGCTGCCGATATACGGATACTTTGCGGTGCGAGCGGTCTCGGCCGGCGATCCGCTGAACCTGATTCCGCAGTTCGCCGCCAGTTCCGCCTCCAGTCATCCGGTGATGCACGCCCGCAGCAGTCCGCTCTCGCAGCCCAGCCTGCGCTCAAACATGCTGAACCTGAACGGAATCACCCAGGGCCGCGCCATGGGCACGCAGATTCTTTGTACGGACTGCCACAACAGCGACGACAACCGGGAGTTCGGCGGCACCGGCTCCAATGGGCCGCACGGCTCGCGCTGGACGCACATCCTGGAGCGGCGCTACGAGTTCAGCCAGGCCGCCACGCCGGGCGCGGTGGTCACCAACCTGTTTCCCAATCCCGACGTCAGCGTGAACGGGCCTTACGCGATGTGCGCCAAGTGCCACAATCTGTCGACAGTGATGACGGGCGCCAGCTGGGCGCATCACAAAAAGCACATCAATGCGGGCCTCAGCTGTTCCACCTGCCACACCGCTCACGGCATGGGAACCACCAGCGGAAACATGAGCGGGGAGCGGCTCATCAACTTCGATGTAAATGTTGTGGCTCCTAATGGCGGAAACGCCATCTCCTACAATCGGGCCGCCAACACGTGCGTGCTGGTCTGCCACCAGGTGGCGCACAATCCCAATGGATCAGTGACGCAGGCGGGTTTCAGCCGCGGCCCGGTGGTGAGGCGCGGGGCGCCGCTGCGCTAGGCAGCCTAGAGAATGGTTGCCGCAGTGCTGCCATTGGCTTCGTTCGACTCGGCGGCATGGCACTGGCGGCAGAACTGCGCGGTGGTGTTGGCGCCCACTGTCGAGCTGGCCGGATTGTAGGGGCCGCGCAGGAAGAACATGGTCTTGTAGGTTCCGGGCGGCAGGCCGGATTTCGATCCCGGCGCCACGGTAAACACATTCATCAGGTGTGGATCGTGACAGGTGGTGCACACCACTACGGCAGTGTTGTTGTAGTTTCCAGGTTTGACAAAGAAGCCGTAGTTCCTGACAAAGAGGCTGGATTTTGCGCCGGTCATGGTGATGACGCCTTCACCCTGGGAGCAGTCCCACCCGTCCGCTCCACCGCAGTTGATGGCCGCGCTGAGTCCCACGGGGTGCTGGTTGAGGTAGTTGCCCAGCGTCGATCCTGACAATCCCAGCAGGGTTGGAATGGAGTTGTGGGTCCCGTAGGTGGGAGGCAGCGTCTCGTACACGCGGTTCTGCATCATGGAAGTGGAAGCGTAATTGCCGTCGTGGCAGCTGAGGCAGGTGAGCATCCCGGCCACGTCCGGGGTTGCGGCAGACATGCTGGTGGGCAGGACCTCAGTGAACTTTCCTCCGCCGGTGACGATGGTTTTGCCGTAGAGACCGGTGACGTCTTCACCCCATAGAGCGAGATCGCCGGCGGCTCTGTCAGCAGATTTGCTGCTGCCGTTGCCGGCTGCGCCACTATGCGGGGCATGGCATGCGGCGCAGCCCCGGCCATAGTTCAGGTGAGCGCCCATCACATCGGCGGAGAAGTTAGCCTTCTGAGCGAATGCAAAGGTTGAGCAGCCGAACAGGATGAGAGCACACCAAACGATCCGCTTCATGAGGTTTTCCTTGTACTTGACCCCATCGGCGAGGTTTGGAATGGCTTCAGCAACTGTCCCGTTCCCGGTCAGGGACAGGAGGGAACATTTGCCGGCGTTAATGACCTCGGACACGTGAGAGCCTCGTGGCGGCGGTTAAAAAGGGGATCGCCGCGACAAGCGATGCAATCTAGGCAATGCGATAAATGCAACAGGGAAATCGATGCGGGGAAAAGGGGCCTCTTCAGCTCGTAATGGGGTTGTTGTGCAAGTGTTTAGCTGAAATCAGTGTAGTCCCGGATGGTGTTTACGCAATGGGAAAAACTGCGGCGTGACCGGTAGCACCCTGTTAGTTTTCCCGCGGCACCTGGGTGAGATCGTCCTTGCCGGCCAACCCTGAGAAGCGCATGATGATGTGTTCTAAATCACCGTCAGAAAGTCCCTTCACACGATCTAATATTCCTGCGAGAAGTCCTTCCCAAGCTCCCCGGAGGCCCCAAGAGGTTAGAAAGAACGGAGCGCTTGAGGCCTTTCGCAGAGGTCGCATGAGACTGTTCTCACACAGCTTGCAATTCGGTTCAGGGCGCGGGCGTCACCGCCTGACAGGATTCTGGCTTTGCCTGGTCCTGCTGGCGCTGGGCGCCACGCGCGCTTCCGCGGCGGTCCATCCCGTGCCCCTGGACAAGAACACCGATGCGGCAAAATGCCTGGAGTGTCATGGCGACAAGACGCACGGCAAGTCAGTGCACACGGCCATGGGCACCGGTTGCCTGAGCTGCCATGAGATCCGGGTGAACAAGGACGTTACCCGCGTCAAGCTGATCACGGCGACTCCCAGCGCCTTGTGCCTGACATGCCATGAGGACAAGAAGGCTGCCAACATCAAGGGAACGGTGCACCCTCCCGCGGTCCGCGATTGCCTGACGTGCCACGACCCGCACTCGAGCGACAACAAGAATCAGTTGCTGAAGCCTGCCTCCGGCGACAAGGAACAGAACCTGTGCCGGAGCTGCCACCAGACGGGGCTGAATGTGCCGGAGAAGGGCAGCCTGCACGCGGCGGTGGAGATGGGTTGCGACACCTGCCACGTGGTCCACAAGACCGGCGCAGAGCCCACGCAGGAAAACAACTTCCACCTGGCCAAATCCGCGCCGGCGTTGTGCCTGGACTGTCACGATGCCAAAGACAAGGATCTGCAGAAGGCCCATAGCAACCAGCCCTTCGCAGGCGGAAACTGCCTGGAATGCCATGATCCGCACCAGTCGGAAGGGCCCAAGCTGATGGCGAAGTTCCAGCATGTGCCGTTCCAGGGCAACGGCTGCGACACCTGCCACGCTCCAGCCAAGGATGGAAAGGTGGTGCTGATTCAGACTGATGTGAAGGCGCTCTGTGTCACCTGCCACGACGACAAGGCGAAGCTGATTGACACTGCCAAGGTGCCGCATCCGGGCGCCGCGGGCGACTGCACCGACTGCCACAGCCCGCACGCCAGCCGCGATCCGGGACTGCCCAAGACCGATCCGGTAAGCATCTGCACGGGATGCCACAGCGATATCGGCGACCTGGCCAAAAAGCCGATCCACCATCAGCCGGCGTTCACGCAGGGTTGCGCCACCTGCCATACCCCGCATGGCGGCGACAACGACCACCTGCTGCGGGCCAAAGGCAATGACCTTTGCCTGGAGTGCCACGGTCCGGACTCAGTACCGCAGAAGGATGAAGCGAATCACCTGTTGACCATCTTCAGCGGCCAGGTGAAGCTGCCCGACGATTACTACCAGAAGAACAAGGTTCCCGTTCTTCCATTGAAATACGGACTGGGGCACCCGGTTGAGTATCATCCGGTGGCGGACGTGATGGATCCGGCCAACCAGAGCAAAGTGGCCGCCAAGCTGAGCTGCCTCTCATGCCACCAGCCGCACGCATCGCTGCAGCCTGGACTTTTGATCAAGGACCAAGCCAACAACATGCAGTTCTGCGACAACTGCCACAAAAACCGGCTGAACATGAAGCAAACGATTTCCCCGGGTAATTGATGAGGTTGGAGATGAGTGATTTGTTGAATCCGGCGCGCGCACACAGGCGGTTGGCCTGCATCCTGGCCATTGCTCTTTGCCTGGCCGCGGCTTTGCCGGCCCACGCCGAAAAGAAGGACAAGAAGAAGAAGTCCGACGATGCCTCCGCCGAGGCGACCGGGCCGCGGAAGTTCCCGTTCGATCCCAAGAAGCTGGCGTGGCCCAGCCCGCCAAACGTCGCGCGTATCCGCTGGCTGGATTACTACGCGGGAATGAAGATCGACTTTACTCCCGCGCAGACCGCCAAGGCGAAGGCAAGCTGGATGGACAGGCTTGCGGGAAGCGAGCCGGAGGGCGAGAAGGTCAACGTCAAGACGTTCCCGTTCCAGATGGTGGGTCCGTATGGTATTGCGTTCGATTCCAAAGGCCAGGTCTACGTGGCCGACCAGCGGGTGGGCGCGGTGTTCATCTTCAACCTGGAAACACGCGAGACTCAGCTCATTCGCAACGGGTATGAAGCGCACTTTGGATGGATCAACGGCGTGGCCATCGACGATGACGATCGTCTTTTTGTGTCCGATGGCAAGATGCACCGGGTGCTGATCTTCAATCCCAAGCACGAGCTGGAGAGCCAGATCACCGACGGATTGCAGGATCCGGTGGGCCTGGCCATCGACACGGAGAATCGCTTTCTCTACGTGGTGGACACGCAGCAGGACCAGGTGATTGTTTATGACGCGGACTCGCTCAAGCTGCTGCGGCGAATCGGGACCGGCGGCAGAAATCACTTCCTGACCACGCCTGGCGATTTTGGCGCGCCACAGGGCGTGGCAGTGGATAAGGACGGCGACGTCTACGTTACCGACACGCTGAACAATCGCGTGGAGATTTTTGACGCCGACGGAAACTTCATCAGCCTGTTCGGCAAGAACGGCGATGGCCCGGGATCCTTCGCCCGCCCCAAAGGCATCGCGGTGGATAGCGACGGGCACATCTGGGTGGCGGACGAGATGCAGGACCGGCTGCAGGTCTTCAGCCGCGAGGGCCAGTTGCTCACCTACATCGGCCAGGGACACGGTGAGCTTCCGGGCCAGTTCAAGGCGCTGGTGGGAGTGGCGATCGACAAGCAGAACCGCGTCTTTACCGCGGAGCAGCTTCCCGGGCGCCTGCAGGTTTTCCGCTACGTTACGAACGACGAAGCAGCAGCGGAGAAGGCGCGCAAGGAGAAGGAAGCGGCGGAGAAGCACAAGCCGGTGGCGGCCCAGTCCGCCGCCAAGTCGCCTGATTCAGCGCCCCCAAAGCCTGCGGCGCCTGACGCGGCCAAAAACAGTCCTCCGCCCAAAGGCCCCGGGGAATAACTATCCATTCTGCTCATTGAGCGCCGATTGGACATTCCGGTTTACCACCGATTGCGCCGCCGCATACCCGCGTTCCCATGTCCAGCCGTGGTTGCGTTGCCCCGGATTCCCGATGCAAGAACCGGGGCAACGTGAAGGAGAGCAGCAGCTTTACATGCCGCCCCAGAGGCGGGTGACGGTTATCTCATAACCGCGGCGGAAGCCCTCGCGGTACTCCCCGCGCAACGGCTCCGGGTAATTGGGACTGCGGTATTCGTCGCGGTTGTTGGGGTCAGGCCGGCGATGGTTGCCGAAATCCTTGCGTGCCCCATCAATACCGTCGCGGAAACCCTGGCGTTTCGCATCGGAGTAGCTGTCCGGCGCCCGCCACTGGCCAGGGTCGCCGTTGTATTGCTGCCAGTCCGGTTCGCCGGACATGCGCGACGTGGTTATGGTGTAGCCGCGCATGAAGCCCTCGCGGTATTCGTCAACAAATGGAGGAGCCACACGGGGGTTCAGGTATGCCGGGTGCCGGTCGGGATCGGGTGGGCGCCCCGTGTCAAAGTCCTTCTCGGCAGACTCCGCGCCGTCACGGTAACCCCGTTGCTGGGCATCGCTCTGCATCCCGCGCATTCCCCACTGATCCCAATTCCGCGGCTGTGGCGGCGGCGCGTACGCCGGCTGCGGCCTGTACTGCGGCTGGGGCGGCGCGCCATTCCACAAATGCGCCGCGGCTGACGCATAACCACGGCGGAAGCCGTCGCGCCACGCCTCCCTGAGGCCCGGGGGAATGTCGCGCGGCATCTGATCGGGGTTGCGGTACTCCTCGCGATTATTCACGTCCGCGCGGCGGCCGTTGCCGAAGTCCTTGCGGGCTCCCTCAATGCCGTCGCGGTAGCCCCGCCGTTGCATTTCGTTCAGCTCGCGCGGTGGGGCGGACCAGTCGCCGCGGCCATAACCCTGTGGCGCCTGCAAGGCGCTGATTGAAAAGTGGTGTCCGGGGAAGGCAATTCCAGCGGCGAGAGCGAGAACCGGTATAACAAACCATTTACGTGCCAAGGTTTGTGTCTCCTTTACTATGTGTGAACGCCAGAATACACCACAGGTTGCGGTTCGGGATCAATCAACGATTGATTTTCCCATCAGGTTTCAAGATTCGGCCCCAGCAGGCGGCGCAGCGCGGCTACGTAGTTGGCAAGAGCGGTGCGTCCCTCCCCGGTGATGCGGTACAGCGTTTGCGGCTTGCGCAGGACGAAACGCTTTTCCATGGAGACGTAGCCGGCCTGCTCCAGCTTGAGTAGCTGCGCGCCCAGGTTGCCGTCGGTGGAGGCGGTTTTGGCGCGCAGCCAGGTGAACTCGGCCTCTTCCACGCCTGCAAGCAGCGAGAGCAAGGCAAGTCGGAGCTTGCCGTGAACCACGGGGTCTAGCTCCGGCAGCCCGGGAACGGGAGATGGTTCTGACTCAGGCATGGACGGCTCCCGAGCGGCTGCGGCGGGCACGGCTCTCAAGGATCATGCCGTAAATACCGAAGACGATGAGACACAGAAGAATTGCCGCGAGGAAGACGAATTGCGCCTGCTGCTGGGTGCCAAAGCATGCGGCCACCGAAGCGGCCCACCAGCCCGTGGCGCACGCAATCTGCGCCTTCCACTTGAGGAGCATGCCGGATGCCGCGTTGGCCATACCCAGAAACCCGCAGGCGACGGGAACAAAGATATGCACGTCACCCGCTCTTCCGGTGATACCGAGCGCGAGGAAGAGGAGAAACATGGAGACTCCCAGCGCCATCCACACGGAGCCGATGGCACGGCCCAGGGTGGTTTCACGGCGCTCCTCGTGGTTGAGGGAGATCAGGACGACGGTGAGAATCACCGCTGCCACCATGGTGACGGGCCACGCCAGACCGGGGTGGCCGCCCCACTGCGACCATCCAATTGCAACCGTATACGCCACGCCCCACAGCACAAAGATCCAGCTCCAGTGCGCGGTACTGCGGCGGCCTTCGGCAATCATGCTTTCGATGAGCTTGATGCGCTCATTCAGATCCTGCTGAACCATTGGATCGGACATTTGGAATCTCCTGTGCCGGCTCAAGCTCCGGCCTGTTGGTGTTAGTCGGCGGCCGGCGTTCACCGGCCGTCAGCGTTGGCCGCACGCGTCAGCAGCATCTCAACACTGCGATCACGGCGGAATTCATGGGGATCTCCGGGCGACACATGGCTACGAAGAGAACTCTATAACATAGAGAACTCTTTGTCAAGACAATTCTTGTGCGGGGTGATCCTGGGAGTCCGACGCGAGAGAGCCATGGGCCTGACCATGTAAACTTGCCCAAGTTTCGCTCAGGGCCAGGGAACCGGCACCGGATTCGGTGCGTTCCTCTGCAAGGGAACAGACAGCTTCTCCCCAAAACATTCCTAAAACAAGACGGAGCCAACAGATGAAGAATGCAAAGCAGATTGTGGCCGCGCTGGCATGCGTGGCGGCGATAGCCGGCGTGGCGCGGGCGCAGTCCGGCGACGCGGCCAGCCAGAAGCCGGAACAGTTGAAGAGCCTTGAGCCGGCCTACATGGACACGAGCGCCGATCCGTGCACGGATTTCTTTCAATATGCGTGCGGCAAGTTCGGTACGCTGCATCCGATACCGCCCGATCGGTCATCATTCGGAAATCTGGCCATGCTTTATGACGTGAACCAGGTGGTGCTGCACGGAATCCTGGAGAAGGCGGAGTCGGGCGGCGCCAGCAGGACGCCGAGTGAGCAGAAGATCGGCGATTATTACGCCTCATGCATGAATACGGAGGCGATTGACGCGGGAGGGCTGAAGGGACTGCAGCCGGAGTTTGCCCGCATCGACGCGCTGAAAAGCAGGAGCGATCTGACTGCACTGCTGGCACACTTGCAGTTGACCAATGTAAACGCGTTCCTGGGCTTCGGTGAGCAGCAGGATTTTGCCGACGCGCGCAAGCAGATTGCGGCGGTGGACCAGGGCGGACTGGGCTTGCCGGAAAAGGACTATTACCTGCGCACCGGCCCCGCCGACGAGAAGCTGCGGCAACAGTACGTGGAGTACATCACGCAGACGTTCAAACTGCTGGGCGAGCCGGACGCAAAGGCGGCAGCGGACGCGCACAACGTAATGGCCTTGGAGACGGAACTGGCCAAGGCGTCGCTGGATGTGACTTCGCAGCGCGATCCGAAAAACATCTACCACATGATGCCGGTGGCCGATCTGGAGAAGATGACTCCGGCGATTAACTGGAAGCAATTCTTCGCGGATACGGGCACGCCGCCGGTCACGGAAGTAAACGTAACTTATCCGCCGTTCTTCACGGCTTTGAATACGGTGCTAACATCCACTGACTTTGAGACGGTGCGGGCCTATCTCAAGTGGCAGGTGGTGAACGCCACGCCGAGCTGGGCTCTGCCCAAGACGTTTGACGATGCGCATTTCGATTTTTACGGAAAGACTCTGAGCGGGCAGCAGGTGCAGCAGCCGCGCTGGAAGCGGTGCGTGGCGGCAACGGACGGCGCGCTGGGAGAGGCCCTGGGCCAGGTATACGTGACCAAGGCGTTTCCCCCGACCAGCAAACAAGCCACCGTCCAGATGGTGCGCGATATTGAAGCCGCGATGGACAAGGACATTGACACGCTGGACTGGATGAGCGCGGAGACCAAGGCGAAGGCCAAAGACAAGCTGCACGACGTGGCCAACAAGATTGGGTATCCCAACAAGTGGCGCGACTATTCGACACTGAAGGTGGTGCGGGGCGATGCGCTGGGGAACGCGGTGCGGGCGACTGAGTTTGAGGCCCATCGCGAGCTGAACAAGATTGGCAAGCCGGTTGACCGCGGCGAATTCGGCATGAGCCCGCCCACGGTGAATGCGTATTACAACCCGAGCATGAACGACATCAACTTTCCGGCGGGAATCTTGCAGCCGCCGATGTACGATCCCGAGTCAACAGACGCCGAGAACTACGGCCACATGGGCGCCGTGGTGGGCCATGAGCTGACCCACGGGTTCGACGACGAGGGGCGGCAGTTTGACGGCGCAGGCAACCTGAAGGAGTGGTGGACCGACAGCGACGCGAAGCAGTTTACCGACAAGGCCGACTGCGAAGTGAAGGAGTACAGCGACTTTACAGTGCCGGGTGACGTGCACGTGAACGGCAAGCTGACGCTGGGCGAGAACACCGCGGATAATGGCGGATTGCGGCTGGCGTACATGGCGCTCATGGAAGATGCGAAACGGAAGGCTCTCAACCTGGAGCAGAAGCAGAAGGACGGATTCACGCCGGCGCAGCAGTTCTTCATCGCGTTTGGGCAGAACTGGTGCGGCGAGCTGCGGCCGGAGCGCGCGCGAATGCAGGTGCAGACCGATCCGCACTCGCCACAGCAGTTCCGGGTAATTGGCGTGGTGCGCAACATACCGGAGTTCGGCGAAGCGTTTGGCTGCAAGAAGGGCCAGCCCATGGAACCGGAGAACGCCTGCCGCGTTTGGTGATAAAGAAAGGGATCAGGGATCAGGGGTCAGGGATCAGGGAACAATCTCCGATCCCTGATCACTGATCCCTGAAACCTGACCACTGACCCCTGACCCCTGACCCCTGACCACATGCCGCTTGACTGGAATAACGGTGCGCTTGCCGAGGGGCTGCGCTGCTATCGCGCGGAGCAGTTCTTCGATGCGCATGAACATTGGGAATCCGTTTGGCTGGCCAGCGCGGAGCCGGATAAGACATTCCTCCAGGCGCTCATCCAGGTAACCGCGGCCTTCCACCATCTGCGCCGCGGCAATCGCGCCGGCGCGGCGTCGCTGCTTGATGCTGCCCTGATTCGTCTCGATTCCTACCCCGATGAATTTTCCGGCCTCTCCGTCGAATCGCTCCGCCAGAACCTGCGCGCATGGCGGGATGCGCTCGACCGCATTGACGGATCTCCGCAGCTTCCATTTCCGTTAATTCTCTAGCGCAGGTCCAGATGCTGACGATTCGCACCTGCAGTCTGACCCCTGACCCCTGACACCTGACCCCTGACACCAGCCACCTCGTCCCACCCACTACAATGGCTCCCATGAAGGCTCTGCTCCTGCGCGAATACAACCACTTTGAAATGGCCGATCGTCCCCTGCCCGCGCCCCTCCCCGGCGAAGTGCTGGTCCGCATCGCCGCCTGCGGCATCTGCGGCAGCGATGTCCACGGCTTCGACGGCTCCTCCGGCCGCCGCATTCCGCCCATCGTCATGGGCCATGAGGCCGCCGGAACCGTCGCCGAAGCCGGCCCCGGAGTCACTGCGTTCAAACCCGGCGATCGCATCACCTTTGACTCGACCATCTCCTGCGGCGAGTGTCCGTATTGTCTGCGCGGTGACTCCAACCTCTGCGACAACCGCAATGCCTTCGGCGTCTCCTGCGATGACTATCGCCGCGACGGCGCGTTCGCCGAATACGTCGCCGTGCCGGAACGAATCTGCTTCCGCCTCCCCGCAGAGCTGAGCTTTGCTGAGGCCGCCATGCTTGAGCCCGTATCCGTCGCGCTCCACGCCGTGGCCGTCAGCGGCCTCAACGGCGGCGAAACCGCGCTCGTTATCGGCGCGGGCATGATCGGCCTGCTCACTCTCCAGGCCGCGCGCGCTGCCGGTTGCCGGCGCGTCTTTATCGCCGATATCGACAACACGAGGCTCGATCTTGCCCGTGGCCTGGGCGCAACCGAACTGATTCTCGCGACAGGAGCGGACCTGGTGCGCGCCTGCCGTGAGCTCACCGGCGGCCATGGCGTGGACATCGTGTTTGAGGCAGTCGGCCGCAATGAGACCGTGGCCGCGGCCATCGAGTGTACCCGCAAGGGCGGCACCGTCACGCTCGTCGGCAACATCGACGCTGAAGTCACCCTGCCGCTTCAAAAGGTCGTCAATCGCCAGATCCGCCTCCAGGGCACCGCCGCCTCCTGCGGCGAATATCCCCGCGCCATTGAGCTGCTCACTTCGGGCCAGCTCCGCGTCAAGCCGCTCATCACCGCTATCGCCCCGCTTGAAGATGGACCCCGATGGTTCGAGCGTCTCCACGCGCGCGAGCCCAACCTGATGAAGATCGTTCTCGCGCCCGGCCCCGGCCTCGCCGCTGAAACAGAGGCAGCCCAATGAGCGAAAACCTGTTCGACCTCGCCGGCCACGTTGCGCTGGTCACCGGAACCAGCCGCGGACTCGGCCAGTACTTTGCCCGCGCCCTCGCCCGCGCCGGCGCTGACCTCATCCTCACCAGCCGCACAAGCGAATCGCTCGCCCCCTTTGAAAACGAGATCCGCGCCCTCGGCCGCCGTGCCGTCTCGCTCGAACTCGACGTCCGCGACCACTCCAGCATCGAGCGCATGGCCAGCGAAGCAGAAGCCGCCTTCGGCCAGATCCATATCCTCGTCAACAACGCCGGCTGCAACGTGCGCAAGCCCGCGCTCGACGTCACGTGGGACGACTGGAACCTGATCCTCGATACCAATCTGCGCGGCAGCTTCTTTGTTGCCCAGGCCATCGCCCGCGGCATGATCGCCCGCGGCTACGGCCGCATCATTAACATCGGCTCCGTTACCAGCGTCGCCGGCTACGCAGGCCTCGCGCCCTATGGCGCCAGCCGTGGCGGCATTCGCCAGCTCACCATGAGCCTCGCCGACGACTGGGGCCCACACGGCGTCACCGTCAACTGCCTCGCGCCAGGATGGTTCAAGACGAAGCAGAATCAAGTCATGTACCAGGACCAGGAATGGGTCGACTACCTGAGCGAACGCATTCCCCTCCGCCGCCCCGGCAAGCCCGACGACCTCGACGGCGCCATCGTCTTCCTCGCATCCGAGGCCAGCCGCTACGTCACCGGCCAAACGCTGCTGGTCGATGGCGGCATCTCCACCGGCCGCATGCGGGCCCTGCCCCGGAAGCCCTGACCCCTGACCCCTGACCCCTGACCCCTGACCCCTCGGCATTACTGTTGTTGCTGCATCTGCTGCGTCTCGATCACCGTCGGCGTCTTCACCGCAGGCTGCTGCGCCTTCTCCACCAGAACGCTCCAGTCCTCGGGCATCGGCAATCTGCGGTCCAGTTCAGGCGGCCGTTTCGCAGCTTCCACGTGCACCGCCACAAACAGTTCGCTCTCCGTCTCGCCCCTGAACATCCCATGCGTCGGCGGTACGTCCGCATAATCCCGCCCAATCGACGTCCGGATGTGCCGCCGCCCCGCCGCCAGGTCGTTGGTCGGGTCAAATCCCATCCATCCCACCCCCGGCAGCAGCGCCTCCACCCATGCATGCGTCGCGTCCGGCGTTGAGCGGTCATGATCCTCGAGCCCGCGATACAGATACCCTGACACGTATCGCGTCGGAATCCCCACATGCCGCAGCATCGCGATCATGGTGTGCGCAAAGTCCTGGCACACGCCCTTCCCGCTCAAAATTGCTTCATCAATTGGCGAATCCACCCGCGTGTGCCGGGGCACGTATTCAAAGTACTCAAACAGCCGGTGATTCACCTGCCGCACCACCGTCAGCGGATCGTCCCTCCGCCGCGCATCCAGCTTCTCCGCCAGCTCAATCAGCGCCGGCGTGGCCGCGGCAAACGTGCTCGGCAGCAGCATCTCCTGGTAGTCTCCCTCGCGCACCATCGCGTCCAACGCGTCCCACGCATCCGTCCCCAGCGCCTCCGGCGGCTCCGCCAGTTCTTGCTGTTCCACCACTGACTCCGCCACAATCACCAGTTGCTGGTGCTCGCCCGGAATGTCGAAGTGGTGCACATGGTTCCCCTGGTGATCGCGATAGGCAAACACCCGGCAGCGCGGACTCACAGAGAGCGTAAACGTGAGGCAATGCTGCTGCGCGTCTGAGCGCGGGTGCATCCGCGTCTCCATGATGCTCTCGCTTACCGCATGCGAGTAGCGATACCGCGTCAGGTGCCGTATCGAGTAGAAGTTCATCGCCGCTTCCTCTCGCTTGTTCCGCAACTGCTCCTCGAACTCTCCTTGCAAACCCGCCTGCCTCTCTTACGCCGTCAGTGCCGATTGAATCGAATACTTCACGTAATAACCGTAGATGTGCTCGTGGATTGTCATGCAGTGCTGCCGGATGCGATGCAGGAAGTCCGCCGCGCCTCCGGCCAGAACCTCACCCACCGTGGTGTATCCCAGCATCGCGTGCACGCGTCCCACGCAGGCCAGCAACTCCGCCGGCGGCCGCCGTCCGCTGGTTCCGTGGATCGCTTCAATGGCGTCCTGCACGCTCTCAATCGAGTAGCGGATGGCATGCGGAAACTGCCGGTTCAACAGCAGGAACTCGAGGATTCGCCCGTCCGTCAGATCCGCCGTATACACCTGGCAATACGCCTCAAACGCCGTCGAACAACGCAGCAGTCCCACCTGCTCCAGATACCGCTGCCCGGTGCCTTCGCGTTCGCGCATGTCCAGCTCGCCCTCGTACACCTCCAGCAGCGTAGCGGTCGCGTAGGCGCGCTCCAGGTAGCGTCCCAGCCGCATGAACTGCCACCCCTGCCCATGAATCATCGTCGTGTCTGTCACCCCTTTGAACAGGTGAATTCCGTCCACAATTGACGTCAGAACATCGTTCATGTTCACCGCAAATTGTTCTTCCGTCGCGCGCGAGTGGATCTGGTGGAACAGCCGGTTCAGCCGCTGCCATTGCTCCGTCGATATCTCCTCCCGCACCTGCCGCGCATTCTCCCGCGCAGCGTTCACGCAGTAGATCGCTGACGACCGGTTGGTCCGGTCGAAGATCAGCGTCCGCGCCATCGCCTCCAGGTTGCCATTCCACTCCAGGTCGGCCGGCCCGCCCAGCGCCGCCATCATCCGTCGCCAGCGCGTCTCCGTCGTCGCTCCCCCCGGGTCCAGAGTCAGTGACATCGTCACTTCAAGTTGCCGCACCGTATTCTCTACCCGCTCAAGGTAGCGGCTCATCCAGTACAAACTATCGGCAACCCGGCTTAACATCGCTCGTTCTCCATAACTTCCGCTAACTCCACTAACTCCGCCCCGCGCTAACTCCCCTAACCCCGCTAACTCACTGCAACACCCACGTATCCTTGCTGCCGCCGCCCTGCGACGAATTCACCACCAGCGATCCCTTCTCCAGCGCCACCCGCGTCAATCCGCCGGGTACAATCTGCACCTTGTCGCCATACAGAATGTAAGGCCGCAGATCCACATGCCGTGGCTCCAGCCGGTCTTCGATAAGACACGGCGCCCTGGAGAAATCCAGCGTGGGCTGCGCAATGTAGTTCCGCGGATTGGCCGTAATCTGCCGCGCAAATTCCTCCCGCTGCCGCGCCGTCGACCGCGGCCCGATCAGCATCCCGTACCCGCCGCTCTCGCCCACCGCTTTCACCACCAGCTTGTCCAGGTTCGCCAGCACGTGCCGCCGCTCCTGCTCGTCCCGCAGCAGGTAAGTCTCCACGTTGTTCAGCACCGGATCCTCGCCCAGATAGTAGCGGATGATCGCCGGCACATAGGCGTACAGCGCCTTGTCGTCCGCCAGCCCCGTCCCAAACGCGTTCGTCACCGTCACGTTGCCCGTGCGGTACGCGTTGAACAGCCCCGCGCATCCCAGCACTGAGTCGCCGCGGAACACCAGTGGATCGCTGAAGTCGTCGTCCACCCTGCGGTAAATCACGTCCACCCGCTTCAGCCCGTCCGTGGTCCGCATGTACACCACGTTGTCGTGCGTCACTAGGTCCCGGCCCTCCACCAGCTCAATGCCCATCTGCCGCGCCAGGTAGGTGTGCTCAAAATACGCTGAGTTAAACACGCCCGGCGTCAGCAGCACGATATTCGGCTCCGGCCGCCCCTCCGGCGCCAGCGACTTCAGCGTCGCCAGCAGCAGTTGTGGATAGTGCTCAATCGGCCGCACTCCGCATCCGTGGAACAGTTGCGGAAACGTCCGCTTCATCACCCTCCGGTTAGTCAGCATGTAACTCACGCCTGAGGGCACCCGCAGGTTGTCCTCCAGCACCACAAACTCACCCGTGTTCAGCCGCAGCAGGTCTGATCCAATCACCGCAATGTACACGTTGCGCGGCACCGCCAGCCCCCGCATCTGCCGCCGGTACTGCTTGCAGCTATACACCAGATCGCTCGGCACCACCTTGTCCGCCAGAATTTTCGCGTCCGAGTACACATCGCGCAGAAACTCGTTCAGCGCCGTGATCCGTTGCGTCAGCCCTCGCTCAATAAGCGTCCACTCCGCCCCCGTAACCATGCGCGGCAGCAGGTCGTATGGGAAAATCCGCTCTGTCCCCTCCTCGCGCCCATACACCGTGAACGTGATCCCCTGCGTCAGGAACGAGAGGTCCGCCGCCTGCTTCCGCCGCTGCAACTCCTCCATCGGCATCCGCGTCAGCATCTCCGCCAGCGCGCGATAGTGCTCCCGCACTTCCCCAGTCGGCGCCCGCATCTCGTCGTAGGCCCCGTCCAGCGGATAGTCGCCCATCAGCGCTTCCAGTTCCATCGAGATGCCGGCTTCCATCAACGTCTCCCCGTTCAAAGTCCCCAATCCCTAATCCCTGGTCCTCAGTCCCTAATCCCTAATCCCTAGTACTTCGGTCCCTGTATTTCTACCACCTCAACCATAAGGAACGGATAAGCGCTCCGCGGATTGACCCCGCGCCCAAGCCCCCGTATCATCAGTACTTGGCTGAAGTTCCTTGTGAGGGCCGCCCGGCCCATCCTGCACGGAACCGCGCGCCTCCCGGCGGAGTAGCTCAGATGGTTAGAGCGTGGGATTCATAACCCCAAGGTCGGCAGTTCGATCCTGCCCTCCGCCACCAGATTCCCCCAACCCGCCGCGCGCCGTCACACCCCCAAAAATCTGCCGTCATCCCGAGCAGAGCCGAGGGACCCGCATTTCGCGCCATCCCCCCAAACTGCAAGGCATCTCACCCCCGCGCCATCCGCATCGAATCATTCGACGGCCCTCCCCCCGTCTGTTCCGCCCGGCGGCTCCCCCCGCTGGGCGGGACAACCCCTCCCCACAGCCGATACACTCTAATCCGCAATGGATCCTGCTCTCAAAGTGGCCGGAGTCATTCCCGCGCGCCTGGCCTCCACCCGCCTCGCGCGCAAGCCCCTGCGCCTTATCGCCGGCCGTCCCATGTTTGAGTGGGTCTGGCGCGCCGCCCAATCAAGCGGCCTCATGGACCCCGTCCTCGTCGCCACGGACTCTGACGAAATCGTCGATGCCTGCCACCATTGCGGCATCCCCGCTCTCATCACGTCTCCCGACTGCGCTTCCGGCTCTGACCGCGTGCGCGAGGTGGCCGCCTCCGTCGACGCCGACATCTACGTCTGCATCCAGGGCGACGAGCCCACCCTCACTCCCGACTTCTTTCCGCCCCTGCTCGCGCTCTTCAGCCGCCCTCAGGTCCAGGTGGCCACCCTCGCCGTCCGCTGCCCGCCCGGCGACGTGGCCAACGCCAACGCCGTCAAAGTCGTCACCGCCGCAGACGACCGAGCCCTCTACTTCTCCCGCGCCACCATCCCTTACGACCGCGACGCCACAGGCTTCGCCGGCTACCGCAAGCACCTTGGCATCTACGCGTATCGCAAGGCCGCCCTTGAGCAGTTCGCCGCCATGCCCCCCGGCTGGCTTGAGTCCGTCGAAAAACTCGAGCAGCTCCGCCTGCTTGAAAACGGCATCGACATCTACGTAGCCCCCGCCCCCGCTGACACCGTAGGCGTCGACACAGAAGAGGATTTAGCCCGTGCTGAAGCCATCCTGCTCGAACGAGCCGATAGCCAGTAGCTTGTAGCCTATAGGCCGAACTATCGGGGCTTCGAGGACGGTCGGGGCGAAGCTACAGGCTACCGGCTACAAGCTACCGGCCTGCCACCTGTACCCTGAATTAGGAGCAAGAATCGGAGTGTCCTCCGCGCCGATCCGCGCGACCATGAATCCATGAACGCGACCCTCCAACCCGCCGCCCAGCTCGATGACGCCGCCTGGCAACAGCTCCTCGCCCGCGATCCCGCCGCCACTTTCGTCTACGCCGTCACCACCACCGGCGTCTTCTGCCGGCCCTCCTGCTCCAGCCGCCGGCCGCTCCGCCAGAATGCCCGCTTCTTCCCCTCGCCTGCCGCCGCCGCCGCCGCCGGATTCCGCCCCTGCCTCCGCTGCCGCCCTGCCGCCCCGCCAGCCAACTCCATTACCCTTGTCCGCCGCCACATTGAAGCCAATCTCGATCGCGCCGTCCCCCTCGCCGAGCTGGCCCGCCTCGCCGGCTTGAGCCCCTTTACCGTCCAGCGCCAGTTCAAGCAGCACATGGGCGCCAGCCCCCTCCAGTACCGCCGCGCTCTCCTCGCCGGTCGCTTCCGCTCCGCCCTGAAAGAGGGAAGTGACGTCACAGGAGCCATTTACGACGCCGGCTTCGGCTCTTCCAGCCGCGCTTATGAGGCCTCGCCCCTCGGCATGACTCCCGCCCGCTTTGCCCATGGCGGCCGCGGCGAGCGCATCGGCTGGTCCGCCGCGCCCTCGCCCTTCGGCTGCATCATCGTTGGCGCCACCGCCCGCGGCCTCTGCTGGCTCTCGCTTGCCGGGTCTGAGGCTGCGGCCCTGCGCACCCTCCAGGCCGAGTTTCCCCAGGCCGAGCTGCATCCTGACCCCTCCCTCCGCGCCATGGTTGACGCAGCTCTCGCCAGCGTCCGCGAGGGCTCTGACCTGGCCCACTCCCGCCTGCCCGGCGCGCTCGACCTGCGCGGCACCGTCTTCCAGCTTCGTGTCTGGCAGGCCCTCCGCCAGATCCCCCGCGGCCAGACCGTCTCATACGGCGAACTGGCCCGCGAGCTGGGCCAGCCCACCGCGGCCCGCGCCGTGGCCCGCGCCTGCGCCACCAACCGGGTAGCTTTGTTGGTCCCCTGTCACCGTGTCATCGGCGCAGACGGCTCATCCACCGGCTACCGCTGGGGCCGCGAGCGCAAGGAACAAATCCTTGCCGCGGAACGCGCCTGAGGCGAGGCTTAGCGCGACCCTGTTAGCCCTTACTGCATCGCCAGGCCTATTCCTTGTTGGCGCTGATTACGGCGTCCGCCCATTTTTCCGCGCTGGCTGAAACCCCCTTGACCGAGTCTTCGCCGGTGTAGGGAGCAAAGGTGTAGAGGAACAGCAGGCGGTCATGCACGCGAAGAAGGGTGCAGGCGACTAACCCCTTTTTCACCTGGCCGTTTACTTGCAACGGCACAATCATTCCGAAGCTGACGGCGTCCGTCTTGGAAAAGAACGTACCCAGAGGGACCGGCTTGTCCAGGGTGACTGCGGTTGCGCTATCGCCAAGAGCTTTGAGCTTGCGGTTAATCTCGTCCTGCTGATCTTTCAGACTGCCGGTGATGATGGTTCCGAACTGCTGCGCGGTTGAGTCGCCGACCTGCTTGAACATATCCGGGGTGACGTCGGAAAACTCCAAACTGCGAAGGACTTCCACGAGGCTGTAGCGGGTGAGCGAGGTCTTTCCGGTGCGGAGTGCGTTTAACTCGTCAGGAAGCAGGAACCCGGCGACGATGCGGTTGGAGGCCGTGGCCAGGGGTTCAAGCAGGACGCGATAGTCGGAACCGGCCTCGACCAGATTGTCTGCGGGCGGCGCGGGGATGGCGATGGACTTGAGGCCAACACGGAATGAGGCAGGGGCCTGCGCGCAGATGGCGGTTGGCAGGGCAAGGACGAGTACAACGCTTGCAGCGGCACAAAGGCGCATGGGACTCCGGAGGTTCCAATGGGGTATTTCCCATAGTAGCGCGAGTGGGTGGTTTGACAGGCTGCGGAAAAAATCGATCTGCCGATTGGAAACGCGAAGGAGCACGACTTCAGTCGTGTCCCCATGAGCCTGCGGCTCACCCAAGGTGATGAAAACCTCGCGGGCTTCCAACTTTTGTCTGTTCTTCCCCATGTTTTCGACCGTGCCGAAAGATCGCAAAGAAAGAACCCGGGCTTTAGTGTCTGCGTGAGAACCTCGGCGCGCCGCTGTTTTGAAAGGGCACGACTTTAGTCGTGCCGAAAAAGCCAATAAAGTGGCGAGGGCTTTAGATGGGATGAGACGGCTGGTCTCGCGGAGCAGCTAAGCTGACCGCAGCGCACTCAAGGGTGCAAAAGGAGACCAGCCGATGACCAAGATTAGCAAATCAGCCAAGCGT
>Ga0265339_10001133_pt1 | contig 20116 bp, 12 predicted proteins | sample 4CB219metaG_FD_202085 | JGI IMG/M metagenome (GOLD analysis project Ga0265339, IMG submission 202085) | Rhizosphere microbial communities from Carex aquatilis grown in University of Washington, Seatle, WA, United States - 4-CB2-19 metaG | ecosystem: Host-associated > Plants > Roots >... | reverse complement strand
TCCTCAACGGAGACGGCGCCAGCGCGACCTTCGCGCCCTTCAACAGCACGACGGTTCGCATGTGGTACATCGGCGCCGCGGCCGGCACGGGCGTCGCGCACGTGCAGATCTCGCCGCTATAGGGCCTGGGCCCCCATCGCCGCCCCGGACCTTGTTCGGGACGCGAGGGGCCCCACGCTTTCGAGAGTGGCCTCCTTAAGGGATTTCATCGCGGCCCACCGAGAGGAGATCCGGAGCCTCTGCCTGCGGAAGGCCGAGCAGGCCGCCCCGCCCGACCGGGCCCGGCCCGAAGTCGAGGCCGATCTCGCCATCATCATCGACGAGATCGTGCGCGCGCTCGGCCACGACGAGGGGCTGTCCGAGACCTCGCCGTTGCCTGGGAAGAGCGAGACGGCGGCGCGGCACGGCCGACGCCGCCAGGCCTGCGGCGACACCATCGAGACGATCGCGCGCGACCTCGGCGCGATCTCCGACGCCGTGGGCGAGCTCGCCGGGCAGGCGTGCTTGAGCTTCGGCGCGCGCGAGGTGCAGGTCTTCAACCAGTGCCTCGACACGGCGATCGGCACGGCCATCGAGCAGTACTGGACCGACGCGCGCGCCAAGCTCGAGCACGCGACGACCGAGCGCGTGGGCCAGCTCGCGCACGAGCTCCGCAACGCGCTGGCGAGCGCGCGCATGGCCTTCTCCGTGCTCAAGCGCGGCGAGAAGGACATCGACAGCCGCACGGGGGACATCCTCGGGCGCGGCCTGGCGCGCCTCGACGGGCTCATCGGCCAGGCCCTGCTGGCCGTGCAGCTCGAGGCGGGCATCGACGTCGCGACACACCCGATCCACGCCGACGCGCTCCTCCACCAGCTCGAGGACTCGGCCATCCGCGAGCGTGGCGTCACGCTGTCCGTCGACGTCGACGCGTCCCTCGAGCTCGAGGCCGACGAGCGCCTGCTCACGACCGCCCTCAGCAACCTCGTGCAGAACGCCATCAAGTTCTCGCGCGAGGGCGGGCACGTCGTCATGCGGGCGCGCGCCGTCGACGGCCACAGCGTCATCGAGATCGAAGACGAGTGCGGCGGCCTGCCGCCCGGCAAGGAAGAAGAGCTCTTCACGCCCTTCGTCCAGAAGGGCCACGATCGGCGCGGACTCGGACTCGGGCTCTCGGTCACGCGCGAGGCGATCGAGAAGCACGGCGGCCACCTCTCGGTGACGAACCTGCCGGGCAAGGGCTGCATCTTCGCCGTGTCCCTCCGACGCGTCGTATAGCCCCGCCCGCTCGAGCGCCGATCGTTGCCAATGGGTAACAATGCGCGTATGCGCACTCGCCGTTGACGTTCGGTAACGTTTCCCGACGGAGAACGGTTTCGAAACCACAACCGAAGGCGTGCTTCGTTTTGCTGCGCACAAATGCTTGCGCGCAATGTTCGTTTGGCGTGAAGATCAGCGCGCCGGATCGTTCAAAGCATGAGCTCGACGCACCTGATGACCACCGGCCGCGACGGACTGGACTACACGGCTCTCTTCGAGCACTCGCCGGGGCTGCTGTTGATCCTGGCGCCGAACCCGCCGGCGTTCACGATCCTCGACGCGACCAACGCCTATCTGAAGGCGACGCTCACCGAGCGAGCCGCGATCGTGGGGCGCCGCTTGTTCGACGTCTTCCCCGACAACCCCGACGATCCGCAGGCGACGGGCACGAGCAACCTGCGAGCCTCCCTCGACCGCGTGCTCGCGACCCGCGCGCCCGACACGATGGCGCTTCAGAAGTACGACATTCGACGGCCCGAAGCGCAGGGCGGCGGCTTCGAGGAACGCTACTGGAGCCCCGTCAACGCTCCCGTGCTCACGGCGACGGGAGAGCTGACGGTCATCATCCATCGCGTGGTCGACGTCACCGAGCTCGTCCGGGCGCGCCTCCTCGGCGAGCGGGCGCGCTTGGCGCTCGAGCTGGAGCTCGTCGAGCGCGGACGCGAGCTCGCGGCGGCCCTGAACAAGCTGCGGCTGGCCAACGACGAGCTCGTCGTCGCCAACCGGGAGCTCGAGGCCTTCAGCTACTCGGTCTCGCACGACCTGCGCGCGCCCCTGCGCGCCATCGACGGGTTCAGCAAGGCGCTGCTCGATCGGCACGCGGCCGCGCTCGACACCGACGGGCGCCACTACCTCGAGCGCGTGCGGGCCGCGACCGTGCGGATGTCGGCGCTCATCGACGATCTGCTCGCGCTCTCGCGCATCACGCGCACGCCGATGCGCGCCGACACCGTCGACCTCACGGCCGTCGCGCGCCGAATCGCCGACGAGCTGCGGCGCCGCGACCCCTCGCGCGACGTGACCGTCGAGATCGCCGAGGGCCTGGCGGCGCGCGGCGATCGCCAGCTGCTGGCCATCGCGCTCGAGAACCTGCTCGGCAACGCCTGGAAGTTCACGGGCAAGCGCGCCGGCGCCCACGTCTCGTTCGGGCGCGACGGCGAGGCGTTCTGTGTGCGCGACGACGGCGCGGGCTTCGACCCGGCCTACGCGGACAAGCTCTTCACGCCTTTTCAGCGGCTGCACCGGGCCGCGGAGTTCGAGGGGTCGGGCGTGGGCCTCGCGACGGTCCATCGGATCGTCGCGAGGCATGGCGGGCGCATCTGGGCGCGGGGCGCCGTCGGTGAGGGCGCGACCTTCCTCTTCACCCTGGGAGACTCCGCGTGACCAGGCAGCAGTCCATCGTGCTCGTCGAGGACAGCGACGACGACGCCGAGCTCACGACGATGGCCTTCGCCGAGGCCAAGGTGACGAACCCCGTCGTGCGGCTCGTCGACGGCGTCGACGCGCTCGAGTACTTCTTCTGCCATGGCCGCTGGGCGGGCCGGGACCCGGCCGACGTGCCCGCTATCGTGCTCCTCGACCTCAAGCTGCCGGGCATCTCGGGGCTCGAGGTGCTCGCCGCCCTGCGCGCCGACGAGCGCACGAAGCACATGCCCGTCGTCGTGCTCACCTCGTCGGCCGAGGATGCCGACCGGCTCGCGGCCTACGGCCACCACGTCAACAGCTACGTCCGCAAGCCCGTCGACTACGACCAGTTCGTCGTCGCGACGCGCCAGCTCGGCGTCTATTGGATGATGCTCAACCTGCCGCCACCGGCGAGGGTCGCGTGAAGGACGAGAGCCGCCGCATCCGCGTCCTGCTCGTCGAGGACAGCCTGGACGACGAGGAGCTCGTCCTCGAGGAGATCCGCCGCGGCGGGTACGAGATCGTCCACGAGCGCGTCGACTCCTCCGAGGCCATGCGCGCCGCCCTCGCGCGCGCGCCCTGGGACATCGTCCTGTCGGACTTCGCGATGCCCGCGTTCAGCGGCCGCGCCGCGCTCGAGCTCTTGCGCGGCCAGGGCTTCGACACGCCCTTCATCATCGTCTCGGGCACCGTCGGCGAAGAGATCGCCGTCGCCGCCATGCGCACGGGCGCGAACGACTACGTCCTCAAGCACAGCCTGGCGCGGCTCTGCCCGGCCATCGAGCGCGAGCTCGAGGCCGCCCGGCGCCGCGCGGATCAGCGCAAGACGCAGGAGCAGCTCCTCATCTCGGACCGCATGGCCTCCGTCGGCACGCTCGCCGCGGGCGTCGCGCACGAGATCAACAATCCCCTGGCCGCGATCTGCACGAACCTCGAGCTGGCCGCCGTGGCCGTGGGCGAGCTGGCGGCCGAGCCGGGCTCCGACCGCCGCCTCGAGGACGTCGTCGACGAGCTGCGCGACGCGCGCGAGGCGGCGGAGCGCGTCCGCCTCATCATCCGTGACCTCAAGATCTTCGCGCGCGCGCCCGACGAGGAGCGCAACGGCCCCGTCGAGCTCCAGCGGGTGCTCGAGTCGTCGCTGCGCATGGCCTGGAACGAGATCCGGCACCGCGCGCGCCTCGTCAAGGAGTACGGCCCCGCGCCGCTCGTCGACGCCAACGAGGCCCGCCTCGGGCAGGTCTTCCTCAACCTCGTCGTCAACGCCGCCCAGGCGATCCCCGAGGGAGACGCCGCGCACAACGTCATCCGGATCGCCACGGGCGTCGACGACGCGGGCCGCGCGCGCGTCGAGGTGCGAGACACGGGCGCGGGCATCGCGCCCGAGAGCCTGCCGCGCGTCTTCGACGCGTTCTTCACGACGAAGGAGATCGGCGTGGGCACGGGGCTCGGGCTCTCGATCTGCCACCGCATCGTGCGCGGGCTGGGCGGCGAGATCGAGATCGAGAGCGACGTCGGCAAGGGCACGGTCGTGCGCGTCCTCCTGCCGCCGTCGTCGGGCGCCCTCGAGGCGCCGCGCGCGCGCGCCCCCCTCGCCGCCCCGGCGCGCCGCGGCCGTCTCCTCATCGTCGACGACGAGGTGATGTTCGCCAAGGCCATGGCGCGGTCGCTCGCCTCCGAGCACGACGTCGAGATCGCGGCGAGCGCGGGCGACGCCCTGGCGCGCGTCCAGGCCGGCGGCCGCTACGACGTCATCATCTGCGATCTGATGATGCCGCAGATGACGGGCATGGAGCTGCACGCAGAGCTCGCGCGCGTCGCGCCCGAGCAGGCGGCGCGCATCGTGTTCGTCACGGGAGGGGCCTTCACGGCGGGCGCGCGCGCGTTCCTCGACGCCGTCCCGAACCAGCGCATCGAGAAGCCGTTCGAGTCCCAGCAGCTGCGCACCGTGCTGAACGACCGCATCAGGTGAGCGCCGGAGCCGGGCGCCGATCGCGCATCATCGAACGCCATTATTCCGCTGATTCGCAGTAGAAGTGCGAAGGGTGGCCACGCTGGCGGCAACGACTTGCAAGGTGCGCTTCGCCGCGGGTCTCATATTCACGCTCGCCTGCTCGAGCACGGCGCTCGCTCAGGAGGCGCAGCGCCTTCACGACGACGAGTGGCCGGTGCGCTCGACGGGTCGTCTCACGCTCGACGGCGGCCTCGTCATGGGCCGGTCGCTCACGCTCGACACCGGCATGGCCACGGGCGTGGGCGCGGGGCTCACCTACGGGCGGCGCTTCGCCGTCGGCGCGCGCGCCTCGTGGGCCTCGGCCACGGAGTCGTCGACGGTGTGGACGGTCACGCACGACGACTACACGCTGCGCGGCGTCGCCGCCGTCCAGCAGCCCGCGGGCCGCGGCCTGTTCGCGCTGCGTCTCGGCGCGGGCGCGTCGCTCGTCCACGAGTCGCGCACGCGCAACCAGGGCCAGCGCGCGCAGCTGACGGGCTCCGATCTCATGAACACGGCCACCGCGCTCCTGCCCGGGGGCGAGCTCGAGGCGGTCGTCGCGGTGCACGTCGCCGGGCCCTGGCTGCTCGCGCTGAGCGGCGGCCCGTCGGCGATCATCGACGACGGCGCGCTGCGCGCCGGGTGGACGGCGCAGCTCGGCGTCGGGTGGCAGCCATGAGGAGGCTCGCCCTGCTCGGCGCGCTCGCGCTCTCGGCCTGCGGCAAGCTGCAGGGGTTCGGCGGGCCCGCGCCGCCCCTCGCGTCGTTCACCATGACGTTGAACGGCGATCCGTCGACGCTGCTGCCGGCCGGCGTGCCCGACGTGCACGCGCTGCGCGTCGCGCTCGTGTGGGGCACGCAGTGGCTCACCGAGCCCTTCTGCGTCCTGCCCCCCGAGATGAACACCAACGCGGCCGACGTGATCGACAGAGGCTGCCGCGACCCGTTCGGCTTCGTTCCTGCCACGGCCGGGGTCGCCGCCAGCGTGCCGCTCGACCCGTCGGGCCCGACGACCATCACGCTCGAGAACCTGCCGTCGGCCGACCTCCTCGTCGGCGACATCACCTCGCGGGTCGCCTACGCGAGCCTCGTCGTCTTCGACGATCGCGACGACAGCGGCACGCTCGAGCTGGCCGCCCCCCATCGAACGGCCACCGGGCGCTTCCGCGGCGGCGGCGGCGATGGCGAGAACAAGGACGTCCCCGATTCTCCCGACGTCATCTACGGAGCGAGCTTCGTGACCATGACGAAGGCTGACAGTCGCGTCGCGTACCGCGAGGGCGACTTCATGCAGAGCGCGTTCTATCCGCGCGTGGGGTGCGCGCCGCCGAGCCCCGGCTTCTCGATCGTGGGCGCGGGCGGGATCGACAACGACAACGGCAAGGCGCTCATGACGGCCCTCGCCGGCCAGCTCCCCGCCGAGAAGGATCCCGCGAGCTGCGTGGGCCCCCTCCCCGCCGACTCGCTCGTCGAGATCACCGCACAGGCGCCCGCCGACGTCGAAGAGGTGGGGTGCGACGAGCACACGGCGGACAGCAGCATCCGCTATCGCCCGCCGCCCATGGACGCGCCGGACCTCACGGACCGCCGCACCGCCTGCGTGCACCTGCCGACGTTCGACACGGGCTCGCAGCCGTCGACGCTCAAGCAGGTCGTCGTCTCGGGCCGCACGACCGATCGGTGCAAGGGGCTCACGCACTACACGCTCCGCGGCTGCCGCGAGAACGTGACCTGCGACGTCCCGGATTGGGACCTCACCGACAACGCGCCCTCGTGGTGGGCTTCGATTTGCAACTAGCGCGCGGTCGGGCGCGGTTCCTCGCGCTGGCGCTCATGCTCGCGCCGACGGCCGCGCGCGCCCAGGCAGCGCCGCACGCCGCGGCCGCCGCCAAGGACGACGAGGGCGAGCCTCGGCTGTCGCTGCCGACGGAGGCGGACCAGGACGCGTGGCTGCGCGCCGGCTTTCGCCTCTCGCTCGGCCTCAGCTACGGGCGCATACAGGGGCTCGAGGGCGCGCCCAGCGGGCGTCTGCTCGGCCCGACGGTGCGCGTGGGGCTCCGCCTCGACCGCGACTGGTCGATCCTCGCCTCGTTCCAGTACCTGAACGCCGCCTCGCCGTCGTCGCTCCACGGTCTGCGCTTCAGCGGGACGATCGATCCCACCTGGCACGCGACCCGGCACTTCTCGCTCGCCATCGGCCTCGGGTTCGCGGGCATCGTCGGCGGCCGCTACGGCATGGACGTCATGCCGTTCGGGAGCACGCTCGGCACGTCGTACACGTTCCCGAGCGCCTCGCCGTCGCTGCCCGGCTGCAGCGGCGTCGGCGCGGCCGGCCTCGTGCGCACGCAGTGGTCGTGGGTGCTCGGGCCGCGCGCGGCGACGGACCTCGGCCTCGAGGGCTTCGGCCAGTGGACCGGCTGCGTCGACGACACGGGGCGCGTCGAGCCGGACACCGGGCAAGCCATCGTGCGCCGCCAGTGGTGGCCGCACGTCGGCGTCACCGGGACCTGGAGCATCACGTGGCGGTGATCCGCGCGGCGCTCCTGCTCGCGCTCCTCGCGCCGGGTGTCGCGTACGCCCAGGCCGACGGCGGTGCGGCAGCCGATGCCGGCGCGCCGCCGCCGGCATCCTCGCGCCCCGACGCGGGCGCGCTCGACGGCGGCCCGACGTTCGAGCCTCCCCGCGCGCTCACCGACACGCACGTCCCCGCCCCGCCCGGCGCGCCCGAGATCGTCGAGCCGGTCGTCGTCACCTTGAAGCTCCTCGTCGACGTCACGGGCGCCGTGAAGAAGGCCGAGCTGCGCTCGCCACCCGCGCCGCCGTTCGATCAGGCCGTGCTCGAGGCCGCGCGCGCGTTTCGGTTCGAGCCCGGGCGTTACGGCGGCAAGCCGGTGCCTGTCGAGATCACGTTCACGCAGCGCTTTCTGCCGCGCGCGCGCCCCGCTGCCGCTGCTGCCGCCGCCGACGGCGGCGCCCCGCCCGAGGGCCCGGCCCTGACATCGGTGCTGCGCGGGCGGCTCGTCGAGCTCGGCACGCGCGAGCCCGTCGCGCACGCGACGGTCTCGGCCCTCGTGGGCGACCGCTACTACACGGCCGAGTCGGACCTGACCGGCCACTTCCGTCTCCCGCTTCCGCCCGGCGCGGCGCGCGTCTCGGTCTACGCGGCCGATCACAACACCTTCGTGCAGGCGGAGTCGCTCACGGCGAACCAGGAGCTCGCCGTCGCCTATCTGATCGAGCGCGAGCGGTACAACACCTACGAGACCGTCGTCGTCGGCGAGCGGCGCCGCGAGGAGGTCTCGCGCATCACGCTCCGCGGCGCCGAGATCCAGCAGATCCCCGGCACGTTCGGCGATCCCTTCCGCGTCATCCAGACGCTGCCCGGCGTCTCGTCGGTCGTCTCGCTGCTGCCCTTCCCCATCGTGCGCGGCGCGAGCCCGAGCGCGACGGGCTTCCTGCTCGACGGCATCCGCGTGCCGCTGCTCTTCCACCTGCTCGTCGCGACGAGCGTCATCCACCCCGAGTTCATCGACGAGATCCAGTTCTTCCCGGGCGGCGCGCCCGCGACCTACGGCGGCTACGTGGGCGGCATCGTCGACGGCCGCACGGCGCGCGCGCGCCAGGGCGACAAGCTCGTCGACATCGACCTCAACCTCCTCTACTCGGGCGCCCTCGTGCGCGGCCCCGTCGACGCGCTCGGCGCGACGGTGACGGCGGCCGGCCGCTACGGCTACCCGGGCCTGCTGCTGAGCCTGGCGACGAACCAGCTCTCGCTCTCGTACTGGGACTACCAGCTGCGGCTCGACGGCGGCAACCCGCTCAACGGCTGGACCGCGTTCTTCTACGGCGCGTACGACGAGCTCGACACGCCCGCCGCGAACGCCGTGCCCGGGGACCCGAACCCGCCCCTCGCGCCGACGCTCGAGCTCGGCTTCCACCGCGGCGACGTGCGGCTGCACCGCACGCAGGGCCGCTTCGAGGAGACGCTCCGCCTCGTGGGCGGATACGACCGGACGTTCAGCATGGGGACCGACTTCTCCGTCTGGAGCGTCGAGCCGCAGGCCACCGCCGAGTGGACGCAGAGCGAGCGGCTGCGCCTCGGCGCCGGGCTCCAGGGCTCCTTCCGCGATCTCCAGCAAGGCGCCGCGTCCGCGGCCGGCGCCAACGCGTTCTCGGCCATCACGTCGCAGCTCAGCAAGATCTACTCGCAATCGGCGTACCTCGAGGCGCTGTGGCGGCCGACGCCGAAGCTCCTGCTGCGGCCCGGCGTGCGCGCCGACGCCTACCAGGACTCGACGGCGGACAAGACGTCCGCGGACCCGCGCTTCACGGCGCGCTACCGCTTGCTGGAGCGCGACCTCCCCGGGACCGCGCCAGGAAGCGACGACCGCGGCCTCTTCCTGAAGGCGAGCGCCGGCATCTACCACCAGCCGCCCCGCTTCGTGCTGCCGCTGCCGGGCCTCGACATCATGCCCCTCAAGTACGGGCTCCTGCGCTCGTACCAGACGAGCCTGGGCACCGAGATCCCGCTGCGCGACCGCACCATGCTCTCCGTCGAGGGCTTCTTCAACTACATGGACCCGACGATCTTCGACCTGTCGGTCAACGCGACGTCGGTGGTGACCCAGGCGAACCAGAGCGGCGTCCCCACGAGCGTCGTCATGCCGATGGACGCCCAGCAGTTCATCGATCGCCTCACGAACCCCGAGACCGGCCGCGCCTACGGCCTCGAGCTCCTGTTGCGGCGCAAGTCGACGAACGGCCTCTTCGGGTGGGTGTCGTACACGCTCTCGCGCTCCGAGCGCTACCGCGAGGCGGATTCGACGCTGGGGGTTCGCGCCGGCTGGGTCCCTTACGACTACGACCGCACGCACATCTTCAGCCTCGTCGCCGGGTTGCCGCTGCGCCGCAACTGGGACCTCGGGGTGCGCCTCCAGTACCAGAGCGGCCGCCCCACGACCATCACGACCGGCTACAACGGCGCCTATGGCGACGGCTTCTTCCGCTTCGACTTCCGCGTCGACAAGCGCGCCGTCTACAAGAAGTGGCTGCTCGACTTCTACGTCGACGTCACGAATGCCGCCGTGCTCCCCGAGGAGGTCGAACCCGGCACGGTCATCCGCTACGTGCTGCCGACGGTCGGCTTCCGCGCGCGGCTCTGACGCCCGGTCTGGGGTATCCTGCGCCCCGAGGAGACGACGCCGTGACGATCACCGAAACGAACGCGTGGAAGAAGCTCCAGCAGCACCAGCGCGAGGTCGCCCCCCTGCACATGCGGGAGCTCTTCGCGCGTGACGACCGGCGCTTCGAGCGCTTCTCGCTGCGGCTCGGCGATCTGCTGCTCGACTACTCGAAGAACCGCGTGACCGACGAGACGATGGGCCTGCTCCGTGCCCTCGCGCGCGAGGCGGGCGTCGAGGCGATGCGCGACCGCATGTTCGCCGGCGACCCCATCAACCTCACCGAGGGGCGCGCCGTGCTGCACGTCGCCCTGCGCAACCGCTCGAACCGCCCCATCCTCGTCGACGGCAAAGACGTCATGCCCGAGGTGAACGCCGCCCTCGCGCACATGAAGTCCTTCAGCGACGCTGTGCGCTCGGGCGCCTGGACGGGTTACACGGGCAAGCCCATCCGCGCCATCGTCAACATCGGCATCGGCGGCTCGGATCTCGGCCCCGTCATGGTCACCGAGGCGCTCAAGCCCTACTCGCGCCGCGATCTCGCCGTCCACTTCGTCTCGAACGTCGACGGCACCCACATCGCCGAGGCGCTCAAGCTCGTCGATCCCGAGACGACGCTCTTCCTCGTCGCGTCGAAGACCTTCACGACGCAGGAGACGATGACCAACGCGCACACGGCGCGCCGCTGGTTCCTCGAGCGCGCCAAGGACGACAAGCACGTCGCCAAGCACTTCGTGGCCTTGTCGACCAACGCCAAGGCGGTCTCGGCCTTCGGTATCGACACGGCGAACATGTTCGTGTTCTGGGACTGGGTGGGCGGCCGCTACTCGCTCTGGTCGTCGATCGGGCTCTCGATCGCCCTCTTCATCGGCTTCGAGCGCTTCGAAGAGCTGCTCACGGGCGCCTTCGAGATGGACGAGCACTTCCGCACGGCGCCGCTCGAGCAGAGCCTGCCGGCGACGCTCGCGCTGCTCGGCGTCTGGTACGACGACTTCTTCGGCGCGGAATCGCAGGCCATCCTCCCTTATGACCAATACCTCCATCGGTTCCCCGCCTACTTCCAGCAGGGCGACATGGAGTCGAACGGCAAGGGCGTCACGCGCGACGGCCGCCGCATCACCGACTACCAGACGGGGCCGGTCATCTGGGGCGAGCCGGGCACGAACGGCCAGCACGCCTTCTATCAGCTGATCCACCAGGGCACGAAGCTGATCCCCTGCGACTTCCTGGCGGCGGTCGAGACGCACAACCCGCTGCCGCCGCACCACGACCTCCTGCTCGCGAACTACTTCGCGCAGACGGAGGCGCTCATGCGGGGCCTCGACGAGGGCGAGGCGCGCCGCGAGCTCACGGCCCAGGGGCTCTCGGGCGAGCGCCTCGAGGCGCTCCTGCCGCACAAGGTCTTCCCCGGCAACCGGCCCACCAACTCACTGCTCTATCAAACGCTGGATCCGCGCACGCTCGGACGGCTCATAGCGCTCTACGAGCACAAGATCTTCGTCCAGGGCGTCATCTGGAACGTCAACTCGTTCGACCAGTGGGGCGTCGAGCTCGGCAAGAAGCTGGCCGGAGCCATCGTCCCCGAGCTCTCGGCGGCGGGCGACGTCACGACGCACGATTCGTCCACGCGCGGGCTCATCAACGAGTACAAGCGACGCAGGAAGTAGGCCATCCCTAGCGGAGCCGCGAGCTGCGCGGCCCGTGCAGCAACGGCAGTGCCATCGCTCAAGGCCGTAGATCTCGCGGGCTTCGGCGCGAACCGCCAATCGCGTGAGAGGAAGAGCGTTACCGAGGAGTAACCAGCGCAGGGCGCCGGTTACCAGAAGGTGACGTAGTTTCGCGCACTTACGCGTTGACGTGCCTCCCGTAAGCCTTCAAAGATCAAGGCTCGAAGAGACGGAGAGAAATCGAGAGATCTCCCACTCGCGCGAAGGAAGACCCAGCATGCAAGCAGCCGCTGCCCACGCCCTCTCCGAGACGCTCGACAAGGCCACCCTCCTGCGGACCCTCCGCGCCTTCAAGAAGGGGGACTTCTCCGTACGGATGCGCCAGCGCTACACGGGGGTCGCCGGCGAGATCGTCGACGTGCTCAACGAGATCATCGAGCTCAACGAGACCATGTCGGACGAGTTCGATCGCATCAGCAAGGTCGTCGGCAAGGAGGGCAAGCTCGCCCAGCGCGCGGCCATGACCGCGAGCGGCGAGTGGAGCTCGTGCATCGACTCGGTCAACGCCCTTATCGCGGACCTCGTACAGCCCACCACGGAGGTCGGCCGCGTCATCGGCGCGGTCGCCTCGGGCGACCTCTCCCAGAAGATGGCGATGACGGTCGAGGGCCGCCGCATCAAAGGCGAGTTCCTCAGCACGGCCAAGGTCGTCAACGGCATGGTCGATCAGCTCGGGTCGTTCGCCTCGGAGGTCACGCGCGTCGCCCGCGAGGTCGGCACCGAGGGCAAGCTCGGCGGTCAGGCCCAGGTCAAGGGCGTCGCCGGCACCTGGAAGGACCTCACCGACAACGTCAACCTCATGGCCGGCAACCTGACGGCCCAGGTCCGCAACATCGCCGACGTCACCACCGCCGTCGCCAAGGGCGACCTCTCGAGGAAGATCACCGTCGACGTCCGCGGCGAGATCCTCGAGCTCAAGAACACCATCAACACGATGGTCGATCAGCTCAACTCCTTCGCCTCGGAGGTCACCCGCGTCGCCCGCGAGGTCGGCACCGAGGGCAAGCTCGGCGGCCAGGCCCAGGTCAAGGGCGTGGGCGGCGTCTGGAAGGACCTCACCGACAACGTCAACTCGATGGCGTCGAACCTCACCTCGCAGGTGCGCAACATCGCCGACGTCACCACCGCCGTCGCCAACGGCGACCTCTCGAAGACGATCACCGTCGACGTCAAGGGCGAGATCCTCCAGCTCAAGAACACCATCAACACGATGGTCGATCAGCTCAACTCCTTCGCCTCGGAGGTCACGCGCGTCGCCCGCGAGGTCGGCACCGAGGGCAAGCTCGGCGGCCAGGCGCAGGTCAAGGGCGTCGCCGGCACGTGGAAGGACCTCACCGACTCCGTCAACTCGATGGCCTCCAACCTCACCGGCCAGGTGCGCAACATCGCCGACGTCACCACCGCCGTCGCCAAGGGCGACCTCTCGAGGAAGATCACCGTCGACGTCAAGGGCGAGATCCTCCAGCTCAAGAACACCATCAACACGATGGTCGATCAGCTCAACGCCTTCGCGGGCGAGGTCACCCGCGTCGCGCGCGAGGTCGGCACCGAGGGCAAGCTCGGCGGCCAGGCCGCCGTGCCGGGCGTCGCCGGCACCTGGAAGGACCTCACCGACTCCGTCAACTCGATGGCCTCCAACCTCACGGCCCAGGTCCGCAACATCGCCGACGTCACGACCGCCGTCGCCAAGGGCGACCTCTCGCGCAAGATCACCGTCGACGTCCGCGGCGAGATCCTCCAGCTCAAGAACACCATCAACACGATGGTCGATCAGCTCAACTCGTTCGCCTCGGAGGTCACGCGCGTCGCGCGCGAGGTCGGCACCGAAGGCAAGCTCGGCGGCCAGGCCGCCGTGCAAGGCGTCGCCGGCACCTGGAAGGACCTCACCGACTCCGTCAACTCGATGGCCTCGAACCTCACCTCGCAGGTGCGCAACATCGCCGAGGTGACGACGGCCGTCGCCCGCGGCGATCTCTCGAAGAAGATCACCGCCGACGCGCGCAACGAGATCCTCGAGCTCAAGAACACCATCAACACGATGGTCGATCAGCTGCGCGCCTTCGCCTCGGAGGTCACGCGCGTCGCCCGCGAGGTCGGCACCGAGGGCAAGCTCGGCGGCCAGGCCCAGGTCGAGGGCGTCGCCGGCACGTGGAAGGACCTCACCGACAACGTCAACTTCATGGCCGGCAACCTCACGGCCCAGGTGCGCAACATCGCCGACGTCACGACGGCCGTCGCGCTCGGCGACCTGTCGAGGAAGATCACCGTCGACGTCAAGGGCGAGATCCTCCAGCTCAAGAACACCATCAACACGATGGTCGATCAGCTCAACGCCTTCGCCTCGGAGGTCACGCGCGTCGCCCGCGAGGTCGGCACCGAGGGCAAGCTCGGCGGCCAGGCGTTCGTGAAGGGCGTCGGCGGCACCTGGAAGGACCTCACCGACAACGTCAACTTCATGGCCGGCAACCTCACCTCGCAGGTCCGCAACATCGCCGACGTCACGACGGCCGTCGCCACGGGGGACCTGTCGAAGAAGATCACCGTCGACGTCAAGGGCGAGATCCTCGAGCTCAAGATCACCATCAACACGATGGTCGATCAGCTCAACACCTTCGCCTCCGAGGTCACGCGCGTGGCCCGCGAGGTCGGCACCGAGGGCAAGCTCGGCGGCCAGGCGCAGGTCAAGGGCGTGGGCGGCACGTGGAAGGACCTCACCGACAACGTCAACTTCATGGCCGGCAACCTCACCTCGCAGGTCCGCGGCATCGCGCGCGTCGTCACCGCCGTCGCCAACGGCGACCTCAAGCGCAAGCTGACCCTCGAGGCCAAGGGCGAGATCGCCGAGCTCGCCGAGACCATCAACGGCATGATCGACACGCTGGCGACGTTCGCCGATCAGGTGACCAGCGTCGCGCGCGAGGTCGGCGTCGACGGCAAGCTGGGCGGCCAGGCCAAGGTGCCTGGCGCCGCCGGCACGTGGCGCGCGCTCACCGACAACGTCAATCAGCTGGCCGCGAACCTCACGACGCAGGTGCGCGCCATCGCCGACGTCGCCACCGCCGTGACCAAGGGCGATCTCACGCGGTCGATCACCGTCGAGGCGCTCGGCGAGGTCGCGGCGCTCAAGGACAACATCAACGAGATGATCCGCAACCTCAAGGACACGACGCGGAAGACGACCGAGCAGGACTGGCTCAAGACCAACCTCGCCAAGTTCACGCGCATGATGCAGGGCCAGCGCGACCTCGTGTCGGTCACGCAGCAGATCCTCTCCGAGCTCGCGCCGCTCGTGTCGGCGCAGCACGGCGTCTTCTACCTGGCCGAGAAGGAGGCCGAGACCGACCACGCGGGCGGCGACATGCGGCTCAAGCTGCTCTCGAGCTACGCCTACAAGGAGCGCAAGCACCTCTCGAACACGTTCGGCGTCGGCGAGGGCCTGGTCGGCCAGTGCGCGTTCGAGAAGCAGCGCATCCTCCTCGACAACGTCCCGCCCAACTACATCCAGATCAGCTCGGGGCTGGGCGAGGCGCCGCCGCTCAACATCATCGTGCTGCCCGTGCTCTTCGAGGGCCAGGTCAACGCCGTCATCGAGCTGGCCTCGTACAACCGCTTCCAGGAGATCCACCAGACCTTCCTCGACCAGCTCACGGAGAGCATCGGCATCGTGCTCAACACGATCGCCGCCGGCATGCGCACCGAGGCGCTGCTCAAGCAGTCGCAGTCGCTCACCCAGGAGCTCCAGAGCGGCCAGAACGAGCTCCGCGAGACGAACGATCGCCTCGAGCGGCAGGCGGCCACCCTCAAGGAGTCCGAGGAGCGGCTGCGCGAGCAGCAGGAGGAGCTGCAGCAGACCAACCAAGAGCTCGAGGAGAAGGCGCGCCTGCTCGAGGTCAAGAACCACGAGGTCGAGTTCGCCAAGGCCGACGTCGAGGAGAAGGCCGAGCAGCTCGCGTTGACCTCGCGCTACAAGTCCGAGTTCCTCGCCAACATGTCGCACGAGCTGCGCACGCCGCTCAACAGCTTGCTCATCCTCTCGAAGCTGCTGTTCGACAACGCCGAAAACACGCTCACGGGGAAGCAGATCGAGTTCGCGCGCAACATCCACTCGGCGGGCTCGGATCTGCTCACCCTCATCAACGACATCCTCGACCTGTCGAAGATCGAGTCGGGCACGACGACCGTCGAGGCCGGTCCCGTCGTCTTCGCCGAGGTGGAGCGCGAGGTCGAGCAGACCTTCCGCCACGTCGCCGAGAGCCGCGGGCTCACCTTCGCCGTCGAGCGCGACCCCACGCTGCCGGACATGATCGAGACGGACGCCAACCGCCTCAACCAGGTGCTCAAGAACCTGCTCTCGAACGCCTTCAAGTTCACCGAGCGCGGCAACGTGACGCTGTCGATGCGCGTCGCTCAACGCGGCTGGAGCTCGGAGGCGGAGGCGCTCGCGGCGGCCGACGTCGTCGTCGCCTTCTCGGTCACCGACACGGGCATCGGCATCCCCGACGACAAGCAGCGCATCATCTTCGAGGCCTTCCAGCAGGCCGACGGCACGACGAGCCGGCGCTACGGCGGCACGGGCCTCGGCCTCTCGATCAGCCGCGGCATCGCGCAGCTCCTGGGCGGCGAGATCCGCGTCGAGAGCGAGCCGGGGCACGGCAGCACGTTCACGCTCTACCTGCCCCGCGCCCACGTCCAGGCCGCGGCGCCTCGCCCCGACGCGCTGGCCCCGAACGGCACCCCCCGCGCCCTGGTCGAGGCGCCCTCGCAGCCGGCCATCGTGGTCGCGCAGCCCTTCGAGGACGACCGGGACGAGCTGCGGCTCGCCGATCGCGTGCTCCTCGTCATCGAGGACGACCCCGACTTCGCCCGCGTCCTGCGCGACTCCGCGCGGACGCGCGGCTTCAAGGTCGTCGTCGCCCTCGAGGGGGACGTCGGCCTGGCCCTGGCGCGCAAGTACAAGCCGTCGGCGATCACGCTCGACCTGCGGCTCCCCGACACCGACGGCTGGACCGTCCTCGACCGCCTCAAGCACGACCCGGCGACGCGCCACATCCCGGTCCACATCATCTCGGCCGATGATCAACAGCTGCAGCGCATGCGCGGCCTCAAGCTCGGCGCGGTGGCCTACCTCCAGAAGCCCGCCACCGAAGAGGCGCTCTCCAAGGCGCTCGGCGACCTCGGTGGCTTCGTCGACCGGCGCATCAAGAACCTCATCGTCGTCGAGGACGACGATCGCGAGCGGCAGAGCATCGTCGAGCTCGTCGCCGACCAAGACGTCGAGACGACGGCGGTCGCCTCGGGGCAAGAGGCGCTCGCCCTCCTCGACCAGCGCCGCTTCGACTGCATGGTGCTCGACCTCGGCCTGCCGGACATGCGCGGGCTCGAGCTCATCGAGGACATCAAGAAGAAGCCCGAGCTGCGCGAGCTGCCCATCATCGTCTACACGGGGCGCGAGCTCACGCGCGCGCAGGAGGCCGAGCTGCGCCAGCTCACGGAGTCGATCATCGTCAAGGACGTCAAGTCGCCGGAGCGGCTGCTCGACGAGACGGCGCTCTTCCTCCACCGCGTCGAGGAGGCGCTGCCCGAGGCGAAGCGGCGCGTGCTGCGCGAGCTCCACCACAAGGACCCCGTGCTCGCGGGGCGGCGCGTGCTCGTCATCGACGACGATCTCCGCAACATCTTCGCGATCACGAGCGCCCTCGAGCGGCAGGACATGATCGTCTCGTACGCCGAGAACGGGCGGGACGGGCTGGCCGCGCTCGAGCACGCCGACGGCGCGCAGGGCGCGGAGGCCGTCGACGTCGTCCTCACGGACATCATGATGCCGGAGATGGACGGCTACGAGGTCATGCGCGCCATCCGCCAGCGCGAGCGCTTCCGCGACCTCCCCATCATCGCGCTCACGGCCAAGGCCATGAAGACCGACCGGCAGAAGTGCCTCGAGGCGGGCGCCTCCGACTACATCGCGAAGCCCGTCGACGTCGAGCAGCTCCTCTCCCTGCTGCGCGTCTGGCTCTACCGCTGAGGACGATGTGACGCTCGAAGCACACGCACCGCGCGCCGACGACGCCGACTGGGGCGTCGAGGACCTGGAGATCGATCTCCTGCTCGAGGGCATCGCGCGCCGCTACGGGAGCGATCTCCGCGGCTACGCGCGCAGCGCCCTCAAGCACCGCCTCCGTGGCGCGCTCGATCGCGAGGGCGTGGCCTCGGTCTCCGCGCTGCAGGCCCACGTGCTGCGCGACGGGCCCGCGATGGGGCGCCTGCTCGCGGCGCTCACGACCAACGTCCACGGGATGTTCCGCGACCCGGGCTTCTACCTGACGCTGCGGCGCCGCGTGCTGCCGATGCTGCGCACCTACCCCTTCGTGCGCATCTGGCTCGCCGGCTGCTCGACGGGCGAGGAGGTCTACTCGACGGCCATCTTGCTCGCCGAGGAGGGCCTCTCGGCGCGCGTCCGCCTCTACGCGACGGACCTGTCCGAGGCGGTGCTCGCGCGCGCCAAGGCGGGCCTCTATGCCGGAGACCAGCTCGAGACCTGGGCGGAGCGCTACGTCCAGTCCGGCGGGCGCCGCGCGCTCACCGACTACCTCACCGTCGAGCCCGACGGCCTCCGGCTGCGCGCCTCGCTGCGAGACAACGTCGTCTTCGGCCAGCACGATCTCGCGACCGATCGCTCCTTCAACGAGTTCAACGTCATCCTGTGCCGCAACGTCATGATCCACTACGGCGCGACGCTCCGGCGCCGCGTCCACGAGCTCCTCGACGAGAGCTTGTGCCGGCTCGGCATCCTGGGCCTCGGCTCCCGCGAGACGCTGCGGGGCACCGGCTTCGAGGATCGGTACGAGTCGCTGGACGACGAGGGGCGCATCTTCCGGAGGCTGGGCTGATGGGCACCGCCCGAGGCCTGGTCTTCCCGAGCTCCACGCTGGCGCGTACGGCGCCGCGCACGGGCGAGCACGACATCGTCGTCGTCGGCGCGCCCGTCGCGGCGACGCGCCTCGCCAGCATGTTCCTGGTGGGACTCCCCAGCGCCTTCGCGCTGCCGCTCGTCCTGGTCCTGGGCGGCGCGAGCGGCCGCGACCGCGATCGCCTCGTCGCGCTGCAGGCCCACTGCGCCCTGCCCGTCCACCTCGTCGACGACAAGGATCCGATCCTGCCGGCCCGCATCCACCTCGCGCCCGCGGACTACCACCTGCTCGTCGAGGAGGACCACTTCGCCCTGTCGACGGAGGCGCCCCTGCGCGGCGCGCGCCCGTCGATCGACGTGCTGTTCGAGTCGGTGGCCGACGCCTTCGGGGCGCGCGCCGTCTGCATCCTCCTCGGCGTCGACGAGGACGCGACGGGGGACGGCCGCGCGGGCGCCGCCAGGGTCCGCGCGCGCGGCGGGCTGGTCATCGTCGAGAACCCGGCCACGGCGGCCGTGGACGCGCGCGAGCCGACCGGCCAGGAGCCGCCCGCCGCGACGGTGCTGCACCTGTCCGAGATCGCGCCCTTCGTCTCGACCCTTTGCGAATGGGAGGTGACATGAGCGATGACGTCGCCATCCTCGTCGTCGACGACGAGCCGAAGAACCTCTACGCGGCCGAGGCCGTGATGAGCAACCTCGGCGGCACGGTCGTCACGGCGCTCTCCGGGCGCGAGGCGCTCCGCCACCTGCTGCGGCGGGACTTCGCCGTGATCTTGCTCGACGTGCAGATGCCCGAGCTCGACGGCTTCCAGACGGCCGCGCTCATTCGCGAGCGGGACCGCAGCCGGCACGTGCCGATCATCTTCGTCACGGCCATCAGCAAGGCGGCGGAGCACGTGCGGCTCGGCTACTCGCTGGGCGCCGTCGACTACGTCTTCAAGCCGTTCGAGGCCGAGATCCTGCGCTCGAAGGTGAACGTGTTCATGGAGCTGTACCGCAACCGCGAGCACGTGCGCCGGCAGGCCGACCAGCTGCGCGCGCTCGAGGAGCGCCGCCTCGCCAACGAGGCCCTCGACGCTGTCCGCCGCCAGAACGAGCTCGTCCTCAACGCCGTCGGCGAGGGCATCTGCGGCTTCGACGCCGACGGGCGCATCGTCTTCGTGAACCCGGCCGCCTGCCGCATCACCGGGTTCCGGCGCGAGGACCTCCTCGGTCAGCCCGGGCACGCGCTGCTCCACCACACGCGGGCCGACGGCGAGCACTGCTCGGGCGACGGCTGCGATCTCTACGCCGTCATGCGCGGGCGCGCGGCGCTCACCGTCGAGAGCGAGGTGCTGTGCCGCAAGGACGGCACGACCGTGTCCGTGGAGGGCACGGGCACGCTGCTCGATCGCGGGCAGGACCTGGTGAGCGTCGTCGTCTTCCGAGACGTCGGCGAGCGCCTCCAGATCGAGCGCGAGCGCGGGCGCCTCGTGCGCGAGCTCGAGGAGGCCATCAGCGCGCGCGACGACTTCTTGTCGATCGCCTCGCACGAGCTGCGCACGCCGCTGACGCCCATCCGGCTCAGCGTGCAGAGCCTCAAGCGCAAGGGGCAGCTGCTCTCGAAGGTG
>Ga0265339_10001130_pt1 | contig 20168 bp, 11 predicted proteins | sample 4CB219metaG_FD_202085 | JGI IMG/M metagenome (GOLD analysis project Ga0265339, IMG submission 202085) | Rhizosphere microbial communities from Carex aquatilis grown in University of Washington, Seatle, WA, United States - 4-CB2-19 metaG | ecosystem: Host-associated > Plants > Roots >... | reverse complement strand
CCCTTCATCCACTTTTTCGACGGCTTCCGCACCTCACACGAAGTGAACACACTGACGCTGCTCACCGATGACCAGATACGGGCGATGATCGACGATGATCTCGTCCGGGCCCACCGAGCGCGCGCCCTCGACCCCGAGCACCCCTTCGTCCGCGGCACCTCGCAGAATCCCGATGTCTTCTTCCAGAGCCGGGAGGCCGCGAGCCCATACCACGCGGCGGTACCGGACATCACCCAGCGCGCCATGGACGCGTTTGCCGCACTCACCGGGCGGCAGTATCACCTGTTCGACTATTCCGGCGCTCCCGATGCCGAACGGGTCATCCTGGTGCTCAACTCCGGCGCCGAGGTGGTGCGCGAGACCGTCGCCGACCTCGTCGCGCGCGGCGAGAAGGTCGGCGTCATCGCCGTGCGCCTCTTCCGGCCGTTTTCGGCCGCCCGCCTGCTCGCGGCCCTGCCGACGACGTGCCGGGCGCTGGCAGTGCTCGACCGGACCAAGGAGCCCGGCGCCACTGGAGAGCCGCTCTACCTCGATGCGGTCGCGGCGCTCGCCGATGCGGTGGCGCGCGGCCTGCGCCAGACCATGCCGCGCGTCATCGGCGGCAGATATGGGCTGAGCTCGAAGGATTTCGACCCGTCTCAGGCGAAGGCTGTCTTCGATGAGCTGAAATCGGACGATCCCCACCGCTCGTTCACCGTCGGCATCACCGACGACGTTTCGCACAGCAGCCTGCCGGTCGATCACAGCTATTCGATCGAGCCGGACGATGTGGTGCGCGCGGTCTTTTACGGCCTCGGATCGGACGGAACGGTCGGCGCCAACAAGAACAGCGTCAAGATCATCGCGGAGGACGCCGGGCGGTTTGCCCAGGGATATTTCGTCTACGATTCCCACAAGTCGGGCACACAGACCGTGTCGCATCTGCGTTTTAGCCCGCGGCCGATACACGCGCCCTACCTGGTGCACGCGGCCCAGTTCGTCGGCTGCCATCAGTTCCAGACCGTGAACCGCATCGATGTGCTGAAGCTTGCCGCACTGGGAGCGACCTTCCTTCTCAACAGCCCATTCGCTGCCGATGCTGTCTGGAGCAGGCTGCCGCACTCCGTTCAACAGCAGATCATCGACAAGAAGCTCACCTTCTATGTGATCGGTGCGTCCGCGGCGGCCCGAGAAGCAGGGCTCGGGGCGCGCACCAATACTATCCTCCAGACCTGCTTTTTCGCGCTCTCGGGCGTACTGCCGCGCGACGAGGCAATCACGAGCATTAAGCACGCCATCGAACAGACCTACGCCGAAAAGGGTCCGCAGGTCGTTGCGAGGAACTTCGCCGCGGTCGACGGCGCGCTCGCCCGCCTCCAGCGCGTGGTCGTGCCGAGTAGCGCGGACGGCGTGCTCGACCTGCCATCCATTGTGCCGCTCAAGGCGCCGGACTTTGTGCGCAATGTCACCGCGCTGATGCTGGCCGACCGCGGCGACGAAATTCCGGTGAGCCTGGTGCCCGCCGACGGCACCTACCCCTCAGGCACCGCCGCCTGGGAGAAGCGCAACATCGCCGACGAGGTGCCGGTCTGGCGCGAGGACATGTGCATCCAGTGCGGCCAATGTGCCTTCGTCTGCCCACACAGCGTTATCCGTTCGCGCTACTACGACCAGGACGTTCTGGAGGCCGCCCCCAATGGCTTCAAGTCCGCCCCGATCAATGCCCGCGGCTATCCCGACCAGCGCTTCACCCTCGGTTTCTACCTTGAGGACTGCACTGGCTGCGGTCTGTGCGTCGAGGCTTGCCCTGCCACCAGTCCAACTGAACCGGATATCAGGGCCATCAACCTCGCGCCCAAGGCGGACCTCATCGAAAAGGCGCGACAGGACATCGCTTTCTTCGAGACATTGCCGGTGAACGACCGGGCGCGCGTCGACTTCGCCAATGTCCGCGGCGTGCAGTTCCTCGAACCGTTGTTCGAGTTTTCGGGCGCTTGCGCAGGATGCGGCGAGACACCGTATCTCAGGTTGCTCTCACAGCTCTTCGGCGACCGGTTGATGGTCGCCAATGCCACCGGCTGCTCGTCGATCTACGGCGGCAACCTGCCCACCACGCCGTGGTCGAAGAACCGCGAGGGAAGAGGCCCGGCGTGGTCGAATTCCCTGTTCGAGGATGACGCGGAATTCGGTCTTGGATTTCGCCTCGCAGCGGACAAACACCTGGCGTTGGCGCACGCCCTGCTGCGGCAGCTCGCGCCAGTGGTCGGCGAGTCGCTCGCTAGCTCCATCCTTTCGGCGTCGCAGGTTCACGAGTCGGAAATCCGAGGACAGCGCGAGCGCGTCGCGCAGCTGAAGACGGCGCTCCTGAAATGGCCCGACAACCAGGCCGCCCGTGACCTGCTCTCGGTTGTCGATCACCTCGTGCGGCGCTCGATCTGGATCGTCGGTGGGGACGGCTGGGCCTACGACATCGGTTATGGCGGGCTCGACCACGTGCTCGCCTCGGGCCGCAATGTCAACGTGCTGGTGCTCGACACGGAAGTCTATTCCAACACCGGCGGCCAGGCCTCGAAGGCAACCCCGCTTGGCGCTGTGGCCAAGTTCGCGGCGGCCGGCAAGCGCGTCGCGCGCAAGGATTTGGCGCTGCAGGCGATCGCCTATGGCAACGTCTATGTGGCGCAGGTCGCCATGGGCGCCAATCCGCAACAGACGCTACAGGCCTTCCGCGAGGCCGAGGCTTACGAGGGACCTTCGCTCATCCTCGCCTACTCGCACTGTATCGCCCATGGCTACGACCTGCGCGAAGGCCTGGCCCAGCAGGACAAGGCGACCGCCAGCGGATATTGGCCGCTGCTGCGCTACGACCCCGCGATGCAGCATATCGGCGAAGCGCCTTTTCGGTTGGACTCGCCGCGTCCCACCCTGGCCTTCAAGGATTATGCCTACAACGAGTTGCGCTACAGGGCGCTCGCGGCCAGCCATCCGGAGGAGGCTGCCACCCTGCTCGACGAGGCGCAAAGGTCGATACTGCGGAAGTATCGCGACTACGAGGTGTTTGCGGGGATGGCCGAGGGGCCCAGTCCGTCGCAGGTTAACGCGGCCGGCAGCAAACTCTGATTGGGAGCGGCGGTGAGCTCACAACTGTCACGTCAGGCCTCAAGCCTCCGGAAACACGAGGCATCTTGTCGGCGGTCTCTTCCATTCCCGACCAACGCCTAGGCTGGCGTAGTCTCTCATCGTCCATCTGTCAGAACGTTGTTCCTACCGGCGACGGCGACCGCCACCGGTAGGGAGTCATATTTTGGCCATAGCTGCTCCCTCCTCGACCAATCGTGCTAGTGCGGTCGTATCGTGGTTAGTCGGACTTGGTGATCGCAGTGATTGTGTCGCATGCATGAGCAGACGAGTAGATGGTCGCGACGGTATCGACGAGGCCCTTAGTAAGGATACCAGAACAAACGAATGGCGTTCTTCTTGTCCATTGAGCATGCCTCGCACGCGGTTGCCCGACCTGAAGGATACTGCAGGAATGACCGGTGTCGCCTGGGTCAACACCATGCGCTGTGATCACCCACTGGAGAGACTGGTTCCAACCCCACCAGTACGATGCAAACCTGGAGGCTATGAGGCTATTGGGTCCTCCCCCGGCGGCCGCAGGGCTATGTGGGCGGGACGAGCCTCATCGTCTCAGCAGCTATCAGACTTTTAGGGCCTATATCTCCCATTCCGCCGTCGCGCGATAGGTGGGGGCAATCGCGGCCCCTGTTGCGGCCTCCACCTCTCGCGGGACAAAACGGACGCGGAAAACGACGATGTGCCACTAGCAGATCGCCCTGATAGGCGCGTTGTCATCAACGCCGAGCTTTGTGACTCAGCTCACCCTGGTGTAGCCGCCGGGGATACCGTTGGGCGAGAGCACGATCTGCCAGAGATTGGCATCACGGGCGCGGAACACGGCGGCGAACGACAACAGATAGTAGCGCCACATGCGGTAGAACCGGTCGCCGTAGGTGGCCTTGAGCTGCGGCCAGCCGGCCTCGAAACTGGCGTGCCAGGCCATCAGGGTCCGGTCGTAGTCGGCACCGAAATTGTGCCAGTCCTCCATCACGAAGAGCCGCTCGATCGACGTTCCCACCTGGTGGATCGAGGGCAACATGCCGTTGGGGAAGATATACTTCTCGCTCCAGGGTTCGCCGTGGGTCACGCTGACGTTGCCGCCGATCGTGTGCAGCAGGAACAGGCCATCGGGCGCCAGCAGGCTGCGCACCTTCTGCATGTAGGCGCGATAGTTCTTGTGGCCGACATGCTCGAACATGCCGATCGAGACCACCCGATCGAACTGCCCGTCGAGCGCCATGTAGTCGGTGAGTCGCGTCTCGATCGGCAGGCCGTCGCGATCGGCGTTGGCGAACGCGGCCTGCTCCTTGGAGATGGTGATCCCCACGCCCTCGACGCCGTAGTGGGAGGCCGCGAACTTTAGGAATCCGCCCCAGCCCGAGCCGATGTCGAGAATGCGCATTCCGGGCTGGAGACCGAGCTTCCTGCAAACGAGGTCGAGCTTGGCCTCTTGCGCCTCGGCCAGGGTGTGCGCGTCCTTCCAGTAGCCGCAGGAGTAGATCATGCGCGGGTCGAGCATCAGCCGGTAGAGGTCGTTGCCGATGTCGTAGTGTTTTTCGCCGACTTCAGTAACACGCCGCCGCTGCATGTTGACTAGCGCGCCGCGGGCGGCACTGAACAGCAAGGCGAGGTCGATCTTGACCTTGGATTGCGCCTCGGCGCGGATCAGCCGGTAGAGGAACTGGTCGACCGCCGGTGAGTCCCACCAGCCGTCCATATAGGCTTCGCCAAGGGCGAGCGTGCCCTGCGTCATCAGCCGGTCGTATAGCCGGTCGTTGCTGACCCTGACGTCGAACGGCCGCGAGCCGCCGACCTCTATGTCGCAGTCAGCCAGTAGCTTGAGAATGAAGGATTTTGCTCGCGAGACCATCGCCGCGTTAGCTTACTCGGCACACCGGATATGGCAACAGACTTGACGTAACTGGCCTGGCACGTGCTGGGATGCGTCGCCGATAGAACCGCGCTCTTGGCGGGCAAACGTCGGCTGGAAGTGCCCCTCACTCAACAGTTCGAGCGGCGGTCGCCGGCGGCGCGGCACGCTCTCGTGATGGTGGCGACCGAACAGCTTCCGCCCAAGCGTAGCCCGCCCGAAAGGAGACGCTGGGAGATCGCCATCCGAAGCTGCTTCCTGAGACCCCTCCAGCCTTATCCCCTGCGGTTCGATTGCTCGCCTCGACTTGGCACCTTTGTCCGGCCTTTGTGGCCCGGAGGCGCCGAACTGCGTCGCTGAGGGGAAGACGTGGCCAAGACCAGCAAGGCGCGCCCGGCGCGGGCGCGAGCGGCAAAGGTGGCGCCGATGACAGTACTCGCTCGGGAGTTCGAGCGGCTCAACCGGCGGTCCAAGCGTCAGTGGCGCCGCGATCAACAAACTAGAGTGTTTGCTTTTGGCCCATTGCGGACGTTCGTTCCCGGTCGACGGCAGGCTGGTCAAGAGCAGCCGTCGTCAGCGTTCAGAGCGTGACAAACACGGCTTGCTTGGGTCGGCTCGCCCAGTTAATTCCCGAAGATGCCGTCCGATGAACTCGCAATTCTGATTGTCGATGAAGACCGGGTGCGCGCCACGATCATTGAGGACGGTCTTCGTGAGGCCGGACACCAGCGGGTCACCGTCATCAACTCGACCCAGGAGGTCGCGCGGCGCATCACCGAGATCGCGCCGGACGTGGTGGTCATCGATCTCGAAAATCCCGACCGTGACCGGCTCGAACACTTCTTCACCCTGTCAAAGGCGCTGCACCGGCCGGTGGCGATGTTCGTCGACAGGTCTGACGCCGCAGCCATCGGTGCGGCCATCGAGGCTGGCGTTTCGGCATACGTAGTTGATGGTTTGCGCAAGGACCGCGTCAAATCGATCCTGGACATGGCGGTCCTGCGCTTCAATGCCTATTCGCGGCTGCAACGCGAGCTCGATGAAGCGCGGACCGCGCTCGAGGACCGCAGAGTGATCGACAAGGCCAAGGCCATTCTCATCAAGCAGCGAGGGCTCTCGGAGGCGGACGCCTACAGTCTCTTGCGCAAGACCGCCATGAACCAGAACCGGCGTATCGTCGATATTGCGCAAAGCCTGGTCACCGCCGCCGGCTTGTTGGAGCCATAGATGAGCGACCTTCGGATCACTGCTGGCTTCCTACCGCTGCTCGACAGCCTGCTACTCGTCGTCGCGCGGGAGAAAGGGCTGGCCGCGACGCAGGGGATCGACCTGGCGTTGGTGCGGGAGACATCGTGGGCCAACATCCGCGACCGCGTGGCCGTCGGGCATTTCGATGTCGCTCACATGCTCGGGCCGATGCCGATTGCTGCAAACCTGGGACTGTCGCCTATTGCGGTCCCGATCGTTGCGCCGATGACCCTGGGGCTAGGCGGCAATGCCATCACCGTGAGCGTCGCCCTTTGGCAGCGCATGCTCGATGCCGGCGCGCCCGGCAATATCGATCCTGGCCCGGCGGGCGCAGCGTTGCGTATGGTTGTTGCCGGCGGCGGACCGCGCCTCCGCTTTGCCGTGACGCATCCGCACTCGGGCCACAACTACGAGCTGCGCTACTGGCTGGCGTCCAGCGGGATTGTTCCCGATCGCGATGTCGACATTGTCATCTTGCCGCCGCCGCTGATGGCCGACGCATTGGCTGCTGGAACGGTCGAGGGCTATTGTGTCGGCGAACCCTGGAACAGCGCCGGCGTTGCCTCCGGCGCCGGCCGCATTGTCACCGTCAAGGCGCGCATCTGGGCCGAAAGCCCGGACAAGGTGCTGGGCGTCGGCGAGCGCTGGGCCACGCAAAACCCCGAGGCGCTGGCTGCACTGCTCCGCGCGCTTTATGCGGCCTCGGTCTGGTGCGGCGATCCAGCAAACCATGCCGAGGCCGCGGCAATTCTGGGCGGCCCGGCCTATCTCGATCGGCCGTCCGAGCTGTTGCTACGCGGCCTGAGCGGACGGCTCGAGCTCATTCGCGGCGAGAGCGTTCGGATCCCCGACTTTTATGTGCCCAGCGCTCAATCAGCAACCTTCCCCTGGATCACCCACGCGCTGTGGTACTATACGCAGATGGTTCGCTGGGGTGATGTTCCACATAGTGACGAAAATGCGCGGCGGGCCGCCGACAGCTATCGGCCGGATCTCTATCGCTCGGCTATCGCGCCTTTTGGAGCCGCGTTACCGACCGGCGATCGCAAGCTACTCAGTGCCGGAACCTTCTTTGACGGCGTGCCCTTCGATCCGGACTCTTTTGATACGTACATCGAGAGTCAGCGCGTCTGAGGAAAACCTAGGCAGGGTCGCCTGCATGCCGCACAATTAGGCAGCACCGATCGCGTCCGACCTCGTCCTCTGTCAATAACCCTTTGATTCTGCTTGGCACGCGTCCCTGGCACGCTTCGTGCATCACTTCTCACAGCGCAGTGTTGCGCTTGAATGCGTCCAACGACGGGCGCTCCCCCAACAGGCACGGCCGCCAAGTGGCACGTCATCCGGTTCGTCCGGATCGTACGACCGTTTAGGCGGCCGTTTTTGATTTCGCGCCCGGTGCAGGGCCAACAGAGGACGAAGATGTATCAGGACACCATCGACCAATTCGCCGACCTAGCCGCCAAAAAAATCAAGGCGATCGCCGACAATCCGCTCGGTTTCTTCATCGCGTCGATGATGGCGGGCGCCTATGTAGGCCTCGGAATCATCGCCATCTTCTCGATCGGTCAGGGCCTCGATCCCTCCATCCGCTCGCTCGTGATGGGGCTGACCTTCGCCATTGCCCTGACCCTGGTGGTGTTTGCCGGCGCCGAGCTCTTCACTGGCCACACCATGATCATGACGCTCGGGGTCTTGCGCGGCAAAGCCAGCGCAGGCGGTCTCGCGTCGTCGTGGATCATGACCTGGCTCGGCAATCTGCTCGGCGCCATGCTCGTCGCGACGCTGTTCTGGCTGGGCGGGGGTGGTTCAATCCTCAAGTCCGGCGCCGATCTGATCTTCAGCACCGCCGATGCCAAGATGCATGCCGCCCCGCTCGCGCTGGTGGCCAAGGGTATCCTGTGCAACTGGCTGGTGTGCCTTGCGCTGTGGATGAGCGCTCGTACCACCAACGATGTGGCCAAGTGCCTGCTGATCTTCTGGTGCCTGTTTGCCTTCGTGGCCTCCGGGTTCGAGCACTCGGTCGCCAACATGACCGTGTTTGCGATCGCGCTGCTCGGCAATCACCCCGACACCATCACGGTTGGAGGCGCGTTCTATAACCTCGCCTGGGTGACGCTCGGCAACGTCATCGCCGGAGTGGTCTTCGTCGCCGCCGGCTACGCGCTGTCGTCTGGCAAGACGAAGACGGGATCCATCGCCAATCCGCTCGCGGTGCCCGCCGAATGACCGACGCCGCCGCTGCCGATTTTACGCCTGAACAACGGCGCTATCTCGAGGGTCTCGTCGCCGGCATGAGTGCGGCGCGATCGGTGGTGGCGGCCGGTCCCGCCGAGACATTGCCCACGGGCCCGGACGCGCCGCAGCTGATTGCCATGGCGCGCGCCGAGGCCGAGGGCAAGACGCTGACGGAGCAGGAGAAGTTCAAGCGGGACGAGCATCCGCTCGACGCCTACGGCCGGCTGAAGACCGAGGCTTCCGCCGGCCGCTACCCCAAGCCGCAGGACAATTATCGCTGGCGCTGGCATGGCCTGTTCTATGTCTCGCCGAACCAGCAAAGCTTCATGTGCCGGCTGAGGCTGCCCAACGGCATTCTCAATCACTGGCAGCTTGCCGGCCTTGCATTGCTCGCCCAGACACATGGCGGCGGCTATGCTCACGTCACCACCCGGGCCAACCTGCAGATACGGGAAATCTCGGCTGAGCGTGGGCCGTCGTTGATCGAGGCCATCCAGGACTTGGGGCTGGTGACCCGCGGCTCCGGCGCCGACAATGTGCGCAACGTTACCGGCACCCCCACTGCCGGGATCGACCCGCAGGAATTGATCGACACTAGACCCTACGCACGCAACTGGCACTTTCACGTCCTCAACTCACGGGCGCTCTACGGGCTGCCACGCAAGTTCAATGTTGCCTTCGACGGTGCCGGTAGCGTCGCCGCACTGGAAGATACCAACGACATCGGATTTTCGGCCGTCGAAGTGGTCGACGGTGCAGGCGCCGAGCCGGGGATCTGGTTCCGCCTGCTGCTCGGCGGCATTACCGGCCACAAGGATTTCGCGCGTCCCGCAGGTCTTTACGTGAGGCCTGAAGAAGCGACCGAGGTTGCTGACGTGATCGTCCGCATCTTCATCGATCACGGCGACCGGGCCGATCGCAGCAAGGCGCGGCTCAAATACCTGCTCGACGCCTGGGGCATCGACAAATTTGTCGCCGAGATCGAGGCGCGCCTCGGCCGTCCATTGGCGCGCATTGCTGAGGATTGCGTCAAGCCCCGGCCAGGGCCCGACCGGCTTGCCCATATCGGCGTGCACCGGCAGAAGCAGCCCGGGGAAAGCTGGATCGGCGTCGTGCTGAAGAGCGGCCATCTGAGCGCGGCGCAGATGGAAGGGCTGTCCCGGATCGCCCGCGACCACGGCGACGGCGATATCCGGCTGACGGTGTGGCAGAACCTCATCCTCTCCGGCGTCACCGACGAAAAGCTGCCGATGGCGCTCGCTGCGATCGAAGCCCTCGGGCTCGGCACCCAGGCGACGCCGCTGCGTGCAGGCCTCGTTTCATGCACCGGCAGCACCGGCTGCAAGTTTGCCGCCTCGAACACCAAGGGCACGGCGGAGGCCATCGCCGAGCACGTCGAAGCCCGGCTGACGCTCGATACGCCCCTCAACATTCACCTGACCGGCTGCCATCACTCCTGCGCCCAGCATTATATCGGCGACATCGGCATGCTCGCCGTGAAGGTCGCCAAAGGCGACGATGCCGACCCCGTCGAGGGATTTTCTATCTATGTCGGCGGCGGGTCGGGACCTGATGCACGGCTCGGCCGCGAGCTCTGGCCCAATGTCGAGGCCGAGCGCTGCCCGCGCGCCATCGAGAAGCTGCTGGCGACCTATCTCGAATACCGGGCGACGCCCCAGGAGACGTTCCTCGAATTCACCGGCCGCCACCAGATCGATTCCCTCAAGCTGCTCGCCGGGCAGTCCGCACCGTGAGCATCAACTTCGCCCCCCAGATCATCGGCGCCGACGCGCCGTTCAACGACGCGCAGCGCGCCTGGCTCAATCGGCTGCTGGCAGAGGCCCTGCTCGGGGACGCACCCGTATCCAAAGCACCGGCGGTCGCCTCGCCACCGCGTGAAGACGACTCGACGCCCTGGAAAGATCCGGCGATGCCGCTCGACGAGCGGATGGCGCTCGCCGCGCCGCGCCCGGTGCGATACCGGCTGATGGCGGCGATGGCGCAGCAGGATTGCGGGCAGTGCGGCTATAACTGCGCCGACTATTCGCGGGCCATCTTCGAGCAGGCCGAACCGCGCCTCAACCTCTGCGCGCCGGGCGGCAAGGCCACCGCCCGGATGCTGAAGTCCCTGGTCGAGGAGATGGGGGGCGGCGTCATCGATCCGGAGGAGGTTGCGGCCAAAGCGGCCGCAGCACCCAAGGAGCCACACGACGCACGGGCGGGCTATTCGCGCGCGACTCCGGTCACCGCGCGCTTCGTCAGCCGGCACCGCCTCAATGGCGAAGGGTCGGAAAAGCACACTTGCCACATCGAGATCGACCTCTCGGAGAGTGGTCTTGCCTATGAGCCCGGCGATAGCCTCGGCGTCTTTCCGCGCAACGATCCGGCGCTGGCCGATGCGGTGATCGCCGCAATCGACGTACCGCCTGACTTCCCAATCGCCGGGGAGCCGCTTCGCAACGCGCTGATCGAGAGAACCTCGCTCGGTGCGGCGCCCGACGCCTTGTTCCAGTTCATCTCCTGTCTCACCGGGGGTGAGCGACGGAAAAAGGCGCAGGCTCTGGCCAAAGGCGAAGACCCCGATGGTGATCTGGCGCATATCGATGTCCTTGCCGCGCTCGAAAAATTCTCAGGCATCCGTCCTGATCCGGAAGCGCTCATAGAAGTGCTGGAGCCGCTGCAGCCGCGGCTCTACTCGATCTCGTCCTCCCCCAGGACCAATCCGGGCCGGGTTAGTCTCACGGTCGACACCGTGCGATACACCGCGCTTGGCCGTGAACGGTTCGGCGTGGCATCGGGCTTCCTGGGCGGTCGCATTGCCGAGGGGGACGGGCTGCTGGTCTATGTGCAAAAGGCGCACAATTTTTCGCTGCCCAGGTCGGGCGATACCCCGATCATTATGGTTGGACCGGGCACGGGCGTCGCGCCGTTCCGGGCTTTCCTCCACGACCGCATGGCCACCAACGCAGCCGGCCCCGCCTGGTTGTTCTTTGGCCACCAGAGGGAAGCTCATGATTTCTTTTATTGCGACGAGTGGGAGACGCTGCGGGCAAATGGCACGCTCACCAACCTATCGCTGGCTTGGTCGCGCGACGGCGCGCAGAAGACCTATGTGCAACATCGCATCCGCGAAGCCGGCGCCGAGGTGTGGAGCTGGCTCGAACGTGGCGCACACATCTATGTCTGCGGTGACGCCAAGAAGATGGCCAGGGACGTCGAAACGGCGGTGCGAGACGTCGCCGCCGTTCACGGGGGGATGAGCGCAGATGCGGCGGCAACCTTTGTTCAGATATTGAAAGCGGGCGGCCGCTACCAGGTCGACGTCTATTGAGCGTCCGCTTCTGGCGCGAAGCGGTCATCAATGTAGAAGGAACGTTTCACGGACTAGGATTCGGAAAATTTCGGCATCTAGCGTCACGAGCGCACAATCAGGCGACGAGTTGGGGGCTGGTGCAGGGAATCCCCATTCCCTGCGATCATAACCGGCTAAGCCCGTGTGCCGTGGATTCGCGCGTTTTGCCCGCAACGACCGTTCCCTGTCACGGAGTCCCCCTGGGACGGGCCATTCTTGCGCTAGCCCTGCATCAAGGTGGCCTGGACCTCGCCGATGGCGGCACGGTCAGCCGTGCCAATCTGCCAAAGCGCGAATACCATCACCTGTTTCCTGACGCGTATCTGGGACGTCTCAAATTCGCGGACTCCGAGGTTTATCGGTCGTTGAATCGCGCATTGGTCACCTGGCAGACCAATCGGAACATCTCCGACAAAGAGCCTGAGCGATATCTTGCGGAACGGCTGGAGGGGACACCCCTCGGTGAGGCGGAGGTGCGCCAACGGCTCTCGAGCCATCTGATCCCCTACGACGAGATGTTACGGGCGACTACCCTGCCTTTCTAGAAAAACGTGCCGCTCTGATCCACGAGAGAATGGTGAAGTTATGCCAGTCTGGGATCGCGGCCTGACTCGATAAGCCGGCAGCGGGAGATGGTCGCTTGTGACTGACGGGCCGACGACTCGGCCCTTCAACGTATCGGCCAGTGGACAGACAGTCGGACAGACGGTCTGTCGCGGCGTGTCTCCCTAGAGCTTTGGGCACCTGTGCTGCGAGTGGCGGAAAGCCGCTCCCGGCATCTCCGCCAAGCCCTTACGCACCCTATGCAATAGCCCCGCTGCTACGCGGACATAGCAGCATTTTGGGACGTGCTGGGTGCGGCGGAAGTGGCGGAGAGGGAGACAGGAACAGGCAGGCTATTCCTGGGCCTCTGCCGACGTGATGCTCCACGGACAGACAGGCGGACAGACGATTGCGCATTCATTGCCCACTCGGGCTGCCGGGAGTGGACGCAAACGATTGCGCGCGGGCCTTTCCTCGCCACCAGGGATGCCGGACGAGAACGAAGAACACCGGAACGAAGAAGACGCCGAGTAGAGTCGCGGAGAGCATGCCGCCGAGCACGGTGATGCCGATCGCATTCTGCGCCCCGGAGCCCGCGCCTGTCGCGACGGCGAGCGGCAGCACACCGAGAATAAACGCGAGGGAAGTCATCACTATCGGGCGGATGCGAAGCTTCGCGGCCTCTACGATGGCCTCGAGTGCCGTCTTGCCCTCCGACTGCATATCCTTGGCGAACTCTACCATGAGAATGGCGTTCTTGGCGGCGAGGCCGATGGTGGTCAATAGCCCAACCTTGAAATAGACATCGTCGGACTGCCCCAGAAGCTTGGCGGCGAGCAGGGCGCCGAAGACACCGACGGGCACCGAAAGCAGCACGGCGAACGGGATCGACCAGCTTTCGTAGAGGGCCGCTAGACAGAGAAAAACCACGAGAATAGAAATCGCATAGAGGAGGGTCGCCTGCGATCCCGACAGCCGTTCCTCATAGGAGAGCCCGGACCAGGCGGCCGAATAGCCTCCCTGCAGCTGCGCGACGAGACTCTCCATGGCGTCCATCGCATCGCCCGAGCTGGCCCCGTCGGCGGCGTCGCCCTGGAGGGCGATGGCGGGCGAGCCGTTGAAGCGGGCCAGCGATGGCGCCCCCTCGGTCCATCGCGTGGTCGCGAAGGCCGAAAACGGCACCATCTCGGCCGAACTGTTTCGCGCATACCAGCGCTCGATATCGTCCGGCTGCATGCGATAGGGCGCGTCGCCCTGCACATACACCGGGCGGATCTGGCCGTTGTAGTCGAAGTCGTTGACGTCGGTACCGCCGAACGCGATGCCGAGGATCGCGTTGGCGTCGGTGAGGCTGACGCCCAGTGCGCCGGCTTTCTCCTGGTCGATGTCGACCTGCAGCTGGCTCTGCGCCGTGCCCGCGTTGCCGCGGACGTTGGTGACCTTGCCGCTCTGATTGGCCAGTTGCGCCAGCTTGTTGCTGGCATCGTTCAGCGCATCGCGGCCCTGGTTGCCGGTGTCCTCCAAATACATGGAGAAGCCGCTGGTCTGCCCGAGGCCCTGGATGGCCGGCGGCGCGAGCGTATAAACTTGCGCATCGCGGATGCGCTGAAAATAGGCCGAAGCACGGGCCGCAATAGCGCTCGCGGACTGTTGCTTGGAGGGCCGCTGCGAAAAGTCCTTGAGCCGCACGAAGGCCATGGCGTTGTTCTCGCCGCCGCCGCCATAGCCAAAGCCGACGGTGGTGAAGACGCTGTCGACATCGGCCTTCTCCTGATTGAGAAAGTAGGCTTCGACCACCTTGACGACGGCCTCGGTGCGGGCCGCGTTGGCTCCGACCGGCAGGGAGATCTGTGTCGTAAGTACGCCCTGGTCCTCCTGTGGCACGAAGGAACTGGCGAGCGTGGTGTAGAGAAAATACGCCGCACCCCCGAGGACCAGGAAGACGATCACGACCCGCAGCGGCCGCACGATGAGCAGGCCGACCGCGCCGACATAGACGGATGTGCCGCTACTGACGCCGCGATCGAACCAGCCGAGCCAGTTGCGCCGGCCCGGCTTCTGCGGCTTCAGCAGAACCGCGCACAACGCTGGCGTCAGGATGATGGCAACGAGCACCGATAGGCTCATGGCCGAGACGATGGTAACCGAGAACTGTCGGTAGATCACACCGACCGAGCCCCCGAAGAACGCCATCGGGATGAACACGGCGGTCAGGACCAGTGCGATCCCGATAAGGGCGCCGGTGATCTGCTGCATCGACTTCTCGGTCGCTTCGCGCGGCGATAGGCCTTCTTCAGTCATAATCCGCGAAACGTTCTCGACGACGACGATGGCATCGTCGACGAGAAGGCCTATCGCCAGCACCATTGCGAACATGGTCAGCATGTTGATGGTGAAGCCGAGCGCAGCGAGAATGCCGAACGTGCCCATCAGCACGACCGGGATCGCGATCATCGGAATGAGCGTGGCGCGGAAGTTCTGGAGAAAGAGCAGCAGGACGACGAAGACCAGGACGATGGCTTCGACGAGGGTCTCGACAACCTTTTCGATCGATTGTTCGACGAACGGGGTCGTCTCGTAGGAATAGGCGATGGTGACGCCTTCCGGCAGCGTATTCTTGAGGCGGTCCAGTGCCGCATGGACTGCGTTCGCGACAGTGATTGCATTCGCGCCGCTCGCCAGTTGCACGCCGAAGCCGGCTGCCGAGTGACCGTTGTAAGTGGAGCTCGACCCATAAGAGCTGAGGCCGATTTCGACGCGCGCCACGTCATCGAGGCGGACGGTCGAGCCGGTCGGATCGGACTTGAGAATGATCGACTTGAACTGGTCGACCGTGGTGAGCTGGCTCTGCGCGATAACGACGGCGCGCAGCTGCTGGCCGGCGACGACGGGGGATGAGCCGATCGAGCCGACCGAGACCTGGACGTTCTGCTGCTGGATCGCAGTGACGACATCGTTCGGCGTCAGTTGGTACTTTTCCAGCGACAGCGGATCGAGCCAGATGCGCATGGCATAGCCCGAGCCGAACGCCTGGATGCCGCCGACGCCGTCGATCCGCTCGACGATCGGCTGGATATCGTTGGTCATGATGTCGGAGAGCTGGTCGGTCGAGTACTTGTCGTCGCCCGAAACGATGTTGCCGATCATCAGAATGCTCGAGGTCGAGCGGTTGACGCTGAGGCCGGCGTTCTGCACGCTCGTGGGGAGCCGCCGTTCAACGCTCGCGAGCTTATTCTGCACCTGCACCTCAGCGGTGTCGCCGCTGACCGCGTTGGAGAATGTCAGCGTGACGCTGGCCGAGCCGGTCGAAGAACTGGATTCCATATAGAGCAGGCCCTCGAGCCCGGTCATGGCGTTCTCGATGATCGTCGTCACAGAATTCTCGACGGCGTCGGCGCTTGCCCCCGGATCGCTGGCGCTGACGCGGACGGTGGTGGGCGCGATCTCGGGATACTGCGTAATCGACAGCGAGACGATCCCAATCACGCCGGCCAGCACGGCCACAATTGCGAGGACCACCGCAAAGATCGGCCGGGCAATAAAGAAGCTTGCGAGCGAGCCGCGGCGCGGCAGAGGAGCGGCGTGCGCGGTATCGGTCATGGAGTGGACGCACCAGCGGCCGGCGCTTCGACTGCTGACCCCGAGACTCCGCTCGCGGGAGCCGGAGAGACGGGTGGACTCGAAGGAGCTGCGCTCGCGGTCGAGGTCGGAGCGACGGCGGAGGACTGTCGGCTACTTGCGGCGCCATTGGCAGGAGCGGCCGCGGGCGGTCCACCGTTCGGCACAGCGGAGGAGGAAGCACTGCCGTTCGTGTCGACGGCTACGCCCTGATCGTTAAGAGCCACCGGCACAGGGGCGACGGCGGAGCCATTGCTGATCTTTTGCAGGCCATCGACTACCAGTTGGGCGCCGTCGGCCACCCCGGCCGTGACCACCCAGTTATTACCGCTCGTCCCCGCGGTCGTCAGCACGTGGCTCACCGCCTTGCCGTTTTCGACAAAGAAGGCCGTCGCTTCGCCGGAGGCGTCGAAGGTGACCGCTCGCTGCGGCACGAGAAAGCCGTTGGGTTCAGTGCCAAGGTCGACCGTAGCACGGACGAACATGCCCGGCAGCAGCAGCCGTCTCGGATTGGGAAAGCTCGCGCGGATCGTGAAGGTGCCGGTCGACTGGCTGACGACGAAGTCGGCAACGGTCAGCGTGCCAGATTGATCATAGGCTGTACCGTCTTCGAGGGTCAGGTGTACGCTTGTTGAGCCGGGCGTGCGGCCATTGCCCTTTACCGTGCCGCTCTCAAGTTGCGCGCGGAGCTTGAGCAGGTTTGCGCTGGTCTCGACCAGATCGACATAGCTTGGATCGAGCTGGCGAATAGTGGCCAGTGCAGTGACCTGGGCCGCCGTTACCAGCGCACCCGTCGTCACCGCCGTATCGCTGATCAGACCTGAGATCGGCGCCGCCACCTTTGTCAGGCTGGCACTGATCTTGGCCGCGTCCAGGCTGGCATTGGCGCTTGCCACGTCAGCTTGCGCTTGGGTCTCGGCTAGCTGAGCGTCCTGCAGGTCGCTTTGCGATAGGTTGTTGGTCTGCGCGAGCTGGGTCGAGCGGGTGAGCTTGGTCTGGGCGTTCGTCTCTGCCGCCTGCGCCTTCTGCACCGCGGCCTGGGCTACGGCCACCTGCGCGTCATAAGTGGCGCTGTCGATCTCATAGAGCACGTCGCCCTGTTGGACCTGCTGGCCGGCCTTGAAATCGATACTCTTGATGACGCCGCCGACCTGGGGCCGCACGTCGGCACTCTGCGAAGCGCTCACCCGGCCGGGGAGCTCGACGGTCACCGGCACCGATTGGTGCTGGAGCGTCATGACGCCTACCTGGACCGGTCCCGACGGCGCGGACTGGGCCGGCGCCGAGCCGCCGCCCCGAACCCCTTGCGCAAGCGCCGCACCGGCTGGGTAGAAAACGAGCACACCTGCGCTGATGAGGATCAACGCTAGGACACCGTGACGCTGGTCCATGACCTTCGGCTCCTGGTCCGCCGCACCAATAGGCACAAGCGGATCACCCTGTAACGCTTGGCGAGCGCACTGGCTGCATTGGCCTCAGAGGCGTGAAATCCATTGCTTGGTGAGCTTATCACCTGTAGGCGCGATGTGATCGAGGCCGTACGCTTTCCCGGCACCATCGTGGTGAAGTTAAGTCGCGATCGACTTAGCTCCAATGCTTGCGGTTCATCGTCGGTGCAAAAGCTCCACGCTCGCTGAGCCGTCGTGATCTCAGTCAGCGCCAGGTGAGCTACGGGGATGACTAGCCCGGCCATGCCTGTCTGCCGAACACCCGTCGACCTACAGCCTTAGGGCTGGATCGGTCCACAGCAGAAGCCGCCCTTGAAGGCATTCTCGTTGCCCCCTCGTCGAGCACCTGAAGGCAAGTCGGTCAATCGTGTAGCGTTGCCGCCGCCGATCACCACGTCATCGGGCTCGAGGGCGGCTCTCAGACGCTCCGTCGCGTCGAACACGAACTTGCCCCAGCGCTTGAGGTCGCGCTTTTCCAACGACGCTTCTCGTGCCGAACAATGACGGTGGGATTGCCAGGTAGTAGAGCGGATGAAGGGCGTCGCCCAGCGCCCGTTTCAACGCCTCAAATGTCGACGGCGATTTGTAATCACCAGAGACGTAACGCAGCTGCGCCTTCAATCTTGCAAACACCGCCTCGTCCACCGCGCCGACTTGCGCCGCGATGCCATCGTGCGCTCGTTGAGCGAGCTTCTCGACGTCCCAATTGTCAAGCGCGACCCCGATCACCGGTTCGCTCAAATGGCCGCGGGCAACCATCCGGTAGAGCGAGGGAAAGATCATCTTGTGGGCGAGGTCGCCGGTCGCTCCGAACACCACGAGAGCCAGACCGCGCTTCGTAGGTTGGCTCGGTCGTGGCCTTTCCCTCAGACAACGGCAGCAACTCCCAAAGCGACGACCGTCAGGGCCATGACCGCTGCGGCGATCCAGCCAAGAATACGCAACACAGAAGGAATAGTGAACGCGCCCATGATGTCCTTGCGTTGCGTCATCACCATCATTGCGATCATTACAGGGACCGCGACAATGCCATTGATAACCGCACTCCAGAACAGAGCCTTGATGGGATCGAGTGGCGTGAAGTTTAGGAGAGCGCCGATAACCGTGGCGGCGGCAATGGTGCCGTAAAAGCCCGCGCTCGCCCGGCCTTCTGCGCCAGTCCGACAGGCCAACGCATCGCCTCGCCCAGCGCATAGGCCGCCGAGCCTGCGAGAACTGGGAGCGCGAGCAAGCCGGTGCCGATGATCCCCAATGCGAAGATAGCGAAAGCAAACGGACCGGCGATCGGCCGCAATGCCTCTGCAGCCTGCTGTGACGTCTCAATGTCGGTTTGGCCGTGGGCGTGCAGCGTCGCAGCAGTGGTGATGACGATGAAAAGTGCCACGAGGTTCGAGACCGCCATGCCGATATAGGTATCGATCCTGATCCTTTCGAACTCTGCGGGAGCCTGCGACGGTGCTTCTTTCAATGGAGACTTCTCAGGCTTCTCCTGCTCTTCTTCGACTTCCTCCTCGGCCTGCCAGAAGAAGAGATATGGGCTAATCGTCGTCCCCAGCACTGCGACGACCGCCAGGATGTAGCCTTTGTCGAATGAGAGAGGGGGAAGGACGATCGACCTCAAGACCTCGAGCCACGGCGTGCCGACCGCAAAGACGGTCGCCACATAAGCGAGGAGCGACAGCGTCAGGTATTTGAGAACGGAAACGTAGCGCGAATAGCGAACGAATACCTCGAGCCCGATCGATACCGCCGCAAAGGCGACGACATATAGAAAGCTCGGACCGCCAATTAGGAGTTTGAGCGCCGCGCCCATCGCCCCGAGGTCGGCTCCGATGTTGATGACATTGGCGAGCAGGAGGAGCGCCACGATCCCGCGCAATAGCCAGATGGGATAATATTGGCGAAGGTTCCCGGCGATGCCGCGGCCGGTGACGCGTCCGATCCGTGCACTGATCTCCTGGATGGCCGCCATCAGCGGATAGCTAAAGACCAGGGTCCATCCCAGACCGTAACCAAACTGCGCGCCCACCTGCGAATAGGTGGCGATGCCGCTCGGATCGTCGTCCGAGGCGCCCGTAATTAACCCAGGCCCCATGATCTCGAGGAGCTTAGGGCGCTCGGGCTGCTTGATCGTCGATTCTTCTGACATAGCCCTCTCAGGCAAGACACCGTCTGCATCTGTAGACAACGTGGCGGATGACCGTCACCCCCCGCAGTGGCTGGCTTGGTGCAATCCCTTTCGATTTTCACTCACCCCGAAACAGACTGATCATATTCATGATGGCGCTGTGGCTTGTCTTGCAGGTCGTCTGGATGATCCAGCAGCCCTCCCAGCCACCCGCAAGCGATCCCACCACAACCTCACAGGCCGCGGTTCCGCCGACGCAGGGGAATCAGACAAGCCCGGTGCGCAGCCGGGATCCGCCACCCTCCGGCCCGATAGCCGTTGTTGGCCACTACCCCCGACCGCACTAGATCGCTACCCGCCCAGCGCAGCAACAAGCGCCTGGCCTGTGTATTCAACCGCGTATCCGCGGGCGGCGGTGAACGGCGCAACACCATAGCCGACTTTGCGAACAGTAAATCGGCATGCTCGAGGCATTCCGGGGTACGCACCCTCTCTCGGTGCGAAATGAAGTTCGCCCTGAGCTTCCAGCCATGAAATCCGAGTGATCGCATGGCTGCCGGTCTCATATCCGTTGTCGAGGCCTTGATCTTGGTAAAGATCGAATACGGCGTCGCGGCCCGGAACGAC
>Ga0265339_10001129_pt1 | contig 20192 bp, 12 predicted proteins | sample 4CB219metaG_FD_202085 | JGI IMG/M metagenome (GOLD analysis project Ga0265339, IMG submission 202085) | Rhizosphere microbial communities from Carex aquatilis grown in University of Washington, Seatle, WA, United States - 4-CB2-19 metaG | ecosystem: Host-associated > Plants > Roots >... | reverse complement strand
ATTATCCGGTGTCGATTTCGTGCCGCACCGTGATCTACAAGGGCATGTTCCTCGCCGACCAGCTCGGCGCGTATTATCCCGACCTGCACGACCCGGATTTCGAGAGCGCGATCGCGCTGGTGCACCAGCGCTTCTCGACCAATACCTTCCCGGCCTGGTCGCTGGCGCATCCGTACCGCTACATCGCGCACAACGGCGAGATCAACACCCTGCGCGGCAACGTCAACTGGATGGCGGCGCGGCAGGCGACCGTGTCGTCGCCGCTGTTCGGTGATGACATCAACAAGCTGTGGCCGATCTCCTACGAAGGCCAGTCGGACACCGCCTGCTTCGACAACGCGCTCGAATTTCTGGTGCAGGGCGGCTATTCGCTGTCGCACGCCATGATGATGATGATTCCGGAGGCGTGGGCCGGCAATCCGCTGATGGATGAGAACCGCCGCGCGTTCTACGAATACAACGCCGCGGTAATGGAGCCGTGGGACGGCCCCGCCGCCATGGCGTTCACCGACGGCCGCCAGATCGGCGCGACGCTCGACCGCAACGGCCTGCGTCCGGCGCGCTATCTGCTGACGCGCGACGACCGCATCGTCATGGCGTCGGAGATGGGCGTGCTGCCGATTCCGGAAAAGGACATCGTCAAGAAATGGCGGCTGCAGCCCGGCAAGATGCTGCTGGTCGATCTCGTTGAAGGCCGGCTCATTCCGGACGACGAGCTCAAGGCGACGCTGGCCAAGAGCCATCCCTATCGCGAGTGGCTCAAGCGCACCCAGATCGTGCTCGAGGAATTGCCCGGCGCGGGCCATCAGGCGCCGATCTCGAACCTGTCGCTGCTCGATCGCCAGCAGATGTTCGGCTACAGCCAGGAAGACCTGAAAATCCTGATGACGCCGATGGCCTCGACCGGCGAGGAAGCGGTCGGCTCGATGGGCAACGATGCGCCGATCTCGGCGCTGTCGGACAAGCCCAAGCCGCTGTTCACCTATTTCAAACAGAACTTCGCGCAGGTCACCAACCCGCCGATCGACCCGATCCGCGAAGAGCTGGTGATGAGTCTGGTCTCGATCATCGGGCCGCGGCCGAATCTGTTCGACCTCGAGGGCATGTCGCACACCAAGCGGCTCGAGACGCGCCAGCCGATCCTCACCAATGCCGACCTGGAGAAGATCCGCTCGATCCACGACCTGACCGGCGATCACTTCAAGTCGCTGACTTTCGACATCACCTTCCCGGCCGAGCACGGCGCCGACGGCATGGGCTGGGCGCTCGACAAGCTGTGCGATCTGGCCGAGGAAGAAGTCCGTCACGGCTGCAACATCATCATCCTGTCCGACCGCAAGGCCGGCGCCGAGCGCGTGCCGATCCCGGCGCTGCTCGCCTGCGCCGCCGTGCACCATCACCTGATCCGCAAGGGCCTGCGCACATCGGTCGGGCTGGTGCTGGAGACGGCCGAGCCGCGCGAGGTGCATCACTTTGCGTGTCTGGCCGGCTACGGCGCCGAGGCGATCAATCCTTATCTCGCCTTCGAGTCGCTGATCGCCATGAAGGACGATCTGCCGGGCAAGCTCGACGAGAAGGAAATCGTCAAGCGCTACATGAAGTCGATCGACAAGGGCCTGCTCAAGGTGATGTCCAAGATGGGCATCTCGACCTATCAGTCTTATTGCGGCGCGCAGATTTTCGACGCGGTCGGCCTGCGGCAGGAGTTCGTCGACAAGTATTTTACCGGCACGCACACCCGCATCGAAGGCGTCGGGCTCGCCGAGATCGCGGAAGAGACCGTGCGCCGCCACCGCGACGCCTTCAGCGAGGCGCCGATCTACAAGTCGATGCTCGACGTCGGCGGCGACTACGCCGTGCGCGTGCGCGGCGAGGATCACGTCTGGACCGCCGAGACCGTGGCGCGGCTGCAGCACGCCGTGCGCGGCAACTCGCAGGAGCAATATCGCGCCTTCGCCAAGATCGTGAACGACCAGAGCGAACGGCTGCTCACCATCCGCGGCCTGTTTCGCGTCAAGACCGCCGAGGAAGACGGCCGCAAGCCGATCGCCCTCGACGAAGTCGAGCCCGCCAAGAACATCGTGCGGCGCTTCTCGACCGGCGCCATGTCCTACGGCTCGATCTCGCGCGAGGCACACACCACGCTTGCCATCGCCATGAACCGCATCGGCGGCAAGTCGAACACCGGCGAAGGCGGCGAGGAGTCGGATCGCTACAAGCCGCTGCCGAACGGCGATTCGATGCGCTCCGCGATCAAGCAGGTGGCCTCCGGCCGCTTCGGCGTCACGGCGGAATACCTCGTCAATTCCGACATGATGCAAATCAAGATGGCGCAAGGAGCAAAGCCCGGCGAAGGTGGCCAGTTGCCGGGCCACAAGGTCGACAAGACCATCGCCAAGGTGCGCCATTCGACGCCGGGCGTCGGCCTGATTTCGCCGCCGCCGCACCATGACATTTATTCGATCGAGGACCTGGCGCAGCTCATCTTCGACCTCAAGAACGTCAACCCGGCGGGCGACGTTTCGGTCAAGCTCGTCTCCGAGGTCGGCGTCGGCACGGTCGCCGCCGGCGTGTCGAAGGCGCGCGCCGACCACGTCACCATTGCCGGATTCGAGGGCGGCACCGGCGCAAGCCCCCTCACCTCGATCAAGCACGCCGGCAGCCCGTGGGAAATCGGGCTTGCCGAAACGCATCAAACGCTGGTGTTCCAGCGCCTGCGCAGCCGCATTTCGGTGCAGGTCGACGGCGGCGTGCGGTCGGGCCGCGACGTGGTGGTCGGCGCGATGCTCGGCGCCGACGAGTTCGGCTTTGCCACCGCGCCGCTGATCGCCGCCGGTTGCATCATGATGCGCAAGTGCCACCTCAACACCTGCCCGGTCGGCGTCGCGACCCAGGACCCGGTGCTGCGCAAGCGCTTCAAGGGCCAGCCCGAGCACGTCATCAACTATTTCTTCTTCGTCGCCGAGGAAGTGCGCGAGATCATGGCCGAGCTCGGCTACCGCCGCTTCGACGAGATGATCGGCCAGATGCAGATGCTCGACCAGCGCAAGCTGATCGAACACTGGAAGGCCAAGGGCCTCGACTTCTCGAAGCTGTTCATGAAGCCGAAGGCGGACAAGACGACCAGAATCTTCAAGTGCGAGGCGCAGGACCACAAGATCAAGGATGTCCTCGACCGCAAGCTGATCGCCGAGTCGCAGGCGGCGCTCGACCGCGGCGCGCCGGTGCGGCTGCAAACCACGATCCACAACGTCGACCGCGCCGCCGGCGCCATGCTGTCCGGCGAGGTCGCCAAGCGCTACGGCCACACCGGCCTGCCCGACGGCACCATCCACGTGCGGCTCAACGGCACCGCGGGCCAGAGCTTCGGCGCGTGGCTGGCGCGCGGCGTGACCTTCGAGCTCGAAGGCGAAGGCAACGATTATGTCGGCAAGGGCCTGTCCGGCGGCCGCATCATCATCCGCCCGCCCGCCGACAGCGGCATCGTGCCGGAAGAATCGATCATCGTCGGCAATACCGTGATGTACGGCGCCATCGCCGGCGAATGCTATTTCCGCGGCGTCGCCGGCGAGCGCTTCGCCGTGCGCAATTCCGGCGCCATCGCCGTGATCGAAGGCGCCGGGGATCACTGCTGCGAATACATGACCGGCGGCGTCGTCGTCGTGCTCGGCCAGACCGGCCGTAACTTCGCGGCCGGCATGTCCGGCGGCATCGCCTACGTGATCGACGAGGACGGCAGCTTCAAGTCACGCTGCAACATGGCGATGGTCGAACTCGAGCCGGTGCCGGATGAGGAAGAGATCAACGAACGCGAGTTCGGGCTCTACAACGATCTCGAAGGTCATGGCCGCGTCGACGTCATGTCGGACCTGACCACGCACGACGCTGCGCGTCTTCACAAGCTGATCGCCGACCACGCGCGCTACACCGGATCGAAGCGCGCGGCGCAGATCCTGTCCGACTGGGGCCGCTATCGCCCGCTGTTCAAGAAGGTGATGCCAGTCGAATATCGTCGTGCGCTTGCCGAGCTCGCCAAGGAAAAAGCGGCAGCCATGCAGGCCGCGGAATAATCAGTTTATATTTTTCTGGGGCGTTATGGGTAAGGTCACCGGTTTTCTCGAATTCGAGCGTCACGACCGCAAATATGAGCCGGTCGCTGAGCGCGTCAAACACTATCGCGAGTTCATCTATCCGCTGCCGGAGAAGGAACTGCGCGACCAGGCAGCGCGATGCATGGATTGTGGCGTGCCCTATTGTCACGGCAATCAGGCCATCCCGGCGGCGCCGACCGGCTGTCCGGTCAACAACCAGATTCCGGACTGGAACGATCTCGTGTATCGCGGCCATTGGGACGAGGCGGCACGCAACCTGCACTCGACCAACAATTTCCCGGAAGTGACGGGTCGCGTCTGCCCGGCGCCGTGCGAAGCGTCCTGCACTCTCAACATCGACGAGACCCCCGTCACCATCAAATCGATCGAGTGCGAGATCGCCGACCGCGCCATCGCGCAGGGGCTCAAGCCTGAAGCGGCGACGAAGAAGACCGGCAAGAAGGTCGCGGTCGTCGGCTCAGGCCCGGCGGGCATGGCTTGCGCGCAGCAACTGGCGCGAGCCGGCCACGAGGTGCACGTCTACGAGCGCTGGGCCAAGGCCGGCGGCCTGCTGCGCTACGGCATCCCGGACTTCAAGATGGAGAAGATCCACGTCGACCGCCGCGTCGCGCAGATGCAGGCCGAAGGCGTGCAGTTTCATTACGGCGCCGACGTCGGCGTCACCCTGCCGGTCGACATACTGATGAAGGAACACGACGCGGTCGTGCTGGCCGGCGGCTCCGAGAAGGCGCGCGACCTGCCGATCCCCGGCCGCGACCTCAAGGGCATTCATTTCGCCATGGAATTCCTGCCGCAGCAGAACCGCCGCGTCAGCGGCGAGACGGCACTCAAGGTCGAGCCGATCCTCGCCACCGGCAGGAAGGTCGTCGTGATCGGCGGCGGCGACACCGGCTCGGACTGCATCGGCACCTCGATCCGCCAGGGCGCGGTGTCGGTGACCAATTTCGAGATCATGCCGATGCCGCCCGAACACGAGAACAAGATGCTGGTGTGGCCGGACTGGCCGCTCAAGCTGCGCATTTCGTCGAGCCACGAGGAAGGCGCCAAGCGCGACTTCGCCGTGGCGACGCAGAAGTTCAGCGGCGAAAACGGCCAGGTGAAGAAGCTGCATTGCGCCCACATCGACGAGAAGTTCAAGCCGATCCCGGGCACCGAATTCGAGATCGAGGCCGACCTCGTGCTGCTGGCGATGGGCTTCGTGCATCCGCTGCACGAGGGCATGGTCAAAGCGCTCGACGTCGCGCTCGACCCGCGCGGCAATGTCTCGGCCGACACCAAGAGCTACAAGACCTCACTGCCGAACGTGTTTGCCGCCGGCGACATGCGCCGCGGCCAATCGCTGGTGGTGTGGGCGATCCGCGAGGGCCGCCAGGCCGCGCACGCGGTCGACAAGTTCCTGATGGGAACGACGACGTTGCCGAGCTGACGCGGCTACCGGCCGAACAGACCGCCGAATGGACTGGATGGGCCGACCGGCCGCGGCGGACGCGGCGGGGCCTGCGCCGGCTTTGGCTTGGGCTTTTCGAGCGGCTTTTCTTCGGCGTCCTGCGCCGTGCGGGTGGCGGGCTTCGCCTTGCCCTTCGGATCCGGCTTCGCTTCAGTCTTGATCTGGCTTTTCGCCGCTGGCTTTGGCTCCGGCTCGACCGGAGCGGACGCCGCCGCCGACACCGCGGTGATGGGCGCGGCGTTGTTGCGCGGCCAAGCAAAATCGTCGGCGCGGCCGGCCGGTGCGGGCACCGGCTCGCCTTTAAGAAGCACGCTCGATGCTATCGAGTCACCATGCACCGGGCGCGTCTCATTGCCCCCGGCGAGCTCATCGGTGGTGCTGGTGGAGACGGTCAGCGGCAGCACCGGGCCGGCAAGCGGCCGCACCGCTGATTTCGCGTCAGGCGCAGGCGTAATCGGTCCCGTCGGCAGCGACACCGACACGGCGCGGTTGTTCATGTAGCGGCGGATCTCACGCTCGACATAATGCGCCAGCTTGCGCGCACCGGACTTGGTGAAATAGACGCCGTCGGCCGTGCGCAGCTTGCGCATCTGGCCTTCGAAATCGGGGCCCTGCGTCGTGAACTTGCCGCCCTCGTCGACGAAGCCGTCCCACACGTCGATGTAGATCGCGCCGGCGCGTTCGGCGCGCGCGCGATAAAGATCGTTGAGATAGACGGCGTCGGCGGTCGCCTTCGGTCCGCGGATTGCCGGCAAGCCGACCCAGAACACCGGAACGCCCTTGCTCTTGAGCGCGGCGACGGTCGCATCGATGCGGCGGCTGTAGATCTCGGCCCATTTGTCGGTGCGGAATTCGATCGAGCCGTTGGCCTTCTTGCCCTTCGGCTCCGGCGCGATGATCGAGTTGTCCGGATCGTCCTGGTCCTGATTTTGATTTTGCGCGGCCGGCTCCGGCGGCTTGTCGTCCGCGGTCTTCTTGTCGGCATCGTTTGTTTCGGCGTCCTTGGCCGCATCCTTCTCGCGGATGCCCTGCCGGTCGGACAGGCCGAGCATCATCACGACATAGTCCGCCTTGTCCTGCGCCAGCATATCGCGCGCAGCATGCCACCAGTCGAGATCGCTCTTGAATTCGTAGCGCAGCAGTCCGGAGTTGCGCTTGTTCTTGCGGACGATCGCCACCTCGGGCGAGTCCGCGAAGGCATCCTCGAGACCGTAGGCGAGCCAGTCGGCCATCGCGTCACCCATAACGACGATCGAGGTTGACGGCACCACCGTCGGATCCGGCTTGCGCGGGGCCGGGGCGCGCGAATAGTCGACCTGCGGCGCCGCTTCTGTTTCAGACGGACGCTGCTGGTAATTGCCGCCGCCGGGCTGATAACCGCCACCACCGCCGAACAAGTTCTGAAAGAAGCCGCCGCCTGACCGATAACGCTGCTGGGCGTCGGCAGGCGTCGCCGCAACGGTCATCGCCAGCGTGAGCACCGCCACGAGTCCCTGAAATATTCGCCTGTTTCCAACCATTTAGAAACGTCCGCCTGCGCCGGGCGGCGCCCATGCGCCGAGTAGGAACTAATAGCCCAACAAAAATGTCAACTCGAAGGTCGCCGGCCGGTTACCTTAATAGGGCCGAAAAGGCTCAGCGCGAGCGTAGCTTGTCGAGGATCACCGCCGAGGCAAAGCCGTCCGGCACCTGCCCGCTGCGCGACTGGAAATCGCGGATTGCTGCCCGGGTGCGGGCGCCGAGGTGACCGTCGAGGTCGCCGACATCGTAGCCATGCCGCGCCAGCAGCTGCTGCAGTTCGAGGCGTTCGTCGCGCGACAGCGTGCGCTCGTAACGCGGCCACTGCTGCACGAAGGCGTCGCCGCCGCGCAGCCGGTTGGCGAGATGGCCGATCGCCAGCGCGTAGGCCTCGGCCGGATTGTAGCGCATCAGCACGCGGAAATTCTGCAGCATCAGGAAGCCGGGCCCTTGCACGCCTGCCGGAACCAGCAGAAAGGCGCGGTCGTCCGGCCGCGGGAACGGCTTGTTGCCGGCGCGCACGATGCCGAGCCGCTGCCACTCGCGCATGGTCATCCAGTGCTCGTGATCGGCCAGCATGAAGTTGAAGTTCGCCGGCACGACGACCTCATAGCCCCAGGTCTCGCCGCTGACCCAGCCGTCCTTCTTCAGATTGTTGGCGGTCGAGGCGATGATGTCGGGGATCGAGTCGACGACGTCGCGGTGGCCGTCATGGTCGAAGTCGACGGCATAGCGCTTGAACGCGGTCGGCATGAACTGCGTGGGACCGAAGGCTCCGGCCCACGAGCCGACCAGGCGGTCGGGCCGGATGTCGCCGTGCTGAAGAATCTCCAGCGTCGACAGAAACTCCTCGCGAAAGTAGCGCTGCCGCCGCCCGATGCAGGCGAGCGTCGCGGTCGAACGCAGCACCGGACGGTCACCGGTCGCGGTGCCGTAATTGGTTTCGACGCCCCAGATCGCGGTGATGACGTGGCGGTCGACGCCATAGTCGCGCTCGACCGCGTCGAAGGTCGAACGATACTTGTCGAGCAGCGCCTTGCCTTGCGCGATGCGGTCGTCGGTCACCAGGATGTCGAGGTAATCCCAGAACGACTTGGTGAACTCGGGCTGGCTGTCGAGCAGATCCATGATGCGCAGGTCGGGAGTAAGCGGCCCGGCAAAAGCGTTGAACACGTTGCGCGTCACGCCGCGGCGCGACGCCGCCGGCCACATCCGCTCGATGCAGTTATGGAAGTCGGCGGCGGCGGCGCGAATCGCTTCCGCCGTCATGGTCGGATCGCCGGACGCGCCGGGCTGGCCGGTCCATTGCGGCGCGCCGCCGGAGACGACGGGCGGAATGGTACCGGTCGGACCCGAATAGCTGTCGACGGTTTGCGCCGACGCGGCCGTGCCGAGCGCCACCATCGCAGCCGCAAGATATGGCCTGATCGTTCGCATCCCTTGCCGTCCGCCTGGGTCCGGGCCCCCGCCCGGTTACATCTTACGGTTGACCGGATTTCGTTGCGAGGGCGTTAACGGGAGCGGCCCTCGACTCGCATCTGGACCGCAAAGCGCCGCCATGCTTTGTGCTGGCTGGTTGAGGCGGTTTCACGACTTTGAGCACACATTCCGCATGACTCGCATTCGTAAAGCCATTTTCCCGGTAGCAGGCCTCGGAACCCGCTTCCTGCCGGCGACCAAGGCCATGCCCAAGGAGATGCTGCCGGTGGTCGATCGGCCGCTGATCCAGCACGTCGTCGACGAGGCGCGGCAAGCCGGCATCGAGCACCTGATCTTCGTCACCGGCCGCAACAAGGGCGTGATCGAGGATCATTTCGACCGCCAGTTCGAATTGGAGCTGACGCTGACCGAACGCGGCAAGAAAGCCGAGCTCGAGCTCTTGCAGGAGGATCTGCCGGCGGCGGGCACCGTCAGTTTCACCCGCCAGCAATCGCCGCTCGGCCTCGGACACGCGGTGTGGTGCGCACGCGAGCTGGTCGGGCACGAGCCGTTCGCGTTGCTGCTGCCGGACGTGCTGGTGCAGCATTCGCCAGGCTGCCTGGCGCAAATGATCGACGCCGCCAACAGCCTCGACGCCAACGCCAATATCATCGCCGTCGAGGAAGTGCCGCCCGAGCGCGTGCACATGTATGGCGTGGTCGGCGTCGGCAAGCCCAAGGGCAAGGCGTTTTCGATCACCAAAATGGTCGAGAAACCGAAACGAAGCGAGGCGCCGTCCAATCTCACCATCACCGGCCGCTATATCCTGCAGCCGCAGATTTTCGAACTCCTGGAAAAGCAAGCCGCCGGCACCGGCGGCGAAATCCAGCTCACCGACGCCATGGTCGAGCTTGCGCGCACCCAGCCATTCTACGGTTTGAAGTTCGAGGGCCGCAGCTTCGACTGCGGCTCGAAGACCGGGTTCCTCGCCGCCAACGTTGCCTACGCGCTGGCGCGTCCCGACATCGAGCCTGAATTCCGCGCCGAGCTCGGCAAGTTGCTGGGCAACAAAAAATAAGCGTCGCAGTGCGCGAATACCGAGCAGATTTGCGCTTGTCCCGGCCCGCGTCCACGCCATAATTGCCGCGGGGACCTCGGAGGGTGGGAATGGACGCAATTACAAGAACGTCACTGACGCGCCGCGATTTTCTGGCCAGCGGCAGCGCTGCCGCCTTGCTCGCGGCCGGTTGCGACAGCGCGCTGCCCGCTGACGCGCAGATCAGACCGGACATCAATTCACCGGCCGGACAGAAGATGGCCGCGCTCTACCTCAGGGCGGTCGAGGCGATGCAGGACCCGGCGATCAATTACCCGCCGCAGCCGCAAAGCTGGCAGTTCCAGAGCTACGTCCACGCCATTCCGGATAATCCTTTTGACCCCGCGAACGCGCAGCATATGACGGACGACAAGGCGATCACCGAGCGCGTCAACCAGATCTACGGCACTCCGGCCGCGGGCTCGCCGCAGGCGGCATGGCGCGCCGCCGCGCTGCAATGCTGGGCGCGGTGCGAGCATTCGACGCCCTACTTTACCGTCTGGCATCGCTGGTATCTCTACTACTTCGAGCGCATCTGCCGGCGGATGTGCGGCGACGCGAGCTTCATGCTGCCGTACTGGAACTACGCATCCGACAATGGAACGTCGCTGCAACTGCCGGCGGCGTTCCGCAATCCGCCGCAGGATTCCTCGGGCCAAACGCCGCAGCCGAGCCGGCTGGTATTCAGCAATCGCGGATCGGGCCCAAGCCGTCCGGACGGCAGCGGGCCGAGCATCTCGATGAATGACGGCGGCTACATGCTGCTGTCGGATATCTCGTTTGCCGAGGCGTTCCAGACCAAATCGATGTTCCCCGCCGATTCCGACGTCGGCTACTCCAGCATGGGTTTCATGGGTCGCATCGAGAACATTCCCCACGACGCCGTGCACGGCGCCGTCGGCGGCTGGATGGCGAGCCCGGCTTCGGCCGCCAGCGATCCCATCTTTTACCTGCATCACTGCCAGATCGACCGGCTGATCGCCTCGTGGGAGGCGCAAAACGGCTCGGTCTATAATTGGGGAACCGGTGGCGCGACCCCGTCGCAGACAACATGGATGGGCGCCAAGGCGCCATTCGCCGACGAGACCGGCCGCTACGAGGACAAGCAACTATCGCAGGCCGCGTCCACGCAAACCTTCGGCTATCGCTACGACACGCTCGTCAGTCCCCAGCGTATCGCGCTTGCAACGCGCGGGCTGCCGAGGATACCCACCCACCCGGTGCAGCTAGCGGCGCTGCGGTCAGGCAGCTTCAGCATCGGCGCGAGCAGCGGCACGGCGACGCTGACGCCCGCCGCCGGCGCGGCCGCTTCTCCAGTCACGCGCAACCGGCCGGCAGTGCTGACATTCGAGGACGTGAAGCTGGTACGGCGGCCGCCCTCCCCGCTGCGCATCTTCATCAATCTGCCGAGCGGCACGCCGCCTGATCCGACCGGACCTTACTATGTCGGCACGCTCAATTTGTTCAAGCTGACTCCGGGCGGCATGTCGATGTCGCAGCGCGGCGCCGGGCACGAGATGACGATGCCGCGGCCGGATGCGCGATTCGAGGTGACCGATATTCTGCTGAACCAGCGCGCGAGCGGGCTGTGGACCGGCGATACGGTCACCGTCACGGTGACAACCGGCGGCACTCCTGGCGGCGGCGAAACCTACGTCACGGTTGACCGCGCGACGCTGACGCCCTGACGCTGGCTATTCCTGCAGCCGCAGGCCGAGCAGGAACACCGTGGCGTTGTAGTTGTTGCCGGAGACGTTGGAGCGCAGCCACTCCTGGCGCACCTCGCCCTTGATTTGCGCATTGGGGTTGAGCTTGTAGGTGAGCCCCACCCCGGCGGAATAACGGTTGTCGAGCCGGTCCATGCCGACATAGTCGTCGTTGCCGAAGCCGATCTTGACGGTGCCGATCAGCCAGCGGCGGAAGGCGTGGTCGACCTGCAGGCCGACATCGCGATAGAGCACGCCCGACACGCCGGGCTGCGTCGATTCACCGGTCGCCGACGAACCGGTAAACTTGACGGTGGTCAGCGCGCTTGCCGTCCAAATGAGCGAGGCGTCGCCAATCAAGCCGTTGATGTCGGACAGCCGCGAGTCTTCGTAAGTGCGATGTGTATAGCCGAGCGCAATCTCGCCGGTCAGCAGCTTGCTGATCTCGAAGGTCGAACCGGCCTTGCCGACAAGCCCCTTGGAGTCGCGCTGGTAACCGGAGAAATCGGTTTCGAGATCGTGCACGCGCGCGTCGGCGCCGAACTCGACGAACGGTTTGATGCCCGGGCTGAGTTCATAGCTGCCGCGCAGTGCGCCGGTGTATTGGTTGTAGAGGCGGTCCTGGTTGCTGGCCGTGGTGCCATCGGTCAACGTCGAATCCTGGTAGATGGTGCGCTCGACGTCGCCCTTCGCCTCAAGCTCGAAGCGGTTAAAGCGATGCGCGAGCCCGGCATTGCCGCCGAAGGTCGTGAACACCGGCAGCTTGGCAATGCCGGCCTGCAGATTCGGGCTGCCGGGATTATCGGTCGAGACCAGGTCGCGCAGGCCGAGATTGATGTTGGTATCGTGCGTGACATCGATGCGGCCGTCGATCTTGCCGTTGAAATACGGACGGCTCAGCGTCGGCGTCTGGTCCGGGCTGTAGCCGGTGTAGCTGCCGCGGAGATCGGCCTTAAGCTCGTGGCGCGACCAATTCGACTGCGCCCTCAGTTCCGGCTCGACCGTGTAAAGCGTGGCGCCCTTGGCGTCCTGGCCGCGGCCCGGATTGGTATCGTAGCCGCCGATGAACTCGATCGCCGGAAACAGCGTGAAGCTGCCGGCCTTGACGCCGAGCGGAGCATAAGGGTCGTCGGGCTCGGTGTGCGCCTTGCGCTTCTTCGGCGGACGAATGGGACCTGACAATTCGACCGGCGGCTCCGAGCCCGGCGCCTGCGCGTAGGCACCGCTCGCGGCGGCGACCGGCGCGGGTGTCAGCGCCGGCGACGGCTTCTGGTACGGCGAGACGACGGGTGCCGCCGGCGCGGCCGCTTGCGCGTTTGCCGGCACCTTCGGTTTGGCAACTGTCTTCTTGCGGCTGTTGGTGGAGTCGAAGCCGGTGTCGCCGGTGCCGGATGCGGGCGGCGTGAAGCCGACTGGCGGCGCGGCCTGCGCCGGGCTCAACTGCGCCTGCGAGCGGAATTGCGACGGCCGCGTCGCGCTGGGCTGCAGGAACGGCGCCAGCGGATCGGTCGCCGTCTGCGCCATGGCATCGGCCACGCCGAGCGTCAGGCACGCAGCCAGCAGCGCGCCGCCGCGGGTGGCGGTTGACCGGATGCGGGTGCGCAGCACGTCCGTTGTCGGCCTCCGTTGCGCCCCGAACACGCGCGCAAGCGCGCACGCTCGCGGGCGCGAGAGTGGTTAACGGATGTTAAAGAGGCATGGTTAACGAGGCGTTGCCGCCGCTTTGCCCAGCAATGGCGGCCTAAATCCAGCCCTGCAGCTCGCGCAGCACGACGTCGCGGATCACCGCCATGCCCTCGGCGGAGTCGTTGAGGCAGGGGATGGCGGCAAAGTTCTCGCCGCCCGCCTTGCGGAAGATGTCGGCGTTTTCCATCGCGATCTCCTCCAGCGTCTCGAGGCAATCGGCGGCGAACCCAGGCGTGATGACCGCGAGGTTCTTGACGCCCTTTTCGGCGAGCGCTTTCACCGTCGCGTCTGTGTAGGGCTTGAGCCATTCGGCGATGCCGAAGCGCGACTGGAAGGTCAGCATCAGCTTGCTGTCGTCCAGGTTGAGACGCTCGCGCAGCAGCCGCGCGGTCTTGGCGCAATGGCAATAATACGGATCGCCCTTGTGCAGGTATTCCTCGGGCATGCCGTGGAACGAGGCGAGGATGACATCAGGCTGGAACGTCAGTTTGGCGAGGCCCTGCTCGAGCGAGGTGGCGAGCGCCTCGATATAAGTCGGCTTGTCGAAATAAGCCGGCGCGATGCGCACCGCGGGTTGCCAGCGCATGCGCGCCAGCGTCTCGAAGGCCTTGTCGCAGACTGTCGCCGTCGTCGCCGCGGCGTATTGCGGATAGAGCGGCACGATCAGAATTCGGTCGCAGCCCGCGGCCTGCATGGCGTCGAGCCGCGACGCGATCGACGGATTGCCGTAGCGCATCGCCCAGTCGATGACGAGGCTGCGGTCGGGCAGCGCCTCGGCGAGCTTTTCCGCCTGCGAACGGGTGATGGTCTTGAGGATGGACTCGTTGCGTTCCCTGTTCCAGATCTTGTCGTAGTCGCGGCCCTTGCGGCGCGGCCGCACCGTGAGAATGATCAGGTTGAGGATGAACCACCATTTGATGCGGTTCTCCTCGATCACGCGGCGGTCGGACAGGAATTCGGCGAGGTAGCGCCGCATCGACCAGTAGTCGGTCGCGTCCGGCGTCCCGAGATTGACGAGCAGCACGCCGATGCGGCGCGGCGGCAGCGCCGGGTGACCTGGCGGCTTGGGAGAGGCATCGGCCATGCCGCTATGAGGGGCAAACCGCGGGCGCGGTCAAGCGTCAGCCGACCGGACGCTCGTCGGCAATGACCTTGCCGTCATTGGGCAGCGCGCCAGGCGCGACCAGCTTCACCGCGCCCTTGAGCTTGGTGACCGCCTGCAAAGTGGCGGCGACGGCGCCTTCGAGCGAGACGTCCGACGCGGCGGTCTCCGCCATCAGCGTCATGGTATCCTGCTCGTTGTCGCGGGTCACGACGAGGCGCAGCCGCGTCAGCTGCGGATGGCGGCTGCCGACCTCGGCGACCTGCTTGGGATGCACGAACATGCCTTTGACCTTGGCGGTCTGGTCGGCGCGGCCCATCCAGCCCTTGATGCGCGCGTTGGTGCGGCCGCAGGGCGAGACGCCCGGCATGATGGCGGAGAGGTCGCCGGTGCCGAGCCGGATCATCGGATAGTCGGGATTGAACGAGGTCACCACCACCTCGCCGACCTCGCCGACCGCCACCGGATCGCCGGTGCCCGGCCGCACGATCTCGACCATCACCGTCTCGTTGACGATCATGCCCTCTCGCGCCTCGCTCTCGTAGGCGATGACGCCAAGCTCGGCGGTCGCGTAGCACTGCAGCACGGCAACGCCGCGGCGGCCAAGCTCGTCGCGCAACGACGCCGGCAACGCCGCGCCCGACGCCAGGCCGCGCTTGATCGAGGAGACGTCCTTGCCGGACTTCTCGGCGGCGTCGAGCAGGATCTTGAGGAAGTCGGGCGTGCCGGTATAGCCGGACGGCCTGTAGTGTGCGATCGCTTCGAGCTGCTGCTCGGTATTGCCGACGCCGCCGGGGATCACGGCACAGCCGAGCGCGTGCGCGCCGGATTCCATGATGAAGCCGCCGGGCGTCAGGTGGTAAGAGAACGAGTTGAGTATTATGTGCATTCGGCGCATTCCAGCCGCATATAGCGCGCGCGCCGAGCCCCACGGATCATCCTCCCATCCTACAAGCTCAAAAATTGGACCGGGCGACAAGAAAAGGCGCTTCGCCGTACCCGAAGGTGAGCGATTGAGCTCACCAAAAGGTGGCCAATCCTTTTGCAGCTCGACCAAATCGGATTTGCGCAGCACCGGCAGCGTGGCCAGCGCCGCGCGCGAATTGACCGCGTGCGCGTCGACGCCGGCGAGATGCTTCGCCCAGCCCGCCGCCTGCATCGCGTGCGCAACGACCTTCGGCAGCACGGCGCATTCTTCGCTGTCGCGCAGAGCGGGTGAGCGCGTTTCCAGGGAGTCGTAGTGGTCGGGCATTCTTTACGCGAGCCAGCGCTTGCGCCGGCGGTAGTGCTTGCCGTCGCGGAACGACTTGCGCCGGCCCTCGGAAATGCCGAGGTAGAATTCCTTGACATCTTCGTTCTCGGCCAGCGACTTGGCGTCGCCGTCCATGACCACGCGGCCATTTTCCAGAATGTAGCCGTAACGGGCAAAGCGCAGCGCCATGTGGGTGTTCTGCTCGGCAAGCAGGAAGGAAACGCCTTCGCGTTCGTTCAGATCTCTGACGATCTCGAAAATCTCCTCAACGATCTGCGGCGCCAGCCCCATCGACGGCTCATCGAGCAGGATCATCTTCGGCCGCGACATCAGCGCGCGGCCGACGGCGCACATCTGCTGCTCGCCGCCGGAGGTGTAGCCGGCGAGCGAGCCCTTGCGCTCGGCGAGCTTGGGAAAATAGCTATAGACAAGGTCAATGTCGCGCTTGATCGCGGCCCTGCCGTCACGCCGGGTGAAGGCGCCGGTGAGCAGGTTTTCCTCAATGGTCAGGTGCGCGAAGCACTGGCGGCCTTCCATCACCTGGATGCAGCCGCGCCGCACCAGTTCGTTGGGCGACAGGTGTTGCACCTCGTTGCCGTCGAAGACGATGGCGCCCTTGGTGACGTCGCCGCGTTCGGCGTGCAGCAGATTGGAGATCGCCTTCAGCGTCGTGGTCTTGCCCGCGCCGTTGGCGCCGAGCAACGCGACGATGCCGCCCTTCGGCACGTCGAGCGAAACGCCTTTCAGCACCAGGATGACGTGGTCGTAGATCACTTCGATATTGTTGACGCGCAGGATCGTCTCGGCCTGCGCCGCGGGTGTCGTATTCGTCTGCTCGACGGCGGACATTTCAGGGACACTCCGACAAGGACGCCTCTCCCCGCGAACGGGGAGAGGCTTTTTTGTCAGACGCGACCGTGCTTACGACGACTTGTCGCAAGCCTCGGTGCGCTTCGGCCACGGCTGGTTCTTGGTCACATAGTCGGCGGCCGCCGAATCAAGCAGCGGCATGACCTGGTCCTTCATGGGCGTCATCCAGTCCGAGACCTTGACCCACTTGGCGCCGTCCCACTGCTGCATGTAGGCCGAGGCGTGACCGTTGTGGTCATCGCAGCTTACCGAAATCGGCGTCGCGAAGCCGGGCAAGCCGAGTTCCTTCCAGCGCGCTGCCGTGATCTGCAGCGTTTCCAGACCGCGGCGCATTTCTTCACCGGTGATGTCCTTCTTGCCGGTAAGCTTCTGCGCGTTACGGATCGCTTCGGCGATCACCACGGCATTCATGATGCCGCGATTGTAGAAGTTCTCGCCCACCTTATCCTTCGGGGTCTGGCTGTTGCCCTTGTCGACCACGAGCTTCTGGATGTCCTGGATCGCGGGGAAGTTCGCGCCAACCTGGTTGAAGTTGAGCGCCAGGTAACCTTTGCCCGCAGCACCGGCCGGCCGTGCGTCATCTTCGCTGCCCGACCACCACACGCCGATGAAGTGATCCATCGGATAGCCGGTCTTGGACGCTTCCTGCACCGCCGCCGGGTTCATGGCGCCCCAACCCCACATGATCATGTAGTCCGGCCGGTCACGACGGACGCTGAGCCAGAGACCCGACTGATTTTGCATGTCAGCCGGCGGCACCGGATACTTCTTCACGTTGAAACCGTACTGCTGCGCCATCTTGTCGAGCAGCGGAATCGGCTCGAGGCCATAGCCGCCATCGAAGTAGATGTAGCCGATGGTCTTGCCCTTGAGCTTGTCGAGACCGCCTTCCTTGCCGCCGATATAGCGGAAGACCATGGACAGGCCGTCCCAATACGTCGCCGGCGGGTTGAAGATCCAGGGAAAGTCTTTGCCGACTGCGGATGCCGACAGGCCGTAGGCCATCGACAGCACCGGAATGTGGTCGACGCTTGCCTTCGGAATCAGGGCCAGCGTGATGCCGGTCGAATACGGCGTGATCACTGCCGGGTGCTTGCTCTTGAGCGATTCATAGCATTCGACGCCTTTGTCGTTCTTGTAACCGGTCTCGCACTCCTCGATGACCAGCTTGGAGCCGCCAATGCCGCCGTCGCGAACATTGAGCATGTTGAAGTAGTCGTGCAGACCATTGGCGATCGGAGTCCCCGAGTTCGCGAACGGCCCGGTTCGGTAGGTGAACAGCGGTATGAACGTGTCAGCGGACGCCTGCGAAACCAGGAAGGAACCGCCGACCAGGCTCGCCACGGCCGCGCCGAGGACGAGATGTTTCAAGCGCATCGTGCTTCTCCCATATGCATCTGCCGGTTTTTATTGACCCCGGCGTTTACTTGTTAGCCCCTCAATCAACCCCAACCCGGTTCATTTCGTCCCGGACAGGGGTATTGGTTCAAGTGTGCACCTTCAGTACGGGAAAGGCCACACCCTGAGTTTCTGCTTTCCGATCTGCCACAGCCGCGCCAGGCCGGCCGGCTCGGCGATCAGGAAGAAAATGATGAGGATTCCAAGCGTTATAAAGTTGATGTGTTCGAGCGTCGCCGACGTAACCGAGATATGAAAGAGCTCCCGCAGCGTCCGCAGTACGATCGGCAGGCCGAAGATCAATCCGGCGCCAAGGAACGAGCCAAGCAGGCTGCCAAGCCCGCCGATGATCACCATGAACAGCACGAGGAACGACTGGTTGATGCTGAAGCTTTCGGATTCGGCGTTGCCGAGCCACAGGAAAGCCAGCATCGAGCCGGCCACGCCACAGTAAAAAGACGAGACGGCAAACGCGAGCAGCTTGGTCGGATAGAGTTTGATGCCGATCAGCTCGGCGGCGATGTCCATGTCGCGCACCGCCATCCAGGTGCGGCCGATGCGGCCGCGGATCAAATTGGACGCGAGCAACGTCATGACCGACACGATCGTCAGCACGATCAGGTAGCGCGTCACCGGCGTCGCCGTCGGTCCGGTGATCGGAACGCCGAATAAAGTGCGTGCCGGCACTTCGATCGAGGCCGAGATATTGTAGTTATAGAGCCAGGGGATGCGGATAAAGCACCACGACAGGAAGAATTGCGAGGCCAGCGTCGCCACCGCCAGATAGAAGCCCTTGATGCGCAGACTGGGCAGGCCGAACAAGAGGCCTGCTGCCGCGGAGACAAAGCCCGAGCAGACGATCAGGACAATGATGTTGATCCCGGGAAAAATCGTCGCGAGCTTGTAGCAGGCGAAAGCGCCGACGCCCATGAAGCCGCCGGTGCCGAGCGACAGCAGGCCGGTGTAGCCGGTCAACAGATTGAGCCCGATGGCGGCGAGTGAAAACACCAGTATCGGCATCAGAATCGAATCGATCGTGAAATCGGACAAGGTCAGCGGCACCACGACGAACGCCACCAGCAAGATAAGTGCAATGCCGATCTTGTCCTGGCGGATCGGAAACAGCGCCTGATCGGTTTCGTACGTCGTCTTGAACTGGCCGGCTTCGCGGTAGAACATGTTCAGATCCGCTCGATGATGCGCTCGCCGAACAGGCCCTGCGGCCGGAACAGCAGGAAGATGAGCGCGATGACGTAAGCCAGCCAACCTTCGATGCCGCTGCCCAGCAGGGGGCCCCAGTAAAATTCGCCGAGCTTCTCGCCGACGCCGATGATGACACCGCCGACGATCGCGCCAGGAATTGAAGTGAAGCCGCCAAGAATGAGCACCGGCAACGCCTTCAGCGCGATGATCTCGAGCGCGAAGGAGACGTTGGAGCGCGCGCCCCACATGATGCCGGTCGCCAGCGCGACGATGCCGGCGGCAAACCACACCGTCACCCAGATATATTCGAGTGAGATGCCGACCGAGAGCGCGGCGCGATGGCTGTCGGCGACGGCGCGCAGCGCCCGGCCGATTCGCGTTTTCTGGAAGAACACCGCCAGCGTCGCCACCATCAGCGAGGCGATGATGGCGGCGGCGATGTCGATTTTCTGCATCTGCACGAAACCGCCAAACGCCTTGATGGTGTAGGACCCGTTCGGCAGCCAGAGTTGATCGGCGATCATGACCTTCGGATCGCCGCCGAAAATAAGCTCGCCGCAGCCGATCAGGATGTAGGTCAAGCCGAACGTCGCCATGAACAACGTGATTTCGGGCTGATTGACCAGCGGCCGCAGCATGAAGCGCTCGACCGCCAGCGCGAGGCAGAACATCACGCCGATAGTCAGAGCAAGCGCGAGGAAAGCCGGCACGCCGTGTTCATAGAAGCCGATCATGGTGAGCGCAGCGAACACCACCATGATGCCTTGCGCGAAGTTGAACACGCCCGAGGCCTTGAAGATCAGCACGAAGCCGAGCGCGATCAGCGCGTAGAGCACCCCGGCAACCAGGCCTTCCCAAAGCGTCTGCACCAGCAGGTCCGGCGCCGCGCCCATCTGCACAAACGGGTCGATGAAGATCTGGTAGAGCAGATGCATCAGCCCGCCCTCAATGCGCCACGCCGAGATAGGCGTCGATCACGGCCTGGTCGCGCTTGACCTCGTTCGGCGTGCCGTCGGCGATCTTGATGCCGTGGTCGAGCACCACGACACGGTCGGAGAGGTCCATCACCACGCCCATGTCGTGCTCGATCAGCGCGATTGTCGTGCCGTAATGGTCATTCACGTCGAGCACGAAGCGCGACATGTCCTCTTTCTCTTCGATGTTCATGCCGGCCATCGGCTCGTCGAGCAGCAACAGATCCGGCTCCATTGCGAGCGCGCGGCCGAGCTCGACGCGCTTCTGCAGGCCGTAAGGCAACCGACCGACCGGCGTGCGGCGGATTTCCTGGATCTTGAGGAACTCTATGATCTGCTCGGCGAAATGCCGGTGCTCGACCTCTTCGTTCATCGCCGGGCCGAAGCGCAGCAGCTGCCAGAAGAAGTT
>Ga0265339_10001126_pt1 | contig 20221 bp, 21 predicted proteins | sample 4CB219metaG_FD_202085 | JGI IMG/M metagenome (GOLD analysis project Ga0265339, IMG submission 202085) | Rhizosphere microbial communities from Carex aquatilis grown in University of Washington, Seatle, WA, United States - 4-CB2-19 metaG | ecosystem: Host-associated > Plants > Roots >... | reverse complement strand
CGCGGGCGTCGTCAATCCAGACCTCGGCCTTGCCGTCGCGCACGCACAGCACCTCCTCGACCGCGTGCAGATGGGTCGGCGCGCCGTGGCCCGGCTCGCACCATTGCTCGAACATGCAAAGCTGCGTCGCGCCATTGGCCGCCGAGGCCTTCATGCGGGTTATCACGCCTGAGCGCCATTCCTCGCGCTGCTGCTGCTCCAGATCGACGACGCGCATGGTTTCCCCCAATCGTGATGCGAACTAGCCTTTCAGCACCCTGCTCGCCACCGCGTCGAGCTTGGCGATCAGCGCCGGATCGCGCGCCTCCGGCGCAGTGATCAGCGCGGTGTCGAGCGCGCGGTCGGAGCCGATCGGACAGGGCTCGTGCTGGCGCGGGAAATCGCGCGCCAGCCGCGCCACCAGGCGCTTGGCGCGCTCGGCATTGTCGCGCAGCACGTACACGATCTGCGCCACCGTGACGGCGTCGTGGTCGGGATGCCAGCAGTCGAAATCGGTCACCATTGCGATGGTCGCGTAGCAAAGCTCGGCCTCGCGGGCGAGCTTGGCCTCCGGCATGTTGGTCATGCCGATCACCGAATAGCCGAGCGCCTTGTAGGTGATGCTCTCGGCGTAGGTCGAGAATTGCGGCCCTTCCATGCAGACATAGGTGCCGCCGAACTTGGGCTCGATGCCTTCGTTAAGCGCGGCTTCGGCAATGCGCGCGCGCAGCCGCGGCGACACCGGATGCGCCATCGAGACGTGCGCCACCAGCCCCTTGCCGAAGAACGAGCTCTCGCGCCGGTAGGTGCGGTCGACGAACTGGTCGACCAGCACGAAGGTGCCGGGCGGCAAATCCTCCTTGAACGAGCCGCAGGCCGACAGCGAGACGAGGTCGGTGACGCCGGCGCGCTTTAGGACGTCAATATTGGCGCGATAGTTGATGTCGGACGGGGACAGCCGGTGGCCCTTGTCGTGGCGCGGCAGGAACACGACCGGCAAACCGGCGACCTCGCCAATGCGCAGCGCGCCCGAAGCCTCACCCCACGGACTCCTGATGCGCTCCTCGCGGGCGTTCTCGAGGCCCGGCAGGTCGTAGATGCCACTGCCGCCGATGATGCCGAGCACCGCCTTGGTCATGACGGCGATGCTCCCAAAAAACGAAGGGCCCCGGAAGGGGCCCTCGCGTGAAGAAATTTCATCGGCGCTAGTGCACGTCCGACCATATCTTCTTCTTGGTGAAGTACAGCAGGCCCGACAGCACGATCAGGAAGATGATAACCTGGAAGCCGATGCGCTTGCGCTGCACCAGCTTCGGCTCGGCCGCCCACATCAGGAACGCCGAGACGTCCTGGGAGTACCCCTCCAGGGTCGTCGGCGCGCCATCGTCGAACGTCACCTGCCCGGCCTGCAGCGGCGGCGGCATGGCGATGTTGTGGCCGGGGAAATACTTGTTGTAGTGGCCGCCCTCCGGCAGCGTGAAGCCCTTCGGCGGATCCTCGTAGCCTTTCAGGATGGCGGCGATGTAGTCGGGGCCCGCTTCCTGGTACGTGGTGATCAAATCGATGACGAACCACGGGAAGCCGCGCGACACGCCGCGCGCCTTTGCCAGCGTCGACATATCGGGCGGCGCGACGCCATTGGCGGCGGCGGCGGCGAGCGCATTCGGGAACGGCGCCGGGAAATGGTCGGCGGGACGCCCCGGTCGCTCGGTATCCTGACCCTTATCGTCGAGGTCCTTGATCTTGTACTCGGACGCGATCTGCGCGACCTGCGCTTCGGAAAAGCCCGGACCACCCGCATCGGCCAGGCTGCCGATCGACAGCAGATTGAGCGAGTGACAGTTGGAGCAGACCTCGCGGTAAATCTTGAAGCCACGCTGCAGCTGGGCTTCGTCGTATTTGCCGAACGGGGTGGCGAACGACCATTTCAGCCGCGGCGGAATCTCCTGCTGTTCCTGCGCCACGGCAGGCGCCGCAGAGCCGGCGGCGGCGAGAAGCGTGAGAGCAAGAACGACGCGCTTCATGGTCATGCCCCCCGCGCGCCCAAGACCGATTCCGAGATCGAATTCGGCAACGGCTTGGTTTTCTCGAAGATGCCGAGCAGCGGCAGGATGATGATGAAGAACGCGAAATAGTAGAGCGTGAAGACGCGCGACAGGATCACGTAGATGCCTTCCGGCGGCTTGGAGCCGAGATAGCCCAGGCCCACCGCCGCGATCACGAACAGCCAGAAGAACTGCTTGAACAGCGGCCGGTAGCGCGCCGAGCGCACGCGCGAGGTATCGAGCCACGGCAGGAAGGCGAGGATGCCGATCGAGGAGAACAGCGCGATGACGCCGAGCAGCTTGTTCGGGATCGAGCGCAGGATCGCGTAGAACGGCAGGTAGTACCACTCGGGCACGATTTCCGCCGGCGTCACCGCCGGGTTGGCCGGGATGTAGTTGTCCGGGTGACCGAGATAATTCGGGACGTAGAAGATGAACCAGGCGTACAGGATGCAGAAGCAGGCGATGGCGAAGCTGTCCTTGGCCGTCGCGTAAGGCGTGAACGGCACCGTGTCCTTGTCCGACTTCGGCTCGATGCCGGTCGGATTGTTCTGCCCCGAGACGTGCAGCGCCCAGACGTGCAGCACGACCACGCCGGCGATCACGAACGGCAACAGGTAGTGCAGCGAATAGAATCGATTGAGCGTCGGGTTGCCGACCGCATAGCCGCCCCACAGCCAGGTGACGATGGTGTCGCCGATGCCGGGAATGGCGGAGAACAGATTGGTGATCACGGTCGCGGCCCAGAAGCTCATCTGCCCCCAGACCAGCACGTAGCCCATGAAGCCGGTCGCCATCATCACGAGGTAGATGATGACGCCGAGGATCCAGAGCACCTCGCGCGGCTCCTTGTAGGAGCCGTAGTACATGCCACGGAACATGTGGATGTAGACGGCGAGGAAGAACATCGACGCGCCGTTGGCGTGCACGTAGCGCAGCAGCCAGCCGTAGTTGACGTCGCGCATGATCGTTTCGACCGAATTGAAGGCCATGTCGACGTGCGGCGTGTAGTGCATCGCCAGCACGATGCCGGTGATGATCTGCACGCCGAGCATGAACGACAGGATGCCGCCGAAGGTCCACCAGTAGTTCAGGTTGCGCGGCGTCGGATAGGCGACGAACGAGGAATAGATGAGGCCGCCGATCGGCAGCCGCTTCTCGAACCATTGCAGAACCTTGTTCTGCGGGGCGTAGGTCGAGTGTCCACTCATGGTCGAACCTTCGAGATCACATCAAGCCGGTTTGCTGGAATCTTCGCCGATCCGGATCTTGGTGTCGGAGACGAATGTATAGGGCGGCAAATAGAGATTCTTCGGCGCCGGTCCCTGACGGATGCGGCCGGACGAGTCGTACTGCGAACCGTGGCACGGGCAGAACCAGCCGTCGTAGTTGCCCTCGTGGGCGAGCGGGATGCAGCCGAGATGCGTGCAGATGCCGATCAGCACCAGCCACTGGTCGTGGCCTTTCTTGACGCGCTCCGAATCGGGCTGCGGGTCCGGCAGGCTGTTCACATCGACGTTCTGGGCGAGCTCGATGTCCTTCTTGGCGCGGTGGAAGATGAAGATCGGCTTCGAGCGCCAGAACACCTTGATGATCTGGCCCTCGGCGATCGGCGCAAGGTCGATATCGACCGGGGCGCCGGCGGCGATGGTCGAGGCGTCCGGATTCATTTGCGCGATCAGCGGTACCAGGGCGGCGGCCGCACCCACGGCGGCCACGGCTCCGGTGGCGATGTAGAGAAAGTCACGGCGGCTGTGGTCCGCGGCAGACACGGTGGTCACGTCTAAGTCCCTCTCCCCCGGCTGGCTTAGTCATCCACCCGCAGCTCGAGCCGAGACGCGAAGTCCCGGTGGTGGGGCGGACCCGTGTGCGGCGGCCCTGGGAAAGGCAGGACGGCACTGCGGTAAGTTTCTATTGGCACCCTTGCGATGCGAGTGCAAGCCCGCTATCGCGCCCGGCGGGGTAAACCATTCGTCTAGAACACGTTATCCAGCCCTAATGTCACGTCCGGAAGAATACAGGCGCATGCGCGTCGCCCTCTATGAGCCCGATATCCCGCAGAACACCGGCACCATCCTGCGGCTTTGCGCCTGCCTGGGGCTGGAAGCGCACATCGTCGAACCGGCCGGATTTCCGGTGACGGACCGGGCCTTCCGCCGCGCCGGCATGGATTACCTGGATAAAGTGAGCATCGTTCGCCACGGCTCATGGGAGGCGTTCGACGGCTGGCGGCGGGGCGAAAAGCTGTCCCTGGTCCTGGTGACGACCGCCGCCGAGCGGTCGTTCCTCGACCACGCCTATCGCGACGACCAGATCCTGCTGTTCGGCCGCGAAAGCGCCGGCGTACCGGAGGCGGTGCATCGGGCGGCCGACGTGCGGCTGCGCGTCCCGATGCGCGAGGACATGCGCTCGCTCAACGTAGCGATGGCGGTTGCGCTCGTCGCCGGCGAGGCCCTGCGGCAAACCAGCCAGTTTCCGCGGCTCTGATCCAGATCAAGGCCGGCGGCGCCACCGGTGCGCTAGCAGGGCTCAAAGGCTATGTTTCGTAATGGAGCAAGCGATGGACGCCGGACAGATGGAAGGCCGCAAGACGCGGGCACGCGCCTGGTTCGAGGCGGTGCGCGACGACATCTGCGCGGCATTTGAAGCGGTCGAAGACGCCCTGCCCCAGGGCGCGCCATTTGCGGATCGAGTAGCGGGCCGCTTCGTCCGCACGCCGTGGACCCGCACCGACCACAAAGGCGGGCCCGGCGGCGGCGGCGTCATGGCGATCATGCGGGGCCGCGTGTTCGAGAAGGTCGGCGTGCATTGCTCGACCGTGCACGGCGAATTCGCGCCGGAATTCCGCAAGGACATCCCCGGCGCCGAGACCGATCCGCGGTTCTGGGCCTCCGGCATTTCGCTGATCGCGCATCCGCAGAATCCGCATGTGCCGGCGGTGCACATGAACACGCGCTTCGTCGTCACCTCGAAGGCCTGGTTCGGCGGCGGCGCCGATTTGACGCCGGTGCTCGACCGGCGGCGCACGCAGGACGATCCGGATTCGGTCGCCTTCCACGCGGCGATGAAATCGGCCTGCGACGCGCACCGCGCCGTCGCGCCCTACGACAAATACAAGAAATGGTGCGACGACTATTTCTTCCTCAAGCACCGCAACGAGCCGCGCGGTATCGGCGGCATCTTCTACGATTATCTGGAGAGCGACTGGAACTTGACCTTCGCCTTCACCCAGGACGTCGGCCGCGCCTTCCACCGCATCTATCCGGAGCTGGTGCGGAAGAACTTCGGCACGCCGTGGAACGAGGCCGAGCGCGAGGAACAGTTGATCCGGCGCGGACGCTACGTCGAGTTCAATTTGCTCTACGACCGCGGCACGATCTTCGGCCTGCGCACCGGCGGCAATGTCGACTCGATTCTGTCGTCGATGCCGCCCGTGGTGAAGTGGCCGTAAGTCCGGCGCGGTCGGCTACTCGAACGAAACGCCAAGCTTTCTGTTGTCCGTCCAGACCACCCTGCAATGGCGCGTTTGGGATTCGCCGTCGATCGCCAATCTGAAAACCTGCGGCAGGCCGAACGTGCTCGCAACGCTGAGACCGGCGCCGCCCACCGTCTGATCGACGACCCGACAGGGGACTTCCGTTCCGGATGCGCCAAATTTGATGACGCCGCGCTTATAGGTGCTGACGCGGAGTTCTCGTCTGCGCTCGTGCATGTGTTCACTCATGCACGGCCATGCTACGGCTCAGGTGCCACCATACCGCTTAAGTAATGCGGAGGATTTTAGACTTGTTTTCAGCAACGAGGGCCCCTTGTGCTGAAATAGCAACGCCGGCGCGGTCCAGCGTGCAGGAGCGTTGCTAGCGCGGGCCACAGCGTCAGGTTTTGGGTTTGTGTCGTGTTATTCGGCGGCCGTGGCGATACTCAGTCTACGTCTTTCAGCCGCTCCTGAATCTGCATGAAGCGCAGCGTCCTTTGTGCATCCTCTTGTGACAGTTCAAGAAAAGAGTCCCTCGCCTCGGTCATCTTCTCTTGAGAAATCGGATCCTGAGAAAACCGGGATTGCAAAACGAGGCCGGTGGTCGGCCAACTCAAATTCGCCGCCTTGCACGCCATGAGAAGCTGTTCGTAGCGCGCGTTGTTCAGAAGGCGTTCGATCACGGCCGACGCGCAAGCGGAAAACAAGGCCAGCGTGGCCGTCATCTCTTCGTATTTTTTTCCTTCGATGAACTTGACCAGAACCGCCTCATTCAGCTTGCCCTGCTGATTGAGTTGAAGGACCACGCCGTCGGCACGCCTAAAATCGCGAGGCTTGCCCGCATCATTGCGGGCGTCATTGGCAATGCCTGCGAGCGCCTCAGCTACTCTTTCATGGTTCTTGGTCGACGTTGAAGCCAGCAACCTGGAGCGGACCGCATTCGTCGCCCGCGCCAATAATCCGCGAAGCAATTCGAACGGCATGTCGAGCCGCAGGCCGAGGCTCTCCGTGAGCCCGTCATCGTGCTGAGCCTTGTTCACGAGGGCAGAGAAGCCGGATCGCGAAAACCGCGCGCCGGAATTTTTCACAAGCACGCGCTGGACCGGAGACTCGCCGCGCTCAACCAACACGTCCGTCACGGCCTCATGGAGAGAGACACGACCGGAAATTGCCAGCAGGTGGCTTTGCCCTTTGCGCCTGGCAATGTCGACGAGGTCGGCGTCAGAGAGCCGGCCGGACTGGGCCAAAACGGGCCGCGCGACTGTGATGTCATCGTGATCTGCCAGCCGCCGAACGGTCTCAATCGGAGCATTTTCGACGGGGGCCAGGTTCTCGCTCAATTCGACAAGTGCCTTGGTCTCGGTGCTCTTGACCAGATGGACAAGGACGTCGTCGAACACGCTGATCTGTTGTTCGTTGAGCTGGTTGGATTGGCCCAGAAACAGGCCGGTAATGCGTCTGAGCGTTTCGGCGCGCTTTTCCGCGCTGCCGCTTTTGATCGCGACTTCGAGTTCCGCGAGCAAAGACGGATAAGACATCGTTGTAAAAGGGTGTTGGCTCGACGCTAGCTCGACTCAAAAATTGCCGAGCCTCCCAAAGGTTAAAATGCAACAATTATCAAATGGTAAAATTGGAACTCGCTTCGAAATTTTTTATATATCACCGACCAGCGCTCACCGCTGTGTCGACGATTTCATCGACCGCAACCTGGTCGTCCGGAAAACCCGCCGCGATCCAGGCGGCTTCCGCCGCGCGCATCGCTTCGCCGAGCGCCGGGCCCTTCCCGACGCCGCGCTTGATGAAGTCGGCCGCCTTGAGCGGGAACACCGGCGCGGTCCAGCGCGCGGGGAGCGTCGCCAGCGTCCGCCAATCGGCATCGTGCGAGGTCTCGCGTGAGCGAGCCCAGCCGAGCAGAACGTGATCGATGAACTGCTCGGGGCCTTGGCAGTAGAGCAGCGCGCGCTCCTTCGGCTCGCCGAGGTCGGGCGATATTCGCCGCCAGCCCTCCGCCATCGACGCAAGGCGCTCGTGCTCGTCGTTGGTGAGCCGCAGCTTCTGCCACAGCCGCTCGGCATCCTCCGCGACCCAGACGCCGAGCGCGCCGAGACGCTGGACGGCATCGGGCGCTTTGCCGATCTCGGCTTCGACCTTCGCCATGTTCTCGAAGCCGGCGAGATAGGGCACGCCGCCGAGCACGCGCAGCAGCAATCCGCTGTCGGTCATCGCGGTCAAAGTCGGCGCGGCGCGCGGCGCAAGCAGCAGCTTCAGCAGTTCGGCGCGGACGCGTTCGCGCGACAGTTGGTCGAGGCCATCGCGATGCACGATGCAGGCGGCAAGTCCGGCTTCATCCGGGCGGCCTTCGGCATAGCTGGCATGGAAGCGGAAGAAGCGCAGGATGCGCAGGTAGTCTTCCTCGATGCGCTTGTTCGGATCGCCGATGAAGCGCACGCGCCGCGCGTCGAGATCGGCTTCGCCGCCGACATAGTCGTAGACGGTGCCGTCGCGCGACGCCGAGAAGGCGTTGATGGTGAAGTCGCGCCGCTCGGCGTCGACCTGCCAGTCGCGGCCGAAGGCAACCTTGGCGTGGCGGCCATAGGTCTCGACGTCGCGGCGCAGCGTCGTCACCTCGAACGGGTGCTTGTCGATGACGACGGTGATGGTGCCGTGCTCGATGCCGGTCGGCACCGGCTTGAAGCCGGCGGCCTGCACCCGCCGCACGACCTCGTCCGGCACCGCGGTGGTGGCAACGTCGATCTCGCTGATACCGAGGCCCATGAGCGCATTGCGCACGGCGCCGCCGACGGCCCGCGCTTCCTCGCCGTCGCGGTCGAGCACCGCGAGCAGGCGCGGCAGCGCGCCGTCGTTGAGCCATCTGGCGTCCTTGAGCGTCTTCGATGTGGCGCCCGGCGGCATCACTTGATCGTCCCGGGCACGAACTTGCCGTTGTCGATATGCGCCGGAACGTAGTCGCTGCCGGGCGGCGAGCCGGAAAAATGCGTGAAGACGACGAAGCTTGCGGCAACCAGCAGCAGCGCGACGATCGTGAGGCTCATGATGTGGCGCACCGGCCAGGATTCCGCCGCGACCACGCCGGAACGCGTAAAGAACAGGTAGGCCGCGTAGGCCGCAAAGGGCGCGATGAATAGCAGCACCTCGATGAGCGCCGGCCGGATCATCGGTTCTCTCCATCCCTCCCCTGCAAGGGGAGGGTGGCCGCGAGCATCGCGAGCGGCCGGGTGGGGTCAAATCTATGCGACATCCCCCGCCCGGTCGGCCATAGCGCGTCGAAGACGCGCGTAAACGCGCTTTTTGCCGACCACCCTCCCCCTTTGGGGGAGGGATAAGAAACGAGAGAGCGGGGGCGGATCATCGGTAGATCCTGTCGTGCAGATTGCGCAAAATGCCGGCGGTCACGCCCCAGATGTAACGCTCGCCGAATGTGATCGCGTAGTAGTGCCGCGTGATGCCCTGCCAGTCGCGCGAATGGCGCTGGACGTTGGCCTGATCCATCAGGAACGCCAGCGGCACCTCGAAGGTCTCGTCGACTTCGGCGGGGCTGAGCTTGAGCGAGAAGCCGGGCGTGATGCGCGCGACCGTCGGCACGATGCGATAGCCGAGCGTGGTCATGTAGACGTCGAGATAGCCGAGCGGCTCGATGAATTTTTTGTCGAGGCCGATTTCCTCGTCGGTCTCGCGCAGGGCGGAGGCGAGCGGCGTCGCGTCGTCCTTCTCGATCTTGCCGCCGGGGAATGACACCTGCCCGGCGTGATTGGGCAGATGCTGGGCGCGTTGCGTCAGCAGCACGGTCGGCTCGGCATGATCGACGATCGGCACCAGCACGGCGGCCGGCTTGATCGGACGCACCGAGGCGATCTTCGCCATCACCGGATCGGCGTCATGGTCGCCGCGCTTCGGCGTCACGTTGGGGTCGTCGATGCCGGCCGGCACGTCGAGCGTCAGCCGCTCGCGGACGCGGGCGTAGAATTCCTTGGCGCTCAGCGGCGCAGCGGTCTCGGACATCACGCGAACTCCCGCACCGCGCTCGCATCCGCCATGACGAAGAAGGCGCCGCCAGAGGCAACGCCAAACTTGGCGTTGCCGTCGATCTCGCGCTCCTCGCCGCGTTCGACCAGATCGTAGAACAAAGCCCGCGTCACCTTGGCCCACAGGTCGCGCCGCACGTGCAGGTAAGGTTTGAGGCCACCGGTGTCGGCTTCGGGCTCGAAGCGCAGGGCGTGATCGGGGCCCGCGGCAACCCAGTCGTCGACGTTGGTGCGGAACTTGAGCACCTGGCCATGCTCGCCATCCTCGACCTTAAGCTCGACGGCGAGGAAGGGGGCGTCTACGACGATTAAACCGACCTTCTCCACAGGCGTGACGAGGAAGTATTTGTCGCCCTCGCGCTTGAGAATGGAGGCGAAAAGCTTGACCAAAGCGGGCCGTCCGATCGGCGTCTTTTGGTAAAACCAGGTGCCATCGGCGGAAATTCGCATGTCGATATCGCCGCAAAACGGCGGATTCCACAGGTCGACGGGCGGCGGACCTTTGCGGCCCTCGCGAGGCACCGCTGTCACAATTGCCTCCAGCCCTCCCTGCCCTGTCTTCGCCATTGTTCTACTACGACATCCAAGTTCGGCGGGCCCGTTCGCATCTCCGTGATAAGGCGAACCCGGCCACAAAAGATAGCGTAGATTGGGGTAGATTCGCCTGCTGGTGCGTTTGTTGCATAGCTTTAAGGCAGCCCGAGCGGGCCTGTAGCAGGCCAAAAGCGCTCGACGAAAGGACCAAAAATCATGGCGGTAGCAAGCGGCGAAAGCCTGGAAAAGCTCGAGGACATGATCGTGCGCGCGGCGGAATCGACCGCCGCCCACGTGCGTGCCGCCAAGGCCGCCATCGGCGAGGTAATCTTCGGCCAGGACATCGTGGTCGAGCGCGCGCTGGTCACGGTCCTCTCGGGCGGCCACGCGCTGCTGGTCGGCGTGCCGGGCCTCGCCAAGACCAAGCTGGTCGAGACCATGGGCACCGCGCTCGGTCTCGACGCCCGCCGCGTACAATTCACCCCGGACCTGATGCCGTCCGACATTCTCGGCACCGAAGTGCTGGAAGAAAGTCCGGGCGGCAAGCGCTCGTTCCGATTCATTCCCGGTCCGGTGTTCGCGCAGCTGCTGATGGCCGACGAGATCAACCGCGCTAGCCCCCGCACACAATCAGCGCTGCTGCAGGCGATGCAGGAGCAGCACGTCACCATCGCTGGCGCGCGGCACGATCTGCCGAAGCCCTTCCACGTCCTGGCAACGCAGAACCCGCTGGAGCAGGAAGGCACCTATCCGCTGCCTGAGGCGCAGCTCGACCGCTTCTTGATGGAAGTCGACGTCGATTATCCGGACCTCCAGGCAGAGCGCCGGATCCTGTTTGACACGACCGGCGCCGACGAATCCCGCGCAAAGCAAGCGATGACCGCAGACGACCTGATCGCGGCTCAACGCTTGGTGCGCCGCCTGCCCGTCGGCGAAAGCGTTGTCGAGGCCATCCTCTCCCTTGTGCGTTCGGCGCGTCCGGGACCGGACGGCGGCGAGATCGGTAAGCTCATTTCCTGGGGTCCCGGCCCGCGCGCCAGCCAGGCGCTGATGCTGGCGGTGCGCGCCCGTGCGCTGCTCGACAACCGCTTCGCGCCGTCGGTCGACGACGTGCTCGAGCTCGCCGAGCCCGTGCTCAAGCACCGCATGGCGCTCACCTTCGCCGCGCGCGCCGAAGGCGAGACGATCAGCAACGTGATCAGCCGCCTGAAGGAACGCATCGGTTAGCGAATGGCCGAACTCCGCAGGGACAGCGAAAACGAGGCGGTAGGCGCGGCTGTCGGCAAGAGCCGCAAGCTTGCTTCGCGCATTCCGCGGCTGATCCTTGAGGCGCGCCGCGTCGCCTCGACTGTCATCCACGGCCTGCATGGGCGACGCCGCGCCGGACAGGGCGAGAATTTCTGGCAGTATCGCCGCTTCACCTCGGGCGAGCCGGCGAGCCAGATCGACTGGCGCCGCTCCGCCCGCGACGATCATCTCTATGTGCGCGAGCGCGAGTGGGAAGCCTCGCACACCATCTGGCTGTGGGCCGACCGCTCGCCATCGATGGACTTCAACTCGCATCTCACCGAGTGGAGCAAGCTTGACCGTGCCCTCGTCGTCTCGTTTGCGCTGGCCGAGGTGCTGGTGCAGGGCGGCGAGCGCGTCGGCATTCCCGGGCTGATGCGGCCGACCGCCAATCGCAACGTCATCGAAAAGATAGCGCAGGCGATCGTGCACGATGAGGATGAGCGGCCGAGCCTGCCGCCGAATTTCGCGCCGGCGGCGTTCTCGGAAGTGCTGCTGCTGTCCGACCTGTGGAGCCCGATCCCGGAATTCCGCAAGATCATCGGCCAGCTCGCCGCCAACGGCGCCCGCGGCCACGTGGTGCAGGTGGTCGATCCGGCGGAAGAGACTTTTCCCTATTCGGGCCGCGTCGAATTCGTCGAGTCGGAAGGGCTGGGCAGCGTCACCGCCGGCCGCGCCGAGACCTGGCGCAACGACTACCAGGCGCTGCTCACCAACCACCGCGCCGCGCTGCGGGCCGAGTGCGACCAGTTCGGCTGGAGCTTCACGGTGCACCGCACCGACCGCGGACCGACTGAACTCCTGTTTGCGATCCACGCCCGCATGGGTGCCGGGGCACAGGCGGTCGTGCAGGCGCGGCAGCCGGCGCGCACCGGCACGGAAGTGCGCGCATGATTCCCGGCCTTCCTCTCGCCTTCGCACAGCCGCTCGTCCTGCTCGGCCTGCTCGGCCTGCCGGTACTGTGGTGGCTGCTGCGGCTCATCCCGCCGCGCCCGCGTCGCATCGACTTCCCGCCGACGCGGCTGCTGTTCGAGATCGCGCCAAAAGAGGAAACGCCATCGCGCACGCCGTGGTGGCTGACCTTGCTGCGCCTTACGCTGGCCGCGCTGGTCATCATCGCCGCCGCCGGTCCTCTATGGAATCCGCCGCTGGCGACGTCGAGCCGCGGCGCGCCGCTTCTCGTCATGATCGACGACGGCTGGCCCGCGGCCGCGTCCTGGGACGAGCGCCTGCGCACCGCGGACGAGATCGTCGCCCGCGCCGACGCTGACAACCGCGGCGTCGCGCTGCTGCCGATGTCGGAAACCGGCCGCGACATCTCGATGATGACCGCGAGCGCGGCACGCGTGCAGCTCAAGCAGCTCAAGCCGAAGCCACAGAGCGTCGACCGCACCGAGACCTTGCCGCTGATCGAGCGGTTCCTCGCCGGCGCGCCGAGCGTCGAGATCGTCTGGCTTTCCGACGGCATCGACCTCGGCAAGGGCAGCGACTTTATCGCCGGCCTCAAGCGCGTCACCGGCACCCATCCGCTGACCGTCGTCGATGGCGGCCTGCCACTTCCGCATGCGCTTGCCGCCGCCGATAACGCGGCCGGTGCGCTGACGGTGAAAGTGCTGCGCGCGCAAACCGGCGCCGCCGACGCCGGCGTCGTCAACGCGATGGACCTCAAGGGCCTACCGCTCGGCGCCGCGCCGTTCTCGTTCAATACCGGCGCGCTCGAAGCCGACGCGGTGCTCGAGCTGCCGGTTGAGATCCGCAACGATGTTGCCCGCCTCGACATTGCCGCCGAGCGTTCGGCCGGCGCGGTGCAGTTGCTCGACAAGCGCTGGCGCCGCCGCACGATCGGCGTTATCTCGGGCTCCGATGCCGACCGCTCGCAGCCGTTGCTTGGCGCCAACTACTACCTGCAACGCGCGCTCAGCCCGTTCGCCGACGTGCGCACGGCGGAAGGTGTTGCGCCGGCGCGGGCCGTGACGCGTTTCCTCGACCAGCACCTGCCAATGTTGATTTTCGCCGATGTCGGCAACGTCGCCGAGGCGCGCGATCGTCTCAATCAGTGGATCGACAATGGCGGCGTGCTGGTCCGCTTTGCCGGCCCGCATCTTGCCGGCGCGACCGACGACGACCTCGTGCCGGTGCGACTGCGGCGCGGCGGCCGCATCCTCGGCGGCAGCCTGAGCTGGGACAAGCCGCAGCCGCTCGCCGCATTCTCGCGCGAGGGGCCGTTCGCCGGCATGACCGTGCCGAACGACGTGACCGTGAACCGCCAGGTGCTGGCGGAGCCCGATGCCGACCTCTCCGACCGCACCTGGGCGACGCTCGCGGACGGCACACCCCTAGTGACAGCGCAGCGGCGCGGTAAGGGTTTGTTGGTGCTGTTCCACGTTACCGCCGACACGCGCTGGTCCGATCTGCCGCTGGCGGGCACATTCGTGGACATGCTCAAGCGCATCGTTGCCCTCGCCAACGCGACCGGCGCAACTGACAACGACGCCGCCGGCAATAACGCGCCTGCCGGCAGCAGGGCCGTGCAATCGGCGGTGCCGCCGACGCGCGTACTGGATGGTTACGGCGCCTTCACCGCGCCGCCGGCGACGGCACGGCCTATCCCGACCAATTTCGCCGGACGCGCCGACGCCGATCATCCGCCCGGCTTCTATGGCCCGCCGGAAGGCCTGGTGGCGGTCAATACGCTCGCGCCCAGCGACCGGCCGGCGGCGCTCGACGTTTCGCCGCTCGATGCCAAGCGCGACATCTACCGCCACGGCGAACCGCTCGACTTGCGCGGGCCGGTGTTCCTGGCCGCGCTGGCGTTGCTGGTGCTCGACGCGCTGGTGGTAATCGTGCTGTCGGGCGGCCTCATGGCCATGCTGCCGAAGCGGCGCGCCGCCGCGGCGATCCTCCTCGCCATCGGTCTCGCAGCGTCGGCGCTCGCGCCGCGGCCAGCGCACGCGCAGAGCCCCGCTCTTTCCGCAGCCGACGACTTCGCCATGAAGGCAACCCTGCAGACTCATCTTGCCTATATCATCACTGGTGACGCCGACGTCGATGCGGTCAGCAAGGCCGGCCTGCAAGGACTGACCCTGTTCCTGGCGCAACGCACCGCGCTCGAAGCCGGCGAGCCAATCGGGCTCGATCCGGCGCGCGATGAGCTCGCGTTCTTCCCGGTCATCTATTGGCCGGTTGTCGCCGGCGCGCCGAAGCCGTCGCAAACCGCGCTTGACCGGATCGACGCCTACATGAAGCGCGGCGGCACGGTGCTGTTCGACACCCGCGACGCGGTCGATGCGCCGCCCGGCCGCGGCGAGATGAACTCGCCCGGCATGGTGACGTTGCGCACCATCCTGTCGTCGCTCGACATACCCGAGCTAGAGCCGGTGCCGCGAGACCACGTGCTGACCAAGACCTTTTTCCTGCTGCACGACTTCCCCGGCCGCTTCACCAGCGGCCAGCTCTGGGTCGAAGCGCTGCCACCGGAGAATGAGGAAGAGGCGCAAAATCGCCCGGCGCGCGCCGGCGACGGCGTGTCCTCGATCCTCATTACGTCGAATGATTTTGCGGGCGCCTGGGCGATGCGGCCCGACGGCCAGCCGATGCTGCCGCTGGTGCCGGGCGAGCCGCGCCAACGCGAGATGGCGTTCCGCTCCGGCGTCAACATCGTGATGTACGCGCTCACCGGCAACTACAAGGCCGATCAGGTCCACATCCCGGCGCTGCTCGAGCGCTTGGGACAATAGGAGCGCGATCGTGAATCTCGGCGTCGCATTCGCACCCCTCGTTCCGGCCTACGTTGTGTGGGCGGCCTTTGCCACGGCCGTGGTGATCTCGGCGCTGCTGCTGCTCGCGCGCAGCCGCGCCGCGGTGGTGCGCTCGATCGCGCTGGCGCTGATGGTTCTCGCGCTCGCCAACCCCTCGTTCACGCGCGAGGACCGCGACCCGATCCCGTCGGTCGCCGCCGTCATCGTCGACAAGAGCCCGAGCCAGGATTTCGGCGACCGCAACGCGCAGGCCGAGCAGGCGCGCGAAAAGATCGTCGCCGAGCTCAAACGCATCCCCGGCCTTGAAGTGCGCATCGCCGAGGCCGGCCAGGCCGACGGTGACAATGACGGCACCAAGCTGTTCTCGGCGCTGTCGGCCACGCTTGCCGACGTGCCGCCCGACCGCATCGCGGGCGCCATCATGATTACCGACGGCCGCGTCCACGACGTGCCCGCCGAAGCAGCCGCGCTCGGGTTCGCCGCACCGCTGCATGCGCTGATCACCGGCCACAAGGACGAGATCGACCGCCGCGTCGTGCTCACGACCACGCCGCGTTTCGGCATCGTCGGGCAATCGCAGAACATCGGCTTCCGCGTCGAGGATCAGGGCGCCGCCAAGGGCGGCACCGCTGAAGTCATCATCCGCCGCGACGGCGACGTGCTCGACAAGCGCACCGTCAATGTCGGCGTGGCCAGCAGCGTGACCGTGCCGATCCCGCACGAGGGCCGCAACATCGTCGAGATCGAGGCGGCGCCGCTGCCCGGCGAGCTCACCCAGGTCAACAACCGCGCGGTGATCACCATCGACGGCGTGCGCGACAAGCTGCGCGTGCTGCTGGTCTCGGGCGAGCCGCATGCCGGCGAGCGCACCTGGCGCAACTTGCTCAAGTCCGACGCTTCAGTCGATCTCGTGCACTTCACAATCCTGCGCCCGCCGGAGAAGCAGGACGGCACGCCGATCAACGAGCTGTCGCTGATCGCATTCCCGACGCGCGAGCTGTTCCAGCAGAAGATCTCCGAGTTCCAGCTCATCATCTTTGACCGCTACGCCCGCCAGGGCGTGCTGCCGATGATCTATTTCGAGAACATCAACAAATACGTGCGGGACGGCGGCGCGGTTCTGATCGCGGCCGGCCCGGATTACGCGAGCCCGACCAGCATCTGGCGCACGCCACTCGATTCCATTCTGCCCGCCGAACCCATCGGCGACGTCACCGAACAGCCGTTCCGGGCACAGTTGACCGATGCCGGTAAGAAACATCCGGTGACGCGCGGCCTCGAAGGCTCCGACACCGATCCGCCGCATTGGAGCCGCTGGTTCCGCCTGGTCAACACCAAGCCGACGACCGGCGGCTCGACCGTGATGCAGGGTCCGGACGGCAAGGCTTTGCTGGTGCTGGCACATCAGGGCGAAGGCCGCGTCGCTTTGCTGCTATCCGATCACATCTGGCTGTGGGCGCGCGGCTATGAAGGTGGCGGTCCGCACCTCGATCTGCTGCGGCGGCTGTCGCACTGGCTGATGAAGCAGCCGGACCTCGAAGAGGAAGCGCTGCGGCTGATCGTGCACGGCCACGACGTCGCCGTGCAGCGCCAGACCATGTCCGACAGTGTTACCGACGTGACGCTGACCTCGCCGTCCGGCGCGAGCCGCACGCTCAACCTGCAGCCGGTCGAGCCGGGCCTGTGGCGCACGCAGTTCTCCGCCAACGAGCTCGGCCTGTGGCGCGCGACCGACGGCACGCTCACCGCGCTCGCCAATGTCGGTCCCGCCAACCCGCGCGAATTCGCCGAGGTGACATCGACCACCGACGTGCTTGGGGCGCTCGCGCAAGCAACCGGTGGCGACGCGCGCCGGCTCGACGACGGCCACGGTCTCGATGTGCCGCGCGTGGTGCCGGTGCGGACCTCGACCTCATTCAAGGGCGATGACTGGATCGGCCTCAAGATGCGCGATGTCAGCGTCGTGCGCGGCATCGGCGTGCTGCCGGTGTTTGCTGGGCTGATCGGCCTGTTGCTGCTGATCGGCGCGCTCGCCGCCACATGGGCTCGCGAAGGCCGATAGATCGGCTTTCGATGGCCCGCGAAGGCTGCCAGCTATTTCGCGTCCCAGTCCGGGCGGATCATGCCGCCGGTCGAACCGAAAGCGCCGGGCTCGAGCTCGGCCACCAACAGGCGCGCCGGGTCGACCGGCCCCGGCATCTTCACCTGGCCTTTCGGAATCCGCTTGAAGCCGCGCTTGGCGTAGATCGGCTCGTCGCCGACCAGCACGACGAGCTTGTGACCCTTTGCCTTGGCGTGCTTGAGCGCGCGTTCCACCAGCGCCTTGCCGATGCCGTGCGAGCGGAACGGCGGCTCGACCGTCAGCGGCCCGAGCAGCAGCGCCGGCACCTCGCCGATGCAGACGGGCGTCAACCGCACCGAGCCGACCAGCAGCGTGCCGATACGCGCGGTGAACGACAGGTCGAGCACATGCCCCCTGCCTTCGCGGATGCGGAACGCGCTGCGCGCAAAACGGCCTGGGCCGAAGGTGCGCTCATGCAGGCGCTCGATGGCCAGCGCGTCGTCCGGCGTTTCGTGGCGGATTGTCGGTGAAACTTCGCTCATGCGCGGTTGCGATTAGCACTTGGGCCGATTCTGGTCCATTGCCCTTGGCTTTGGCGCACCGGAACGCCTAGATAACGCTAAAGCGGCAATGGAGTAGGCACATGGGACTTCTGGTCGACGGCATCTGGCAGCAGGACGGCACCCGCACCAAGGACGGCGAATTCATCCGTCCGAGCCCCCGATACCGCAACTGGATTACGCCCGACGGCAGCCCCGGTCCGACCGGCGAAGGCGGATTTGCCGCCGAACCGGGCCGTTATCACCTCTATGTCTCGCTGGCCTGCCCGTGGGCGCACCGCACCGTCATCTTCCGCAAGCTCAAGGGGCTGGACAACCTGATCTCCATGTCGACCGTCTCGCCCGACATGATGAAAGACGGCTGGACCTTCAACACCGACGAAGGCTCGAGCGGCGACGAGATCAACGGCAAGAGCAAACTGTCGGAGATCTACCTGCTGGCAGATCCGAAATATTCCGGCCGCGTCAGCGTGCCGGTGCTGTGGGACAAGAAGCGCAAGACCATCGTCAACAACGAGTCGCCCGAGATCATCCGGATGCTCAACTCGGCGTTCGATGCCTTCACCAACGTGCGCGCCGACTACTATCCGCAGGCCTTGCGCGCCGAGATCGATCGCCTCAACGATAAGATCTATCCGAACGTGAACAACGGCGTCTATCGCGCCGGCTTCGCTACCTCGCAGGCTGCTTACGAAAAAGCATTCCGCGGCCTGTTCGACACGCTCGACGAGATGGAGCAGTTGCTATCGAGGCGACGTTACCTTGCCGGCAACGTCATCACCGAAGCCGACTGGCGTTTCTTCACCACGCTGGTCCGTTTCGACGCCGTCTATTACGGGCACTTCAAGTGCAACTGGCGGCACATCTACGAGTATCCGAACCTGTCGAATTACCTGCGCGATCTCTACCAGGTGCCGGGCGTCGCCGAGACGGTGAGCCTCGAGCAGATCAAGCACCACTATTACTTCAGCCAGCGGCAGGTGAATCCGGCCGGCATCGTCCCGGTCGGACCGCAGCTCGATCTCGCCGCGCCGCACGACCGCGCGCGATTCGGCGCATAATCCCGAAAAGTGGAAACCGGTTTTCGGACAAGATCATGCGCCAAGCAAAGGCCTAGCCTTCGATATCTTTCTTCTTCTGCAGATATTCGTCACGGTTGATGTCGCCGCGCGCGTAGCGCTCCTCAAGCACGTCGATACCGGCTGAGCGCCGCATCGGCATATGCCGCTGCATGCCGCCCATGCCCATCGAACGCATCATCCAGCCGCAGAACAAGACGACCGCGACGATAATGACGACCCACACGACCATATGGGCTGGGCCATAGCCGTAGCCCCAGCCGTTCATCATCCCCCATCCGGGTCCATAGCCATAGCCCATGATCATTGCTCCGGTTGTACAAAGCCGTTGTGACGATTGAAATCGAGCCGCTGCACCAGCGAGCTGCCCTGCTTGGTGACGATCTCCGCGACGATCGTGTCGGCGTCCTTTTCCTTGACGTCGCCGACGGTCAAGTTCGGATTGCGGATCATCTGCTGCAGGTAGGTCTTGACCTGCTCGGCGGTCAGATTGAGCTGGCCCTGATTGCCGGGGCCGTAGCCGTACATCATGCCCGGTCCGTAGCCCGCGCCGTCGCCACGCATCGCCCAGCCAGGTCCATAGCCGCCGCCCCAACCGGATCCGCCGCCCATCATGCCGTAGCCATAGCCGGGACCCATCATCGCGCCGGGACCGGGTCCATAAGGCTGGGCCATAGCTGCGCAGGAAAGCGCCAAGACCGCAATCACTGCCGCCGTGCCGTAACGAAGCTTGCGCATGGCAAGCCTCCACTGGTTACCGTTGGTGATAAGGACCATCAATTCTAGCCGACGGCACCGTTGCGCATATTGATCGTGATCAAACGGCGCAATGCCGGCTGAACGCAGCTAGTGCATTGTGAATTCGCCCTTCGCCATCGCCAGATGGTGCGGCTGGTGATGACCGCCCTGCACCATGATGCCCATGAAGCCGAGCGCCCTGAGCTTGGCGAGCGGTACAGTGTCGCTCGCCAACACCGTCAGCTTCACGCCATTGGGCAGCTCTTCGGTCTTGGCGTTCCAGCCGCTCGCGGCGAGCTCATGGACGTGCGCCGGCACCATGCGCTTGATCGCTTCGCGGGTGCGGCCTTCGCCGGTAACCGCGATCTCGATGCCGTTGTCGAGCATGTGTTCGCTGGCAACAGCGTTCAGCGTCACTTCGTTCATGTCGATCAGGTGCTCGCGCAATGCGCCGATGTTGACCTTCGACCAGTCGGTCGCCGGATCAGCTTCCAGCATCTGCACGATTTCCTGGATGGTGCCGAAGGCATCCTGTCCCGGCATCGTCGGCGCGCCGCCCGCGCCGAACTGTCCGTGCATGCCGCCATGCATTGCGCCTTGGCTTTGCATCATTTGCTGATGCATCTGCGTCATGTTGCCGCTCATCGGCCCGCCACCGGGC
>Ga0265339_10001121_pt1 | contig 20246 bp, 21 predicted proteins | sample 4CB219metaG_FD_202085 | JGI IMG/M metagenome (GOLD analysis project Ga0265339, IMG submission 202085) | Rhizosphere microbial communities from Carex aquatilis grown in University of Washington, Seatle, WA, United States - 4-CB2-19 metaG | ecosystem: Host-associated > Plants > Roots >... | reverse complement strand
AGCGGGTTCCCTTCCGTCTCCTTGTACTCATCGACCAGTTCCTGGCGGCTCATCCTGAGTTCGCCTTCCAAATGACGGCGCTCAAATACGTAGTCCAGGACGGCCCAAAGCAACAACACGAGAGCAGCCTTCCACGCCATCTCGAAGACACGCTCCGCGAGGAAGCTCGCAACGCCCGGAGCCCTACGCGCAGGCAGTGCCAGCAGAGACGTCCAGTCACGACGCAGACATGTCAGGGCAATATAGACAATCGCCGTCGCCGGCAACATAGATTTGCCCAGGGAGCGAATCGCCGCGATCGAAAACAACTGGCCAATGCGGGCCGCGGGACTCACGCGGGAGAGTTTGGGCAACAGTGAATCGGGAGCGAAGACCAATCCTCCCTGAGCAATGGCGGAGGAAAGCGCGGCAATCCAACCCAGCCCAAGAGCCGCAAACGTCGCAAGAAAAAGGCCGGCATGGCTGACAAGGACAGCAGGGGCATCCAGGCGCAAGCTGCCCGACGCTGCACCCTCCAGACAATCCCGCAGGAATTTCCGCCACACGACCGGGAAGGTCGACACCTGCGTAAACAGTGCGAGTGTGGCAGCGACGCCCGCAGAAGCACCAATGAGGTCGCGGCTGCGCGCCACCTGGCCCTTGTCACGGGCCTTCTGGCGGCGGCGCGGCGTTGCTTGTTCGGTTTGGTTGGCCTGCGGCATGAGGAAAGGGAATTGCGATTACCGCGTGAGGAGCAAAATCCTTTCTGAAGCCTCGAGGGCCCGCTCAAACCGGACGTCGAAGAATCGTGGCCAGAACGCTACCGCGCCTCCGAGCAGTGCAATGCCGAGGAGGTTCTTCAGCGAGATTCCTATGAATAAGACGGGAAATTGCGGCGACGCCTTCCCGAGGAAACCGAGAGCGACATCTGCAAACAGGGTCGCGACCAGGATTGGGGCCGCAATCTGCAACCCAGCGATCCACATGCCGGCGGCGAACTGAAGCAGTGCAGAGACCGCGGGCCAAGTCAGCGAAAGATGGCCCGGCGGCACGTATTCAAAGCTGCGCCCCAACCCTCGTAGCAACCAGCGCGTCACGCCGAACTGTACGAACAGCAGGAGGACAATGAACTGGTAGACAGTGGCGAGAACGGTCGAATCGGCCTGGCTGTCGGGGTTCAAAACACTGGCCAGTGTGTAACCCATCTGCAGGCCACAGACCTGTCCGGCGAACTCCGCTGCTTCGAAGACAATCCGGAGAGTAAAGCCCAGAAAAAAGCCAATGACGAATTCCCCGGCGAGCAGTACAACGATATTCGCAGCGACATTCACCTGCCCGCTCGCCGGTACGAGTGGCGCCAGGAAGATCGTGAGCAGTAAAGCAACCCCGGCCTTGATGCGGGCGGGCACGGCGGCACTCCCCAGAAATGGCGCAACGACGACTAACCCTCCGACACGCGAGAGCGCAATCATCCAGTTGAGGACAGCGTGGTCCATTGAAATTCCGAAAAGTGAACCGCCGCTATTCATCCTGAAGCCTGCGCCGCAATCTCAAACTCGTGACAAGAACGCTCAACGCAACACCCAGTGAAAATCACTCCACGTGCCGATGGTGAAGTCGATTAACCTGCGCAACATCCACGGCATGAGAAGAAAGGCCGCCGCCGCCACCGATGCCAGACGGGGCACGGTGGAGATCGTCTGATCTTGCAAGGAAGTCAGCACCTGCCCGACGCTAATCAGCAGGCTGACCACTGTCGCGATGAGCAGCAGCGGAGCCGCCAGCACGAAAGTGATTTCGAGCGTACTGCGAACGAGCGCTACAGTTTGTACGGTTTCCATAAGCGCCTTTCAGGCAAAACTCCGCATCAAAGAACCAACCAACAGGTTCCACCCGTCCACAACCACGAATAAAAGGATCTTCAGGGGCGTCGAAATGACGACCGGAGGCAACTGCAGCATTCCAACCGAGGTCGTAATGGCAGCCGTCACAAGATCGATGACAAGAAATGGAAGGAACAGAGCGGCGCCAATGCGAAACCCCGCCTGCAGCTCGGAAAGGAGGTATGCCGGCGCCACAACCCGCATGCCGAGATCGCCCGGTGCCGCGGGACGCGCGGCGTGCGCCAACTCCACGAACAGGGCCAGGTCTTTCTCGCGGGTGTACTTCAGCATGAAGTGACGCATAGGGATGGCCGCACGCTCAAGCGCGGCCATGGAAGAGATGTGTCCGGCATCGAGCGGTACCAGAGCATCCTGATAAATGGCCGTACCCACGGGTTGCATCAGAAAGAAAGTGAGGATGAGCGCGAGTCCGATGAGCGTCTGGTTGCTGGGCGTGGTTTGTGTTCCAAGGGCCTGGCGCAAGAAATGAAAGACCACCAACAGACGGACAAACGGTGTCATACAAAGCAGGATCGCGGGGACGAGCGTAAGAAACGTCAGCAGTACGACAATGTTCCAGGGCACCGAGTTCATCGGAATCGACTGGAGTGGAGTGCGTGGCGGGACTGCATTTTGCGTGCGGGCCCAAAGGTCCGGCGCGGCGATGATAAAGAATGCCACCATGGCAAGCGCGGCCCGGCGCTTGTCTCGGCAGCAATGGATCCTGTCGCGCATGCTCATTCGCCGTCTCCGGAACCGGTCGCGGCGCTCTCTCCGCGCGTTGGCTCGACCGCCAGCGCTCTAGCAGGCCTGGCGTCGGGCAGGTGCGCCAAAAGAGTGACTGCGCTTGGACTCGATCCAATCAAGAACCGCTGACGCTCAAATTGGATAACGGAAACGAAGCGGCGGTCGCCCACTGCGATGGTTTCAGAGACGGAGAGCGACGCCGGTTGGCGACGCGCTCGGACCATCGCTGTCCTCCACAAATTCAGGAGACCGCGCCGCCATGCGGTGGAAGTGGTGGTATTGGACGGCATCAGCACGGGAGTCGGCATTGTGTCCATTTCAAGCAAGCTCGGTCAGGCGCACTGCAATGTGGTTGTTCAGGATTTCAAACTCACTCCAGGCAATCAGCACTTTGTTGATGAGCAAAGGCACGTCTTCTCCAACAGTCCATCGTGTGTCAATGACACGGCCGCATTCAAGGCCCAGTAGGTTTGAAACGGTGAAACCTGGTACCGGTATTTCCACCGACAACATGCACGGCAGAGATTCAACCCGAGCCCACGGATCAGCAGTCGACAAGCTGGGAGTAGTCTGGGCAGCCGCAGCCATTGCATCCCTACCCGAAATTCAGTGAAATTGCCGTCACGAACACTCGTGTGCAAGTCCGTCTCCGGGCATGCGGCTGTGATTTATCAAAGGGTCACGGTGAGAAATAATTGATATTCAAGGAGTTTTGGCTGCCATCGAATTTCGCGAAGCAGTTGTCGAGCAGCCCGAGGCAAATCCGGACCCAATATTAGGGCTCTCTCATTAGAAAAGTGGTGCGGAGGGCTACGCATAGGCGCAGCCCCTCATTCGGAAAAGGCTTTCGCGATCTACCCATGGCCGTTGCGGCCGCTATTGCTTGAGGTTGATCGTGTCTTGCGCAACCTGATCGAACGTCGTGACAACCCGTGCGTTTGCCTCATAGCTGCGTTGGGCAACAATCAGAGACGCAAACTCGGTGGCGATATCGACGTTCGATTGTTCCAACGCGCCACCGGAGATGGTGCCGAGACCTCCAGTTCCCGGCGCGCCGATTGTGGGTTGGCCAGAAGCAAGGGTGGGAGAATAATCATTCGCGCCGACGTGCGACAGTCCCTGGTTGTCGGCAAAACTGGCGAGGGCGATCTGCCCGAGAATCGCCGTCTTTCCATTGCTGAATGATCCGGTTATTGTGCCGTCGGAACCAATATTGAAATTGACCAAGGTGCCGCTGCCGCTGCCATCCTGCTGCTTGGAGGCAGTGCTGTTCGCGGATGCCATCTGTGTGAGCAAGCCGTTCCCATTCTTGTCGAACAGGTCCCAAGTAAATGAAAGGTCCTTGGCTCCATCGGCAAATCCTGTGATGGCGATCGGCGAGATATTGGCCGCCGGGTCGGTAAGCATCCCGTTACCATCGAAAGTCAGTGCCCCCGAGGTAAGCACGGTTGGATCGGTGGCTCCATTTACATCACTCGCGGGAATACTTACCGAGTAGTTCCAGGCATTCGTGCCTGTCTTGGTGAAGGTGAACGTGAGGTTGTGGGTGGCGCCGAGCGAATCATAGATAGTCATCCCCGTGGAATAGGAGTCGCCGACCGCGGCCGTGGCGTTCAGGTTCGAAGTCATCTGCACCGCTGTCGTGGAGGATGCCGGGCTGACGGTGCCGGCTCCGAGGGCAAGTGGTCCAAGCCCTGTACCAACATTAACGACGCCATCGATTGCTTGATATCCCAACACCTGCTGACCCTCGGCCGTTTCAAGAAGGTTATCCGTGCCAACTTCAAAATTGCCGGCTCGCGTGAAACTCTGCACACCGTTCTTTTGGACGACAAAGAACCCTCCACCCATAATTGCGACATCAGTGGGCACTCCCGTGGGAGTGACGTTCCCCTGGGTAAAGTTGGAAGGCATGGAACTTACGGTTGTGCCCGCCCCTTGCTGGATGGGATCCCCCGCGCCGTTGGTACCGAGATTCTCGTAGAACAAGTCACTGAAATGCACCTGCTCGTCCTTGTACCCGATGGTATTGAGATTGGCCAAATTGTTCGCAATGGTGGAGAGCGCTGTGGAACTTGCGGTCAATCCTGAAAGTGGGATCGAAAATGAAGGCATACCGGCTCCTTAGAGAGAACTAGAGTTAGAAATTGCGGTTGGGAACGAAGTGGCGACAGCCGATTGAGTTGTTCTGCCGGAAGCAGAAGCAATGTCAGTCAGCATCGTTTGTATGTTCTGATCGATGTCGGTCAATGCGCTGAGCGACTGAAACTGCGCGAGTTGGGCAACGAACTGGTTGGGATCCAACGGATCGATGGGGCTCTGCGCTTTGAGCTGCGCCGTCAGGAGTTGCAGAAACATCGTGTTCAAACCGCCGGTGGGATCACTGGTAGACGAACTAGAAGAATCGGATGCCGCCCGTGAACCAGCGGGGTGGGATGTGCCAAGTGACTGGAGCAAAGGGATGTACACAAAACCTCCTAGACAAGAATGCTGACGCGCGCTTCGTGCGAGCCAGCGGACAAGACCGAAGGCGCCGATTCGGTTCTCGATTCGGCGCTCTCTTCATCCGGCGACACGCCGCGCCCGGGCCCTGAGTTTGGCGAAAGGTCCCGGCGCGGTTGTCCCTGTTGAAAGCTCGTTGCTGTTTGGACGCCGCGACGATCGTTGCCGAAATCCACGGCCGCAAGATTCAGGTGTTGATTCTTGAGACCAGCTTCCAGGCCTCCCACTTCCGAGTTGAACCAGCGTGCCAGGTCGTGATCGCCGTGAACGGAGATTCCGACCTGGTGCTGTGCTAATACCGTCTGAATCTCTACGTTGCCAAAAGCCCTCGTATGAACTCCCACGTGCATTTGCAGAGTGGCGGGATCAGCGTGGCGTTCGGCGAGCGATGCCGCCCCGAATGTGGGAGCTTCGGTTGAGGGCAAGGGGGCACGGTCAAGCATCTGATGGGAATCGACGTCCGACTTCGGGCTGTCAGCGGGAGCCGTCGTCGTCCCAGAAGGAACAGGCGGGGCGACAGATGAAGCAATGGAACCGTCATTCGCTGCTGTCGTGGCCGGAGAAATAGCCGGGCTGGAATCCTGCGACTGCTCCGACATTGAAGCAGGGGGAGACGTCAGCGGCGCCGCAGTGACAGGGAACCGCCGGTGCAGACCCTTGGTATCACCGGCCCTTGTCGGGTCCGCGACCGCAGGCGCCGGCTTTTCTGGATCGGCGGATTGACTCGGGACGCCCAAACCAGGCGCGCTTGTTGTCGAAACTAGCTCGGAAGAGTGGGACTCTTGGCCGGGCCCCATATCACTGCGCAGGATAAAAGCTGACGGGGCTGGTGTCGAAACGCCGGTTGTCAGAGGGGTCGCGCTGGACGAAGTGGCGGTTGGGGCATCGCTCCTGCCGTCGTTATCAGCTCGTTGTTCCATCCTCGCACTCCGGTTTAACGCCTTCTGCAGCGCCGATGCCGTCGGTTTCAAATCCTGGACGTCCGGCGCGCCCGGAGCCGGAATCAAGTTGGCAGTGGAACTCGCATCGCCATTGTCTCGGGCTGTCTCTGATGTGTGTATCTCAGGCAACGTGATTCTTCCCGCTGCGGTCGCAGAACTAGCAGGAGGCGATGGCAGGCGCGGGCAACTCGCAGGATCAGGGTCGGCGCACCCGTCAGTGGACACTGATTTTTCTCTGGCCGCACCATTCATTGGACCAAGCTCGGAAACTCCTGTGACGAACGACTGGCCTGCCGGGCTGAAGTCATTTTGCGCGGCCGCCTCGCCGGTACCTGGTGCGACTGAAGTCGAGGACAGTGGTAGCTCCGGACAGAAGCCTGATATCTCCGGCAAATCCGAGAGAGGCATCGGAGCAATTGCGGTGCTCCAGGCATCGCCCGCGGGACCGATAAGGATAGCGGCGGACGATTCTGTCGCCGGGGCTGAGTCGGCGATTGCACGGGACAAAATCTCGCTCGTCGAAGAACGCAACGCTGCGGCGACGGGTGTCGCGGAAGAAAAAGACGCATGCAGTGTTCGCCCTTGCGTTGGGACTGCGCCTTCGTCAGCCGGAGAAGGAATAGCAAGCGCCGCCGGTCCAGACAGGGCATTTGTGGCTGGGGATGAACTGATTTCGGCTTCAGGAGCAATAGCAGCGTCCAAATTCGGGACCAATGGCAACGCGGCAGGAGGACCAGGCATTGCAATAGCGATCTCGGGGCTACTTAACGGTTCGGGAGAGAGAGGCAAAGCAACGCTAGCCGTTACTCCGTCCAACATCCGGGGACGAGACTGCCCGGCGGGCTTGGTCTTCGGCTGCACACCAACCTCCCCGGGGTCTATCCCCGCACCGATGGTGCGTGCGGACTTACCAGAACTCTTTGGTGAAGAGCCGACGCGGGCTTCGTTGTCCGATGGCGAATCGTCGGCTGAGCTGGGTTGCGGTATCGATTCGGTGACGGTCTTGCTGGGAGAGTCTTTGCTCTTCACGCCTAAAGACAGAGGCTTGCACCACTCCTGAGAAGTGTCCGCATGCGCGGTATCGAACGATTCTGTCAACGTGGCGGAGAAACTCAGCCCGGATGATCGGGAAGTTCCGGAGGTCCCCTCGCTCACGACTCGTGGCTGGGCATTCGAAGGTGAGAGCGCATCGACTCGCATGGGCAGGCTCACCCGTAAAGATGCAAGCAACGCGCCAACTCCTGCGGAGGGGGCTGCGTCCCCGCGATATTTAGTCCAGCCGCGTTTTCAGCAGGTTAGACATAGAGTGTCGCGAGAAGATCGCGGGCCGGAATCGTGGGTGGGGAAAAAGAGGAAAGACTTGCCGGGCGCGAGCGGCAAAATCAGCCCTCTCGGCGTTGGCAACTTCGCAAAAGAAAATTCGTATCCAGTTCCTGTTGCTGCTGTCGCGACTGCTCCAGTCGATAGGCACGATGTTGGCTCGAACGAAGTGTTTCCAAAAGTTCACGTTCCCGAACCGCTTGCTGGTACGCAGTCAGGACCTGCTGCCGAACAGCTTTGCTATGCTCCACCTCGTTCTGCAGTTGCAGACGGAAGGTTTGCAGTTGCTCACCATACAGGTGGGCAAAGTGGAGTTCCGCACCACTGCAGCCCGCAGCCAGCCCCGCGAAATCCGCGAGAGCAGAATCCGTCAGGAATTGCTCGAAGCGAGCGAGTTCCTCTTCGGCACGGCGCAACTGCAGAGTCGCCTCCTGGAGGAGGAGGCTGCGCTGCCGCTCTACGCTTTGACGGAGACGGAGGAGGGGATCGAGCGCGAAGTGAAAGGCCATGGCGTCAAGCGGGAAGTGCCATCAGACGTTCGATCGAGTTCTCCATCCCTGCCACTTCCTGAGCGGATTGCCGGAGGAACTCGCGCAGGGACGGCATCAGCGCGATTGCCCGGTCAAGATCTGGATCGCTGGACTTCTGATATGCACCGATACGGATCAGTTCCTCGGACGCTTTATAACTTGCCAACGTGCGGCGGATGTCTCCCGCCTTGGCGAGGTGGTCTGCAGAGGTCACCGCCGGCATGATGCGGCTGATACTGTCGAGAATGGCGATGGGAGGGTAATGGCTCTGGGCCGCGAGCCTGCGGTCCAGCATGACGTGGCCGTCGAGCAGAGCGCGGGCGGCGTCGACCAGAGGATCGTTTTCGTCGTCTCCTTCCATGAGTACGGTGTAGAAGCCGGTGATGGTCCCCGATCCAAACGAACCTGCGCGCTCGATGAGCCGAGCGAGAAGAGTAAAGACCGAAGGCGTATATCCTTTCGCCGTGGGCGGTTCTCCAGCGGCAAGACCGACCTCCCGTTGCGCCATCGCCAAGCGTGTGAGCGAGTCCACAACCAGCAGCACGTGCTTGCCACGAGCGCAGAAATATTCGGCAATTGTGGTCGCGGCGAGTCCGGCGCGAATTCGCAGCAATGGGTCCTGGTCCGAGGTCGATACGACAACGACCGAACGCCGGCGTCCTTCCGCCCCGAGGGCTGTGAGCAGTTCACCCACCTCCCGGCCCCGTTCGCCGATCAAGCCCAGCACCGTCAGATCGGCGTCGGTATTCCGCGCCATCATTCCAATCAGCGTGCTCTTGCCGACCCCGCTCCCGCCAAAAATGCCGACTCTCTGGCCCCGCCCGCAGGTGAGAAAAGCATCAATCGCTCGAATGCCGCAACCGAGTGGTTCCTGGATCGGCGTTCGCGCCAGCGCTAACGGCGCCTCACTATCCAGAGGCCGGCGTTCGCGGCACACCGGAGGTGAACTTCCGTCAATGGGATCGCCTGCACCATCGAGCACTCGACCAAGAAGCTGCTCGCTCACGCGCAGTGACGGACGGCGCCCGAGAACGATGACGCGGTCACCGTATCGGATTCCCGTCGGACGCCGCAAGGCCATCGAAAGCACCGTATGGCCGCGGAAACCGACGATCTCTCCCGGCCAGCGGCTGCCCCGCGAATCGACGATCTCACAGGCTTCGCCGACCGTCGAAAAGGGACCCTCCGACTCGATCAGCTGTCCAACCACCTGGGTCACGCTACCCCTCCACCGCAACGGCGTGCAGTTTTCGACATGCGACAAATACGAGCGGAGTAATGGAGCCGTCATGCGGTGCTGCCTGGAGGTTGGGATGGGCCGGAAGCGCTGGCCGCGACACCGGGCCTCTCAGCCAGCAGGTCCAGCAATCCAGTCTCAATTTCCTTGAGCTGGGACTCGAGACCGACTTCGGTGGAACCGAGCGATGTTTCAATGCGGCATTCCCCCGGCGGCAGCGCTGGATCCTCGTGAATTTCGGGGGCCGCCCTGCCTTCCGCCCGGCACGCAAAATAGTGGCGCCAGTCTGTCGCTTCCCGGGGATGTACATGCAAATCGACTCTCGTTCCGGTATCGAGTTTTTCGAGCGTCACATGTACGATGCCCGCGAGCGCGTGCGGATCAAGTTGCACTTCGCGATGCAGGATCCTGCGGGCAATCGCGAGAGCAAGGTGAACGACTTCCCCTTCAACCCGGTGGTAATAACTGGCGCGTTCGCGGGCAAACTCGTCGAGTACAGCGACCACCTTTTGCCGGCAACGTGCGAGATCGGCCTCAAACGACGCCCGAAGTTCTTGCTGCGCTTCGGCGCGCCCGCGCTCGAAAGCTTCTGCCTCGCGGCGGCGGGCCCGTTCTTCTGGGACGAGTTCCGGATCGCGAGCGCGCTCGCCGGCGGGCAACTCCGCTTCCACATATTGAAAAGTCGCGGCCTGGGCAACCGGCTGCAATCTCGGGGAGCTAGACGACATATTCTTCCTGCGCCTCGGCGCTTAACACGAGCTTGCCCTCCGATTCCAATTTGCGGGCTACATCCACAATTTCGCGCTGCGCCTGGTTGACATCTTTCGATCGAACCGCGCCCAGAACCTCCATGTCTTCCTTCAGCATGTCGACGGCGCGCGACGACATGGACTTAAAGATCAGGTTCTTGAGTTCCTCGGTTGCCCCGCGCAAGGCCAGCGCCAGCGTTTTCTTGTCGAGTTGTCCCAGTAGTTCCCGGATTCCTGCTTCGGGGACCCCCAGCAGATCCTCGAATGTGAACATCAGGTTGCGGATGGCAAGCGCCATCTTGGGATCATCCTTCTCGATATTTTCGAGAATACCCTTGCTGGTGTTTGGGTCGAGCTGGTTCAGCATGTCGGCCGCCCCTTTGAATCCGGCGTAGGCACGCCGGCTCTGTTCTCCGAGCGATTCCAGGCGCTTGTGCAGTGCGACCGAAACTTTCTGCGCGACTTCCGGCGAGAACTGCCGAAGCTGGGCGAGGCGCTTGACGGTCTCGGCCCGTACCTCGGCCGGCAGGCGCATCAGCAACGCAGATCCCTGCCGGGCATTGAGATGGGCAAGAATAAGGGCGATCGTTTGCGGATGCTCCACTTCCAGAAATTTGGCCAGTTGCTGCGGGTCTGCTTTCTGCAGGCTCTCCAGCTGGACCACACTCATCTCCATCGCTTTCGAAACCTGGTCGAGAAGCTGTTGCGCCCCCTTCTCGCCGAATGCTTTGATCAGCAGCTTCTGCGCATATTCTGGTCCACCTTCGGCAAGATAGCTTTGCGTCACCGTAAGCTGGTAATACTCCTCGAGCACGGCGATGGCGGTCTCAGGTTTCACGTGATCGAGCTCGGCGATGCGCTGCGTGACCCGCTGCAAATCGGAGTCCGAAAGATTGCGATAGATGTGGCTCGCGGCATCTTCGCCCAGCAGAACCATCAAGATGGCCGCTTTCTGTAACCCTGCACTGGCCGTGACACCGTGTTGCATGGAATTGACACTTCCTCCCCGTCCCCGCAAATTTCTATTTCGTCTTCGGCTGCTCCCGTATCCACGTCTGCACCAGGCGGCTGGCCGCAGCCGGCTCCGCTTTGATCTTGTCGCTCAGCTCTTTTTTGAGGACCCCCGCTCGCTTCGCCTCTTCACCGCCGGCGGGAAGATCAATCCCCGAGAGAACGCTCCCGCCATCCGCAGCCGCCCGTTGGGCCAGTTGCAGCGGGATCTGCCGGAAAGCCGCGATTGCCTGCTTCTTCACCGGCCGCAGTACGAAGGCGTAGACGAAGAGAAACAGAGCTGTGATTCCCACATAGCGCAGCACCCCAGCCCAGGGCTGAAGGAGCAGGCGATAGCGGTCGATTCTGCCCGGTGGCGCGATCTGCTCCGTGGGGGCTGACTGGAATGAGAGATTTTCCAGCGCCAGTAGATCACCTCGCTGTTCGTCGACTCCAATCGCAGCCCGGGCCAGCTTTTCGATGGCCGTCATCTCCTCCGGTGTGCGCTTTCGCCGGATCGTTGTGGTCTTGCCGCTTTCCTGGCGAATGTCCGTGGCGTCATCGATCAGCACCGACGCGGTCAGTCGCCGAACGCGGCCCGCCGGTTGCGAGACATGCCGGACACTCTTACTCACCGCGTAAGTCGCGCTCTCCGATTTCGAAGACTGGCTGTCGAGTGCGGCTGCGACCGCGGGACTGGCGGCGGTGCTGCCGGGAACATTCGAAGTTGTACCCGGAACTCCCGCAGGATTCGCCCCACCGGCCAGTTCCTCGGAGCGCTGCTGCGATAGAGGCGTCGTCGCCTTGGGGTCAAAGGTCTCGGACGTATCGTCACTCGTGCTCAAATCAAAGTCGACATGCACGCTGGCCCTGACATGCTCCGCTCCCACGACGGGCTCGATCGCATGGACAGCCGCGGCCGCCAGTTCTTCGTCGGAATCGAACGAGGCCCGCCCCGATGGGCCGTGGCGCGCAACGAATGGAGTTGCCGTATCCGCATCGACGACGGTTACGTTTTCCGGACGCAAACCATCCACGGCGCTCGCGACCAGATCCGGGATTGCCTGCTGCGCTTCACGGGAAAGAGTGCCGCCACGTGTCTTCACGATGACGGCCGCTTTCGACTCGCGCGCCTGCTCGGTGAACAGGGACTCCCGCGGCAGCACCAGATGCACGCGCACGGTCTCGACTTCATTCAAGGTCTGCAGCGTGCGCTCCAACTCCCCTTCGAGAGCGCGCTGGTAGTTCACCTTTTCGCTGAAATCCGATCCCGCCCAGTTGGGAGAGTCGAACAGCTCGAATCCGAGGCGCGCATTGCGCGGTAATCCCTGGGCGGCCGTCTCCAGACGCGCGGCGTCGAGTTTTTCGGACGGCACCAGGACGCTCGCCCCATCCGGAGAGATTTCAAAAGGAATATCCTTAGCGGCCAGGCGGCTGGTAATCGACTGCGTATCGGTGGCGCGCAGCCCCGAATAGAGTGTCGCATTCTTGCCGTGGTCCAATAATGCGACGAACCCCCAAAGCGTGAGCGCCACGCCAGCCACCCCGCCCACCAGCAGCGCTTTCTGCTGCAGGCTGAGGCCGCGCAGAAAATCCTGGATTTGTTTGACCGCCGGGCTCAAGTGCTCTAACTCCTATCGCGAGACGTTGCCGGGATGGACCAGAGTTGCGGCAAGTCCTGATGTTCGAACTCTTATTGCCATATTTGTGCGTCCTGTTTTTGATTCCTGCCCCAGACGTCGCGGCGAACTCTGGCTAGAACTGCATATTGGAGACCTGCTGGTAAGCCTGCACAATCTTGTTGCGCACCTGCATCATCAACTGAAACGAGAGGTCCGCTTTTTCAACTGCGATCATCGCGCTATGCAGGTCCGCGCCGTTGCCGTTCAGCAACTGGGCGACCTGGGTTTGGGCCTCGCCTTGCGCGCCCTCCACGGCGTCCATAGATTGCTGCAGGGCAGTCATAAAATCACTGTTGCTATCCTCCGTACGGGCAGCTGCAGCGGCCGCTCCCGGGGGGGTGATATCGACCGGCAATATTCGGATCGACGAAATCGAACTATTCATGAGCGCGTCTCCGCATCGGACCCCTTTAACGGAGCAGGTCCAGTGATTGTTGAATCATGTTCTTGGTGGCCTGCACGGCCGATGCGTTCAATTCATAGGCGCGCACCGCACCGAGCAAGTCGGTCATTTCTTCGATGGGATCGACTTGCGGATAAGCGACGTACCCCTGCGCGTTAGCATCGGGATGTCCCGGATCGAACCGCAGGACTGGCGGACGCACATCATTGACCACGGCGGCCACGTGCACGGCGGCCGGACTTTCACGATGCAGTCCCCCGAGCGCGAGCGAAAACGGACGTCGCGCTCGTGATTGAAACACCACCAGCTGGCGCCGATAGGGCCCGCCCGCGGCCGTGCGCGTGGTCTGCGCGTTGGCCATGTTGCTGGCGACGACTTCGGCGCGTTGCCGCTCTGCTCCGAGTGCGGATCCACTGAGTTCGAGCATCCCAAAAAGATTCATGATGTACTGCCTCCGTTGATGGCTGTCGCGAGGCGGTGAAATTCGCTCTTGAGAAAGGCAATCGCTACCTGGAACCGCAGTTGGTTCTGGGCCAGTAAGAGTGACTCGCGCTCAACGCTGACATTATTTCCGTCGGGCCGCTGGTTAAGACCTCGGATTTCATAAGCGACGGGGCTCATCAGCGCTGGATTTCCGGAACCCTCGTTTTCCATGGCCTTGTCAATTTCGCCCGCGAAGTTGTGTACGTCACGAGTCTTGAAACCTGGCGTATCGATATTTGCCAGGTTGGTGGCGATGACCTGATGCCGATAAGCGCTCTGGTCGAGCGCCCGCTCCAGTCCTCTCATCAGCGGCGTCTCAATCATGGACATAGGGGGCTCCTGTAGTTGCTGCGCGGCGGCAATCCAAATTCGCGGACTTTGTTCCGCACGGTGCGCAGGCTGACGCCAAGTAGTTCCGCTGCCCGGGCGCGGTTTCCACCCGTTGCGTCGAGCGTCATGGCAAAAAGCTGGCGCTCCATCTCCTCCAGGGAAAGGCCCGCCTTCCATCCCAGCGGGGGCAGCGGAGCAGCATCTGGCAACTTCCCGTACTCGAGGGCTTCCGGTCCGATCTCCGACCCCGAGGACATTGCCAGGGCCCGTTGCACGAAGTTGGCCAGCTCCCTCACATTACCCGGCCAGGGTTGCTCCTCCAGACGCGCAATCAGTGCGTCGGAGAGATGCGTCTCGGTGCCCGGTGAACGGTAGAGCTTGGCGAAATACCGGGCCAGTTCCCCGATATCACCTCTGCGCTCCCGCAGTGGAGGAAGCACGATCGGAATCACATTCATTCTGTAATAGAGATCGGCGCGGAAGCGTCCCTCTGCGACCGCAGCGGCGAGCGGGCGGTTCGTGGTCGCAATCACCCGGATATCGACCCGCACGGTCTGATTCGAACCGAGCGGGTCAAACTCGCGCTCCTGCAGCGCCCGCAGCAGTTTCGGCTGGAGGGTAAGAGGCATTTCGCCGACTTCGTCCAGTAAAAGCGTCCCGCCGCTGGCCGTTTCAAATTTTCCCGGCCGCGCACCGACAGCTCCGGTAAAAGCGCCGCGGGTGTGCCCGAATAGCTCGCTTTCCAGCAAGGCTTCCGGAAAGGCCGCGCAGTTGAGCGCGACCAGGGGTCCCAGCTTGCGGCGGCTCAACCGATGAATAAGGTGTGCGACCAGCTCCTTGCCCGTGCCGCTTTCGGCTTCGATCAGAACGTCGGCATCGCACGAAGCAGCTTTATGGGCGCATGCCAGCGCCTGCTGCCAGGCCGCCGAGTGGCCCACCAGCGTTTGCTTCTCCTCTGTCTGCTTCCGACTTCCCATTTCCCTGCAACTTTGTCTTTCTGCACGGTGCAACACCTGCTCCACTGTCAACTCAATTTTCTCGAAGGACACCGGCTTCACCAGGTAGTCGCAGGCTCCACTTCTCATCGCTTCCACCGCATCCGGTACGCATGCATACGCAGTAAGCAGGACAACCGGGGTTTGGGGCGACGCGGTCTGCACGCTGCGCATCAGCTCGAAACCATCACAACCCGGCATTCGCACATCCGTGATGACCAGCGTGTGAAGTTCAGGGCGAAATTTGTGCAAGGCTTCGGCGCCGCTGGCTGCCAGATCGACGCCCCATCCTCGCCTCAAGAAACGCGCCTCGAGGGCCGTCCTCATTCCCGCGTCATCATCCGCCACAAGCAGGCGCCTCATGACGCCGCTCCACTCAAGGATGTAACTTGCGCATGCGCCGCCGGATTGTCGGGAAGCTTCATGTCTTCAATACTTGCGCTCTCCGGAAGGGTTATGCGCTCGGGTAGATTCGCAGGTAGCCGGAGCGTGAAAGTCGCCCCAAAACCAATGCGGCTTCCCACGGCGATCGTCCCTCCATGCTGCTGGATAATCCGGCGGCACACGGCCAATCCAAGCCCCGTGCTGCCAGCCCGTGTACTGAAGCCACCGTCAAAGATCCGGGATATGTCCTGTTCGGGGATTCCCGGCCCTGTGTCGCGCACTTCGATTTCTACGCCCGCACCCCCGAGATCCGTGCCTCGAACGCTGAGCCGCCCTCCTTCCGGCATGAAGCGAAACGCGTTCAGCGCCAAATTGAGGAGCACCTGTTCGAGAAGATGTCGGTCCGCCCGAACGACAACACCGGCCAGCCCATTGATAACCTGGAAATCCACGCGCGCCTGATGGGCGAGTGGCAACAGAAAGTCATAGGCCCAGGCCAGCAACTCTCCCGCGTCGAGCGCAGCTCGCTCGGGCGATGGCTCGTTGTGCAGGTCGAGCACATTATTGACGGTGGCCGCTAGTGTGCGCAGGCCTGCCTGGACATGCGCGATCCATCGGCGGCACTCTCCGGGCAGGTCCGATTCGGCCAGAAGCCCCGCGAAGAGTTCAAGGCTCCCTAGAGGGTTGCGGATCTCGTGGGCGAGCAGCGCGGACATTTCGACCAGTGCACGTTGACGACGAACCGTTTCGCAATCCCTCTCCAGTTGTTTGGCCAGACTTACGTCACGCAGAATAAAAACTGAACTGGCCACGTCGGCCGCGCCCGCCAGGTTGGCGTGACGAACCGCGATCCAGGCCATGGTGCCAGCCGGCGAAAGGGAGAGTTCGCATTCGCATTCCTGTCGCGTCTGCTGGGCCGTCCGAAGAGCGGAGGCGAGCGGGGCCGGCAATCTGTCTATCGTCTCAAACTTGCCTCCAAGCAATCGGGTTGCTTCCGGGTTGCAGTTCGAGATCCGCCCACTTCCCTCAATCACCAGTACGCCGCAAGGCAGCCCTTCGAGAATATGGGCCAACTGTTCGCGGATGCGATGGTTTTCTTCCAGGCTGACGGTCAGATTGCGATTCGTTGTTTCAAGTTCGTGGCGCAGTTGAGCAACTTGACCATCGAGCTGGCCGTAGGTCCGCTCGAGTGAGCCAGCCGCCTCGGTGAAACTCCGGAATGCGCGTGCTAAGGCATTTTCCGCTTCACAGCCAGTCTTGCGCGGTGGGAAGGACGTCGACATGCCCTTCACCTCTGCAAGACCTTTGCCAGCCCGGCACAATTTGCCTTAAGAAGTTCTTATGACAATCACCCACGGAGATGCCCCACCGCGGTTACGTTCGGCTCTGAGAAAAGCAGATGGGAGGCGCGAATGATCAGTTCGTCCCCAATCAGGATCATGGCCCGTTCCATAACGTTCTGCAACTCGCGCACGTTGCCGCGCCAAGGGTGGTTCCGCAACAATGCCAAAGCTTCTTCTGACAGCACGGGCGCCGCAGTGCCCAGCATGTTCTTCTGCAGGAAATGCCTGGCCAGTTCGACAATGTCCTCGGAACGTTCGCACAGAGGCGGAATTACAAGAGGGAAAGCGGAAAGACGGTAAAAGAGATCTTCGCGGAATTTCCCTTCTCGCACCAGACTCACCAGGTCCGCATTCGTGGCCGATACAACGCGCGTATTCACGCGCACCACCTGTGAACTCCCCAGTCGCTGCAACTCCTTCTGCTCGAGAAATCGCAACAGTTTGGGTTGCAGGTTCAAAGGCATCTCTCCAATCTCATCGAGAAAGAGTGTGCCCATGTGCGCGGCCTGGATTCGACCAGCATAGGACTGCATCGCACCTGTGAACGCCCCGCGTGAATACCCAAAGAGTTCTGCCTCCAGCAGAGTCTCAGGAATGGCGGCGCAGTTGACCACGGTGAACGCGCCGGCCGACCGGGGGCTGAGCTCATGCAGCGCCCGCGCCACAAGCTCTTTGCCGCTACCGGTTGGCCCAGTAATCAGAACTGTCGTATCTCGCGGAGCAACCAGGCGCACCATCCGATACATGGGCTGCATCACCGCGGAATGGCCAACCATTCCCGGCAGCGTCGCGGCACGAGAAACTCTAGCCAATTCATCAGGAGTGTTCGCACCCTGATTTCGAACCGCCGAGCTGACTCCGCTGGTCACTTGGTCGTGCGTGCCATCATTGGGCGGGGCGTTTGATGTCACGGCGCCGCTGGCGGCCTGGCGTTCTCCCCGATCCGGCAAGCCAGTCTCATCGTCCAAGAGCACAACTTGAACCTCGGGATACTGTTGCCGCACCGTCTGACTGAGCTCTGCGGCGTCAATGTCGGGTAGCCGGCTGTCCAGAACCAGCATTTGCCAGCCGCCTTTTTCCAGGTGCTGCAGCGCCTCAGCACCTCCGTGCGCTTGCCCCACGCGACGTGCCCGCGTGCGCAAGCTCTCCAGGAGGCGCTCCCGCACCACAACGTTTGGACTGGCTACGAGGACCTGATCGGAATAGTGGAGCGGCGTTACGGCCTTTGTCATGCCAACATTGCAATCGAACAACATTAGAAAGGAATTAGAAGAGGATGGGAACAATCTGAGAAAAGGCAAACTTTAGTATGCCCTTCCCCGCACCTCAACGTCGTGTTGCGGCCGCCGGCATTTTTTGCCTGTTTGTAGCTGTGCCAATTACTTCTCGACGAACACAAGCTCGCCGTTTTCTACTCTGATGTCTTTGACATTATTGGGCAGTTTAAGCTGATCGCGCTGCTCAGCAAGTTTTTTCTGAAGCACATCATTTACGAGTGAAGCAGGGACGGAGAGGTCCCCGATCTTCACCTCGGTCGCGTCAAACGTCGCATATCCGTCTTTCGAGCCGAGATGTCCGGCGAGGGTGAGGTAGACGTCCTTTCCCGCAATTTGAGTCAGAAATTGCCCGCGGACCAGATCGCCATCCATCGACACCTGATAATCCTTGATGTTCGGCACCGCGCCGGGGAATTCCATCGAACTGCTGGGCGCCCCCGAATTCGAGGTACCGTTAGCACTCGAGGAGGGTGCGCTCGCAGCCGTTCCACTTGCCGGCAACAAGCCGGTGGCTTGCGCTAGTGCCGCGCTCACTTCCGCGGAATTCATGCGGACTTCACTCTCGCCCTCGCCTGCGGCCTTGGGCTGTTCGAGGCGGTTAAGCTTGTCCTGAAACGATTGCGCACTGGCTGCGGCGGCGGCGGGCGGCGCGGGCACCGCGACCGGAGCGGGTCGTCGCAGGACCAGAACGAGCGTCAGGATCGAGATCGCCAGGGTTGCGTAGCTGATAATGCGCTGCAGCTTCAGAGGGCACCTCCGCCTACACCATGGTAGGCCCCGCGGAATGCGAGTTTTAGATGACGGAGGTGAAGGACCTTGCGGGCTAAGTAGTCAGTTCGGCAGGGCAAGCGATCGGCGGGAGGCTCTGTCCGCGGGCCTATTCCACGATTGCCAGGACATCACCCGCATTGACGGCCGCGCCGGCGACGGCCACTAACTTCTTAACGACCCCCTTTTTCGGCGATTTGATTTCGTTCTGCATCTTCATGGCTTCGACCACCACGATACCCTGCCCGGCCTCCACCTCGGCGTGCTCCGCAACAAGCAACCGCACCACCCGCCCCGGCATAGGAGCCAGAATTTTTCTCGGGCCCTTATCGTCCAGCGCCGCGCCTTGGCGGGACCGCAGGGACCGCGGATCGCGCAGTTCGACGGCGAAGCGTGTGCTTCCAACCCAGAGATGGAGATCTGTCGCAGTCTGCTCGCGCTTCACTTCGAAGGCATGACCATCCACGATCAAAGACAGCACATCTCGCCGCGGGAGCACCGCATCCACCTGAATCTCTTGTCCATCGAGCTGGCACCTCCAGCCGGTCTCGATTTTCTCAAGTTCCAGCCGATGCGCTTTTCCGCCTACCATCACGTCATAAACCATAAGATTCAGCGTAACCCTTCGGCGCGTCCTTTCTGCTTCCAGCGAGACGGAGCATTGACTGGTGCGGAGGCGTTTCCATTCGTCGTAGCCGTAGATCCGGGATCGAGCACCGCAAACATTCCCGCAGCAATCGCGGCGATACGAGGTTCGGGTGCGCGCGCCGCAATCTCGGGGTCAGCCTTTGAGAGCAGCCGATCAAGATATCCCGTGTCCAGCCGTCCCGCCTGGAAATCGGCGTCTCGCAAAATTCGCTGGAAGAGCGATATGTTGGTCTTGATGCCTGCCACGAAATACTCGTACAGCGCGCGCTGCAAACGCATGATCGCCTGCTGCCGGTCCGTGCCATAGCCGATCAACTTCGCCAGCAAGGGGTCGTATTCCATGGGAACGTTCCACCCCTCATACATTCCGCTATCGCGGCGGATGCCCGGGCCGGAAGGCAACAGTAGAAGCGTGATTTTCCCTGGACTGGGGAAGTAATTGTTGTCAGGGTCTTCAGCGTAAATGCGGCACTCAATGGCATGTCCGCGAATATTCACATCGGACTGAGTGAACGGCAGTTTCTCGCCACTCGCGATGCGGATCTGCAGGTGCACTAAGTCCAGTCCGGTCGTCAGTTCTGTGACCGGGTGTTCCACTTGCAACCGCGTATTCATTTCCAGAAAGTAGAAGTTCTTCTCCTGGTCGACCAGGAACTCGATCGTGCCCGCGTTAGTGTACTTGGCAGCCTGTGCGACTCGGACGGCCACCTCGCCCATACGCCGCCGCATGTCAGGATCCACGATCGGCGACGGAGATTCCTCGAGAACTTTCTGATGGCGACGTTGAATGGAGCACTCGCGCTCGCCGAGCCATACAGTGTTGCCGTGCTCATCTGCAAGAATCTGCATTTCAATGTGCCGTGGATTCACGATCGCCTTCTCGATGTAAACTTCGCTGTCCCCGAAAGAACGTTGGGCCTCGCTCTGGGCAGATTCCAAAGCGGACCGGAGCTCCTCGCGGGTACGCACCAGCCGCATGCCCTTGCCACCGCCTCCCGCCGCGGCTTTGAGCATGACAGGATAGCCAACCGTTCCTGCCACGCTCTCCGCTTCTT
>Ga0265339_10001117_pt1 | contig 20295 bp, 18 predicted proteins | sample 4CB219metaG_FD_202085 | JGI IMG/M metagenome (GOLD analysis project Ga0265339, IMG submission 202085) | Rhizosphere microbial communities from Carex aquatilis grown in University of Washington, Seatle, WA, United States - 4-CB2-19 metaG | ecosystem: Host-associated > Plants > Roots >... | reverse complement strand
GCCCCGGTAACAACCTGCGCCTCCTCAAGAAACGAATGCGCAAAGCGATCATCGACCCACACCGGAACTCCTCCCGCTCGTCCCGGCGCGGCCAGCATTCCCACGTCAACAAATCCGCCGGCAACCGGGGCGCTGACTCGCTGACCCGCTGACTCGCTGACCTGCTGAACAATCTCAGGAGCCAGTGCCTTGTGGCTGTTCCCCACCACCGCGGCCACGCCCGGCAACGCCGCCAGTTCCTCCGGCGCACGCTGCGCGTAACAGCCGGTCACCACGATCCGCGCCTCCGGATTCCGCCGATGCGCGCGCCGGATGAAGGCTCGCGCTTCGCGATCGGCCTCGCAGGTAACGCTGCAGGTATTTACAATCACCAGGTCGGCGGCGGTGAGCTGCTCCACGCTGTGGCCGGAGGCGCGCAGCCGTTCGCCAATGGCCTCGCCATCCGCCCGCGCCGCGCGGCACCCGAAGTTCTCGATATGAAACCCAGCGCTCACATTTCTATTCTAGGCAAACTGTCGCGTTACTCCGTCGCCCCATCGTCCTCCGCCGGCAGCATCTGGAACGAAACGAATGCGAAGTGCGCTCCATCGGGCGCCCAGTTGGGCACATTGTCCGTGCCTGATCCACCCACAATCTCCACCAGGTCGCGAACCTTGCCCGTGCCCGCGTCCAGGATGCGCAGAGTCACGTCCTTGTTGGCCGGATGTCCTGTCACGTCGCCGGCATAAGAAAGAATCAGGATCGACTTGCCGTCGGGCGAGGGATGCGGCGTCCAGTTGCGCCGCTCGTCAAACGTCACCTGCTCGGGATGGCTGCCGTCGGGATTCATGCGAAATATCTGCATCCCGCCCGCGTGATCGGAGTTGAAGTAAACGTATTTGCCGTCGGGCGAGTAATCCGGATCGTCGCTCGTCCCGCTCCCCGTGGTCAACGGCTTCTCCGCGCCGCCCTCCGGCGAAATCGCAAAAATATTGATGCTTCCCTTCGACGGTCGCGTGAAAAGGATCGTTTTGCCATCCGGCGACCAGCTATGAAAATACGAGTCTGGATTCTCCGTCACCATGCGCGGAGCGCCGCCGCCGGAAGGCACAATGAAAACCCGCCGGCCCGGATGCTCCGGCGTGGTGCAGGTAATGGCCAGCCACTTTCCATCTGGCGACAACCCGTGGCTGCCGGTGCAGCCCGTTGCGTCGCCAATATCGATCGCACTCGCCTCGCCACCCGTCGCCGGGATTGTCCACATCTTCCCGCCGCGATCGAAGATCAGCGCCTTGCCATCGCGGCTCCAGTTCGGCGCTTCCATGTAGCCCTTGCCGGTCGCAATCACAAACGCCATGCGCGCATTGTTGTCGATTGCGATCGTCTGCAGCGTGCTGTAAAGCGTCAACGGCCGCGGCGTCGCCGGCGCGCTCAGCGGCGTCAGCGCAACATGGGAGAAAGTCGCCTTCTCTACTGCGCCATCCTGGTGTGCGCAAACACCCAGGCCTGCATAAAACGGCTCCGCGAAATGCAGCTTCACCGACGCGCCCGCCTGGTGCAGCGGCTCGCCTTTCATGCTCACAAAAAGCGTGATCGTGTCTCCGCGCTTTTCCAGCCGCATGGTCTTCGGCGCGCCCAGATCGAACGCAATGTCCTGCGTGGCATCGCCCTTGCTGCGCCGGTATTGGAGTGCCGTCTCGCCGTTCCCATGCACCGCCGCATCCGCGTACATTGAGTCCGGATCGAACGACTGCCGGAAAATGACGAACGCTTTCCGGTGCGGACTCGACGCGGCCGCCGGCGCCGCAAGGCTCACATCGGCCGTCAGCGAGAGATCGCCCGAAACCTTCTTCCACACCATGTGAAAGCCATCCGTGGTTGACCACAGATTGGCTCCCGATGAAGCGATGGTGTATGCGCCGGTCGACTGGTCGAAAGACCCGCTGCCCGCCGGTTTCACCACTCCAACGTCCGACTGGCCCTCAAACGCGCCCACCGCGCCATTCTGCTGTTCCGCGCTTCCCTGCGCAAAAACCGCACTCGCGCATAACAACGCCGCGCCCGCCACAAGGGCAATCCGAACCCTGCCATTCGAGCTCATGTCCCGCCTCTCCTGATCAGCCTATCCACTCTACGTCAGCCGGGATTTACCACGCCAGTTGCGGCCGCCCCAATTCGGAATTTGCCGCCGGAGGCCCCGCTTCCTGAGCTTTTCTGAATCCCCATTCGCTGCTAAGATAGGAGAGTCACCTGTGGGGCTGTAGCTCAGCTGGGAGAGCGCCTCGTTCGCAACGAGGAGGCCAGCGGTTCGATCCCGCTCAGCTCCACCAATCTCCCTTCAATTTTCAGTTGTCAGTTTTCAGCCCACAGCTTACAGCCGGCCGTTCACGCCTTGTTCCGGCTCACGCAAAGGCGCGCCGGCTTCCAGCCGCGGATGACAACATCCTCTTCGTCAAGCCCGGCCCCCGCGCAAAGTCCGCGCCAGTCTGATGCCCGAAAGGCCCGCGCAAACGACACAGGTCCATCGTGCTGCACAAACGGATGCAGCCCCGCCGCACGCGCAAACCAGCCAAAAAGATGATAGGGAATACGCGCGCGGGAGAGATCGTTGATGAACCAGCCCACCGCCGCATTCTGCTCCATCCAGCGAATAAACCGTACGAGCTCGGCGTCGGGAAGATGATGCGCCACCAGCGAACTGATCACCAGGTGTGGCCCCGCCGCCGGGGAATACTGAAAGACATTGCCCTCCATCCATTGAACGCGCCCCGGCCCATTCGCGGCTTCGCGAGCAATCGCCAGGCAATCCCCGTTTACATCCATTCCCGTCAGTTCAACCGGAATTCCGCGCCCGCCTGCCCACTGCTCCACCCGCCGCAGCATGTCGCCGTAGCCGCAGCCCACATCCAGTATGCGAACCGGCTGCCCCAGCCGCTCCAGGCGCAAACTTTCAAGCCAGTGCAGCGTCGGCCGATATCCCAGAAACCATCGGTTCACCCGCGCCAGATCGCGCAGGCAGTCGCGCAGGTCTTCAAGGCTGCAGGGTTCATCCATCCGCTCGGGCAGGTCTTCAGGTTGCGTTCGGCGGGAAAAGTCGATGCGGCTAGGCTGCATGGAAGAGCATAGTCTCCGCGGTCACCCCGGGGCCGAACGACATCGCGCATCCTTGTTGCCCAGGCTGCGCCGCCGCCAGCACCTGTTCCAGCACAAACATCACCGTGGCCGACGACATGTTGCCGAAACGGGAGAGAATACAGCGCGAATGTCGCAGCGCGTCGCCCGGCAAACCAAGCCCCTGTTCCACCGCATCCAGGATGGTGCGGCCGCCCGGATGAACAGCCCAGAGATCGACGGAAAGCGGATCGCGGCCTCGCGTCACCTGCGCGCCGCCTTCCTTCATGGCGCGCTTGATCTCACCCGGCACCTGGCCTGAAAGGTGCATGTCGAAACCGGCGTCGCGAATGCGCCACGTGATCAGGTGGCTGGTTTCAGGCAGGCACACGGCCAGAAAGCTATCCATCGCCAGCCCGCGCGGCTCAGCGCTCACCAGGGTCGCCGCGCATCCATCGGCAAAAAGCAGGAACGAGAGAATCTGCTCCAACTCCGTAGTCTCCTGCATGTGGATGCTGCACAGCTCCAGGTTCAGCACCAGGACATGCGCGGAAGGCTCGGCGCGCACAATGTAGTTGGCTGATTTGAGCGCGTTGATGGCGGCATAGCATCCCATGAAGCCGATCATCGTGCGCTCCACTCCAGGATTCAGGCCCAGGTGGCGCACAACATCGAAATCGAGCCCCGGCGCATACAGGCCCGTACAGGAAGTAACAATCACGTGGGTGATCGCGGCTCGCTCGTCCGCGGTAAGCGCCAGTCGGTCGAGCGCAACCTGGGCCAGCCGCGGCGCAAACTTCTCGAACATCTGCATGCGGCGGGCCGTGGTGGGAAAATTGCCGCGCACGTAAACATTCTCCGCATCGGACCAGCCCGCGCCGTCGCCTACGGGCTCAATAAACGAGTAGCGATGCTCGATGGCAGACATCCGCGCCATGCGCCGGAAAAGACCCCGCTGCACGCCCTCGGGAAGCATGCTTTCAGCAAATGCAACGAAGGCGCGGTGAACGTCATGCGGCGGAACAGCGGTGGCGATACGATTGATATAGGCGACGTTCAATGGAACTCCGGTTGAGCGGCGGAACTACTGATCCGGCGCACACTTGCCGTTAGACGTATCGAATCAGCCATCGGCAAGCAGCGCAAATGCAATCCTTTTGTTTGCAGGCTCCCAGGGAAACGAGCCTCATGGACATCATACTGCGCAGGGAGTCGGCGCCAGGAATCATATCCAAGTACGGAATCTCGCGTCCGGCCCCGCTAGTTGAAGAGGTCCTTCATCTTCTCCAGCAGCGAGGGCGACGTAGGCTTGTTCTCCACGCTCATGGTTTCGGACAGCTTGTTTACCAGCTCGCGCTGCGCGCGGCTCAGCTTGCGTGGAACCTGCACCAGCACCTTGACCACTAGGTCACCCTGGCCGCGGCCGTTGAGGATGGGAACGCCGCGCCCGCGGATGCGGATCTCCCGCCCGCTCTGTGTGCCTTCAGCCACCTTCAGGTTCACCGGGCCGTCAATGCCGGCAATCTCTATTTCCGCGCCCAGTGCGGCCTGGGGAAAGCTGATGGGAACCACGCAGCGCAGGTCGTGCCCATCGCGTTCAAAGAAGTCGTGCGGCTGGATGGAAAGTACGACGTACAGATCGCCCTTGGGGCCATTCGCGCGGCCCGCATCGCCTTCGCCGGAATAGCGAATCCGCGTGCCTTCTTCAACGCCTGGCGGCACCTTCACCTTGAGCTTTAATTCCTTGCTCACCCGCGTTTCGCCGCGGCACGCCTGGCAGGGATCGCCAATCACAGTGCCCGTTCCTCCACAGGAGCTGCACGTGCGCGCTACTGAAAAAAAGCCCTGCTGATAACGGATCTGGCCGCGTCCCTGGCAATGCGAGCACACGCTGGGACCGCGCCCCGATGCGCTGCCCCGGCCGCTGCAAGTGGGGCAGCTCTCCAGGCGGCGAATCTTCACCTCGGTCTCGGTGCCGAAGATCGCATCCTCAAAGTCGACCGAAAGATCGAAGCGGAGATCGTCGCCCCGCTGCTGGCGTGAGGCGCGTGGCGAGCCGCCCATCGAGAACATCTCGCCGAACAGGTCGCCGAAGATGTCGCCCAGGTCCACCGCGCCGCCAAATCCTGAGAATCCCCCGGGGCCCGCCGCACCCGCTCCCGCGTGGCCAAAGCGATCGTAGGCCGCGCGCTTGTCTGCGTCGCACAGCACCTGGTAGGCTTCGCTGGCTTCCTTGAACTTCTCTTCCGATGCCCGGTCGCCCGGGTTGCGGTCAGGATGGTACTTGAGCGCCAGCTTGCGATAGGCACTCTTCAGTTCCTGGTCGCTGGCGCCGCGGCTCACACCCAGCACGTCGTAGTAGTCTGCTTTGCTCACGCTCAAATTATTCTACCGTTTGTTTTGGATTGGACACGACAAGCACCATCGCGGGGCGCAGCAGCTTCTCCCGAATCTTGTACCCGCGGCGAATTTCCTCGGCCACATGCTGATCCGGCAGGTCTGCCCGCTCCACGGAACCCAGCGCCTCATGATGGCGCGGGTCAAACTGCTCGCCCACCGTAGGAACCGCCGTCACCTGCATCTGGCGCAGAACATCCTCCATCTGCTTCACAATCAGTTCCACGCCGGAACGCAGTTGCCCCGCGGTCCCGCTCGACTTGAGCGCCAGTTCAAAATTGTCCAGCACGGGCAGAAACTGTTCCACCACGCTGGCGGCAGCGTAGTCGCGATACTCTCCCCGTTCCCGCTCGGCGCGCTTGCGCGCGTTTTCAAACTCGGCCTGGAGGCGCGCCAGCCGATCGAGAAGCTGATCGCGTTCGGCTTTGAGCTGCTCGTATTCGGTCCGGCTCACCTTGTCTTCCGCGGCAATGGCCGAGGGGACGCCTTCCCCTCCGCTGCCTGTCTCGGGCGCCGTTCCCGTCTCCGCGTTTGCGGCGTCGGCCGCCGCGCTCTCCGCCTCTGCTTCCGCTTTGTTTCGCAGCTCTTCTTGCCGCAATTTTTCCTGCTCCTGCATACGTCTTTGCATATTCCGCAACATGGCTCTCTTCAATTGTAGGGTGCGCAGTGGGCTCACTCGTTGGATGCGCGACAGGCAAAACGGTCGCAGGCCGCCTGGACGCGCCGTTCACCTGCCCGTCAATCCGTGGGAACATTCAGGATGCGCTCTGAAAGCTGCGCAATATACCGCACCGCGTGGATCATCTCCTGGTATTGGATGCGGGTGGGCGCAATCAACGCCACCGTCCCCAGATTCGACTTGCCCAGCCTTGCCGGAGACCCGATCAGAACCAGGTCCTGAAACGCGGGCGAGGCCGCCTCCAGGCCCACCACCACCCGAACCTCCTGCTGCCGCCCGTCCACATACGCCGTCAGCAGCTCGATCAGCCGTTGCTTGGCTTCCACCGCGGCCAGCATCTGGCGCAGCCGCTCATGGTCCACCTCCGCCCCAATCAGGTTGGCCATTCCGTCCACAAACAGCGTTGCTGCCTCTTCGCCGGCCAGTGCTCCCTTGCGGCAGAGTTCTTCCACCGATGAGAGCAGTTCGTGATAAGCGGCACGCTCCATCTCCAGCCGACGCGCCACTTCCGTGCGGATGCGCTCCACCGGCCAGCCCCGGAAATTCTCGTTCAGATAGCGCGCCGCGGTGTCCAGTTCCAGGTGCGGAACATCGTGATCCAGCGCCAGCACGCGATCCTGTACCGCGCCCGCCTGCGTCACCAGAACCGCCAGCACCCGGCACGATCCCAGCCGCGAAAAATGAATGTGTTCCAGAATCTGCGTGCCCGTAGTGCTGGCCAGCGCTACTCCCAACCCGCTTGAAAGCAGGGCCAGAACCTTCGCCGTGCGCTCCAGGTACTCGTTGGTGCTTGAAACCCCGCTGAAACTGTCTTCAATCTGCTCGCGGCGCTGCTCGCTCAGCAAGTTGATCGGCACCACAATCGAATTCACATCGCCCTGGCCGCTCAAAGCTGCCCGCGCGGGCTGCATCATCTGTTCCACGTAATAGCGGAATGCCGCCGCGGTTGGCACTCGCCCGGCTGAAGTGTGCGGCTGCTCCAGCAGTCCTGCCTCCGCCAGTGACGCCATCACGTTGCGAATCGTCGCTGAACTCAGCCCCTCGCGGTTGGCAAACGTCTGCGCCACCGTCTGCGAGGCCACAGGCTCACCAGTGGTGATGTATGACTCAATGATGGCCGTGAGCACCAGCCGCTCACGCGGGCTGACGCGCATCTCAGTCATTTGGCTGTGTCCCCCTGGAGACTCCGGCCCGCGTGGCGCTCGTTGCCTTGCGTCCTACCGGGCAGTATGTGCGGAGTCTTCCTTCATAAGTGTAGGGATGCGGAAAAATCACTGTCAAGCTACGCAAATCGGCTCAAAACGCCCTGCAAGTCCCTTTTCTTCTTTCCAGTTAGAAGCGCGCCCCGACGGCCCTCGCATCTGTACCACGTCCGGCAAGACGCAGAAGCCCTGTGAATTCAGAGACTCGCGGCAAGGTCGCCCGCGCATTCCGCACGCCGCAAACAACCGTGATTCAGGATGTACCCCAGGTCCGCGGCTCTCCGCACAAAGACGATAATGGAACCACATCCATTGCTGCGGAGGCCTCCTTGCGCCGTCGTTTCCATCGTGCCGCCCTCATCGCTGTCGCTCTGGCCGCTCCGGTTGCGCTCGCCTGCCAGCAGGACCCGCCGGTCACTCAGCCCATCTCCCCAGCCCGTGCCGATGCTGAAGCCGCCTGGCGTAAGCAGCTTGACCAGTGGCGCGCGGAACGCGAGCGCGAGCTCGTTGCGCCCGACGGCTGGCTCACCCTCGTCGGCCTCGATTGGCTCAAACCCGGTGCCAACTCCTTTGGCTCTGCCCCGGAAAACCAGATTCGCGTTGCCGGTGCGCCGCCGCACGTCGGGCTCTTCACCGTCTCCGGCACAACCCTCCAGTTGCTCGCTCCCACCGGCGGCTTCCCTCAGGGGCTCATGCTTGACGGCAATCCCGCGCGCGAAGGATCGCTCAGCGCCGACCCCGCCAAACCGTCCACCCTCACCTGGCACACGCTAACCATGGTCATTCTGCCCCGCGGCGGCCGTTACGCTCTGCGCACCAAGGACTCCAACGCCCCCACCCGCACCGCTTTTCACGGGCTGCACTGGTACGCGCCTGACCTGCATTACAGCGTGGTAGCGCAGTGGATCCCTTACAACCCGCCGCACCAGCTCAATATCCCCACCAGGGTCGGCACCACTCTCAACCTGCCCGCCCCCGGCGTCGCCGAATTCACTCTCAACGGCAAGACCTTCCGCCTTGAACCCGTGCTCGAAAGCTCGCGCGACACTTCGCTGTTCTTCATCCTGCGCGACAGCACCAGCCAGTCCACCACCTACCAGGCCGCGCGTTTCCTGCGCACCATCTTCCCTGATCACGGCCTCAGCCAGCCGGGAACGCTGGTTCTCGACTTCAACCAGCTCTACAACCCGCCCTGCGCCTACACCCCTTACGCCACCTGCCCGCTGCCTCCCGAGCAAAACCGCCTCTCCGTAGCCATCGAAGCCGGCGAGCAGCGCTACGCGCAATGAGCCCCGAATCCACTTTAAAGAAAGCGCTGCCTGTAGCTCTCCGGCGATTCAATGCTGAACCGGGTTCGATCCCCCACAGCAAGCAAGTCGCCGTCGCCCGTCACCAGAACGTCAGCGTTACCGCTGAAGGCTAAATCCAGAAACGCCTGGTCGCGTGGGTCCCTGCACGTCTGCGGGCAGGGTTGGATAACATCCACGACCTCGCAAAACGGGAGATAGTCGCCCAGAATCTCCAACCTGTCCTCGGCCGGCAGCTTGAACTTTGGATAGGCCAGGACCCGCACAAGCTCGGCCGCCGTAGCCTGCGAAATCAAAGGGACGCACTCTCCATGTTTCCAGTGGCCGCGCAGCCACGCAACCCTGCCGCTTTGAAACAGCAGCGCAGACACCACTGCATTGGTATCGAACACCGTGCGCGGCGTCATTGGCCCTTGCGAGCCCACGCCACCGCATCGGATACGTCCTGCTCCGTCAGGCCAAGCTTGCTCAGCCTATCCCGCACAACCCCCGCCCGGCTCGGCTCCAAAGGCCGCAAAACAATCGTCGAGCCATCGGTGCTCACCTCGAAATACTCACACCCGTCGAATCGCGCAACAATGGCCTTGGGCAAGGTGAGTTGGTTTTTGCTGGTCTTCTTGGCAAGCATTCCGCTCTCCTTCCAAGTAAGGAAGTAAGGATATCTTACCTCAATCTTCGCGTTCGTGAGCCGAAAGTGGTCCGCTTGCGCTTGACCTCCCGGGCCGTGCAGCACGGGTGCTGCCCCCCGCCTGCCTCGCTGACTCGCTGACCTGCTGACTTGCTGACTTGCTGCCTCGCTGCCCCGCTGGCAAGCCGCCCCGCCGCCTTCCATGTTGGATACTGGAATCAGCCCATGTTCCACACCACTGACGACATCCGCATTCAATGGACGAAAGTTGTCCTGCCGCCCGTCTTCCTCGAAGAAGAGCGCCCGGTCACTGACTTTGCCTCCGAGACCATCTTCAACGCCCGCGCCGAAATCATCGACATCCTCCGTCGCCGCGACAACCGCCTGCTTGTCCTCGCCGGCCCCTGCTCCATCCATGATCCCGCGGCCGCGCGCGAGTATGCCGGCCTGCTCCAGGGCGCCATCGCGGAGTTCTCCGCCGACCTGCGCATCGTCATGCGCGTCTACTTTGAAAAACCCCGCACCACCGTCGGCTGGAAGGGCCTCATCAACGATCCCCACCTCGACCAGTCGTACAAAATCAATGACGGCCTGCGCCTCTCGCGCAACCTGCTGCTTGACCTGGCCGAAATGGGCGTCCCCGCCGGCACTGAATTCCTCGACATGATCTCGCCCCAGTACATCGCCGGCCTCGTCGCATGGGGCGCCATCGGCGCGCGCACCACTGAGAGCCAGGTGCATCGCCAGCTCGTCTCCGGCGTCTCCTGCCCGGTCGGCTTCAAAAACGGCACCAGCGGCAATGTTGACATCGCCATCGACGCGCTGCTCTCCGCCGCGCACTCGCACACCTTCCTCGGCCATACCAAGCACGGCCAGTCCGCCATCTTCGTCACCAGCGGAAATCCTGACACCCACATCATCCTGCGCGGCGGCCGCCAGACCGTGAATTACACCGCCGAAGCCGTAGCCGAGACCTCCGCCAAAATGCAGAAGGCCGGCCTCGACCCGCGCATCATGATTGATTGCTCCCACGCCAACTCCGGCAAGGACTACAAACGCCAGCCCATCGTCTGTCGCGACATAGCCGCGCAAATCGCCGCCGGCAACCGCAACATCATGGGCGTAATGCTTGAGAGCAACCTGGTGGAAGGCGCGCAGAAGCTCGAGCCCGGCAAGCCGCTAATCTACGGCCAGAGCATCACGGACGCCTGCATCGCCTGGCCACAAACGCATGAGCTGCTGAAGGAGCTGGCCGCCAGCGTGCGCGCGCGGCGACAGAAATAACCGGACTCCTACGGCGCGCTCTCAATTTGCCGCGAAATCCATCGGTTCAGACTGATGCCTTCACTTGCCGCGCGCAATGCCGCCTTGCGATGCAGTTCCGGTTCCGTACGCACCAGAATCTTGCCGTTGAACGGCCGGTCCGGCTCCTGTCCTTTTTCTTCGCAGAATTTCAGATAGCTGTCGATGCTCTCACGAAACGCTTTCTTCAGCTCCCGCGCTGTCGAGCCCTCAAAGTGAATTACGTCGCGTAGTCCTGCCACCGTCCCGGAAAACGTGCCGTCTTCCGGATCGAATTCAATCGGGCCAACCGCATATCCCTTGTATTCCATCATGGCCTTACTCCTGCGTTGATCAAAAACGTCCGCAATGCATCCACAGCGCCCTTCTTGGTCTCCGGCCGAGGGTGCGGGCGATGAAAAACTGCCGTCACGCCGTTCAGTTGTACCGCAACCCGGCTCCCCTCGCGCTGACTTATCTCCCCGCCCAACGCGCGGATCAACGATTCCACAGCCGCCCAGCGAATATCGGCTCGCGTCGGGCGATCGAAGATGGCGTTCAGCGTGGTTTGCTGGCCCTTGTTCATGGAAAGGTGATCCTGTTACTTCCAAGCCCAACATCTCTCGATATGATAGCACAATTCGATATCATATAGTTTGGAACTAATCTCCGCCGCTCGCACGCGTCTTTCCCTGACAACTGACAACTGAAAACTGACAACTGTCCCCTGTTCACTGACCACTGCCCTTCAGCGCCTCGCCCAAAAACCCCAGCACCTTAGGAATCGCATCCACCGTCGACTCCGCATTCCCCTCCGGCGTGCCCCCAAAATCCGTCTCCCCGCCCGTCACCGGATGCCGCGCCCCCTTGCTCCACGCCGGAATAATCTCCGGCAGCCCCGCGCGATGCCCCGCATGGGGATACACCAAAGCAACCACCGGATGGCCGAAGTGCGCGCTCCGCAATCGCGACGCGGCCTCCTCCACCATCTCCGCGGACGACCACACGCCGTCATCCGTTCCGCCAATCATCAGGATCGCGCCGTGCGTCGTCTCCACGTGAATCGCCGCTTCCATCCGCTGCCCCGGCTCGCGAAGCCGCGGTGCCGCGTACATCAGGTCGCGTCCGCCCCACGTCCACGCCGGCATCTGCCCTGAGAATCCGCAGCACGCCGGATAGCGCACGTTCGCCGGCACATACGCCACCACCGCCTTCAGCGCCGGAAACATCGACCCCAGTTGCAGCGCCAGTTCGCCGCCCCGCGAAACACCCATCACCCCAACCCGCTCGCGATCCACCTCCGGCCGCACCATCAGCCATCCCAGCGCCTGCTGGAAATACTCCAGCGGTATCCTCAGCAGCATCTCCGGCCTTCCCTCGCAGTGGAAGTAGCACAATGCCAGCGCCACATATCCATGCGAGGCCAGCCACGCCGCGCGCCGCACCGGCATGCCTCCATCCGATCCGCTCAGCACCAGAACCGCAGCGTGCCGCCCCGCACCGGCCGGCAGAAACAGCCGCCCCTGCAACGCTCCATCAACATTCTCCGCGCGCACGCCGGGCGCCACCGCCAGTTGTTCCAGCTCGGCCGCTCCGGCCTCTCGCCCGTCAATCCAGAGGTGAATCCGGATACTCTGCGGCCCGAGATCGCGCGGCGCCTCGTAAATGTGCACGTCCTTCGCCGCCGGCTTCATGGCCCACACCAGTCCCATCGCGGAGACCGTCTTGTACGATCCCTTTACCGGAGCCTGCCGCGTTGCGTCCACCATTCCGCCCGCATCGGCTGCAAACTCCGCTTCCGCAGCCCACGGCTGATTCCCGCCGTCCGTCAGCTCTGCCCGCAGCGTTACGTGCTGGCCCGGCTGCAGTCCGGTCACGCGGATCGCCGCCGCCTCATCGCTCATCACCTGCGCCGGAGTCACCGTCAGCGTTTGGCCCTGCGCCCAGGCCGCAGCCCCGCTCACAGCCAGCACCCCGGCAAACAAATTCCTCAGCCTCACCCTTGCTCTCACCTCCGCGTGAGCAGCAGTATACCCGCGCGCTCTCGGGGCACCCCGGGCTCGACCCGGATGCGGATACAGGTGTGGATGGTGCAGCGGCGGGCGCCAGTCGGGTGTGCATGCGGGCGCCCCACCCAGGCTCCGCCTGGGTGGGATCGGGAGTCAGACCTACTTCGCTATCTCCCCGGCGCACCCCGCATGACCGCATTCACACGCAATTTCGGCCACGTCTTTCCGTTCTTCGCAATACGTACTGCAATACTTCTTGTCGGTCATGCACGAACAAGCGGGGTGTGCGCACTTCTTCTGATCAGCCATCGGTTTTATCTCCTCTGGAACGCCGCTTCGGACGATCCTCCCGCTTCGATGCGCTTTCCTCGTCATCGGAGGGCGCCCCATCCAGGCTCTGCCTGGGTTGGGTCACCTGAGACCGAAACTCAATCACGACGGATAGTAAAATTCCGGAATCAGCTGCTGGAGGCCTTTTCCATGAGACGCTGTCTGCTTTTCGCGTGCCTGTCTATCCTCGCGCTGCCTGACGTCGCTCAAACTCAGCTGCCCACCGATGGGCAGGTTCAAAAGACTTCGTACGAAAACACGTACTTCAAGTTCTCCTATTCCTGGCCGGCTTTTCTGCAACCCTATGACGTGAGCGCGCTGCAGTTTTCACAAAAGGCCCCGTCAAACAATGAGTTCCTGCTGTTTTCCGCGCGCCAGAGCGACCAGCCGTACGGAATCGTCGTCGCCGCCGAGCGCATGAACGTGCCCACCCAGCACTCGGGCGGACTGAAAAGCAGTTCAGATTTAATGGACAAGATCGCCCGTTTCCGGCCGGAACAAAATGTGGTCATGCAGCCGCGCAAGCATTTTACGAACCCCGATGGAATCGTCATCGACGAACTCGACTATACGGAAAATGGCGCGCCCTCCTCCGCCGTCGTCATCCAGATCCGGGATTTCCTCATCGTCTTTAAGTGCAATGCAAAATCGAGCCAGGACCTCGATGCCATGGATCGATCCATCGCTCAGATCCATCGCATCCAGTAAAGTGACTCCGTTCCCGCGCAAGGTCCGAGACGCCCACGCATCCCGCCTCTCTGCTAAAGTTTTCTGCGTATGCAAAACCAGCACGCTCGCCGCATTCTGCAATTCGCCCTCGTCCTCCCACTCCTCGGCGTCGCCTGTCCGGCGCCGCAGGCGCAGTCGGCCGCGCCGCAGGTCCCAGACTGGGCTCTCCCCGGTTCGTCCACCCACCAGCAGGTGCCGCCGCCCGCGGACTTCCACCGCCCCACTGTCACCTTCAACACGCCCATCGGCAGCTTCGATGGCCAGTCCGACATCGGCGGCCCGCTCGTCCCCGGCAGCGCCAGCTACGACCCCGCGACGAAGGCGTACACCATCCACTCCGCCGGCTACAACATCTGGTACCAGCGCGACGAGTTCCGCTTCCTCTGGAAAAAAATGTCGGGCGACGTCTCGCTCGCCGCCGACCCATCCTTCCCTGACCCCAACGGATACGGCGACCGCAAAGTCGTCCTCGTCATCCGCCAGTCTCTCGACGACGACTCCAGTGAAGTCATGGCCGGCGAACACGGCGGAGGCATGACTCACCTTGCCTGGCGGCAAGACCGCGGCGCGCAGATGAAAGACATGGAATACCGCTTCGCCGGCACCCTCAACGGCGTCCATCCCCAACGCATCGGTATTGAAAAACACGGAGACCAGTTCGCCATCTTCATCTCCGTCACCGGCGAGCCCATGCACCAGTTCGGCCCGCCCATCACGCTCCATTTCGACGCGCCCTTCTACGTCGGCATCGGCTTCTGCTCGCATCTCGCCGTCACCGTGGACACCGGCGTAGCCTCCAATGTCCTCGTTGAGAACTCCGCAGGTCGCGTGCAGTAACCAACTTCGCAAACCATCCGCACAACCAGGTACCGCCGGTCTCCTGACCGGCTGTAGCGGGGGTCTCCAGACCCCCGTTCCTTCGCTCAACTTGTTCCCTAGGTCCCGAGTCCCTCGGTCCCTCAGTCGCCTATTCCCCTATTCCCCCGTTCCCTCAGCCCCTGCCGTTACGATGGATGCAGCGCATTCATGCCACCCACCATCTTCATCTCGGCCGGAGAAGCCAGCGGCGAAGCCTACGGCGCCCTGCTGATCGAAGAACTGAAGCGCCGTCTAAGCGCAGCAGCGACACAAGCCGACTTTTTCGGCATGGGCGGCCCCCGCATGGCCGCCGCCGGCCTCACTCGCATCGTTCGCGCTGAAGACGTGGCCGTCATGGGCATAACTGAGGTCGTCCGCCACCTGCCCCGCATCTACCGCGAATTCCGCCGCCTAAAGCAGTCCCTACGCGACCGCCGCCCTTCCATCGCCATCCTCATTGACTTCCCTGACATCCACTTCAAGCTCGCTGAAGATTGCCGCCGCCTCGGCGTCCCCGTCGTCTACTTCGTCAGCCCCCAGCTCTGGGCCTGGAAGAAGCACCGCATCAAGCTCGTCCAGCGCTACGTCGACCGCATGCTCGTCATCTTCCCTTTCGAAGAGCCCTTCTACCGCGAGCGCGGCGTCCACGCGGAATTCGTCGGCCATCCCCTCGCCGAGCTCCCCGCGCCCACCATCTCCCGCGAAGACTTCGCCGCGCAAAATGACCTCGATCCAGCGAAAATGTGGATTGCCCTGCTCCCCGGTTCCCGCGCCAAGGAAATCCGCGACAACCTCCCCGAAATCCTCGCCGCCGCGAAATCGCTCATGTCCTTGCCTCCCGCCCCGGAAACTCTCCAATCACTCACCGGCGTGTCAGGGCACGACTTCAGTCGTGCCGAATCCAGCCCAAATTTGAATGAATGGGCTTCAGCCCCTGCGGGTGAATTCCCCAGCCAATATCAATTCATCCTCCCGCTGGCCCCCACCCTCACCTCCGCCCAACGAAATTTCGTCCGCCACCTCGCTGAATCCCACTCCGCCGGCCTCACTCTCCGCCTCGTCTCCGACGCCCGCGCCGCCCTCCACCACGCCCGCGCCTCCATCGTCGCCTCCGGCACCGCCACCGTTGAAGCCGCACTCGCCGGCAACCCCTTCGTCGTCGTCTACCGCGTCTCCCCCCTCACTTACGCCATCGCCAAACGCGTCGTCACCGTCCCTCACGTCGCCATGGTCAACCTCATCGCCCAAAAACGCGTCATTACTGAGTTGATCCAGAATGACTTCACCGCATCCAATATCGTCAGACAGTTGCAGCCATTGCTACCCGATGGCCCCCCACGACAGTCCATGATGAAGGAACTCGCTGAACTCCGCGGTATGCTGCGAGCTACTCCAAAATCCACCGCGCAGCCAACCGCCGGAGCCATCGCCCGGGTCGCCGAGGTTGTCCTCGAGCTCCTCGGAGGGACCCAACGGACCGGGGCTGTCCATCCAGCAGCCCCGGGAGCCGCACTAGAATGAAGCCACTGCGAGTACGAGAGAAACTCATGATCCTTTCCCATTCCAAACGACTGCTCGTTTCCGGGCTCGGGCTCCTGGCCGCCGCCGTCCTGGCCATCCCTCCCGCCTCCGCGCAGCGTGTCGAGCGCCAGCAGCTCAACATCACCGGCTACGTCATTGACGCCGAAATCGACACCCAGGCCCATCATCTCCAGGCCAAGGCCACCGTCGCCTTCACCGCGCCGGAAAACTCTGAGGTCGTCCCCTTCGGCTTCCACCCCGCACTCAAAATCACCAAAATTACTGACGAATCCGGCAAAGTCCTCACCGGCGAGCGATCCGCTGACGGCACCGTTCGCGTCACCCCCGCTGCCCCCATCGTCCGCGGCCAGGCCCAGCGCTGGACATTCGAGTACGACGGCCTCATCACCGGCAACGAAGACGGCCCCATTGAAGGCCTCAAACTCGCCGCCATCCAAGAACCCATCACCTTCCTGCTCTACGCCTCCCGCTGGTTCCCCACCACCGGCTACACCACTGACCGCTACACCATGGAGCTCCACATCCGCGTGCCCCAGGGCGTGCGCGCCTTCTCCAGCGGACAAACCGGCCAGTCCCACTCCGTCACCCTCGCCAACGGCAAGCCCGGCGATCAGTTCGACTTCAACTGGACCAGGCCCGGCTTTCCCGGCACCGTCATCGCCGGCCGCTTCGTCGAGCCCTTCTCTGCCGGCGCCGGCAACGTAAAGGTCTACCTCACCATCGCCCACCAGGCCAGCGGAAACCAGCTCGCCCAAACCGCCCAAAAAGAATTCGAGTTCTTCACCGACAACTTCGGTCAGCCTGAAACCAGCCACCTCAACGTCGTCGAAATCCCTGACGACACCCTCCCCGCCGTCTGGGGTCCCGAGCTGGCCGCCATCATGGGCTCCCGCTCCGGCGACAAGTCCGGCATCCGGCTCCTCGCCAACACCATCGCCCACCAGTGGTGGGGCTCTGAGGTCAGTCCCAAAACCCTCAACGACACCTGGATCACCAACGGCATGTGCCGCTACGGCGAGCTCATGTACATGGAAGACGAGCAGGGCCAGAACGCCCTCCGTCTCGCTCTCCAGGACGTCGCCGCCAGCGCCCTTGCCTATGACACTGCCCCCCTCTCCTCCTCCGGCCGCGAACAGCCCTTCTCCCCCGAGTTCCAGTCGCAGACCTTCGACAAGGGCGCAGAAATCTTCCACATGCTCCGCTGGGAAATCGGTGACAAGGACTTCCTCGCCACCCTCAAAGGCGTGCTCAGCCAGTACACTGATCAGGGCATAAACACTGGCGATCTCACCAAGGTCGCCGAGGCCCAGTCCCAGCAGCAGCTCACCCCCTTCTTCTCCCAGTGGGTCGACGGCACCGGCGCGCCCACCTTCACTGACAAGTACGCCGTCTACCGCCTCGGCAACAACAAGGGCTTCCGCACCATCGGCGAAATCCAGCAGGACCTCGACCTCTTCCGCATGCCCGTCGACCTCCGCGTTGAAACCGATGGCAAAACCGTCAACCAGAAAGTCGAAGTCGTCGGCAACAACTCCCAGTACGTGGTCGACACCTTCGGCCGTCCGCGCCGCATCGTCATCGATCCCGGCGACTGGGTCCTCAAATCCTCTCCCGAGCAGGGCGTCCGCATCTCCATCCTCAAGGGCCAGCAGCTCGTAGCCCAGGGCGACCTCGTCGGCGCGCTCACTGAGTACCAGAACGCCCTCAAATCCAATCCCGAGTCCTCGCTCGCCAGCTACCGCATCGGCGAAGTCCTCTTCCAGCAGCACAACTTCCAGGCCGCCGTGAACTCTTACCGCGACGCCCTCCGCGGCGATAACAACCCTCCCTGGACCGAGGTCTGGTCCCACATCGAGCTAGGCAAAATCTTCGACTGCACCGGCCAGCGAGACCGCGCCGTCAACGAGTATCGCCTCGCCGTCCAAACCAACGACAACACCCAGGGCGCGCTCAACGAAGCCCGTCAGGACCTCTCCAAACCCTACGCCTGCAAACTCTCCGAGTAGCACGAAGGTATGCGGGAGGTATGCGGGGGTCCCAACCCCCGCATCAACCCCCGCACAATTCCAACAGAAAAGACACGGCTTCACAGCTCGCGGAAAACTCCGGTCAAGGGGTGAGCCCGCGTAAGGGCGGGCATTGGCCTCCGCGCCAACCCGCGCCGGAGGCGCAGCGGTTGTTAGCCCAGCGTTTCAACGCTGGGAAAGCGCACCCCAAGAACCACCCGGAGCCCCGTAGGGGCGGCGCCAGCCCGCGTAAGGGCGGGACTTCAGTCCCGCCGCAAAGCCAAGAAAACGGGACGCGGGCCCCTGAGGTTCTTTGCTCCAAACCGACCGCTCTCACGACTTTTTCGCAGCCCCTGCTACGCCCGCCGAGACCTAACCGCCCTACGGCGCACAGAGAAGTTGTCTTGGTACGACTTGACATAGTATATCGTGTCACACCATACTATGCGAGTGACTATGGCCATGTTTGCCCCTGCCATCAAACCCGACCCCTTCTATAACCGGGTGCTCGAACTCGCGGCCTTGGATCGCGCCTGGAATCGCCACGGGGCCGGTGGGCAGATGCTCCTTCTTTACGGCCGCCGGCGGTTGGGTAAGACATTTCTGCTGCAACGGTATTTCACAGCAGGAGTCGCAGACGATGAGCCGGAAAAGCCTCATTGCTACTTTCTCGCCGAGCAGTCTACTGCCGTCACGCAACGGCTCACGCTTGCACGTCAGTTGGTCACAGCCCTGCCCGCCGGGGGCGTCGCTGCTGAGGAAATTGCCGTCTCCTGGAATGCCCTCTTGCGCTACGCCTCTCAGCAGGCACAGACCCGGAAAAAGGCTGTGGGCCGTTTCGCCCTGATCCTCGATGAATTCCCCTATCTGGTCGCCCAGACTCCTGAGCTTCCCTCCACACTGCAAGCATGGTGGGACCGTGAAGGGGTCCACTCTCCTCTCTTTGTCGTTCTTTGCGGATCGCAGCTTTCGGCTATGGCTGCCCTTGGGCAAGAGAGCGCACCCCTCTTCGGGCGCTTCAATGCCGGGATCTTCCACATCGATCCCCTCCACTACGAAGACGTGGCCTGTTTTTACCGGGGCAGCCCGCATTACGGCGTCAAGGAGAAACTGCTCATGTACGGCGTATTCGGGGGAACGCCGCGCTATCACGCCCTGGTGGATCCATCGCGTCCGCCTTCGCAGGAAATCGTCACCCTGCTGATGCAGCCGCGCGCAATACTCGAAAACGAAGTGCGCTTCCTGCTCGGCAGCGAGCAAATACGCGACCCCGCCACGTATAACGCAATCCTCGCCGCGATTGCCGGCGGCGAAACCAGATTCAATGGCATTCAGCAGTTGATCGGTGTGGAGCGCGGCACTTTGTCCTTCTCCCTGCGAACGCTGCTGGAACTGGGCTGGATCCGGCGCGAACTTCCCTTCGCTGAACATTCCGAACGCCGGGCGATCTATCGCGTTGCCGATCCCTTCCTCACGTTCTGGTATCGTTTTGTCGCGCCGCTGGCCAGCGACCTGCAGTTCTCCGATCCCGCCGCCGTGTACGCCAACCAGGTAGCACCGCGTCTGGCCGATTACATGGGCTGGTCGGTATTCGAGGAAATCTGCGGACAGTGGCTTCAACGCTACGCCAAACAGCGCCTCGGTTTGACGGTTCGCCAAATGGCCCGCTACTGGAGCCGGGACGGACGCACGGAAATTGACCTCGTTGCCGAACTCGATCACGGAACCTTCCTCTTTGGAGAGTGCAAATGGCGCGCGGATAGCATGGCGCGGCTCGGCGATCTGAGCGCGCTCCAAGCCAAGGTCGCCAACCTGCCGGAGGCGCGCTGGAGAAACAAGCCAAGTTACGTGCTCTTTGCTTTGGGGGGCTTCTCTCCCGAGCTGCGGCAGCTTGCCGCGGATCCGGCTGAACGGCTGCATCTCGTTGCGCAAGACGCCATGCTCCCCGCATAGTCGGGCATCAACGTGTTGGTCAATTCACCACCGAGGCGGGGGATTCCATCGCACTGCCTGGGGGAAACCGGGGACGGGGAAATCGGGGAAATCGGGGACGGGGAAAACGCGTCACTTCGACGATCTCCCTTCGCCAAAGCCTCTTTAGGCTTTGGCTTTTTCCTTAGCCAACTTTGGAACGCGAAAGAGCCTCGTCATCATATCCTCAAAGTTCCTTCGCGCCTCCACCCCCTCCAAATAATCGCGCGTCATCATTTACTGCGTCTTTCGCGTTGGACGAACAT
>Ga0265339_10001113_pt1 | contig 20339 bp, 15 predicted proteins | sample 4CB219metaG_FD_202085 | JGI IMG/M metagenome (GOLD analysis project Ga0265339, IMG submission 202085) | Rhizosphere microbial communities from Carex aquatilis grown in University of Washington, Seatle, WA, United States - 4-CB2-19 metaG | ecosystem: Host-associated > Plants > Roots >... | reverse complement strand
TGGATGATCCACGAAATCTGATGATGGATGGCGAGGTCGTTTCGAATGTTGTCGCAATCGAGGTGAAGATGCTTCCTGCCGCCTTGGCCTGCAACGGACCGGAGGTCGCATGATCTTGCGCGTGATGGCAATTTACACTTCAGCATTTCTCCTGGGCGGCATCGGATTGTTTTTTGCCAGCCGCAAGCAGCCAGTGCACGTTCGGCACGTGCGGCTGGTGAAATTTGTAACGTATTTCTGCATTGTGAATTTGGTGCTTTTTGCCGCGTTGGCCGGGCACTGGATCTTTACTACCCTGGTTGTGGCAATCGTCTGCCTCGGAGCGCGGGAGCTGTTTGGCGTAGTTGTTGCAGCCGCCGGTGGTAGCCGCATCAAGGCAGGCGCAATTGTGATCGCTTACTTGCTGGTTGGCTCGGCCGCGGTTGCGTTTGCCTGGTTCTCGGCTTCAAAATCGGCAATCTTCGTCTTCCTGATCGTGTGCAGCTTTGACGGATTCAGCCAGGTAACGGGCCAGTTGCTTGGAAAGCATCAGTTTGCACCCGCCATCAGTCCCGGTAAAACGATTGAAGGCAGCCTGGGCGGATTGCTGTTCGCCATCGGCATGGCTTTTGCGCTGCGGGCGCTCATCGAGACGCCGGTATTTCCAACCGTGCTGGCAAGTTGCTTTATTGTGCTCGCGGCGCTTACCGGCGATCTGCTGGCGTCGCTCGTCAAGCGAAAAAGCGGCGTCAAGGACTTCAGCAATCTGCTGCCCGGTCACGGTGGCATCCTCGACCGCTTCGACAGCTTTCTCTTTGCTGCCGCCGCCTGCTTCGCGGTGGGCCTTGCCGGACAGATGTTGATGCGGAACGTGAATTTGCCCCGCTGAGGCCTTCTTGGCCAGCCGATACTTTTCTCGCGGGCACGTAAGCTGCTATCCTCACTCCGCCGAAGAAAACCGATTTAGACAGGGGGAATACGAATATGTGGTTCCTTGGAATGGACGTAGGAACTGGCGGAACGCGTGCGGTTGTTGTGGATGCAGCAGGCAAGCTGGTGGGCACCGCGTCCAGCAATCATGCTCCTTTCCGAGCCGAACATCCGGGATGGGCCGAGCAGGATCCTGAAGACTGGTGGCGTGCGGCACAGGAAGCCATTCGCGGCGCAATTGCCTCAACGCCGGAGCCAAAGGAACCTATTACGGCCATCGCCCTGACGGGCCAGATGCACGGCGCGGTCATGCTCGACGAAAATGGCGCGGTGCTGCGGCCTGCGCTCATCTGGTGCGATACCCGTACGCAGCCCGAATGCGACTGGCTCACCGAAAAGATCGGCTACGAGCGCCTGATCGAGCTCACCTGCAATCCCGCGTTGCCGAACTTTACGGTTACCAAGCTGCTGTGGGTCAAGAAACATCAGCCTGAGATCTTCGCCAAGATCCGTCACATCATGTGTCCCAAGGACTACGTGCGCTATCGCCTGACAGGCGAGTTCGCCATCGATGTGCAGGAAGCTTCAGGAACGTTGCTGCTGGACGTAACGCATCGCCGCTGGTCGCGTGAAGTTGCCGAGGCCGCAAGCATCCAGGAAAGCTGGCTGCCGCGGGTGTTTGAGTCACCGGAAATCTGCGCGAAGATCAGCGAGCAGGCTGCCGGACTAACGGGGCTGAAGGCGGGCACGCCCGTGGCTGCCGGCGCAGGCGATCAGGGTGCTGGAGCAGTCGGCATGGGCATTCTGCAGCCGGGCTCAGTTTCCGCAACCATTGGAACCTCCGGCGTGGTGTTTGCCGCCACCGCCCAGCCCACCAGGGATCCCAAAGGCCGCTTGCACACGTTCTGCCATGCGGTTCCGGGCCTGTGGCACGTAATGGGCGTAACGCAGAGTGCAGGCCTGAGCCTGAGCTGGCTGAAAGAAACATTCTTCGCCGGCCAGAGCTACGACGCGCTCAACGCGGATGCCGCCAAGATTCCAGCCGGATGCGAAGGCCTGCTTTGGGGTCCCTATCTGCTGGGCGAACGCACGCCGCACCTTGATCCTGAAGTGCGCGCCGCCTTTGCCTGCATTGGAGCGGGCACCACGGCTGCGCATTTTGTTCGCGCAGTTCTTGAAGGCGTTGCCTATTCGCTGCAGGATACGTTCACTCTCTTTGCCGAGCTCGGCATTCCGGTAAGCGGCATTCGCCTGGGCGGCGGTGGAGCGCGCGGCGCACTGTGGCGGCGCATTCAGGCCGGCATCTACGGGCATCCCGTTGAAGTGCTCACCGCTGAAGAAGGCGGTGCATTCGGTTGCGCGCTTATGGCAGGAGTGGGTGCGGGACACTGGGCAAACCTCGACCAGGCTTGCGCGCAGGCCATCGAAGTAGCGCAGCGAATCGATCCCGATCCGGCCGATCTGGTCGCATACAAAGCTGGATATGCCGCATGGAGAAAGCTTTATCCGGCGCTAAAGACCCTGCGCTAAAAAGGGATTGACGAACAGCGCCAATTCAACGAGGATTCGGCCATGAGCAGTCTTGCTGCCCCTGGCAGTCTTGCAGAGCAGGTGGCCGAACCTCCTCGTTCCAGCGATCTGGTAGAGAACGTCGGCATTCTCACGCTTTGCACGTTCTGGCTTGTCCTCTACTGGATGTTCAGGAAGCGCATCTTCGTCCGCATTTAAAAAATTTATCGGAGCAAGACAATGTTCGAACTCACTGGCCAGACGGCCGTAGTCACAGGGGCCGGGTCAGGTATTGGCGAAGTGATTGCCACCAGGCTAGCCGCCGCAGGTGCACGCGTTGCAGTTGCAGATATCGACAATGCAGCAGCACATGCTGTTGCAACCAAAATCGGTGGCGGCGCATTCCCGCTGCCGCTCGACGTCACCAGCGTAGAACAGGTGCAAGCCGCGATTGCCAAAGTCATCGACTTCGCGGGCTCGCTCGAAATCCTGGTGAACAATGCTGGAATTGCCGGACGCGCCGCGCCCATCTGGGAGCAGACCGACGCCGACTGGCACCGCGTGATGGATCTCAATATCCATGCGCCGTTCTATCTTTGTCGCGCCGTTTTGCCGCACATGCGCGCGCGTGGCTACGGACGTATTGTGAACATCGCCTCGATTGCCGGCAAGGAAGGCAATCCGAATATGGTTGCCTATTCCGCATCAAAGGCGGCCATCATCGGCCTCACCAAATCCATCGCCAAAGAAGTGGCTACCGAGGGCATTTGCATTAACGCCGTCACGCCTGCGGTGATCCGCACCAAGTTGCTGGAGCAACTGACAACGGCGCAGGTGGACTACATGGTGCAGCGCATCCCAATGAAGCGCACCGGCCGGCCGGAAGAAGTTGCAGCGGTCGTACATTTTCTCTCAAGCCGCGATTGCTCCTTTGTCACCGGGCAGTGCTACGACGTAAGCGGCGGCCGCGCGACGTACTGATCAGCGAGCCTTCAACTCTGCCATACCCGCTCCGACCTGAAAGTCCGCAAAAGCAAAGCCATCGCGGTCGACAATTTCGCCGTTTTCCAGGGGCAGCGGAGCGCTGAACATGGGGCCCGCATAAACGCAGGTGTGAAACTCGCCTCGCTCGCCACAGGGGTCCGCCTCTGCCGGCAAATCTCGTAGCAAAGCCTCGTCAAACTCGCGGCCCGCAAACTCCGCGCCGATTTGTTTCTTGTCCACGCACGCAAGACGCGCCCGAAGACCGCCGGCAATCATCTGCCGCGCAAGTTCTCCGGTGGGAATTTGCCACAGGGGAAAGAGCGGCTCCAGACCCGTACCCTCAAGCTGCCTTTCGCGGTATGCGCGGACGTCCTCAAGAAACAGATCGCCGAACGCAACCGCGCTCATTCCTTCAGAAACGGCGCGCAGGCAAACTTCGGACATCCGGCTTTCGTACACATCGTTGGTGCACGGCCACGGCAAAGGCACGATCCACAGGGGCAGATTTGCGGCTTTAGCCTGAGCCTGAAGAACACTGCGGCGCGTGCCGTGCATGGCAACGCGGTCGAATTCGGAATTGAGCGTAGTCAGCAGGCCACAGACTTCGATCGCCTGGTCGCGACGCAGAATCTCGAGTGCCCATGCACTGTCTTTGCCGCTGCTCCACGAAAGCAAAATGCGTTTCATATCTGCGATCATAAGCGCGGGAACTGCCTTTTTTGTTACTCGGTCAAATTCGGCTAATCAAAGTCAGCTAATTGAGTGTGATGTCCGCATGCAGCGGCGTGTTCTCGCTCGAATCACCTACGAGGAATGCGAACTTTCCGGGATCGATGGTCCACTTGTGCGCCGTATCGCTCCAGTAGCTGAATGCGCGCGCATCCAGGTTGAGCGTTACATGCCTTTTCTCTCCGGGAGCGAGTCTGACTTTCTCAAAGCCTTTCAACTCGCGCTCCGGCCGCTGCACTTTCGACGAAGGATCGGACACGTAGAGTTGCGCAACCTCAGCTCCCGCGATCTTGCCTGTATTGGTTACGTCAAAGCTCACCGCAATGGTTGAACCCGCGGACGCCGTTGCTGGCACCTTGAGATTTGTAAAGCTGAACGTGGTGTAGCTCAAACCGAATCCAAAGGGATACAGCGCGTGCTTTCCGGTCGTCGTCCAGTAGCGATAACCAACCATCAGCTTGTCACCATAATTGATGTGCTCGATGGTGTAGTCACGCGGCCTGCCGCCTTCGCCAATCGTGTGCAGCGTGGTGTTTGCTCCCGCCACCGGGTAGTAGAACTGGCGGGCGAGATTCTGTTCCCAATCTCGATCGAAACTCACCGGCAATTTGCCTTCGGGGTTTTGCTTGCCGAACAGTACGCTCGCAACCGCCGTGCCACCTTCCTGCCCCGGATACCAGGTGTGCAGGAATACCGGCACCTTATCGAGCCAACGTCTGGTATCCACGGCGCCGCCGCTCGACAGCGTGACGATCGTATGCGGATTGGCCGCTGCTATGGCCTCGATCAGCGCATCCTGTCCATACGGCAGCGTGAACGTTCGATCGTGTCCTTCACCTTCGCTGGGTCCGTCAAAGCCAACGGCGACAACAACCACATCGGCGATTTTCGCGTACTGTTTCGCGTCCGCTGAAATCATCTCCGGCTCATACGCGACGCCGACGCCAAGGTGCGTGCCCGCAGCGCCAGGCAGATAATCCACCTGCACATTGGCCGTCTGCCCAGCATCGAGATCAATTGAGGTGTAGGACGGCACGGAACCTTCCGCGCGAACATGCTCCAGCAACTGCTTTCCATTTACAAAGACCTTGAACGAATCAGACCCGGAAGCGCCTGCGAGCACCAGGTACTTGCCGGCGTTCTCCGCCTTGAACGCGGCCTTGTAGCGAATGCTGCGCGGCGTCGCGTCTGGAGGAACCCTGTCGTTGGGACGCCAATCAGAGAGATTGCGCCTTGTTCCGTCAACCGATGTGCCGCTGAAATCGCCCGTTGAAAACGTCTGCGACGTCACAGCGCCAATCCACTTTGTATTGCGGAACAGGTCAGCGATTTCCGGCAAGCCGCGGCTATAGAGCAAATGAACATCGGGTCCAAGCGCGTCTGCAATGCCCGCAACCGTGGAAACTGCCGCGAACGGCGTCGGCTCCGATGAACCGCCACCCGCGACCTGCGGCCATGCATCGGGGCCGATGATCGCAATGGTTTTTATCTTTTTGGAATCGAGCGGCAGCAGGTTTCCATCGTTCTTGAGCAGCGTGATGCTCTCAAGAGCACCTTGCAACGCTACAGCGCGCGCGGCCCGGTTATAGGTGGAAAATTGCGGGTCGAACTGCGGGCGATCGGTGAACCCGTAGCGCAACTCTGTGCGGAACAGGCGCAGCAGTTTCTCGTCGATCGTCGATTCCTTTACCTCGCCTGACTTGACGGCGGGCACAAGATTTTTTGCGTTCATGTATTTCGGGCTGGGCATTTCAAGGTCGAGACCGAAGTTGGCAGCGCCCACGGCGTCGTAGGTCGCATCCCAGTCCGACATCAGCACGCCGCCGAAACCCCACTCACCTTTCAGAATCTTGTTATTCAACAATTCATTCTGCGTGGCGTGAACGCCGTTGACCTCGTTGTAGGAATTCATCACCGAGTCAACCTTGCCCTTGACTACTGCAGCCTCAAACGCCGGCAAGTAAATCTCGCGCATGGTGCGCTCATCAACATCCGAGCTGGAATCGTGCCGATTGTATTCCTGGTTATTGAGCGCGTAGTGCTTGACGGTGGCGATTACACCCTGCGACTGAACACCCTGGATGAACGGAACCGCAAGCGCTCCATTCAGGTATGGATCCTCCGAAAGGTATTCAAAGTTGCGGCCGCCAACCGGCGCGCGGGCGATGTTGACACCGGGGCCCAGCAGAAAATTCACGCTGCGCGCACGCGCATCCTGACCCAGGCTAACGCCGAGCTTGCGCGCAAAATCCGTGTCCCACGTAGCGGCCAGCGCCACGCCGCCCGCGTAGGCGGTCGTCGGGCCCCAGGTGCGCACGCCGACTGACGCGTCAGACATCTTGAAGCGCGGCAGATCGATTACCGGCATCGGCCGCGTGTACATGTTGTCAACGCCGCCAAGCAGTTCTATCTTCTGCTCAAGCGAAAGCTTCGAGAGCATCGCCTTGGCTTTAGCTTCAATGGCGGGTGAATCGGGCGCCGGAGCCTGGGCCTGGCAAGAAATTGCAATGGCTAAGCATGCAAAAAGAATGGCAAAAAACGATGAGGTGCTGCTCGTCTTTGGGTTTTTCATGACGGGCAAGATTAACGCACCGGGCAAGCAGATGTACACCCTCGGCGATACGTAAGGAACAAAACTCTTTCAGGTTTCAATAGGCATTCCGCAAACAAATTGAGAGGGAGAGGCATCCTGGCGCCCCTCCCTCTCCTGTTCATATCGCTTTGAAAATCGAATTACTGTGAGAGTCCACTACTCTTCGCGCAACAACACCAGCGGATCGACAGCCAGCGCGCGGCGGGCAGGAATCCAGGTCGCAATCAATCCCAGCAACAGCATCGTCAAGCCCACGCCACCCAGCACCATCGGATCTTTCGGCGTTGCCTCGTACACGATGTACGCCAACACACGGGTTGCGAGCACGCCAAGCGCTAGTCCCGCAACCGAGCCCGCTGTCATCAGGACAAGTGCGCGACCAAGCGAAGTGCGCAGAATCTGCCGCTGGCTCGCGCCGAGGGCCACGCGAATTCCAAGTTCGCGTAGCCGCTTGCTGACCGCGTAAGAAGCCATGCCGAACACGCCGGTAACGGCGAGCATTGCGCCCAGCATTCCCAGTACGCCAAGCGCGACGGTAGCCACACGCGCGGCAAACAGCGCAGTATCCATCTCGGAGTTCCAGGTATCCATTTTGAGCGGCAGTCCTGAATCGAGCCCATGCAGCGTTTTATCCAGGGCTGTTGAAAGTTCCGCCTGGTTGCGCTTTGATCGCACCACCAGCCACGTCTCGCTCGAATTCTGCTGCTGGAACGAGAAGAACATCGCCGGCTGCTGATCTTCTGTAAGCGTGCGATATTTCCCGTCTTCAACCACGCCCACAACCTCTGCGCGCTTTCCACCCCAATATTTGAAGTGCCCGCCGATAGCTTTCTCAACGGAGCCGAATACCTTGACTGCGAATTGGTGGTTGACGAGCGCCACCGTAGGCGATTTTTTGTCGTCACTGAACGAAAGGTCTCTGCCAGCGATCAGCCTGGTTCCCGCCGCGCCCAGATATCCCGGGGAGACGTTGTAGTTCATCGCATCGGCGGCATAGTTTGTTGGTCGATAATCGGTTGTGCTGTCGGCATAAACATACGAGTCGCTTCCGCCGACCCCCAGGGGAATCTGATTGTTGTAGCCCACGGAGGTGACGCCGGGAATGGCCCGCACCGCGTCAAGCATACGGCGCTGCATCTCCGGAACACGATCGTCCGCATAGCCGGCCATGCGAAGATCGGTTTGGACAAGCATTGCGCCATCGGGCGTGAAGCCGAAGTTGTTGCTCATGGAGCGCATGAGGCCACGCACGGCCACCAGCGATGAAGTGACAAGCACTGCGCAGATTGCAATTTGCACCACGAGCAGCACATCGCGCAATGAAAAGCGCTTCATCCCCGACGTACTGCTCATGCCGGTTCGAATGATTTGCCACGGATCAGAGCGCATCACCTGGCGAATCGGCACAATTCCAAACAGCAGTCCGCTAACCAGCGCCAATGCCAGCGCAACAATGTAAGTGCGAATGTCAGGATTCACCGGCACGTTGATGGGCACATTGCCGATAGGCTGCCAGACGCTCAGAGCGCGCAAAATGACCAGGCCGCCGGCCAGGCCGACCACACCGCCCACCAGCGAAACCAGTACAGCCTCTGCCAGCAACTGGCGCAGAATTCGGCCACGTCGTGACCCCAGCGCCAGCCGCAACGCAACGTCCTTGGCACGGTCTGCGGCGCGTGCCGCAAACAGGCTTCCGAGGTTTGCGCATGCAGCCAGCAGAATCAGACCAGAGAGCAACATCAGCCCGGCTACGAAGGCCCGCGCTGGTCCGCCCATGAAATCGCCAATGAGCCCTGGACGCGCCAAGGAGAAACCGATCCCTTCATCTTCAGCCGGGTAGGTCTTCGACAACCACGAGCCGATCGAATTGAGATCCGCAGCGGCTTGTGTGGGAGTTACTCCCGGTTTCAACTTGCCCACTACGAACGGGCCGTGATTGCCGCGCTGCTTGAGCTGATCGAATCCCATGACGAGTGGCTGTTCTACTCCGGGAATCCAGAGCGCCGGCGCAAAGAAAAGTTCGGTACCGCGAAAGCCGGGCTGCGCAACACCAATGATGGTGAATGGATGCTTGTTGATATCGACCTTGCGGCCAACCACGTCCTTATCGCCATGGAAATTACTTTGCCAGTACGCGTAGCTGAGCACAACGTAAGGTGCGCTGTTGGTCCCCTTTTCGTCTGACGGGTGAAAGAAACGCCCGAGATAAGGCTGCACACCAAGCGCGTCAAAGTAATTTCCGCTCGTCAGGTAGGGCCATGCTGTGGAAGGATTGCCGCCAGTATCCACGCCGACTGCGCCAATTATCTGGCACAGAATCATGCTCTCGAAGGTGTGATTCTTGTCCCGCAAGTCGACATAATCGGGATACGACTGCGAAGGGTACTTGAACCGTTGCACGGTGTAAAGGCGCTCCGCACCGGGCAGGTTCAGCGGCCGCAATACCAGTGCATTCATCACGCTGAATACGATTGCGTTGGCGCCGATTCCCAGGGCAAGCGTCACAATCGCCGTGAGTGCGAATCCCGGCGACTTCCTTAGTTGACGAATGGCGAGCTTCACATCACTGAACATGCATGTGATTACGCGCGCGACGATCTGAAGGTTCCCGCTGGGCGAACAAAAAAACTATTCGTAGCGCAACGCTTCAATCGGGTCCAGGTTCGCCGCCCGAATCGCCGGGATCATCCCGCTGACAAGCCCGGTGACCACCAAAATCGCGGTGGCAACAATCACTGATGATGGAGAAATCAAAAGGCGGATGTCGGCATTTTCAGCATTCTTTGCCAGCGCGCTGTAAAACGTAATGCGGCCAACCATGGCAGAGACGAGATACGCCAGCGCGATTCCGCACGCGCCTCCCACGCCGGTAATTGCCAGCGCTTCCGCGAGAAACTGCACCAGTATGTGATGACGCTGCGCGCCCAATGCCTTTTCAATGCCAATCTCTCGCGTGCGCTGTTGCACGGCCACAAGCATGATGTTCATCAAGCCAATGCCGGCAATGCCGAGTGTGAGCGCGCCAACCAGTGACAGCAACACCTGCAATGCAATGGTGACGATGGCGAACTGATGCAATTGGCTCTGCAGGTTGGCGACGAAGATGGCGCGATGGTCCGAGGGGCGAAAGTGATGGGCAACCGCCAGCGTGTTGCGGAGATTCCGTTCAACCACTTCGTTGTCGCCTCGATAATTGAACCAGATGCCGTCCAGGTAGGTGGAGTCCTTAAGATCGCCCATGGTTGAAAACGGAATCCAGATGTTGGTGTTAATGTTGTTTTCGCCTTCAACCATTTTCGGGGTCAGGACGCCGATCACCGTGAACATGATGCCGTTTATGCGAATGGGTTCGCCGATCGCGTAGCCACCGGAGAAGAGCTTGGTTTTGGCATCGCTGCCAATCACGCACACATGGGCGCGCTGCTGTTCTTCAAGACCGTTAAACAGGCGGCCCTCCGACGGATCGAGAACCAGGATATCCAGGCCTTGCGGGAGCACTCCATTTACCGACCACGTGTACGTATGCAGATCGTTCGTAACTGTGAGGTTGTTGAACAAGGCTGGCGTGATTGAGGTGATGCCCGGAACCGAATTCCAGATGCGGTCGACATCATCCTGCGTCAGGCGCACACGGACGCCGGCTTTGTCCGCACCGGCCTGCTCTGATGTACGACCGCCGTAGACCTCAATATGGTTAACGCCCCATTGCGCAAAAATGTTCTGGATTGCCCTTGAGAAGCCGGCGCCATAAGCTAGCAGCAGCACCACCGTGGCAATGCCCCAGGCCATGCCGATCATGGTGATCATCGTCCGGCGACGGTTGTAGATCATCGCCTCCCACGCCTGACCGAGAATGTCTCTTAACATTGCCCTGCTCCTGGTTGTTAGCTGCCTTTTACTCCTTGCGCAGCGCCTCAATGGGATCAAGCGCTGCGGCTTTGCTGGCCGGGTAAAGCCCTGCGGCAATACCACAGATGGTCAACGAACCCATGGCCAATGCTGCAGACCAGGGAACGAGCCGCGGAGGGTCGAAACCCGAAACCTTGCCGGTAAAGAAATGGTCGAGCAGAGACATGAAGCCCCCGGAGAGTACAATCCCAATAATTCCACTGATGCCGGTAAGGAAAATGCCTTCCCAGAAAAACTGGGCAAGAATTGCGCGACGAGTTGCGCCGATAGCTTTCAGTATGCCGATCTCGCGCGTGCGCTCGGTAACCGACACCAGCATGATGTTGATAATGCCTACCGCGCCCAGGCCCAAGGTCACAATGCCGACACCGCCAAGAAAGATGTCCATCGCGTCCCAGATGGCTCCGATCATGTGCTCTTCCTGGATGGTGTCAAACTCTTGATAAGCGTCCTTGAGAGAAGCGTCGAAGCTATGGTTTCTGGCGATCACATGATGCACAGCGGGCACCGCTTGCGTGGTATCTCCCTTGATTGCGGGCTGGTATTGGATTGAGGAGACAGCGTCACGGGCAATGTTTTCGCCCTTCATGGCATAGAGTTCCTGCATCGTGGTGAGCGGAATGTAGAACTTCTGGTTGTCAGAGTCGTTGTTGCCGCGAGAGATTGACCCGACCCTGCCGATCACCCGGAAAGAGATGTCGTTGATGGTGATGGTTTCACCAAGAATCGGGCGGCCGGGAAAAAGCAGCTGCGCAGATTTGAGTCCGAGAACGACAACGCGACGGCGTTCCAGAACATCATTGCTATCGATAAACCGGCCTTCTTCCATTGGAACAAAGCGAACGCTGGGGAAGTTGGGCTCTACGCCCCAAAACTGGCCGGAGGAGTTGGAGAAGGCGCTGACGGCGTAGAGGTCCCCGCGATTAAGAGTGGCCGTAACTCCGCGGAGCTGGGGAAGTCCGCGCATGTCGCTTTCGTCGCGAAGTGTGAGCTGATACGGCCTCATGCCCGTGTGCTGATTGGCAATGGCGGGGATGGTGCCATTGAACATCATGACAACGTCGTTGCCGAAGGTGGCGAGGTTGCGGTGTTGTCCGGAGCGAAAACCCTCACCCAGTCCGACCAGCACCAGCAGAGACCCAACGCCCCATGCAATGCCGAACATGGTCAGAAACGTCCTCAGCTTGTTGGCCATCATGGCCTTGAGGACCTGCGCGAGAGTGTCAGAAAAGCTCTGCATATGGGTTTAGACACCACCAGTGGCGTTTGGAAAGGTATACGTCTAAATTCCTCTGCAAGTTCCCGGAACCATCTTCCCACAACCTGCGTACTTGTTTGAGGGTGACGGCAGAGTGCTGGCGCCGTCTTACACTTGTCTTTAATCCTTAACAAATAACTTGGCAGGCGCATTGTAAGAGAGCGCATTGAACAGATTGAAGGGGGCATTGTGGCCGCGTCGCGCAAGAGCAAGAAATTCTGGATCTGGCTGAGCATTGGCGGGGTATTGGTCATCCTGGTAGCCGGCCTGGGGCTGGCCCGTGTGGTCAAGGGAACCGCGATTGACGCCAACAAGCTTGGCAAGGTGACCAAAGGTGACGTAGCGCGTTCTGTTGTGGCTACCGGAAAGATTCAGCCCATCACAAAAGTTGAGGTAAAGAGCAAAGCTTCAGGCATTGTTGAAAAGCTCTATGTTGACATCAACAATGTGGTGAAAAAAGGCCAACCGCTGGCCCAGCTCGACCAGGTGGAGATCCAGGCACAAGTGTCGGCGCAGCGCGCGCAACTGGCGTCGACTGAAGCCAACGTGTCCACGCTTGAGGCCAATATTGAACAGGACAAGGTGAACGCCGCTGCTCCCGATCTGCCCATGTACAAGGCCTCGCTGGACCGTTACAGCGAGATGCAGAAGCTGGGCGTGGTAAGCCGACAGGCGCTGGACGATTCCAATCGGGATTACCTTGCCGCACTCACCAAGCGCGACTCTGCGAAGGCGCAGGTTGGCGTGGATACAGCCAAGTTGAAGCAGGCAAAGGCGCAGGTGATGCAGAGCCAGGCGAGCCTGAAGCAATTGGAAGAGCAGCTCGGGTATACGACGATCATTGCGCCCATGGATGGCGTGATCCTGTCGCGCGACGTTGAGATTGGCGCTGCAGTCAGTTCGATTCTTGTGCTTGGTTCCACAGCCACGCTGGTGATGACAGAAGGCGACACCTCGGAAGTTTATGTGCAGGGCAAAGTGGATGAGGCGGACATTGCGCACGTGTACATGGCCCAGCCGGCCCGCATCAAGGTTGAAAGCTTTCGCGACCGCCTCTTCTACGGCAAGGTCACCAAGATCGCGCCCATGGGTGTGGAGAAAGACAACGTGACCACTTTCGAGGTGCGAGTTTCAATCAATAACCCCGGCGGCGAACTGAAAGCCAACATGACAGCCAACGCCGAGATCATGCTGGATGAGCACAAGAACGTGCTGACGGTGCCAGAAAACGCGGTGATGTACGACGGACAGAAGAACGCTTCAGTCGAGATTCCCGACAAGAGCCAGAAAGAAGGCAAGCGCAAGGTGTCGGTCAAAGTGGGACTGTCGAACGGCTCCGTCACCGAAATCGTGAGCGGACTGAAGGAAGGCCAGCAGGTGGTGCTGCAGCAGTAAAAGGCAGGGATTAGGGATTAGAAAAGCATTTTCAGTTACGAATGTCCTTCATGTTGCTGATGAACCTTCAATCCAGCATTGTCTTGAAAGGACACGGCGTGAGCCGCACTACAGTGCTTTCAAAATAGACAGGGGCTTTGGTCCTCGAGAGATCTCCCGGCACGCCAATTGAATGCCCCTATCAAGCATCGGTCCTGAATTCATCTCTCGAAAAACCAAATCAATCCTCCAGCCGCTTCACTATAATTGCCTAGGCTTCGCGGACCGACAATCGGGCGCAATCAAAACACAAGAAACTGAAATGCAACGAGCGGGATGCAGCAGTGGAATTTCCGCTTCGAGAGGACGCATGAGAACGATCAGCAAGTACGCACTCATTTCTGCATTCGTATGCATCGTGAGCATGGCCGCAGCACAAAGCAAGCCGGCCTACCTCGACACGAACCTGGCGCCCGAACAGCGGGCCGCCGCACTTGTCAAGCAGATGACGCTGGACGAAAAAGTGAGCCAGCTCGTCAACCAGGCGCGCGCCATTCAGCGGCTTAACGTCCCGGCATACGACTGGTGGAGCGAGTCGCTGCACGGCGTTATCAACGATGGCACTACCGAGTTCCCTGAACCGGTAGGCCTGGGCGCAACATTTGACGCGCCGGCGATTCACAAAATGGCGGAGGTCATCAGCACTGAGGGCCGCATTAAGTACATGCAGGCCGTCCGCGAAAAACGCGAGAGCATGTTCTTCCAGGGTCTCGATTTCTGGGCGCCGAACATCAACATCTTCCGCGATCCGCGCTGGGGCCGCGGCCAGGAGACCTACGGCGAAGACCCATTCCTCACCAGCCGCATGGGTGTCGCCTTTGTGACCGGCATGCAGGGCAACGATCCCAAATACTACAAAACAATATCGACGCCCAAGCACTTTGCCGTACACAGCGGACCGGAGTACACGCGCCACACGGCTGACGTGCAAGTGAGCAAGCACGATGAGCTCGATACTTATCTGCCCGCGTTCCGCGCCACGGTGACTGAGGCCAAGGCGGGTTCGGTGATGTGCGCCTACAACAACATCAACGGCCAGCCGGCGTGCGCCAGCGATTTTCTTTTGGTTGACCAACTGCGCGGCAAGTGGGGCTTCGAAGGCTACGTGGTTTCCGACTGCGGCGCCATCGTCGACATCTTCCGCAATCATCACTTCAAGTCAACACAGGAAGAAGCCTCGGCAACCAGCCTGAAGAAGGGGATGGACAACGAATGCGTTGACGGCGGATTCATCGTCCGTGACGACCGCGACTACAAGGCCTATCGCGACGCGGTCAAGCAGGGCTTTTTGAAAGAAAGCGAAATCGACACGGCTCTGGTTCGGCTGTTTACGGCGCGCGTAAAGCTGGGCATGTTCGATCCGCCAGAGATGGTTCCCTACACCAAGATCGACGAGCGCCAGCTTAACAGCCCGGCGAGTCGCGAGCTTGCGCACCAGATTGCCAACGAGTCGATGGTGCTGCTGAAGAACGACGGCATTCTGCCGCTGAAGACCAGCGGCCTGAAGATTGCTGTCGTGGGCCCGCTTGCCAACCAGACCAAAGTTCTGCTCGGCAACTACAACGGCCAGCCCACACACACCACTTCAATTCTCGATGGCCTGCTGAAAGAGTTCGGCCACTCCTCCATCACTTACGTCACAGGCACGCAGTTCCTAGACCACGACACGGCGCCTGTACCTGCTTCGGCACTCACGGTCGATGGCAAGCAGGGCGTCCGCGCCAGCTACTCGCGATTTGATATGAGCAACATCAACAACCCACAGGCCACCAAGCCCGTGGCCACGCGCGTTGAAGCGAATGTCGACGCTGCGGCAACGCAACTTCCCGCGGAAGCCGCCAGCATTCACCCTCTCGTGATTCACTATCAGGCATCGCTCACCGCGCCGGAGACCGGCGACTACAACCTGGGCATGATCGCTGCAGGCTTCTTCCGCATGCAGCTCGATGGCAAGAACGTGACCAACGCGTTTGATAGTAGCGGCGAAGCAAGAGTTGGCCGCGTACACCTGGAAGCAGGCAAGCCGGCCTCGCTCGAAGTAGACTACGCGCCGCAGGAGGGCAACAATCCGAGCGCGTCGCTGGTGTGGTCGAAGGTTGACTTCACTCCACACACCGATGCCATTGAAGCTGCAAAAAATGCGGACGTGATCATCGCCGTGCTTGGCATTACCAGCGAACTTGAAGGCGAAGAGATGCAGGTGAGCGAAGCCGGCTTCAGAGGCGGCGACCGCACCAGCATCGATCTGCCCAAGCCGGAAGAAGATCTGCTGAAAGCTTTGGCGGAAACCGGCAAGCCGGTCGTGCTGGTTATGACCAACGGCAGCGCGCTGGCGGTGAACTGGGCCAAGGATCATGCCAACGCAATTCTCGATGCGTTCTATCCGGGCGAAGAAGGCGGAACGGCGGTTGCTGAAACGCTTTCAGGCAAGAATAACCCAGCAGGCCGCTTGCCCATCACGTTCTACACCGGCGTGGATCAGTTGCCGCCGTTTGAAGACTACGCGATGAAGGGCCGCACCTATCGCTACTTCGAAGGCACACCGCTCTATCCCTTCGGCTATGGACTCAGCTACACCACCTTCAGCTATAGCGGACTTACGCTGCCGACGTCCGCGGTCAAGGCCGGCGATCCCGTAGTTGCTGAAGCCACAGTAACCAACACCGGCAAGGTAGCAGGCGATGAAGTGGTGCAGCTTTACCTGAGCTTTCCTGATGTGAAGGGCGCTCCGGTACGTGCGCTGCGCGGATTCAAGCGCGTGCACTTGGCGCCGGGCGAATCGCAGAAGGTGCAGTTCGAACTGAAGGACCGCGACCTGAGCATGGTGTCGGAAGCGGGCGACCCGATGATTGCCGAGGGACAGTACAAGGTTTCGGTAGGCGGCGGCCAGCCCAACACCAGCGCGCCAACCGTCGCGGGGACGTTCAGCATTAACGGAAATCAGAAGCTGCCGGAATAAGGTCGAAACAAAACAAAACTGCGCGCTCCTACTCGGGGCGCGCAGTTTTTTTGTCTGCAGATTTACTTGCCGGCTTCGCTCAGCGTGACGGTCAGGCCTTTGATCGGTTTGTCATTGGCATCGAGAAAACGTGCGCAGAAATCCGTAGCTCCGCCGCCATTGACGACCGCAGCGCGAACCACGTTCGGACCTTTCTTGAGCGTAATGCGTTTTGAAACGCCGTCATCAATCACCGTTTGCCGATCGTTGTAAATGCCGACGACTTCTTCACCGTTGACCCACCATACCGACGCCGCGTTTGATCCGATTGCCAAACGAACATCGTGTATTTCCTCCGGGCTGTTCACAATCGTCACAGTCCAGACAAGAATGTTGCTGGTCGGCTTGCTGAGCGAAAAAGCAAAGTGATAAAGGTTCACGTTATAAAGTCTGGTATCCACAGCGTGCCAAACCAGCGTTGCATTGCCAACCGTCTCCTTGTCGCCATCGTGCGGAATAACGGTGAGCTGATCAGGAAAATATTCTTTCTTGACCATGGCCTGAACTTCGCCCCTGGTTAGCCCGTTTACGGCAATCGGCTCCAGCAGCATCCAGCGCTGGATAAACCCGTCCGTAGCGGTCATGCGCGCTGGCGTTGCAGGTGCGGTCAGGGTAGGCCCGTATGTTTTGCCGGCGGTTACGGGAGCAGCAGCGGCGGCAATCGCCAAACCGCAACAAATCGCCAGCGCTGGGATGAAACCTCTCAGGTGCATCTTCATAAAATTTCCTTCGCGGACTTGCCGCTTTCAAATTTGATAGTCGACTCACTGCGGTGCCTTTGCGTGATTGCCTACGGCGTCTTCAGCAGCCAATGTTGCTTGTCGCTCTTGGGATCAAACTTAGACAGCGTGGCGGAGCTGGCTCCGACGGCCGAAAGAGCCATTGGTTCTTTCGAGTTGGCCGCGGACTTCGGCATAATGCGCCATGAACCGTCCGCAAGCTGATCGAGCCGCCAGAGCTGTTCCGGCGCACCGGTAAACGCCGGCAATACCACGAGCTCATTGTCCGCCGTGGCCGCCAACGTGCGATCAGTGCCGGCAATAGTGATCTTTACGTAAGGACCGCCAAGGTATCCGCCGGCATCGGGAACCGGCGTAATTTGCCACTTCTGCTGAGCCTGGATCATGTAGTTCGCCAGACCTGCATCTACGTTGCCGTTGGGCCAGTCCTTTGACACCTGCGCCGCATCCTGGTCAGGTATCGGCTTTCCAGTACCGCCAAACATGCCGCCGAATCCACCGCCGGGACCGCCCGGTCCACCAGGCCCGCCTGGGCCGCCAGCTGGCCGAGGAGCCGCGTTGGGAGCATTCGCGTTCGGAGGTGCGCCCGGACCGCCAGGGCCGCCGGGGCCACCGGGAATCCCGCTTGGCGGCGGACCACCTCTGAAGCGCCGCGGAAATCCGCCGACCGGCATACCCGCAACCGCAATCTCCAGAGCCGTGCCGGTGCGCAGCGACTCAATCTCGTAGACACCCGGCTGCAGCTTTACGCCCGCAACCGGCCATCCGTTCTTCCACAGCAGCGGAAGAACTTCCAGGACGCTGGCTCCGCCCCTGTCCAGATCAGCTTCCCAATGCATCGAAAATTTCTGTACGCCATCGCCAAGATCGACCAGGCCGAAATGCCCCGCCCCAATGTACCGGCCGCCGGAACCGATCAGCAACTTGCCGCCGCCCTGCAGCATATCCACGCCCTCGGCATCCAGGTATGGGCCAGTAACGCGGCGCGAACGACCCATGCGAATGTTGTAGCCGGAGTTGGCGCCCGCGCAGCAACTGCCGTGCGTGGCCAGCAGGTAATACCAGCCATCGTGGAAAATCATGTCCGACGCTTCACAGTTGATGGCCAGATTGGTCGCCTTGACTTTAGGATCGAGGCGCTCACCGGTCTTTGGATTGAGTTCAACCAGTTGGATGTAGCCGAAATACGAACCATACACCAGCCAAAGCTTTCCCGTGTTGGGATCGAGCATAGCGCCAGGATCGATGGCGTTCAGGTCTTCCAGCCCGTCGGAGCTGGCCACCACGCCACCTTCTACCCATTTGTAATCGGGCGAGTTGGGGTCGAGCGATTTGGTCCAAAGCATCTTGATATCGGCTTTGGTGGCCGCACCCCGGCCGCGCGCAACGTACATGTAAAAACGGTCGCCGATGTGAATCACGTCGGGCGCTGCGCCGGTAATGGGTGGCGCAGTTCCACGGCGCCACGTCCAGCCGTCGTCAGAAACCAGCGGTCCACCGCCGGTGCCGTAGGTGTAGTACTTTCCGTGGTCAACCGTGACCGTTGACGGATCGTGAATGCCGATGACGCCTTCAACGGCAAAAGCCGAAGATGTTACGGCAAGAGAGATTGTGAGCAGAGCGCATTTGAGAAGAGCGCAAGAATTGTGGCGCATTATTCAGCCCGCCTGTCTGGATTGGAAGTCGGCCCGGACGCAATGCTGGCAAAACAACACACGCCGGCTGTTCCCTTTTATCGAAGTTTCTGCTTTATGAGTTGACGTTCCCACTGCAACCGAAGTTTCAATACCGGCGCTGTTGGCTAAGTGATAATGTCCGGTTAGGCGGCTGTCGTTAGCACATAATATGTCCGGTGTTTTTAGCAAGTGAAGTGTCCGCACAGCGGGCGGCGAGGATGGAGCCATGCGCGAGAGCATGGAGATCTATCCGCAGACCGCAGCGGAGCGGGCGATGAAATTGCAGGAAGTGTTGCTACGAGCCACATCTGGGAAGATCAAGTGGTGGCAGGCGGCCGAGCTGATCGGCATCAGCGAGCGGCAGATGCGGCGCTGGCGGAAGCGGCTCGAGGAGCAAGGTCCTCAGGGATTACTGGATCGGCGACGGCGTAAGCCAAGCAGCAGACGGGTGCCGAAGGAGCAGGCCGAACAGGTTCTGAGCCTGTATCGGGACCGGTACTTCGATCTGAACGTGCGGCACTTTCATGAGAAGCTCGGCGAGGATCATCAGATCGGGTTGAGCTACACGTGGGTCAAGCAGGCGTTGCAGGCAGCCGGCCTGGTGAAGCGCAAGGCCAGGCGCGGGGTGCATCGCAAGCGGCGTGAGCGGCGCCCACTGCCGGGGATGATGCTGCACATCGATGGCAGCGACCACCAGTGGTTCCAGGATGAGCGCCGGCACGATCTGATCGTGATTCTGGATGACGCCACCAGCGAGATCTACTATGCGCAGCTGGCCGAGGAAGAAACGACTGCCACAGTGATGACCGGGCTGCGTGCGGTGATTGAACGGAAGGGGCTGTTCTGTTCACTGTATTCCGATCGTGGAGCTCATTTCTGGCTGACGCCGAAGAGCGGCGGCAAGGTCGATTATGAGCGTCCCACGCAGGTGGGCCGGGCCATGAAGGAGCTTGGCGTTCATATGATTCCGGCCTACTCTCCGCAGGCGCGTGGCCGCTCGGAACGCAACTTCTCCACCTGGCAGGGACGGCTGCCGCAGGAACTGCGCTTACGCGGGATCAGAACTCTGGAAGGGGCCAACAGGTTTATCAACGAGCACTACATTGCCGAGTTCAACCGCCGCTTCACGGTGCCGGCAGCGCAGCGCGGAACGGCGTTCATCTCCTGCCGGCACAGGAACCTGGAAATGGTCTTTACGCAACGATTCGAGCGCACAGTTGATCGGGATAATACCGTGCGCTTTCGCAACCTGGTCATGCAGATCGAGCGTGCCGAGTGGCGACCCACACTGGCTGGATGCAAGGCGATCATCCATCAGCACCTGGACACTACCCTGACCCTCATGATCGCAGGACATCGCGTCGGGCATTACAGCGCAGAAGGAAAACTGTTGACGCCGCTGACCAAAAAACAAATCAAGGCCGTGGAAAAGACGTTGAAAGGAAAAGTCACAAAACAGACTTTCCCTTTCAACTTGCAAATCCCGCAAAATACCCGGGATTCGCACTTTACCACCGCCTCTACTACTACGACTGATGATTAACAATTCCGGACACTTCACTTGCTACAAAAAGCGGACATTTTCACTTGCTAACGACAC
>Ga0265339_10001110_pt1 | contig 20395 bp, 17 predicted proteins | sample 4CB219metaG_FD_202085 | JGI IMG/M metagenome (GOLD analysis project Ga0265339, IMG submission 202085) | Rhizosphere microbial communities from Carex aquatilis grown in University of Washington, Seatle, WA, United States - 4-CB2-19 metaG | ecosystem: Host-associated > Plants > Roots >... | reverse complement strand
GATTCAAGCAGGCTTTCTACCAATGCCTTGAGGGTCTTGAATCGCTCGCCGACGGCCTTTTTTGCTGCGACCGGTGCGCCTTTGAGCCAGCGGCTGGAGACGTCGGTGAGAAGGCCCTGTTTGCGGCCGAGCCACTGCAGGCGAAAGGCCTCGACGGCTTCGGGACCGGTGAGCGCGGCAGCATCGTCGCGGGCTCGTTTCTCGAGCGCGGCAAAGGCTTTGTCGAGTGCGGAGTCGCTGTACTCCGGCAGATCGGGAATTGCTTCGTTGGTCATTGCGTAAACAACAGGATAAACGACGACTGCGTCGCGCGTGGGATAGACGTGCGCATGAGTCTGGCGCAAACGCCGCAGGCCCGAAGCTGATGCTTCGGGCCTGCGGCTGACTCCACCAGTCCGGGTGTTGTCTCTTATGCAGCTTTGGTGGCTCTTGCAGCTTTTTCGTTGGCGGCTTTGGCCTGCTCGGCGAGCTTTGTAAATCCGGCAGCATCGTGGATGGCGATGTCGGAGAGAATCTTGCGGTCGAGCTCAACACCGGCCTTCTTAAGACCGCTGATGAACTGCGAGTAGCTGGTGCCGTTCAGCTTGGCAGCGGCGGAGATGCGCACGATCCAGAGGGAGCGGAACTGGCGCTTCTTCTGGCGGCGGCCGGTGTAGGCGAACTTGAGTCCGCGCTCGACGGCTTCCTGGGCCGCCTGGTAGAGCTTCGATTTCGTAAGGAAGTAGCCGCTTGCCCTATCAAGGATTTTTTTGCGGCGGTCGTTGCGTTTGGTACTGCGTTTTACGCGAGGCATGTGTTCTTCTCCGTTTGTGGTGCGTGGGTTAGGCGGCTGGAGGCAGGAGGCGCAACTTAGAAGCTGCGCGGTAAACCTCTTCACTCGCTTTGCAAGCCTGATATCTCGCCGCTGCGAACGCATTTCGCTTAGGGCGGGGGCCAAGAAACCTCTCGGCCCATCGGCAGCAGTGGCACGAACCTCGTTCAAAGGTTTGCCCCACTGCAGGTGGTCAGGCGTAAGGGATCATGCGCGCGACTTTCGCGTGGTCCCCATCGGAAACGATGACGCTCTTGCCGAGCTTGCGTTTCGTTTTGGGAGACTTGGACGAAAGGATGTGCCGCGTCTTCGTCTGGTGCCGGACGATTTTGCCGGTGCCAGTCTTTTTGAAGCGCTTGGCCGCGCCCGTATGGGTCTTCAACTTAGGCATTTTTCTTCTCGTTGCTTTCTGGTTCTGGAGGAGGTCAAATGCTCACTCCAAGTGCCATTGGGGACAGGGATTTCCCTGCCGTCTTGAGGCTCCAACCAGTATAACCTAGTAGCGGTTTTGCCGTCATTGGCATTGGCCCTACACTAGAAACGTGGGAACCGGCTTCCATATCGAGAATTTTGGCTGTCGCGCCGCCAGAGCGGATGGAGAGGCCATTGCCGCGCAGCTTCGTGGCGAAGGGATTTTGGAGCGGCAACCCATTGCTGCTGAAGTAGTTATCGTGAACACCTGCAGTGTGACGGCCGAAGCCGATCGCGAGGCGCGTGCGTTCATTCGTCGCGCAAATCGGCAGAACCCAGCGGCCAAGATCGTGGTCACAGGGTGCTACGCGCAACGCGCGCCGGCAGAACTCGCAGGCCTGGCAGGTGTGGCGGCGGTGGTAGGAAACAGCCACAAGGCATTCGCCCCGGAAATTGCACTTGGGCTCTTGGGCCGGTTTGCTCGTCCAGACAAGGAGGCCCGGAGTTCTCTGATCGTCAGCGTGCAGGAGCTTCTAGCGGGGTCAGACTCGGCCCTCGTCCTTGCGGATGACAGCTTTGCGCACTCGTTCCTCGAAGTGTCGCAGGTATTGCCGGGTGCCCAGACGCGGCCGAATCTGAAGATCCAGGAAGGATGTGGGAATCGCTGCTCGTTTTGCGTGATTCCGCAGACGCGGGGATCTTCGAGGAGTTTACCTGCGGCGAACGTGATGCAGCAGGTGGCAGGGTTTGTTGCGTCTGGCGGCAAGGAACTCGTGTTCTCCGGCATCAATCTGGGGCGGTGGGGACGAGATATTTCTACTGGTCCTGGAGAAGAGCGTCGGAGCCTGGCAGGATTGGTTCTGCGGATCATTGAGCAGACAGAGCTGCCGCGACTGCGCCTGAGTTCGATTGAGCCGATGGATTGGGATGCGGAGCTGATCGCGCTGATGGCGGAGTTTGGCGGAACGCGGCTGGCCCGCCATGCACACTTGCCATTGCAGTCCGGGGCAGATGCGGTATTGCGCAGGATGCATCGGCGGTATCGTCCCTGGCATTATGCGGACAAGGTGGACGCGCTGGCGCGGGCTGCGGGGCCGGCGCTGACGGTGGGCGCGGACATCATGGTGGGGTTCCCTGGCGAGACGGACACGGAGTTTGAAGAGACCGTGGCGCTGGTGCAGGCATTGCCGTTTGGCTATCTGCACCTGTTTCCGTTTTCCGCGAGGCCGGGCACGCAGGCGTGGGCGCTGCACAAAGAGAAGCCCGTCGCGCCGCAGGCAGTGCAGGAACGGATGGCCACGCTTCGAGCGCTCGCCGCTGAAAAGAGCCGGATGCACCGAGAGCGATTTGTGGGCAAAGAGCTGGATGCGATCACGCTCAACACGCCCGAGGGTCAGGCGTCGAGGGGTCGCACTGCGGCGCTGACTGAAAACTTCCTGCAGGTAGAACTAGTCGGTCGCTCCGAAGCCAACCGGCTGGTGCGTGTACGGGTGGACGGATTGAACGCGGAGGGCGCCTTGCTAGCGGCGGAAGTGAAGATGGCGGCCGAACTTCCAGCGAGCGCTGCGGCAGATTGATTCGCCCGCTCTTCAGAGCCAGCCAAACCGATCCAATGCTATACTCAGGGTGCATTCGCGCGCCCGCTGCGATTCCGGAAGGCCCCGGAAAAGGGGTAGCGAAAAACTAGTGGAGGAGCACCATCGCACTCGATAAACGTTCGGCCAAGTCTTTTATTCGTATCAACGATCGTATTCGCGCACGCGAGATTCGCGTCATCGATGAAAACGGCGAACAAATGGGAATCCTGGCGCCTTTTGAGGCGCTGAAGATTGCTCGCGAACGCGGGCTCGACCTAGTGGAAGTGTCGCCCAACGCGGTGCCGCCGGTATGCCGGATTCAGGATTACGGCCGCTACCTCTACGAGAAAGAGAAGAGCGAGCGTGCCGCGCGCAAGAAGCAGAAGGTCATCACCATCAAGGAAGTCAAGTTCTCGGTCACCGTGGACGAGCACGACTACCAGACCAAGAAGAATCAGGCCGTGCGCTTTCTGCATGAAGGCGACAAAGTGAAGGCCAGTTTGCGTTTCCGCGGCCGCCAGATGGCTCACCGCGAGCTTGGCTACGCCATCATCAATCGGCTGATCCAGGACATTGGTGAAGCGGGCATCGTGGAGTTTATGCCGCGCATGGAAGGCACGATTCTGCATGCAATTGTTGCACCGTCAAAAAAGGACGCGCCTAAGCCGAAGCCCTCGCAACCGCCGCAACAGGCTGCGCCGCCGAGACCTCCGACTCCGCCAGTTCAGTAAATTCACCATCAGAATTCGTTAAGCGGGCCGCTCCGAAATGGGGCGGCTTTGCTGTCTTGCCGTCTTTGCAAAATTCCTCTTGACAATCAAGAGGAGACGGATTACCTCTTGATAATCAAGAGGAGATTACGAATGGGAGATAAGCAGGGCGATGTAGTGCAAGGCACGCTCGAGATGCTCATCCTCAAGACTCTCGCGCTGGAGCCGATGCACGGGTACGGAATGGCGCTGCGAATCGAGCAGGTAAGCCAGGGAGTTTTCCGCGTCAACCCCGGTTCACTGCTGCCCGCGCTGGCGCGCATGGAACGTGTCGGGCGTGTGAAAAGCGAATGGCGAGCCACGGAAAACAATCGCCGCGGAAAGTACTACATGCTGACCGCAATGGGCCGCAGGGCGCTGGAATCCGAAACCAAGGCATGGAACAGGCAAGCCGCCGCGATCGCCAAGATCATGGAAGCCTGAAAAGACCAAGCGAGGAAATTGAGATGGGAATTCTACGCAGCCTCAGAAGTGGCGTCGGCGCTCTGTTCCACAAGGAGAAGATCGAACGCGAAATGGACGAAGAGCTTCGTGGCTTCGTCGATGCTTCAATAGCCGATAAGGTTCGCGCGGGTATTTCTGTAGAGGATGCGGAACGGGCCGCTCGAATAGAGATGGGGAGTACAAATACCGTAAAGCACAATATCCGTGCGTCCGGATGGGAGAGCGCCGCCGAGAACATGTGGCAGGACCTTCGCTATAGCGTGCGCGTTTTGCGCCAGAGCCCGGGGTTCACGGCTACGGCCCTGTTGTCGCTTGCTCTGGGCATCGGTGGCAACACTGCCATCTTCACTCTTATTCACCAGGTCCTGTTGCGCAATTTACCAGTGCTCGAACCGCAACAACTGGTCACATTCGGAAATGAAAACGGGGCGGGAATTGCAGGCGGCATCGATATCGGGTCTTACGGATTATTTCCGTGGTATTTTGCGCGTCAATTGCAAGCCGATCCCGGCCCATTTCAAGGCATTGCATCCTATTGCAGTTTTTCAGACAAAGTGACGGTGCGTCCGTCTACGACCGACGGGGCGGTTGATTCCAATTCGCCTGCAACTCTTGCACCGGCTAGTCTCGTCTCAGGCAATTACTTCAGCTTGCTCGGCGCGCAGCCGATCATGGGACGCGCGATCAGCACGGCAGATGACGCCACACCTGGCAGCGGCGCTGTGGTTGTGCTCAGTTATCACTTCTGGCAGCAGTCTCTCTCGTCTGATCCCGGCATTCTGGGAAAGACCGTCAGCATCAATGGCGTACCCTTCACGGTGATCGGCGTGATGCCTGAGGCGTTTCACGGTTTCAAGCAGGACCTGGAGCCGCCCGCTCTTTGGACTCCCATCTCGATGCAGACGGTGATTCTAAAGCAGCCCACATTGCTGACCGCGAACGACGGAGCCTATTTTCTTGATGTCTTTGGGCGCCTGAACCCCGAAGCCGCAACCAAAAAGGCAGCGCTTGCACAAAGCCAGGGATGGCTTGATCGGCAGATTCGCCTGGGCGTAAGGCAGCATGAAGGAACTAAGCCGACACCCTCACGATTGCAGGAGATTAGCCGCATCACGGTTCCTTTAATATCTGCCACTCACGGAGTTTCTGGATTGCGGGCAACGTACGGAGACTCGCTGCAGATTCTGATGGCCGTGGTTGCGCTGGTGCTGCTGATCGCATGTGCGAATCTGGCGAACTTTCTGTTAGCCCGATCCACGAGTCGCCAACGCGAGATCTCGACTAGGCTGGCGCTTGGCTCAAGCCGTTCACGAATCGTTCGTCAAAATCTGATGGAGACCTTTCTTCTATCGCTTGCCGGGGGTGCGCTGGGGCTGCTTGTCGCGTTTGTCGCAACGCGTGCGCTGATTGCCTTCGTGGGCCGGGGAAGCGCGTACATTGCTTTGAATTCCACTCCGGACGCGACCGTACTTTTGTTCACGCTCGGTGTTTCGTTGTTGACCGGGCTCTTGTTTGGGATTGCACCGGCAATTGCTTCGGTGCGCAACGGAGCCGCAAGGAATCTGAGTGCGGCGAGCCGCACGGTGCAGAGCAGCGGCGCAAAAACGGCGCGATTCTGGCCGAAGGCCCTGGTTGTTGCACAGGTCACGGTCTCGTTGCTGCTGCTGGTGGGTGCGGGGCTTTTTCTACGCACTCTGCGGAATCTTGAGAATCAGGATTATGGTTTCGAGCGCTCCCATTTGCTGCTCGCCGAATTCAATGCCAAGCTGGCAGGCTACACGCCCAGCCAGACTCCGGGGTTGAATCAACAACTGCTCGAACGGCTCTCTGCAATGCCGGGTGTCAAGTCTGCCGCTCTTGCCCTCACGCCGCCGATCAGCGAAGGGAATTGGTCTTCAACGATCACGGTTCCCGGTTACACTGCGGCACCGAAGGAGAACAAAGGCTCGAATCTGAACCGAGTCACGGGAAAGTATTTCGAAACGGCGGGAATCGACATTATCGCCGGCCGCGCGATCAACGACGGTGACACGGCAAATCGTCGAAAAGTTGCGGTGATCAATCAGACACTCGCCAAACATTTCTTTCCGAAAGGGGACGCGGTCGGTCGATCTCTGACGCTGGATATCGACGACGTGAAGGGACCGTGGCAAATTGTCGGCATCGCGCGCGACACCAAATCGGGCAATCCACGCGACACCGATACGGACCAAATGACTTACCTTCCAGTGGCTCAAATCGATCCGTTCAATCCTGTTGAGCCTGGTGCGGCCGGGAAGTCAAGCGGAGTTGCAACCGCGCCGGAAGAGAATCAGGATCGCTTTGTGGGTGTCATTGTGCTGCGCACGAACAACGACCCGGTGCACACAATTGCCGACGTGCGTGCTGCGGTGGCCTCTATCGATCCCAATTTACCTGTAACCAAGATCACTACGATCAGCGACGAAGTAGATGAATTCATGTCTCACGAACAACTCGTCTCGACGCTGACTGCGCTATTCGCGTTGTTGGCGTTGTTGCTTGCCGCGATCGGACTTTACGGAGTGATGAGTTATAACGTGGCACGACGCACCGGTGAGATCGGAATTCGCATTGCTCTCGGCGCAAGTGGGGAGGGCGTGCAGTGGATGGTGCTGCGCGAATCATTGGTGATGTTGGCGATTGGGGTCGCGATCGGGCTCCCAGTTTCGTTCGAGGCAGGGAGGCTGGTGCGCTCGCAGCTCTACGGGTTAAGCCCGTTTGATCCGCTATCCATACTGGTGGCTGTGGCGCTAATCGGGCTTATCGTTTTGGTTGCAGCATGGGTACCGGCACGCAGAGCGGCCCGGGTTGATCCTATGACGGCATTGCGCTGCGAATGAGCAAGTGTATGCTGTCGTCATGCGTTTTCCTTTTACCTCTTTCCTGCCTCGCTTGTGCTGTTGGTCGTTGGTTTCTTCTGCCACGTTGACGGTTGCCGGTCAGACTCCGGCCGCGCACTTCCCTACAACCGACGACCTGCGCCATTTGAAAAGCATGGGTGGGCCGCAGCTTTCACCGGATGGAAAGCTAGCAATATTCACAGTGACTGACGCGACTGCGGACGGAGCAAAGGCGCACGTGTGGATTGTGCCCGTCGGCGGCAGTGAGAAGGCGCGGCAACTTACGTTTTCTCCGCCTGCGGATAAGCGAGGTGAGCGCGGCCCGCAGTGGGCACCGGATGGGTCGGCTGTCTTTTTCCTCGCCAAGCGCGACGAACACACGCAGCTCTTTCGGCTGGATATGCGTGGAGGGGATGCCGCGCCCTACGATTTGAAGATTGTGCCGCCGGTGGATGAGTCCAAGGAGAAGAACGCAATTCCGCCACCAGGAGCGGAGAAACCTACAGACAAGAAGACAGATGAGAAGCCGGCGGAGAAGAAGACCGATGCATCGTCGGAGTATGTTGCGATCGATGTGTCCGGTTTCACCCTATCGGCGGACGGCAAGTGGTTGGCGGTGTGGGCGCGCGACCCAGAGACACCTGGTGAGAAGAAGCAGAAAGACGCGAAGGCCGATGCGACGTGGGTGAATCACGAGAAACATGGAACGCGGCTCTACCTGGCGGCGTTGAAGGCGGATGGGGCGCTGGACGGGGCGTTGAAGCCGGTAAAGATAGAGCCGGACGTGCACGAGGCTGTGTGGTCGACGGCTGTAGACCGCCTGCTGGTATTTACTGAGAAACCCAATGATGAAGCCGAGCTTGGCCCTGCGGGTGCGTCGTGGACTGTGGATGCGGCAACACCGGAGAAGGCTTTAAAGCTCGATGCCGTCCCTGCAACGGTGCGGGGCGGAGCGTTCAATACGGACGGAAGCGCAATTGTGTTTGCTGCGCAGACGCCCGAGGATGCGCCCCCGGGTTATGACGAGTTTTTTGTATTGCAGACTGAGGAAGGCAGCGCCAAGCCGGTGAGCCTGTCGGGGCGATTCAATGGCCAGATCAATGCCGGGACGTTGTTCTTCACGCCCGATGGCGCGCTGATTTCATCTGCCGGCGTGGGGACGCATGCGTCGGTAGTTCGTGTCGCGTTAGACGGGAAGGCAGCGCCTGTCACGGTCGATCTGGGCGCGCCGGTGGTGAATTGGCTCAACACCAATCGCAAAGAGACAGGCTGGGTGTGGCTGGCGGAAAGCGGCGGGCAGCCGGTAAAGCTTTGCTACGCGCAGCATCTGGGCGATGCATGCGCACAGATGAATACGCCCGAGCTGGCGCCGACGGGATTGCGATCGGTTGAGCCGGAGCTGATTCATTGGAAGAGTGGTGACTTCACGATTGAAGGTCTGTTGTATATGCCGCCGGACCTTGGCGCAGTGAAGGCACCGCTGATTGTGGATGTGCATGGCGGGCCGTTCGGGGCGTATGAGAATCGCAACGATGCCTTTGTGAACTTCCTGCTGGGGCATGGGTGGGCGGTGTTGCGACCCAATCCGCGGGGATCGTCGAATTATGGAGTGAAGTTTGCAGCGGCCAATAAGAACGATCTCGGTGGTGGAGATTACCAGGACGTGATGGCCGGCGTGGATTATGTGCTGGCGAAGTATCCGTTAGATCCGGCGAAGACCGCGCTGATGGGCTATAGCTACGGCGGCGAGATGGCCGCGTTTGTCGAGGGCAAGACGGATCGCTTCAAGGCGGTAATCAGCGCGGCGCCGGTAATCGATCAGTTCAGCGAGTACGGAACGGAAAAGGACTCGTGGTACGACCAGTGGTATTACGGCAAGCCGTGGGAGCACATGGCGGATGCATGGCGGCAAAGTCCGCTGGCTGGTGCGGCGAAAGCGAAGTCGCCGTTCTTGCTGATTCAGGGTGAGGGCGATACGACCGATCCGCTGGGGCAGGCAATGGAGATGTATCACGCGCTGCGGCAGGAAGGTGTGTCCGTGGAATTGGTGACGTATCCGCGCGAGGATCATGGACCGTTGGGGATGGGCATGTATGGACGGCCGTCGCCGGAGCCGTGGCACGGCTATGACGTGCGGCAGCGGCTTGTGGAGTTTCTGAATAAGGCATTTGGGACGGACAAGACGAAACCCGAAGAGACGAAGTAGGGGCGTAAGCAAAAGTCGCCTTCGCTATACTGGAAGTCGAACGATCTGATCTGCGCGTTCGCTTCCCCACCGCATGGAAACAGTTGCCAGCGAGAATGGTTTAGCCCGCGATGCGCGCAAAGCGCGCGCCGATGTGCGGCACATTCTCGGGTACGTCTACTTCACCTTCGTCTGCTACCTGGCAATTGGATTGCCGTTGGCGATCTTGCCGGCGTATGTGCATTTGCGCATGGGATTCAGCGCGGCGCTGGCGGGGCTGGTGATCAGCATCCAGTACATTGCAACGCTGCTCAGCCGGCCGTGGGCAGGGCGCATCAGCGACACGGCTGGGGCAAAGATTTCTGTCGTGTGGGGCATGGGCGCGTGCACTGCAAGTGGATTGATGCTTGTATGTGCGGCCGCACTGCATCGCACGCCCGCATGGTTGAGCCTGAGTGTGCTGTTGGCGAGCCGGCTGGTGCTGGGCATAGGAGAGAGCCTCGGCTCCACGGGCGCAACGCTGTGGGGCATTACAAGCGCCGGTCACGAGAATACAGCGAAGGTCATTTCGTTCAATGGCGTGGCCACGTATGGTGCTCTCGCGCTGGGCGCGCCGCTCGGGGTGGTGATGGAGCAGCAGTGGGGATTGCTCTCCATCGGACTGCTGACCACGCTGGTGTGCAGCGTGAGTTTCCTCGTCGCGACCGCAAAGGAGCCGTGCGCCGTCGTGCACGGAGAGCATCTTCCGTTTCGCGATGTAGTGGGACGTGTGATGCCGCATGGGATGGGGCTGGCACTGGGCGGTGTGGGCTATAGTGTGCTGGCTACGTTTGTGACGCTCTTCTATGCCAGCCGGCATTGGAATGGCGCGGCGCTTTGCCTGACTGGATTTGGCCTGGCGTTCATTGCGGCGCGACTTTTATTCATTCGCGCCATCAGCCACTTTGGCGGATTTCCGGTGGGGATCACGTGCCTGATCGTGGAGTCAGTTGGGGTTCTGATTTTGTGGCGATCCGTTTCGGCGTGGATGGCGCTGGGCGGCGCGACCTTGGCGGGATTCGGCTTTTCGCTGGTGTTTCCGGCGCTGGGAGTGGAGGCGGTGAAGCGCGTGCCGGAACGCAGCCGCGGCACGGCGCTGGGTGTCTATACGGTCTTCGCGGATGTGTCGTTCTTTCTGGTAGGGCCGATTGCCGGCTGGGTTATTGGAGTGTTCGGCTACGCGAGCGTGTTTTTGTTCGCGCTGGGATGTGTGCTGACTTCGCTGGGAATTGTGGTAGTGCTGGCGAGCGTGAAGAGGCGCACGACTTAGTTGAACGAACGCAAAACGGCCACCCCGAGGGGTGGCCGTTTCATTTGTCACGATGCGAACAGGTTTAGCGTTCGTTTTGCTCGTTCTTGCGCCAGTTGAGTAGGTCGCCAAGAGTTGTGGTGGAGCTGGAGACGGGATGCTTGTGCGTATCCGCCTTGTAGTTCTCAACGACTGCGCGGCTGGCTTCCTGGCCGATGGCACGCAGGCTGAGACCCACTTTCTTCTCTTCCACATTGATCTTGATGATCTTGAAGTCGTGCTCCTGGCCCTGCTCGAGATTGAGCGGAGCGCCGTCTGCACCGACTGCCTCAGAGACGTGGCACAGTCCCTCGACACCTTCGGCAATTTCAACGAAAGCGCCGAACTGAGCGGTGCGGAGCACCTTGCCATGAACCACATCGCCCACGCGATGCTGCGCGAAGAAGCTTTCCCAAACGTCGGGCTGCAGCTGCTTGATGCCAAGGGACAGGCGGCGATTCTGCGGCTCAACGCCGAGAACGACTGCCTTGACCTTTTCACCCTTCTTCACGATCTCAGAGGGGTGCTTGACGCGCTTGGTCCAGCTGAGGTTGGAGACGTGCACCAGACCGTCGATGCCGTCTTCAATTTCGATGAAGGCGCCAAAGTCGGTGAGGTTGCGGACGCGACCTTCGACGACTGTGCCGGCCGGATAGCGCTCGGTGAGGTGCTCCCATGGATTCTCGAGGAGCTGCTTCATGCCGAGAGAGATGCGGCGATCAGCGGGGTTGACGCTGAGAACCACGGTGTCGACTTCGTCGCCCGGCTTAACCAGCTTGGAGGGGTGCTTGAGGCGCTTGGACCAGGTCATCTCAGAGAGGTGAACCAAGCCTTCGATACCCTGCTCCAGTTCGACGAACGCGCCGTAATCCGTAACCGAAAGAACGCGGCCATGGACATGGGCACCTACTGGATAGCGCTCCGTTGCATCGAGCCAGGGATCGGGCGTCAACTGCTTGAAGCCGAGCGAGACGCGCTGCTTGTCTTTGTCGAACTTGAGCACCTTGACCTGGATCTCGTCGCCGACGTTGACCAGATCGCGGGGGTGGGTGAGGCGGCCCCAACTCATGTCAGTAATATGCAGCAGGCCGTCAATGCCGCCGAGATCGACAAACGCGCCGTAGTCGGTGAGATTCTTGACGGTGCCGGTGAGAATGGCGCCTTCACCGAGGTGTTCGAGAGTGGTGGAACGCTTGGCGTTCTGCTCCTCCTCGAGGATCTCTTTGCGACTGACCACGACGTTTCCGCGCTTCTTGTTGAGCTTTATGACGCGGACTTCAATCTGCTGGCCGAGATAGCCGTCAAGGTTGCGGACGGGACGAATCTCAAGCTGCGAGCCAGGCAGGAAGGCCTTCAGGCCGATGTCGACGGTGAGACCACCCTTGACGCGGCTGACTACAGTGCCGATCACGGGAGTCTTGTCGTTGGCATGCTTCTCAATGGTGTCCCACACGCGGAGACGTTGGGCCTTTTCGTAGCTGACGAGGTAGCCACCTTCAGGCTCCTCGCGCTCGATGACCACATCGATCACTTCGCCGGGCTGGAATTTGACCGCTCCGGTGTGATCGACAACCTGCTCGATGGGCACAAGCCCTTCAGACTTGAGGCCCACGTCAACGACGAGGTGCTTCTCAGTCTGCTTAATCACGGTGCCTGAGACGACCTTGTCGCCGTAGGCTTCGACTGCGGCCGCTTCAGCGGCTTGTTCGCGCTCAAATGCTTCGAGAGCCGCGGAAAAATCATCCATGGATTCAAGTGCGTGCTCGGCTGGCTTTTCAGTCACCGGGGCTGCAGCATGTTCTGGCTCCGCCGTGGTCTCTGCCACTGTTTCGGACTGTGCTGCAGGCTTGGTTAGGGCATCGGCGTCCAGCGCGGGTGAATCAACAACTGCGGGGGTCTCTGGGTTGGACGTGGATTCTGGCAACGGCTGCTCAAGCTCCGTCGCAGGGTCAAGGGTTGGGGTTTCGATTTCGGTGTTCAGGGTTATGCTCTCGGGTTCTGGATTGAGGACGTTTGCCATCACTGCTGCTCCGGGATTTCATTGCACCCCGCGACGAACTTGTGTCTCGCTGGGGTTGGCGTCCTGGCCGCTCTTGGTGAAGTCGGCGTACGCCTTAGCCCGTTCCTCGTGCCGCGCCGTTATTACGTCGGTCTTTCTCAAAGGGACAGTCGTTCGGGCCAGCAGAGCTGGCACTGAAGCGACTCGTCTCCCTGAGAAACACCAGGCTCGCGACGGCTGGCTGGAGGGCGGCCGCAGCTCGCTGCTCGAATCCCGCAGAGAGCTACGCTTTCAAGTTTAGCAACCCCTGCTTTCCAGCGTCAATGCAACAGCTTGGCGGAAAGAGGGCCGGCGCGGGAGTGTGAACAGGAATTCATCGAGCAAGGTGTCATTCTGCACGAGTTGCGGCAATGATACGGTTGTTGGGACGGGGAACGATTTTGCCAGCGAATAAAGTTGAGTGCGTTGCGGCATATGGAAGCCTCCTTGCGCTCGCTATACTGATGGGCAAAGCAAACTTCAACGATCTGTCGAGGGGCGGGCGGTTCACGCACATTTCAAAGGCTGTTGCGGGGCAAAACCCCTGAGTTTCTGATTGAACGGGCCGGTCAGACAGATTTGAGAGCCAAAGATCTGGTTAGAGGTTGTGAATGAAAAGGACTTGGGCCCTGTTGATTTTCTTGATCGCAGGTGCTGCATCTGCAGAAACCTGCACACTGCAAACCTATGCCTCTTCGTGGATGGCGTCCGGAACTCCGTTTTCGGTGAAGTGTGATTCGGGCGTCTATTCCGGCAAGCTCGTATCGACCCCGGCGCGGCGCTTTTTTCGCCGCGGCCATCTGATGCTTAAGTTCGATGATCCAATTATGGTGGAAACCAAGAAGATATCGGATGAGGGCAAGATCCAGCCCGGTCGCGGCAGGCAGATAGCCACAATGCTGATCGACGGCGGCGTCGGGATTGGCGCAAAGGATATTACTGACGGGCTCTCGGGAGCGGTGTACAAATCGTGGTATGCGATTCCCATATCCTGCGTCACGCTTGCATTCTTTTCGAACGGTGGAGACGTGAATCTGAAGCCCGGCTACAAACTGGAAGTGATCCCACTGCGAAGCGCAACCGCTGCGGGAAACTGAGGCGAACTCCGGCATGGATCAACTTTGGACTCCCTGGCGCTATGCGTACGTGACGAAGGCCGACGGAGAGCCGCGTCCCGGCGTCCCACAACGTCTCGCAAACTGGCCGGGGGACAAAGGATGCGTCTTCTGCAACCTGATTGGGGCGACGGATCACGCCATCGCGAATGGTATGCCGGCCGAAGAGGCGGAGGCCGCAGCGGGGCTGGTGCTGCGCGCGCAACATTGCTACGTTTGCCTGAACGCGTACCCCTATACGTCGGGACACTGCATGGTGGTCCCCTACGCTCACCTAGACCGGCTGGCGTTGCTGCCTGGCGAAGCAGCACACGAAATGATAGATCTGGCGCAACGCACAGAGCGCGTACTGGAGAAGCTCTATCGCCCGCATGGATTGAATTTCGGGATGAACCTGGGACAGGCGGGCGGGGCCGGCGTGGCCGGGCATTTGCATCTACATGCGTTGCCGCGGTGGGCTGGGGATACCAACTTCATGACGACGGTGGCGGAAACGCGGGTGTTGCCCGAAGATCTCGAGACCACATGGCGGCGGATGCGGGACACATTTGCCGGATTGTAATAGTACCTGCTGCGGCGCACAGGGTCGATTCCGAGTCCCCTCGCGCGACGCGAGGATGGATTGATGCAGTTCTGTCCTTTATCGGCACAGGAACATCCTAATTCCAGCCACACGAAAGAGTTACTATCTGCCATGAAAGGGCCATTGTTGTCCAAAACAAGAAGATATACACCATTAAAAGAAGCCCCAATTGGGCGCTGAGGCTATGCAAGACCGCCTACAACACGGACAAGCCAAGCAAGCCGTAGTTGCTGCAACGGCGGCACTTGGAATGGTTGCGGGCTTTGCCGTCGGCTTTCTGCTCGCCGTCCCTCTGGCCGAACTTCAGTTGAAAAGATATCTTTCGCATGTGGCCGTGCAGGAAACCGCCTCAGTGAAAGAGGCGCGAGATCTTTTGGCAGTCTTGCAGCACTCCTCCTTTCCGCCGTGCTCAGATGCCGAGCTCAGCCATTTCCGAGAGCTGGTCTTCCGCTCCGAATACCTTAAAGATGCAGGACGGATTCACGGAGCGCGAATTGAATGTTCCGCTACCGCAGGACGGGCACAACACGCAATCGGCCAGGTCACAGCGACCGCGACCGCGCCGGACGGCACTGTGGCCTACACGAATCTCGTTCCGATTCGCGACGAGAGCCTTAAAAGAGCGGGATTGCAACTGGGCAGCGCCTTCGTTGTCTTCGGCTCGCACTTGCCTGTGGTTGTAGGTTCTCTGCCCATTCACGTCGCGGTGAACCCCGAAGCGGGAAGCGCCTCTGGCCTGGTCGGCGGGACGCCAACTTCAGCGTTGGCTGGGGCAGTCTCCGACGTCGTGCTGCGTAAAGGAGACACGCTCGTAGCCACTCATTGTTCGTCTCCTCTGTTGACCTGTGTCACGGCATCGGTCGGTGTGGACGAAGCGCGGCAAGGGGAATTCGGCGCAGTTGCCTGCACCTCCGTTTTGGGCTGCATCGCTGGCGCATTCATCGGAGCCATTCTTTTCGCATTTCGCCGCCGCCATATTTCGATGGAGCAACAACTCAGGCGAGCCGTGGCTGAAGAAAAGTTGCAGGTTGTGTATCAACCGATCGTGGACCTGGTGAGTGGAAAGATCGTTGGAGCCGAGGCGCTGGCGCGCTGGAAGGATCGCAATGGTACCCAGGTTAGTCCGGACAAGTTCATCAAGGTAGCGGAAGAAAATGGCTTCATTGGCTCGCTGACAAGTCTGGTTTTTCGACGCGCATTGAACCAACTCCAGGAGGTGCTGACCAAGATCCCGGATTTCAAGTTGGACATCAACGTGACGGCGGCAGACCTGGCCGATCCTGCTTTCCTGCCCATGCTGGATGAAGCGATCAAGCAGGCCAACGTTCTGCCCAGCAGCATCGTCATCGAGGTAACGGAAAGCTCCACCGCCGATCGGGAGGTTGCCATGGAGGCCCTGCGCCTACTCAGGCGGCGTGGACACGGCATCTATATCGACGATTTCGGAACCGGCTATTCGAGCCTCTCCTACCTGACGTACTTATCGATTGACAGAATCAAGATCGACAAAGCCTTCACACGTGCCATCGGGACCCAGTCCCCGACCATGGCGATCCTTCCACCGATCATGGCGATGGCGCGTTCACTCAATCTCGGCGTGGTGGTTGAAGGCGTGGAGACGGAGCAGCAGGCCCTCTACTTCACCGTGAACGATCAGACAATCCAGGGTCAGGGCTATCTTTATAGCGAACCGCTCCCAGTTGCTGAGTTTATGGAACTGATGGCCCCGAAGCTCCGCCTGCTTACGATCGAAGGCGAACGTCAGTTTGCGCATGCCGCACTGGGAGCCGCAAGCCTCGCGTAAGATCGATTTCCGCTTGCCAAAAAATGAACGCGCGTTGACTAAGTGGCTTCTGATTAAGAGAAACCACCTTGTCCAAGCTCAAAATCGCACCGGAATTTGCAGCAGATTTGATTGGACAGATCCCTTTTCTCGGGGAACAGGAAGACCGCGCTAGCTCAATAAGTCTGAAGGACCCTTGTCCGCTTCGGCGGCGAGAGCGAGTTCTTGCCCTTCCACATCAGCGCGGTCGAGCAGGTTGCGCGAGAGCGATTTGGTGGTACGAATGCCAAGTTGCTTAAGCATCTCAACCTGGCGGATAAGATTACCGCGGCCTTCGCCGAGTTTCTTCATGGCATTGCTATAGCTTTGATCCGTGCGACGAAGGCTGTCACCGATCGCTTCCATGTCATTCACGAATCCGACAAATTTGTCGTAGAGTTCTGCGCCGCGGTCCATGACTTCCTTCACGTTGCGTGCCTGGCGCTCCTGCTGCCAAAGCACGTTCACGATGCGGATCACATAGAGGAGCGTGGTTGGGCCAACGAGCAGAATTCCCTGCTTATAGGCATCGGCCCATAGCTCTGTATCGTTCTGCAGCGCCATGAGAAATGCGGGCTCGATGGGCACGAACAGCACCACGAAATCCGGCGCCTCGACGCCGGGCAGGCGATGGTATCCGGCCTTCGCCAAGCCTGACACATGCGCACGGACACTGGCGAGATGCAGTTTGAGCGCGACCTTGCGTTCGTCGTCTCCGGTGGCGCTTACGCAGTCAGTGTAGGCGGTGAGTGAGACCTTGGAGTCGATGACGAGATTGCGGCCGCCGGGAAGAAAAACGATGACGTCCGTGCGAACAGACCGGGCACGTTCGCCGTTTTCGTTTTCAATGCCGGCAAAAACCTGCTGGAAGCTGTACTGCTCCCCTTCGTGGAGGCCGGCCTTCTCCAGCAGATCGCGGAGAATGAATTCGCCCCAGTCGCCCTGCGTCTTCGCTGAGCCGCGAAGCGCCGTGGTGAGGTTGCGCGCATCTTCAGAGATTTGCTGGTTGAGCCCGTTGAGTGCGTTGACCAGAGTTTCGAGTTTTGTAACGCCGGTCTTCGAATCAGTCTGCGCTTCTTCGACCTTCTTGCGGAAGTCTTCGATCTGGGCCTTGAGAGGATTGAGCAGGGTGCCGATTTCTTTCTGGCTCCCCTCGGCGAACGTCTTTGACTTATTTTCGAGAATGTCGTTGGCAAGGGATTGAAACTGGTTCGCGAGCACGGCCTTCGCCGTTTCGAGAAGCGCGATCTTCTCTGCCATGTTCTGGCGTTCGTTATTGAGTTCGGTTTCGAGCTGGCTGATACGGGCCGCCGATTGGCTCTGCACGTTGCTTTTGCCTTGCAGATCGACACGCAGCGCGTCGCGCTCCGCGATCAACTGGGCGATGGTGTTAGCGCGCTCGATGGCAAGCGACTCAAAACCGGCGCGCGCCGCGGAATCGGACTGCGCCTGGGCCAGTTGCGCACGGGTTGTGACAAGGGCTTCGGCGGCTTCGCGATTTCGCTGCTCGAGGAGGTCTTTCTCAGCTTTGGCGGAGTTCGAGCGAATCCAGATTCCGAGCAAGACACCTGCAAGGATGGCGACTCCGGCGATCACGGCCTGCATCATTTGTCCCAAAGCCTCTTCGCTAAATGTACGCCTTTTGCCTGTGAAATTGCTGTTTGAATTCGGGGTGAGCTGGAAGCGCACCACAGGAAACACCGGAGTTGTCGGAATTCCCCCAGGTGATTGATTTTATTTCTTCTCGGCGCGGCTTTACACACCCCGAGCCGCCCGGTAGACTTGAAATTTCGGGGCCATGCGCATCTTTTGGGGCGCGGTGGTTGTACTGCTCTGCCCTGAACCGATGGTGTAGGCTGGCTGAGCGCAACACGAATGAGGCGAAGCCCCGCAATGAATTTGCAGTTTTGAACCAACGAGGAGAATCAGGCATGGCCGTAGAAGAGAAGGTAAAACAGATCATCGTCGAGCAACTGCAGGTGGATGAAGCCGAGGTGACTCCCGGCGCCAGCTTCCAGGAAGACCTGGGTGCGGATTCGCTGGACGTGGTCGAGCTGGTAATGCAGTTCGAAGAGGCCTTCGATCTGGAGATTCCCGACGAAGACGCCGAGAAGATCAAGACCGTCAAGGACGCAATCGAGTACATCGAGAAGAACGAAAAGACCGCGAAAGGCAAGTAACTGGTGAATCGTCGAGTCGTTATCACCGGCCTTGGGCTGGTGTGCGGTGTGGGCAACACCGCTCCCGATGTATGGCGGCAGCTGCTGGCTGGGTCCAGTGGCATGGCTCCGATTCAGGGCTTCGACACCACCGGATTTCCCGTCACCTTCGCCGCCGAGGTCAAGAATTTTGACCCGCTAAATTTTGTGGACAAGAAAGAAGCGCGCAAGATGGGGCGCTTCATCCACTTTGCTTTTGCCGCCGTGCAGGAAGCCATCGCGCAATCCGGTCTTGAAATCACACCGGAGCTGGGCGAGAGGACGGGTGTTTTTATCGGCTCGGGCATTGGCGGTTTCGAAATCATTGAGCGCGAGCACTCCAACTTGTTGGCGGGCGGCCCGCGCAAGATTTCCCCCTTCTTTATTCCCGCGGTCATTGTGAACATGGCGGCCGGGCAAATCAGCATTCGCTATGGCGCCAAGGGGCCGATTTCTGCGACAGCCACAGCATGCGCTACGAGCGCAAATTCCATCGGAGACTCCGTGCGCATGATCATGCATGGGGACGCGGACGTGATGATTGCGGGCGGCGCTGAGGCATCGGTCACTCCGCTGTCGGTGGGCGGATTTGCGGCGATGCGTGCGCTCTCGACGCGCAATGACGATCCGACCCACGCCAGCAGGCCCTTCGACAAGAATCGCGATGGCTTTGTAATTGGCGAGGGTGCCGGCATTCTGATTCTCGAAGAGCTGGAGTTCGCCAAGGCGCGCGGTGCCAAGATTCTTGCCGAGGTGATTGGCTACGGCATGAGTGCAGACGCGTATCACATGACGGGCATCGCCCCTGAGGGTGCGGGTGCACAACGGAGCATGCGCGCGGCGTTGAAAGATGCAGGCGTTACGCCTGAAGAAGTGGGCTATGTGAACGCGCACGCCACATCGACACCGGCGGGCGATGGCAACGAGTCGCGCGCAATCGAGCTGGTGTTTGGCGAGCACGCGCTGAGCAAGAAACTGAAAGTGAGCGGAACGAAGTCGATGACCGGACACCTGCTGGGTGGCGCGGGCGGATTGGAAGCAGGCATCACGGTACTGGCTTTGCAGAACCAGATACTGCCGCCGACGACGAATCTCGAAGAAGTGGATCCGGAATGCCGACTGGACTATGTGCCGAACGTGGCGGTTCCGCATAGCTTCGATGTGGCGTTGTCGAATTCATTTGGATTCGGCGGAATCAACGCCACGCTGATCATGCGGAGATGGACGGAATAGAAGCGGATTTCAGCGATCAGACTGGAACGGCTCGCATCGTTTGGATGCGAGCCGTTTTTGTATTGTGAGAGAGATTCAAGGTCAACCGGTGACGATAGCAATTCCTGCGCCAATGATGACGAACAGCGCCCACCAGCCGAAAACTGCGATGTAGCCGGAGGTGCGCTTGACCCCAGCCACGATCGCCGTGCCCATTCCAAGCAGGATCAGCGTCCAAATCGTGATTACATCCACGGAACTTGCCAGCGAATAGAGCGCCTTGTTGGTGTCGATCGGGTTAAGGAACGCACCGAGGTTGGTCGGCGCAAAGTTTTTGATGTTGAACGACTCGGGCGCAGTGCCAGCGTATATAACAACGATCCCGAGTAATGTTTTGATCAACGATGGCAGACTGGCAAACATCCACACGGCGAAGATGCTGCCGTATTTCGCTTTGCCGCCAAAGAGGAAATTGATGGTGCCCCACAGGCCGAGCGAGAGTAGCGCCACACCCGCCAGCACCAACGCCGGGTTAGCGATGAAAACTCCTTCAGTGACATAGAGGGAGATTTTCGCCGAAAGGGCGCGCTGTTCGGGCGGCGCTTGGGCGAGTTTTTCCTCTTGGGCCGGATTCAGATGGATTTGATTGTCTACAACCTGCTGCAGACCGATCTTCGTTGCTACCGCAGCAAAGAAGATATATCCGACAACCACGAAGATCAGGAACGGCATCCACCAGCTTTTGTTGCCGCGCTTAATGTCTTCGAAGGTTTTTGAGGGCGCGGTGAAGGTATTCGTGACGCGCTGCAACTGGGAGAGGCCGGGCGCCTGCTCGGCCACAGGTTGAACTTCAGGATCGCTCATGAGTTTGCCTCTCGAATAACGCCGGGTTGGGCGAAGTTGGAATTACCCTGTGCAGTTGGACCGAAGTGACAGGTTACAGGTGGCATACGAATGCTTGGCCACCAGCTATGCCGATCGCGGCCAGTTCAGCGCGCAGAGGAATATGTGTTCGCCCGCGATTGTACCCTTGAATGCACA
>Ga0265339_10001107_pt1 | contig 20450 bp, 18 predicted proteins | sample 4CB219metaG_FD_202085 | JGI IMG/M metagenome (GOLD analysis project Ga0265339, IMG submission 202085) | Rhizosphere microbial communities from Carex aquatilis grown in University of Washington, Seatle, WA, United States - 4-CB2-19 metaG | ecosystem: Host-associated > Plants > Roots >... | reverse complement strand
CCGGCGATCGAGCGGCCAGACCCGGTGCCGGTGCCGCCCGGTTCGAGCGCGATGGCAAAGGCCGGACGCTGGTATCGTTCCTTGAGCCGCGCCGCCACAAGCCCGACGACGCCGGGGTGCCAGCCCTGGCCCGCGGTCACCACCACCGCGCCCTTCTCCTCGATCCCGAGCGCGGCCATCGCTTCGGCTTCGGCCTGCTCCACGGTCGCAACTTCGATGGCACGGCGCTCGGTGTTCAAGCGATCGAGCTCGGCGGCGATGCGGCCGGCTTCAGTCGCGTCCTCTTCCAGCAGCAGCCGGGCGCCGAGATCGGCGCGGCCGATGCGCCCGCCGGCATTGATGCGCGGCCCGAGCAGGAAGCCGAGATGCCACGGCTCGGGTGGGCCGGTCAGCCGCGCCGCGTCCATCAGCGCGGTGATGCCGACATGCTCGCGGCGGCGCAGCGCGATCAGCCCCTTGGCGACGAAAGCGCGGTTCAAGCCCGTTAGCGGCACCACATCTGCCACCGTGCCGAGCGCGACCAGATGCAGCAGCGACAGAAGGTCAGGCTCTGCCCGCGCCGCCCAGTAGCCGCGCAGCCGCAGCTGCCGGTTGACCGCCACCAGCGTGAGAAACACCAATCCCACGGCGGCAAGGTGGCCGAGCCCGGAAAGATCGTCGGCGCGGTTCGGATTGACGATTGCATAGGCCGGCGGCAGCTCGACGTCGGCTTGATGATGGTCGATCACGATGGTGTCGAGGCCGAGCTTGGCAGCCTCCGACAAAGGTTCGAGGCTGGTGGTGCCGCAGTCGACCGTGACCAGCAGCGTGATCCCCTTCTCCGCAAAACCGCGGATCGCGTCGACGTTCGGCCCGTAGCCTTCGAAAATGCGATCCGGAATGTGCACCAGCGGATCGAGGCCGCAAAGCCGCAGATAACGGCACAGCAGCGCTGATGCAGTCGCACCGTCGACGTCATAGTCGCCGAAGATGGCGACGCTCTCGCCGCGCTGCATCGCATCGGCGATGCGCGCGGAAGCCGCCTCCATCGCGGTCAGCACATGCGGATCGGGCATCAGCCGCCGCACGCTCGGATCGAGATAGGCCTCGACCTCGTCGGGCTCGACGCCGCGGCCGGCAAGGACACGCGCCAGCAGTTCCGGCAGCCCTTGACGCTGCGCGATCGCCATGGCGCGGGCCTGACCGCGCGCATCCAGCCGATCACGCCAGGCGCGACCGCAGACCGAGCGCCCGACGCCAAGGAAGAAGCGGTCCGGATCCGTCAGCGCCGTCGCGGGCAAAGCCGCCATCGCAAAAAAACCTCGATCAGTTCTTGTAGCCGTGGCGCTCCATCACGGCACGGAGCCGTGCCAACAGGTCGGCCTGGAACGACTGCAGATGCGGCAGCATGCGCGAGGTAATGTCGGCGGTGACCTGCGGCAAGGTCTTGAGCGCCTTCGAGCCGGTCGGCGTCTTGTAGAAGGCCAGCAGGTCGCGCAATTCCTGGACGCTGAAATACTTGGCGTAGACGTCCGGCACGTCCTTCATCGCGTCGGTGGTGAAGGATGCGACCGCCGTTTCGACCACGCCGCGCAGTTCGGTCAGCGTCGCGCTGTCGACCTTGCCGCCGAACTCGGCCTCGATGCGCGGCCACATCTGCGCGGTCATGTTGTGCGACAGCTGTCCGACCATGTCGCTGGTCACCACGGCAGCAAGATCCTGCGCCGCGCGCAGGGCTTCCGGCGACCCGGCCTCCTGGGCGTGCAGCGGCGCGCTTGCGCAGGCGCAAAGCAGGAGCATTCCCAACCAGCGCCGCATTTTGAAATCTCCATCGCCCGCTGTGGGGCGCGAGTTGCCGAACGCTAGAACTTGGATTGCATCCGGTGCTCGGCGCGCACCCAACGCACCGTGCCGGTGACCGAACGCATCACCACCGTCTCGGTCTCGATCGTGTGCTTGCCGAACTTGACGCCCCTGAGCAGGTTGCCGTCGGTGACGCCAGTCGCGGCGAACACGCAGCCGCCGGTCACCATGTCCTTGATGCCGTATTTCTTGCGCGGGTCCTTGATGCCCATCTTGGCGGCGCGCGCGCGCTTCTCCTCGGTGTCGAGCACCAGCCGGCACTGCATCTGCCCGCCGATGCAGGACAGCGCCGCCGCCGCCAGCACGCCTTCCGGCGCACCGCCGATGCCCATGTAGATGTCGATGCCGGTGACGTCCTGCTGCGCCGCATGGATGACGCCGGCGACGTCGCCGTCGGTGATCAGCGACACCGCGGCGCCGGCCTTGCGCACCGCGGCGATCATGTCGGCGTGGCGCGGCCGGTCGAGGATCAACGCAGTGATGGCGTCGGGCTTGACGCCCTTGGCCTTGGCGAGCCGGGCGATCATCTCGCCGGGGGGCACGTCGAGATCGACCAGGTCCTTGTCGTAGCCCGGGCCGACCGCGATCTTCTCCATGTAGACGTCGGGCGCGTTGAGCAACGTGCCGCCCTCCGCCATCGCCATGGTGGCGATCGAGCCGGGCATGTCCTTGGCGCAGAGCGTTGTACCTTCAAGCGGATCGACCGCGATGTCGACCTTCGGTCCCTTGCCGGTGCCGACGTTCTCGCCGATGAACAACATCGGCGCCTCGTCGCGCTCGCCCTCGCCGATCACCACGGTGCCATCGATCGCCAGTTGGCCAAGCTCGCGCCGCATGGCGTCGACCGCGGCCTGGTCCGCCTCTTTCTCGTTGCCGCGCCCGCGCAGGCGCGCCGCGGCGACCGCCGCGCGCTCGGTCACGCGCACGATCTCGATGGAGAGGATGCGATCCAGCACCTGATTGCTTTGCCCGGCTGACGCCATTCCCTGCTCCTAATCTTTGCGCATGATCATTTCCGAAAACCGGTACCCACTTTTCGGCATCATGCGCTAATTCTTCTCGATGCGGATCACTTGCGGCCGGCCAGAGATCACCCTATCGCGGCCCACCGCGGCAAGGGCCTTGCGCACGGCATCCTCAGTTGTCGCATAGGTAATGAGGATTACGGGGACGGAACCGCCCTTGCCCTCCCCTGGCGGCACCTTCTGGTCGTGGCGCTGCACAATCGATTCGAGCGAGATCTCCTGCTCGGCGAGCCGGGTGGCGATGGTCGCCGCGGTGCCGGGCTTGTCGCGGGCCTGCAACCGGATGTAATAGCCGCCCTCATGGCGCTGCATCGGCGCCTTGCGAACGCTGACGAGCTTGTCGCTCGGCCGGCCGAATGGCGCGGTGCGCACACCGCGGGCGATATCGCCGATGTCGGACAGCACCGCCGAGGCGGTCGCCATGCCGCCGGCGCCCGGTCCGACCAGCGTCAGCGGATTGATGCCTTCGGCGTCGATGGTGACGGCGTTGGTCACGCCCATCACCTGCGCGATCGCTGAATCCTTGCGCACCATGGTCGGGTGCACGCGCTGCTCGATGCCTTTCGGCGTCTTCACCGCGACGCCGAGCAGCTTGACGCGGTAGCCGAGCTCATCGGCGGCGGTGAGATCGGCCGGCGCGATGGACGAAATGCCTTCGACGTAGATCGCGCTCTGGTCGACCTTGGTGCCGAAGGCGAGCGATGCCAGGATCGCAAGCTTCTGCGCGGTGTCGTGGCCTTCGATGTCGAAGCTCGGGTCGGCCTCGGCGTAACCGAGGCGCTGCGCCTCCTTGAGGCATTCGGCGAAGGATAGCTTGTCCTGCTCCATCCGCGTCAGGATGTAATTGCAGGTGCCGTTGAGGATGCCGTAGATCCGCTCGAACGAATTGCCGGCCATGCCCTCGCGGATCGTCTTGACGATCGGGATGGCGCCGCCGACCGCGGCCTCGAAATTGAGAGCGGCGTGATGCTTCTCGGCGATCGCAGCGAGCTTGACGCCGTGTTTGGCCAGCAGCGCCTTGTTGGCAGTGACGACCGACTTGCCGGAGGATAACGCGGCCTCGATCGCAGCCTTGGCCGGATCGCCGGCGCCGCCGATCAGCTCGACGAACACGTCGATGCCGTCCTCGCGCGCCAGCGCGACGGGATCGGACAGCCACTTCACTTTCTTGAGATCGACGCCGCGGTCCTTGGCCTTCGAGCGCGCCGTGACTGCGACCACTTCGATGCGGCGACCGCAACGCGCCGCCAGCGCCTCGCGCTGCTGCGCGATGAGCGCAACCAGCGCGGCACCGACCGTGCCCAATCCGGCAACACCGACTTTGAGAGGCGCGCTCATGACGTCTTATTCTCGCGCATGATCTATTCCGAAAACCGGTTCCCACTTTTCGGGATCGTGCGCTACCGCCGCGTGGCGAGCGGAACCACGTTGTGCAGCTTTTCCGGCGCCGTCTCGAGGAAGCGCCGGATGTTGCGTGCGGCCTGGCGGATGCGCTGCTCGTTCTCGACCAGCGCGATGCGCACATAGCCTTCGCCGTATTCGCCGAAGCCGATGCCCGGCGACACCGCGACCTCCGCCTTCTCGACCAGCAGCGTCGAGAACTCGACGCTGCCGATGCTCTTGAACGGCTCGGGGATCGGCGCCCAGGCAAACATCGAAGCGCGCGGGCTCGGCACATGGAATCCGGCGCGGTCGAAGCTTTCCACCAGCACGTCGCGCCGCTTCCGATAGACTTCGCGCATCTCCTTGATGCAGTCGTCCGGTCCATTGAGGGCTGCGGTCGCCGCCACCTGGATCGGCGTGAAGGCGCCGTAGTCGAGGTACGACTTCACGCGCGACAGCGCCGCTATCACCCGCTCGTTGCCGACGGCGAAGCCGATGCGCCAGCCGGGCATCGAATAGGTCTTCGACATCGAGGTGAATTCGACCGCGATGTCGATCGCACCCGGCACCTGCAGCAGCGACGGCGGCGGATTGTTGTCGAAATAGACTTCCGCGTAAGCGAGGTCGGACAGCACCAGGATCTCGTGCTTCTTCGCGAAGGCGACGAGGTCCCTGTAGAAATCGAGGCTCGCGACGTAAGCGGTCGGATTGGCCGGATAGCAGACCACAACCGCGGTCGGCTTCGGGATCGAGTGCACAATCGCGCGCTCGAGGGTGTGGAAGAAATTCGGCGTCGGCTCGGACGGCACCGAGCGGATCGCGCCGCCCGCCATCAGGAAGCCGAAGGCGTGAATCGGGTAGCTCGGATTCGGCACCAATACGACGTCGCCCGGCGCGGTGATCGCCTGCGCGACGTTGGCGAAGCCTTCCTTGGAGCCCAGAGTGGTCACGATCTGCGTATCGGGATTGAGCTTCACGCCAAAGCGGCGCTCGTAATAGGCCGCCTGCGCGCGCCGCAAACCGGGGATGCCGCGCGACGCCGAATAGCGGTCGGTGCGCGGCTTGCCGAGCGTGTCCTTCAGCTTCTCGAGCACGTGCGCGGGCGCCGGCAGGTCCGGATTGCCCATGCCGAGGTCGATGATGTCCGCGCCGCTGTTGCGGGCCCGAGCCTTGGCCCGGTTCACTTCCTCGAACACATAGGGCGGCAAGCGGCGAATGCGGTAGAATTCTTCCATCGTCCTAGAACCTTAAGCTCGCCCGCCGCTGCCCCTTGCCAGCCGCCGGCGCTTTAATCCCGGCTGGCTTTTATCACGGGTTCGGCTTGCCGCCATCGGTTTGGCTGCCATTTGCCGCCGGTGGCAGCTTTTTCGCCGCCGTAGCAGCTTTTTTGTCGGTTTTTGGCGGCACCGTCCCCGTCTGTACTTCCTGCCGTTTGCGGGTGCTTTCGAGGTCCTTTTCCATCTGAACCTGCTGCTCCTCGCTGAGCGGCTGGTCCGGGCGCGGCGGCGGCATGTCGTGCACGGCGGGATATTGGTAGGGCGTCGTCGGGCGTGCCGGGGTGGCGGCCGACTCGCCCACGTCACCCGGCAGACGATCGATCATGGCTGCCGGCGAACAGGCGCCGAGCGCCGCGGCCAATGCCGCGGCGACTAAAATCGCTCGTGTTCGCGTGTGCCTCATGAATGATCAGCAGAGAAACCGATGGAGACTCAATGAATTGTACGAGAGTGCACCTATCGGGCTAATATGGCGTGAACAAGGATCGAGAGTGCGGCGCAACTAAACCACATCGGCAGACGCGCCTTGCAGCAGCGTCAAGACCGGGCCATTTCTGAAAAGACCATGCAGAAGCTTGCGCACGAAAAGCCCAACGAACTCACCCAACTGCGCGGGGTCGATATCGAGGCCTTTGCCGGCAATCTCGCGCGCGCGGTCGAGGAAGGTGGCAAGGCCCTCGCCGCCTACATGAAGCCGCGCGAGGAAGGCAAAATCAAAAGCGAACTGGCCGAGGACATCACCGAGGTCGTCAAGACCCTTGGGCAGATCATCGAGTACTGGCTCGCCGACCCCCAGCGCGCGGTCGAGTTGCAGGCAAGTCTCGGACGCGCGTACCTCGACCTGTGGGCCGGCGCGGTCAAGCGCATGGCCGGCGAACAGGCCGAACCCGTCGTCGCGCCCGATCCGAAGGACAAACGCTTTGCCGATCCTGAATGGTCGCAGAACCAGTTCTTCGATTTCATCAAGCAGGCCTACCTGCTCAGCGCGCAATGGGCGGACAAGCTGGTGAAGGACGCAGACGGCGTCGACGCTCACACGCGGCAGAAGGCCGAGTTCTACGTCAAGCAGATCGCCAACGCGATCTCGCCCTCCAATTTCGTTCTGACCAATCCGGAGCTATGGCGCGAGACGCTGTCGTCCAACGCCAGCAACCTCGCGCGCGGCATGCATATGCTGACCGAGGACATCAAGGCCGGGCACGGCAATCTCAAGATCAGCCAGTCCGACGCAAGCGCCTTCGAGGTCGGACGCAATCTCGCGCTCACCCCCGGCAAGGTCATTTTCCAGAACGACCTGATCCAGCTCATCCAGTATGAGGCGACCACCAAGGACGTGCTGCAGGTCCCGCTGCTCATCGTGCCGCCCTGGATCAACAAGTTCTACATCCTCGATCTGACGCCGGAAAAATCCTTCATCAAATGGTGCGTCGACCAGGGCATCAGCGTCTTCGTGATTTCCTGGGTCAATCCGGACGCCCACCTCGCCGGCAAGAGCTTCGAGGGATACATGAGCGAAGGCGTGATCGCTGCGCTCGACGCCGTCGAAGAAGCAACCGGCGAGAAAAAAATCAACGCCATCGGCTATTGCGTCGGCGGCACGCTGCTCGCCATCACGCTCGCCTATCTCGCCGCTAAGAAGCAGGACCGCGTTATCTCCGCGACGTTCTTCGCCGCGCAAGTCGATTTCACCTATGCGGGTGACCTGCTGGTGTTCGTCGACAAGGAGCGCGTCGCCCAGCTCGAAGAGCACATGAAGAGCCAAGGCTATCTCGAAGCCTCGCGCATGGCCAACACGTTCAACATGATGCGCTCCAACGACCTGATCTGGCCCTACGTGATCAGCAATTATCTGAAGGGCAAGAAGCCGTTCCCGTTCGACATCCTGTTCTGGAATTCGGACGCGACACGCATGCCGGCGGCCAATCACTCGTTCTATCTGCGCAACTGCTATCTCGAGAACAACCTGACCAAAGGCAAGATGAAACTCGGCGGCGTCGCGATTGACCTGCATGAGGTCAGGGTGCCGGTCTACAATCTCGCCACGCGCGAGGATCACATCGCGCCGGCGAAATCGGTTCTAGCCGGATCGAAATATTTCGGCGGCCCGGTCAAATACGTGCTCGCAGGCTCCGGCCATATCGCCGGCGTGATCAATCCGCCCGGCAAGCCGAAATACCAGTATTGGACAGGCGGCAAGCCGGCCGGCGCCGATCTCGACAAGTGGCTGGCCAAAGCCGAGGAGCATCCCGGTTCCTGGTGGCCGGACTGGCTCGACTGGCTCAAGTCCCAGGACGCGCGCACCATCCCGGCGCGCGCGATCGGTGGCGGCAAGCTCAAAGCCATCGAGGACGCGCCGGGCTCCTACGTCACGGTCAAGGGCGATTGAACGCCTACGACGCGAGTTTCACAGGCACCTTGAGATAACGCACGCCGTTTGCCTCGGCCGGCGGAAACTTGCCGGCGCGGATGTTGACCTGGATCGACGGCAACAGCAGCAACGGCGCGGCCAGCGTCGCATCGCGGGTCTGCCGCATCTTGACGAACTCGTCTTCGCTCACGCCCTCGTGCACATGCACGTTGCGCGCCCTTTCCTCGCCGACCGTCGTCTCCCAGGCATACTGGTCGCGGCCAGGCGCCTTGTAGTCGTGGCACATGAACAGCCGCGTCTCCGCCGGCAGCGACAGGACGCGCTGGATCGAACGGTAGAGCGCGTGCGCGTCGCCGCCGGGGAAGTCGGCGCGCGCGGTGCCGAAGTCGGGCATGAACATGGTGTCGCCGACGAACACCGCGTCGCCGATCTTGTAGGACACGCAGGCCGGCGTGTGGCCAGGCGTGGAGATTACCTCGGCCTCGACATTGCCGATCTTGAATCGCTCGCCGTCCTTGAACAGATGGTCGAACTCGGAGCCATCGCCTGTCACGTCGACGGCGTTGAACACCGGGCGGAAGATGCGCTGCACGTCGCGGATGTGCTCGCCAATGCAGATCTTGGCGCCGGTCTTGAGCTTGATGTAGGGCGCGCCCGAGAGGTGATCGGCATGGGCGTGCGTTTCCAGCACGCGGAGAATCGTGATGCCGAGCTTCTTCGCTTCGGCAAGGATGGCGTCGGACGAGGCGAAGGTCGCCTTGCCGCTGCGGAAATCGTAGTCGAGCACCGGGTCGATCACCGCGCCTGCCTTGGTCGCGGCATCCCACACCAGATAGCTCACGGTGTTGGTCGGCTCGTCGAAAAACGCCCTGATTTCAGGCTTGGCATTGGCGGGCATGGCTAGCTTCTTCCCTGTTTTTATCGTCTCGGACTTGACTTATATATTAGTATACCCTAATTTAGCAATAGCTAATCTATGGAGAATAAAAAATGTCTCGCCAGAGCGCCCGCCGCGTGCCGACAATTGATGTTGGCTTGGCCGCATTCGAGCGCAAGGCTTCGGAGGCAGCGTCGCTGCTGAAGCTGCTCGCCAACGAGAACCGCCTGCTGATCCTGTGCCGGCTGGCGCAGGCTGGAGAAGTTTCAGTCAGTGACCTCGCCGAGGCCGTAGGCTTGAGCCAATCCGCCCTCTCCCAGCACCTCGCCAAAATGCGCGAGGAGGAACTGCTCGCCACCAGGCGTGTGGCGCAGGCGGTCTTTTACCGCATCGCCGATCCGAACGCGGCGCGGCTTTTGTCCGTGCTCAAGAGCATCTACTGCCCCTGACAGCAATAAAGGAAAAAACCATGAGCAACCTGCAGACGATTTCCCCGCAACGCGCCGCCGAGCTGATCCGCGACGGCGCCGTGCTGGTCGACATCCGCGAAGCCGACGAACACGCGCGCGAGCGCATTCCGGGCGCGCGGCATCATGCGCTGAGCCGCATCGATGCCGACACGCCGCTGCGTCCCGGCGACGACGCGCTGATCTTCCACTGCCGCTCCGGCGCCCGCACCAAGGGCAACGCCACGCGGCTCGCTAACGCAGCCCCGGCTTGCGAGACCTATATTCTCGACGGCGGCATCGACGCCTGGAAGAAGGCGGGCCTCCCGGTCGCACTCGACCGCAAGCAGCCGATCGAGATCATGCGCCAGGTGCAAATCGCCGCCGGAAGTCTGGTGCTGGTCGGCGTCGTGTTCGGCTTCTTCGTCGCGCCCGGCTTCTACGCGTTATCGGGCTTCGTCGGCGCTGGCCTTCTGTTCGCCGGGGTCAGCGGCTTCTGCGGCATGGCGAAGCTGCTCGCCGTAATGCCCTGGAACCGGCAAGCGCGCGCATGACCTTGCTGCACGCGCTGCTGGCGGTCGCCTCCGGCAGTGTCGTCGGCTTCACACTGGGGCTGGTCGGTGGCGGCGGCTCGATCATGGCGGTGCCACTGCTCATCTACGTGGTCGGCGTCTCCGATCCTCACGTCGCCATCGGCACTAGCGCCATTGCCGTCGCGGCCAGCGCCGCCGTCAATCTCGCCGGCCATGCCCGCGCGAAAACCGTGAAATGGCCCTGTGCGCTGGTGTTTGCAGCCTCCGGCGTCGCCGGCGCCGCCGCCGGCGCTCAGCTCGGCAAGATGGTGGATGGCACGCGTCTGCTGCTGCTGTTCGGGATGCTGATGGTCGTCGTCGGGTTATTGATGCTGCGGCCGCGCAAGACCGGCGCCAATCCCGACGTTGCGCTGACGCGCGAGAGCATGCCGAAGCTGTTGCCGCTGCTGATCGGCGTCGGCTTTGCCGTCGGCGCGCTCTCCGGCTTTTTCGGCATTGGCGGCGGCTTCCTCATCGTGCCGGGGTTGATCGGCGCGACGGCCATGCCGCTGATTAACGCCATCGGCTCATCGCTGGTGTCGATCACCGCCTTCGGGCTGACTACCGCGGCGAGCTATGCCTGGTCCGGCCTGGTCGACTGGACGCTGGCGCTGCTCTTTATCCTTGGCGGCGCGGCCGGCAGCGTGTTCGGCATCGGCCTCGCCAAGCGCCTCGCCGGCCACAAGCATGCGCTGACGCTGACGTTTTCCGGCATCGTCATCGCCGTCGGCCTCTATGTCATCGTCCGCTCGGTAACCGCCGTCTAGCTCACAGGCGCGGCGCGCTCGGCGATTGCCCGCGTGTCGGCGCCGCGCGGCAGTGTGCCGAAGGCGCCGCCGCGCTCACCGCCGAGCCGGGAGGCGCAGAAGGCATCCGACACCGCCGGCGGCGCATGCCTCAGCAGCAGCGCCGCCTGCAGCGCCAGCACGAGGTCGCGCGTCAGCGCGCGCGCCTGCGCCTCGTCGTTGCGCTCCGGACCGGCGAGCCGCTTGAGCAGCGCATCGGCAAACGTCTTCAGCCGCGCATCGCCGCCATCGAGCTCGCGCGTGAGCACGTCGCCGATGTTCGGCGCGCGGCCAATGGCACGCAGCACGTCGAGGCACATGATGTTGCCGGAGCCCTCCCAGATTGAATTGACCGGCGCCTCGCGGTAGAGCCGCGGCATGATGCTTTCCTCGATGTAGCCGGAACCGCCCAGCACCTCCATCGCCTCAAATGTGAGATAAGGCGTGCGCCTGCAGATCCAGAACTTCGCCGCCGGCGTCACGACGCGCCGCAGCGTCTGCGAGGCCTCGTCGCTCTCGTCATAGGCACGGGCAAGCCGCATGGTTAGCACCGTCGCCGCCTCGCATTCGAGCGCGAGGTCGGCGAGCACGCTGGTCATCAGCGGCTGGTCGATCAGCTTCTTCTGGAACGCGGTGCGGTGCCGCGCGTGATGCACCGCCTGCGCCACCGCCTGCCGCATCAGCGCCGACGAGCCGATGCAGCAATCGAGCCGCGTGTAGTTGCCCATCTCGATGATGGTCGGAATGCCGCGCCCCTCCTCGCCGATCAACTGCGCATGGGCGCCGTCGAATTCGACCTCGCTCGAGGCGTTGGAGCGGTTGCCGAGCTTGTCCTTGAGCCGCAGGATGCGGATCGCGTTGCGTGTCCCCTCCGGCGTCCAGCGCGGCATCAGGAAACAGCTCAAGCCCTTGCTCGTCTGCGCCAGCACCAGGAAGGCGTCGCACATCGGCGCCGACATGAACCATTTGTGCCCGTGCAGCCGGAACGAACCGTCGCCGGCAGGTTCGGCGCGCGTCGTGTTGGTGCGCAGGTCGGAGCCGCCCTGGTTCTCGGTCATGCCCATGCCGAGCAGCACGGCGGTCTTGTCCTTGGCCGGGATGAAACGGCGGTCGTAGTCGCGGCCGTAGATTTTCGGCAGCCATTGTTTGGCGGTCTCCGGCGCATTGCGCAGCGTCGGCACCGAACCGTAGGTCATCGCCAGCGGGCAATAGACGCCCGCCTCGATCTGCCCGAGCATGTAGGTGCCGGCGGCGCGCGCCACATGCGCGCCCGGCTTCGGCTCAGCCCACGGGCTCGAATGCAGCCCCGCCTTCAGCGCGATTGTCAGCAGCGCGTGCCAGGCCGGATGGAACTCGACCTCGTCGAGGCGATGGCCGTAGCGGTCGAGCGTCTTGAGTTGCGGCGTGAACCTGTTGGCGTCGAAGCCGAGCTGCACGGTCTCCGGTTGCCCAAGCGTCGCGCCGAACGCGGCGAGGTCCTTCTCCGCCCAGCCGGCGCCCTCGCGCTTGACCGCGTCGCGAAGCACCGCGTCGCTCGCCAGCAGATTATACGGCTCGAGCGGCGGCGGCTGGTTGGCGACCTCGAACATGCGGCTCTCCCGGCGTGGCTCGGCATTGTACCAGCCGAATCACGGAAACAGCGCCACCTGCTCCAGCCCCGCGGTCTCCGGCCAGCCCATGATCAGGTTCATGTTCTGGATCGCCTGGCCCGAGGCGCCCTTCACCAGATTGTCCAGCGCCGAAATGATGATGGCGCGGCCGGGGACGCGATCCTTGGCGACGCCGATGAACGTCATGTTGGAACCGCGGACATGCCGGGTCTGCGGCGTCTCGCCGAACGGCAGCACGTGCACGAACGGCTCCTTCGCGTAGAACTTTAAAAGTATCGCGTGAAAATCCTCAGGGCTGCGGCCGCGCCGGCCCCGCACATAGATGGTCGACAGGATGCCCCGGTTCATCGGCACCAGATGCGGCGTGAAGGTCACGACCACCTCGCGGCCGGCGGCTGCCGAGAACTCCTGGTCGAGCTCGGCCATGTGCCGGTGCTGGCCGACGCCATAGGCGTTGAAGCCCTCCGACACTTCCGAGAACAGCATCGCCTCCTTCGCCGCGCGCCCTGCGCCCGTCATGCCGGACTTGGCGTCGATGACGATCTCGTCGATCTCGATCGCCTTGGCCCTGATGAGCGGAATGAGCGGCAGCTCGGCGCAGCTCGTGTAGCAGCCGGGATTGGCGATGAGCCGCGCTTTTTTGATGTCGCGCCGGTGGATTTCGCACAGGCCGTAGACCGCCTCTTTCTGCAGCTCCGGCGCGTGATGCTCGTGGCCGTACCATTTGGCGTAAGCACCCGTGTCGGCGAGCCGGAAGTCGGCCGAGAGGTCGACGACCTTGGTCGCGGGCGCCTTCGCCAGCAGCTCCTTGATGACCTTCTGCGTGGTGGCGTGCGGCAGTGCGCAGAACGCGACGTCGAGCCCAGCCTTGGCCCAGTCGAGCCCATCGAGCGCCACCAGCGCCGGCAGTTCATAGGGCGAAAATTGCGGAAACACCTCCCGCATCGCCTTGCCGGCGCTGCGCTCTGCCGTGAGCAGCGCAATCTCGACGCGCGGATGCCGCAACAGCATCCGCGCCAGTTCCGCCCCGGTGTAACCGGAGGCGCCGAGCACGCCGACTTTCGCTTTGGTGGCCATCGAAATGATCCTTATCCAGTGTCTTAGAGACTACCGGACATCAGGCCAACTGCGGGGGAACAAGAAACAGTGCCGCGGCCCAAAGTCCGGCGGCACGGGGGGACGATCAAACGCGAACGCGCGCCCGTGCCGGGGTAGCACGGCGGCGGCGGAGATATCGCGTTGCAGCAATTGTCGTCATGCCGCGCGATATAAGGCGCGCTGCGATAGCGGTCAAGGCTGAGCGCCTCCTACACCGTGCCGCCGCGTATATTCCAATTTTATTCGCAGCCTCGCGGGCGATGCACCTATTGCGGGCGATTGCCGGACGGCTAAGCTTTCCCTCGTCATGTGCCGGGCCATATCGGCCCCGACAAAAAAACAAGGCTGCTCAACGGCGGCCAGCAAATGTTCGGGAGGAATAGATGCGTCGTCTCACATTGATCGCGGTGGCCTGCGCCGCCGCGTTGTCGTCTTCGTTGGCCTTCGCGCAGCAACCCGCCGCGCCGGCTGCGCCGCCACCGGCACCGCCGGCTTACGGTCCGCCGGTCACGCTCGAACAAGCCAAGAAAGCGGTCGCAGTCGCGGTGACCGAAGCGAAAAAGAACGCCGGATATACGTTTGTCTTTGCCGTGGTCGATCCGGCCGGCAATCTCGTCTACTTCGAGAGAATGGACAGCGCGCCGACGTCATCCGTCGATATCGCTGTCGGCAAGGCGTGGACTGCGGCGACATTCAAGCGGCCCTCGAAGGCATTCTTCGACGCCATGGAAAGCGGCCATTCGTTCTTTGGGCAGTTGCACCCGCGGGTCACCGCGTCGGCCGGCGGCTTGCCGCTCATGGTCGATGGCAAGATCGTCGGCGCCATCGGCGTCAGCGGCGGAGCCAACGGCCTGATGGATTTGGGCGCAGCGCAAGCCGGCGCCGACGCGCTGAAATAATTCCGAACAAACGCATCTGGTCCGCCGGTAAAGCCGGCGGCCCAAGCTCACCGTCGAAATGCCGGGTGTAATCGGCCTAAAGACAGAGCCGGAATGACCGGCCACATTGTCGGAGGAAGAAATGCGGTTTTCGTTGCTTGCGGCGGCGGCCGGCGCCGCCTTGATGTTTGGAGCGGTCGCTCACGCTCAACAGCCGGCCTCGCCCCCGCCGTCCGCGCCGCCGCCGCGTCCTGACTATGGCCCGCCGATTACGCTCGAACAGGCCAAGAAGGTCGCCGCCGCCGCCGAGGCGGAAATGCAAAAAATCGGACAGCACCAGGCGATCGCGATCGTCGAGCCGTCCGGCGATCTGGTCTATTTCGAGCGGATGGAAGGCAGTTCGTACGCCCACATTCAGCTCGCCGAGAGCAAGGCCCGGTCGGCCGCGCGATTCAAGGCGCCGACCCAGGCCTTCCAGGATCGAGTCCAGGGCAACACGTTCCTCCTCGGACTCGAAGGCATGATCCCCGTCGGCGGCGGTGTTCCGATCGTCTCGGGCGGAAAAATTATCGGCGCGATCGGCGTTGCCGGCGCACCGATCTCACCACCTGACGAACAGGTGGCGAAGGCCGGCGCCGAGACGCTGAAATAATTGACAACGACCCGCCGCGAAAAACTCCGGCGAGATCCATAAAATCAGGGGAGGAAAATATCGTGTTTGGAAAACTCACACTCGCTTTGACAGCCGGGGCATGTCTCGTTTTGCTGCCGCTTGCGGCCGCATCGGCGGCAGAGCCCAAGCCGCTCAAGGTCGCCGTCTCCTCGATCAAGGACGGCGGAATGATTCCAACGAAGTTTGCGTTCTGTCAGGCGGCCGCGACCGGACATGTCGAACCTGGAAAGGACATCAGCCCGCGGATCTCGTGGTCCGCCGGACCGAAAGGCACCCAGTCCTACGCGGTCTTCCTGAGCGATAGCGACTCGCCCAAGACCGACCGCGACAAGATGAACAAGGAAGGCACGACGGTGCCGAAAACAGCCGAGCGGCAAACTTATTATCACATGGTCCTTGTCGACATTCCGGCCAGTGTCAAAGCGCTGAAGGAAGGCAATGCTTCGACAGCGCGGGTGCTGCACGGCAAGCCGGCAGCCGAAACCAAGGTCGGAATGCCCGGGCTCAACACCTTCACCGTCGTCACGGCGGCCAACGACGCGTTGAAGGGGAAATACTACGGCTATGACGGGCCGTGCCCGGCGTGGAACGATGAAATCAGCGCGCATCACTTCACTTTCACGGTGTATGCGTTGAGCGTGAAATCGCTCGGCCTGCCGGCCGACTTCGACGGCCCGGCGGCGCTCGACGCCATGAAGGACAAGGTGCTGGCGCAAGGGAAGCTCGAAGCGCTCTATTCGACCAGTACGCCGCCCGCTGCCCCTGCGGCGAAAAAATAAACGCATCCGCTTTCGCAAAATCAAATCCGCCGGGACAAAAAATCCCGGCGGATTTTTTGGCGCCGGATTTAGTCCGGCAGGCTGCCTTCCTCTTTCGGAAAGACATGGCTCACCACCACGAGACCGACGATCAGCACCGGCACGGCGATAAAGGCGCCGACCGGTCCCCACAGCCACGCCCAGAACACCAGTGACAGAAACACCGCCAGCGGATTGAGCGTCAGTCGCCGGCCGATAACGCCCGGCGTGATGAAGTGCCCCTCGATGGTCGCCATCGCCGCATAGAGCAGCGGCGGCAGGATCGCCTGCCCCAGCGTCGGGAACGTCACCACCGCGGCCATGAACATCGCCACTTCCATGATCAGCGCGCCGATATAGGCGATGAAGTTGAGGACAAAGCCCAGCACCGCCCAGGCCGGCGGATCGGGCAGTCCAACCGCCCAGGCGATCATCCCGGCGCCGATACCGACGAAAATATTGATCACCGCGACCGTGCCAAGATAGCCGCTCAAATTGCGCTCGACGTCGTTGATGATCTTCAGCATGCGCAGGCGCGCGCCGCGCCCGCCGAAAAACGACACCAGGCTTCGGCGCAGGCGCTGCCGTCCGGCAAGCATGAAGAACAGCGCGCCGAAAAAGACCAGGATCTGCCCGAGGGCCGGCGACACAAACGACACCAGCGGCGACAGAATGGTGGCAATGTCGAAGCCGACGCCGCCTTTGTTGTTCGGCAACAGCGCGTTGCGCAGATCTTTCAGCGCCGCCAGTGGCTGATCGAGCACGTGCAATTTGTCCTGGATGCTGCGGCCGATGTCGGGCGCCTTGTGCACCCAATCGAGCAGCGGCGACGCCAGCATGGCCAGCACGCCGTAGAACACGGCCCCCACCAGCACCCACAGCAGGATGGCGACGATCAAAGGCGGCATGCCGATACGCTCCAGCCGCACCGCCAACGGGCTGAGCAGCACGGTGACGACGAAGGCGTTTGTCACTGGCAGGACGATCGCGCTGGCAAGGCTCAGGGCGGCGACAAAAGCGATGATGAAACCGCCAATGATCGCCGCCTGCGCGGCCGATCGCCACAGCCGCGGCGCCGCCACCGGCTGCGGATCTTCCAGCGCCAGCGTGTGATGCCGGTCGCGATCGCTAACGCGTTGATCCACCAAAACCCTCCGGAAATCCCCTGCGCGGCCGCGCGGCGGCCTCTGAGATAACGGCTAATGGGCGGTTTTGGTTGCGGCGGGCGCGTTAGGGGCCGGTTTAGGGACCGTCATGGCATATTGCTGGCAAATGATTCGCTTTAACCCCATCTAGTGGACTTTCATGGCTAAAACCGCGACCAAGATGAAATCTCCCAAGCAACCCGACTTGTTCGAAGCCCCCGGCCGGGCGGCAAAGCCCGCTGGGCGCAAGTCAGCCGGAAGGGCAAAGCCGCCAGCGCGAGAGAAGTCGCGCGGCGGTGGCGCCGAGAGCGGCTACACCGCCAAACACATCGAGGTGCTGGAGGGGCTCGAGCCGGTGCGGCGCCGGCCTGGGATGTATATTGGCGGCACCGACGAGAAGGCCCTGCACCACCTGTTCGCCGAGGTGATCGACAATGCGATGGACGAGGCGCTGGCTGGCCACGCCACCTGGATCGAGGTGGAGATGGAGGCGAACGGCTTTGTCTCGGTCACCGACAACGGCCGCGGCATTCCGGTCGACCCGCACCCGAAGTTCAAGAACAAGTCGGCACTCGAAGTCATCATGTGCACGCTGCACGCCGGCGGCAAATTCGACTCCAAGGTCTACGAGACCTCGGGCGGCCTGCACGGCGTCGGCGTCTCCGTCGCCAACGCGCTGTCCGACCGCATGGAGGTCGAGGTCGCGCGCGAGCAGACGCTTTACAAAATGGATTTCGAGCGCGGCAAGCCAAAGGGCAAGCTGCAGAAAGTCGGCCGCGCGCCCAATCGGCGCGGCACCAAGGTGCGCTTCCATCCCGACCCGGACATTTTCGGAGCGAAGGCGGCGTTCAAGCCGGAGCGCGTGTTCAAGATGGCGCGCTCGAAGGCCTATCTGTTCGGCGGCGTCGAGATCCGCTGGCACTGCGACAAGGCGCTGCTCAAGGGCCTCGAGGACGTGCCGGAGAAGGCGACGTTCCATTTTGCCGAAGGGCTCAAGGATTATCTCGCCGCGAACCTCGCGGGCGCGAACCTGGTGCATCCCGACATCTTCACCGGCTCGGCCGGCAAGACCGGCGCGCATGGCGCGGTCGAATGGGCGGTGGCCTGGACCGCGGACGCCGATGGCTTTGTGCAGTCCTACTGCAACACCATTCCGACGCCGGACGGCGGCACGCACGAGTCCGGCCTGCGCAGCGCGCTGCTGCGCGGGCTGAAGGATCACGCCGCGCGCGGCAACCAGGACAAGCGCGCAGCCAGCATCACCAGCGAAGACGTCATGACCGGCTCGGGCTGCATGTTGTCGGTGTTCATCCGCGAGCCGGAATTCCAGGGCCAGACCAAGGACCGCCTCGCCACCGCCGCCGCGCAGAAGATCGTCGAGAACGCCATCAAGGACCCGTTCGACCACTGGCTGTCCGGCAATCCAATGCAGGCCAACAAGCTGCTCGAATTCGTCATCGAGCGCGCCGACGAGCGCATCCGCCGCCGCCAGGAAAAGGACATCGCCCGCAAGAGCGCGGTGCGCAAGCTGCGCCTGCCCGGCAAGCTCGCCGACTGCACCAACTCGGCGTCGGACGGTTCCGAAATCTTCATCGTCGAAGGCGACAGCGCCGGCGGCTCCGCCAAGCAGGCCCGAGACCGCCGCTCGCAGGCGATCCTGCCGCTGCGCGGCAAGATCCTCAACGTCGCTTCTGCCGGCAAGGACAAGCTGGCGCAGAACGCCCAGCTCGCGGACTTGATCCAGGCGCTCGGCTGCGGCACCGGCGTGCACTATCACGACAAGGACCTGCGCTACGAGCGCGTCATCATCATGACCGATGCCGACGTCGATGGCGCCCACATCGCCTCGCTGCTCATCACGTTCTTCTACCGGCAGATGCCGAAGCTGATCGACGACGGCAAGCTGTTCCTCGCCGTGCCGCCGCTCTACCGCCTGTCGCACGGCGGCAAGATCTTTTATGCGCGCAACGACAAGCACAAGGACGAGCTGCTCAAGAAGGAGTTCCACGCCAACGCCAAGGTCGAGATCTCCCGCTTCAAGGGCCTCGGCGAAATGATGGCGGCCCAGCTCAAGGAAACCACCATGGATCCTTCCAAGCGCACGCTGCTGCGCGTGGTGCTGGCCGACACGGAGCGCAAGCCGACGCAGAAATCGGTCGAGCGGCTGATGGGCAGCAAGGCGGAATCGCGATTCGAATTCATCCAGGAAAATGCGCAGTTTGCCAACGACGAGCTGCTCGACGTCTAGCAGCACTTAGTCGCATTTGCGCAGCTGCGGCGTCGGCGCTCCGCTGGCGATCGCAATGCCGTTGAGCACGCGCGGCTCCTCGCCTTTCGGCGCGGTAAAGATGGTGCGCCTCCTGCCATCCTCGAACCGCATGATGATGCGTTGCCGCTGTGGCTCGGCGCCCTCCTGCTCGAACAGCGTCTCGACCTGCAGGCGCTCTTTGTCGAGCCTGCGCGCCGACAGGATGCGATAGCGGTTCGGCTCATAGCCCAGCCCGAAATCGTGCTGCTCGAGGACTTCGCCCGGCGCGCTCATGGTGACGCTGACGTGCGGATTGGCGGGCGATGCATCCCCGTCGCAATCGGATGCCCAGCGGCCGAACAGGCCGAACTCCTGGAGCACGCGCACCACCGTTGACGGCTTGGCAGCGGCCGGCGCGAGCAAAAGCGCCGCCAATACCGCTGCCGCAAACCGCCCCATGGAATCCGCTCCGCGCCGCGAAGTCTTGTTATTGATAATACGCCAGGCGGAGCAAAAGTTGCGTGGGGCCTATTGTTCGAATTTGAGATCGGCCGCCTTCACCACGTCGCCGAATGCCTTGATGTCGGCGTCGATGATCGCTTTGAACGCATCTCCCGTCGGCCCTCCGGGCGTCACCGCCATTTTCCGCAAGCCGTCCTGGACGCTCGGGTCGGCGAGCGCGCGTCCCAGATCAGCCTTGAGCTTGGTGACGATCGGTTCGGGCGTGCCGGCGGGCACGAAGAAGCCGCTCCATAAATGCGTGTTGATCTCCGGATAGCCGGCTTCCGCCATGCTCGGTACGTCGGGAAGCTCCGGCGAACGCTCCGAGCCGGTCACCGCCAAGGCGCGGGTCTTGCCGCCCTTCACCAGCGGGATCGCCGGCGGCCCGTCGGAAATCGCGAACAGGCACTGTTCGGTGACCACGCACAGATTCGATTCATTGGTGCCCTTGAACGGTATCGCCACGCCCGGCATTCCGGTCTTGAGCTTGAGCAGTTCGCTGGCAATCGTGAAAGGTGGCGCCGAGGTGCCGTAATTCGACTTTTCCGGATGGGCCTTGGCCCAGGCCACCAGCTCCTTCACGTTCTTGGCCGGATGGTTGGCCGGCACCACCAGCACCAGGGGGAACGACGCGATCATGTTGAGCGCGATGAAACTCTTGGTCGGGTGATAGCTGAGATTGGGGAAGATCGCCGCGGCGATCGCCATCTGTCCGGTGGCGGCGACCAGCACGGTGTAGCCGTCGGGCGTTGCGCGCGCCACGAGTTCGGAAGACAGCCGTCCGCCGGCGCCGGGCTTGTTTTCGATGATGCCGGTCGCCCCGGTAAGTTCCCCGAATTTCTGCACCACCAGCCGCGCGAAGATGTCGTTGCCGCCGCCGGCTGCAAACCCGACGATGAAATGAATCGGACGATTGGGATAGTCG
>Ga0265339_10001103_pt1 | contig 20475 bp, 20 predicted proteins | sample 4CB219metaG_FD_202085 | JGI IMG/M metagenome (GOLD analysis project Ga0265339, IMG submission 202085) | Rhizosphere microbial communities from Carex aquatilis grown in University of Washington, Seatle, WA, United States - 4-CB2-19 metaG | ecosystem: Host-associated > Plants > Roots >... | reverse complement strand
TGATCTCAGGCGCGACCAGGCACTACGGCAAGATCGACATCCTCGTCTGCAACGCCGCGGTCAATCCCTATTACGGCCCGCTGCTCGACATCACGGACGAGGCGTTCGACAAGATCATGGGCTCCAACGTCAAGAGCAACATCTGGCTGTGCTCGCTTGCGATCCCGCAGATGGCCGAACGCGGCAAAGGCTCGGTCGTGATCATCTCCTCGATCGGCGGCCTGCGCGGCTCGACCGTGATCGGCGCCTACGGCATTTCGAAGGCCGCGGATTTCGCGCTGTGCCGCAGCCTCGCGGGCGAATGGGGACCGAAGGGCGTGCGCATCAACTGCGTGGCGCCGGGCCTGGTCAAGACCGATTTCGCGCGTGCATTGTGGGAGGACGAGGAGCGCTTGAAGCGCCGCTGCGCCACCACGCCGTTGCGGCGGATCGGCGAGCCGCACGAGATCGCCGGCGCGGTGGCCTATCTCGCCTCCGACGCCTCCTCCTTCATGACCGGGCAGACCATCGTGCTCGATGGCGGGGTGACGACGGCCGCGGTGTGATCTTCTTACCCCCTCTCCCCGCTCTTGCGGGGAGAGGGTCGGGGTGAGGGGCTCTTTCTGCACGAGAAGCCGAGGAGGCTCCCCCTCACCCGGCGCTACGCGCCGACCTCTCCCCGCAAGCGGGGCGAGGTGAGGAGAACCCGCGCCAACACCGCGCCCCGCCTTGACCTTCTTCTCCCGATCCGCTTGCCTTGGCGCAACACAACAGACCATCGGGAAGAACGCCAATGTCTTTCGTGCTGGCCATCGATCAGGGCACCACATCCTCGCGCGCCATCGTGTTCGGCAGCGACATTTCGATTGCGGCTGTGGCGCAGGCCGAGTTTCCCCAGCATTTTCCGGCCTCGGGCTGGGTCGAGCACGAGCCCGAGGACATCTGGACCTCGACCATCGCGACCTGCAAGGAGGCGCTGACGAAGGCGGGCCTTGCGGCGAAGGACATCGCCGCGATCGGCATCACCAACCAGCGCGAAACCACTGTCGTGTGGGACCGCGCCACCGGAAAGGCCGTGCATCGCGCCATCGTCTGGCAGGACCGCCGCACGGCGGATCTCTGCGCCAGGTTGAAGGGCGAAGGCCATGAGCCCGCCATCTCGCAAAAGACCGGCCTCATCATCGATCCCTATTTCTCGGGAACGAAGGTGGCGTGGATCCTCGACCAGGTGCCGGGCGCGCGCGAGCGCGCGATGCGCGGCGAATTGTTGTTCGGCACCGTCGATTGCTACCTGCTGTGGCGGCTGACCGGTGGCAGGGTGCATGCCACCGATGCCACCAATGCCTCGCGCACGCTGCTGTTCAACATCCACACCGGCGAGTGGGACGAGGAGCTGCTAAGACTCCTGCGCGTGCCGCGCTCGATGCTCCCCGAGGTCAAGGATTCCTCGCACCATTTCGGCGAGAGCATCCCGGAGCTGTTCGGCGGCGCGATTGCCATCTCCGGCATCGCCGGCGACCAGCAGGCCGCGACCATCGGACAGGCCTGTTTCACGCCCGGCATGATCAAATCGACCTACGGCACCGGCTGCTTCGCGCTGCTCAACACCGGCGCTAAGCCCGTCACCTCGAACAACAAGCTGCTCACCACGATCGCCTATCAGCTCAAGGGGCAGCGCACCTACGCGCTGGAGGGTTCGATCTTCGTCGCGGGCTCGGCGGTGCAATGGCTGCGCGACGGTCTGGGCATCATCAGGCAGGCCGCCGAGACCGGGCCGCTCGCCGACAAGTCGGATTCGACGCAGAGCGTCTATCTGGTGCCGGCCTTCGTCGGTCTCGGCGCGCCCTACTGGAATCCGCGCGTGCGCGGCGCGCTGTTCGGGCTGACCCGCAACACCGGCCCGGCCGAGCTCGCGCATGCCGCGCTGGAAAGCGTTTGCTATCAGACCTTCGACCTGTGGGCGGCGATGCGCGCCGACTGGCCGGAGGCGAAAGCGGCCAACATCGTGCTCCGCGTCGACGGCGGCATGACCGCATCCGACTGGACCATGCAGCGGCTCGCCGATCTCCTCGATGCGCCGGTCGACCGCCCCGTGATCCAGGAAACCACCGCGTTAGGGGCGGCCTATCTCGCGGGGCTTGCCGCCGGGGTCTATCCGGAGCCGACAAAATTCGCCGACAACTGGCGGCTCGAACGCCGCTTCAAGCCGGCCATGAGCGCCGCCACGCGCGAGCGGAAACTGAAGGGCTGGGCGCGGGCGGTGCGTGGCGTGCTCGCGAGCGACGAGGGGGAGTAAACTTCAGGTTTTCCCTTCTGACAGCCGATAAATTCTAGACAGTAGGGCGGATCAGCGAAGCGTGATCCGCCAGTCAGTCTCGAAATTCGGCGCAATACGCTGCGCTATTGCGCCCTACGCGTTGTCCGAGCCGGCGCCACCAGCCCCTTGCGGGCCTTCCTGCTCCTGCACCGCCAGCAGCGTCTTCAGCGTGTCATCGCTGAGATTGCCGTTGGGGGAGGGGACGCGTCGCTCGGCGGCTTCGACGGGAATCTGGTGTTGCGGCACACCTGCTGCGCGCGCGGCCGAAGCTGCGACAGTCTCCTCGCTTTCGCTCGCTTCTTCCGTCTCGCCCGTGGCCTCAGCATAGCCGACACGCCGCTTGCGCTTCGTCTCCTTCGGCTTCGGCGGCGCCGGGGTATAGACGATCGGCGGCAGGATATGATGGTGCGACACGGCAGTTCTCCGTTGACCGCGGGCTGCCCCGTATTGAACAGGTGATTCGCGCAGCTGCGCCAGTGAAAAAATGGTTAATTTGGCCGCGCCCGGTCGTCATCGCCGGCCCGCGGCCAGGCTTGCGCAGCATGCAAAGAAAGGTTCGCCTCCCATGTTCCTCATCGGCCAATACGACTCCCCCTTCGTGCGGCGCGTCGCCATTGCGCTGCGGCTCTATCGGCTTTCCTTCGAGCACCGGCCGTGGTCGACCTTCGGCGATGCGGAGAAGATCGCGCCGTACAATCCGCTGCGGCGGGTGCCGACGCTGGTGCTCGACGACGGCGAAGCGCTGATCGAGAGCGGCGCGATCCTCGATTATCTCGATGAACTCGTGGGCGAAGGCAAAGCGATGATCGCACCCCGCGGTGCGGCGCGGCGTCGTGACTTGCGCACGATCGCGCTGGCGACCGGGCTTGCCGACAAGTCGGTGAGCCTGCTTTACGAGCGCGTGCTGCGCAAGGAGCCGTCGAAGCTGTGGATCGAACGCTGCGAGACGCAGATAACGGGCGTGCTCGACGTGCTGGAAAAGGAGCGCGCCGCGGTCAAGACGCCGTATCTGTTCGGCGACCGCCGCATCGGGCATGCCGATATCGCGGTGGCCTGCATGCTGCGCTTCACGGCCGAGGCGCATCCGCATCTTGTTGACGCGGCGCGCCATCCGGCACTGGCGGCGCATGCCGCGCATTGCGAGGCGCTGCCGCCGTTTCGCGAGATCGTGCAACCGCTGGCGCCCCCGAAGGGGTGACGTCTTCACCCTCCCCTGAAGGGGGAGGGTCGGCACGCCATCGAGCGAAGCGAGATGCGTGACGGGGTGGGGTGGGTCTTGTTCAATGAGGTCACCCCACCCCGATCGCTCATTGCATTCGCGATCGACCCTCCCCCTCCAGGGGGAATTATATATTTGACAAGTACGGGCACCCCGTGAGATAAACAATCTCAAGGGGAAACCGTCATGTCCGTACTGTACGCGCCGCACTTCCATAACGAGGCCGCAGCCATTGCCCGGCTGGAATCTATCGTCTGGCCGCAGGGGCCTCATTGCCCGCGTTGCGGCGGTTTTGACCGCATCACGGACGTGAAAGGCGGCCGTGCGGGCTTGCGCCGCTGCGGCCCTTGTAAGCGCGAATTTACGGTTACGGTCGGCACCATTTTCGAGCGCAGCCACGTCAAGCTGCACATCTGGTTTCAGGCCGCACACCTGATGGCGTCCAGCAAGAAGGGCATCAGCGCCCATCAGCTGCACCGCACGTTGAAGGTCACTTACAAGACCGCTTGGTTCATGGAACACCGGCTGCGGGAGGCGATGCGTGAGGGCAGCTTTCTAATGGGCGGCGAAGGCAAGACCATCGAAATCGATGAGACTTTCGTGGGGAACAAAAAGAACATTGGCGGCATGGGTAAAGAGCCTGTGTTTTCTCTTGTCGAGCGCGGCGGCAAAGTCCGTAGCCATCATGTTGCCAATGTTAGTGCCAAGACGCTTGGCCCGATTCTGCACGAGCAATTGCACGAAGCTACCAGCGTAATGAGCGACGATGGCGGCGCGCGTGTTGGTCGCATGTTTGCCAAGCACAAGACAGTTAACCATAGCATCGGCGAATACGCGCGCGGCGATGTTCATACGAACACAATCGAAGGCTATTTCTCTATTTTGAAGCGCGGAATAACGGGTACTTTTCATCACGTCAGCCCGCAGCACTTGAAGCGGTATCTGGCTGAATTTGATTTCCGATACAACGAACGGATTGCCCTTGGCGTGACAGACGAGGAACGGACGACGAAGGCACTTCGCGGCATCGTCGGTAAGAGGTTGACGTACCGGGACTCGTAGGGAAGCGGCGTAAAAGGCGAGATCACATGGTGCAACCGGACCTACTTGAAATTGGCATCTATACTATTCCGGAAGCAGCCGACCTCGTTGCTGCGCCGCAAGCGTCCGTTCGCGTATGGGTCGAGGGGCATGCTGGAAAGCAAGAGCCTATCATCATCAATCAACTCGGCCGAGTTGATGACAAAACGGCTATCAGTTTCGCCAACCTGATGGAGCTGCGCTTTGTTGCGCGTTTCGTTAAGGCTGGCGTCAAGCTGCGTGAAATTAGGCAGATCATGGCGGAGGCAAGACAGATGCTCCGCCATCCGCATCCGTTCGCGACGAAAGATGTAGTATTCAAAACTGACGGCCAGAAAATTGTTGCCGATATCGCGCGTCGCAATGGACTCAATCTGATCTACGACTTGCGATCTAAAAACTATGAAATGCCAACTGTGGTGATGAAGTCTTTCCGCGAAGGCGTCGTCTTTGATCCACAGGGGGAAGCTATGCAATGGACGCCAAGACCAAAAATTGCACCCAATGTAATCGTTCACCCACGTATCGAGTTTGGTCATCCCGTATTGAAGCGCAGCAATATCCCTACCTATGCCGTCGCGAAGGCGGTCAAGGTCGAGGGTAGTGCTCAATTCGTTGCCGACATTTTTGATCTTCCTGTGCGGCAGGTTCGCGAGGCTGTCAAATTCGAGGAGAGCCTAGCCCTAGCTGCGTGAAGGTCGTATTTGACCAGAATGTTCCTATCGGCGTGGTGAAGGTTCTCCAAGCTTTCGCCAACGAGAAGCAGTTTTCGAAAATATCTGGCAACTTCATCATCAAGGCTGCGCAGGACTATACGCCGAAACCAGGTGATGACGACTATCGACCAAAAGATGATACGCCTTGGTTGAAGCGATTTGCGGATGATGGTGGGAAGGTCGTCATATCTGGCGACGTAAGAATGAGAAGCCGCCCGCATGAAAGGCTCGCGCTAATTGAGCACAAGCTTCTAGTCATATTCTTTGAGAATCAGTGGTCGGAGTGGAAATTCTGGCGCAAATGTGCGCTCTTGATACATTGGTGGCCAGTTATCGCAGCGAAGATCAGACGGTATAAGAAACCGTCCTTCTTTCACGTGCCATGCAATTGGGTTGAGGATGGAGAGTTACGCTGGGTATCCAACAAGGATCCCAAAGAACTGAAGTTAGAACAACGAGCGCGGGCCGCTAGGCGGAGGAAGGCAAAGGCGAAAGCTATCTCTCCGGGCGATGGCCCCCTCTTCGAGTTCGCTCAGCAAAAGCGAAAGTGATGGCCAAGAACACGAAGCGAGACGACCCTGAGCAATCGAAAGCCTTCATCGAGAAGGCCCGCGAGATCGGCGCGGACGAAGAAAAATCTGCGGCTGATAAACTGATGAAGCGACTTGCTTCTAAGAAACCAGATCCCAGAAAGAATCCAATTAACGAATAGCTGATGCGGCTAGCGACTCTGTGCGCTTTAGTCTGGTTTCCATGTCGCCAATAGTTTTGGCCAATTCCTCGACGGCTTTTGCGAGCTCATCCAATTTGTCTTCAGCGGTGTGTTGTGAGCGCGCGCGCCGCGCATGATGAGATGCAGATGAGGCGCTCATAGGAAAACCCCATGGAAGTTAAAATCGATCATGACGTACAGGTCGTTGCCGAGTTTATGCAGCGCAATATTCCAACTGCGAAGTTAGCGGGAGTGGCCAATAGGCTCTCGCAAATCGCGTCCATATTGTGGGGACATTTTGAGCCGGATGACGTCGAGGGACTTCAGTTGAAGCAGCCATTTATTCCAGAGCCATTGGATAATGGCGACGATCCAAAACCGCTTACTTAAAGTGGTCATGAACGCTGATATGAATCGCTTTTCGCACAAGCACAAAACGCGGATGTTTGCACCCACGGCAGGGTGGGAACGGCGAGTGCGCGATACATGTCACTTCATGTGGTTGATCGTGCGCGGAATCATGAATGACCCGGTAAATACCGGAGTTCGGTACGTTGTCCCCGGGTTTAAACTCGTCGCCAACGGCAGCCATGTCTTCCCCCTCCCAAGGTTGTAAGGGGGTGACTTTGCTATTAGAAACCGCTACTTGTCAAGTATATAATTCCCCTCCAGGGGAGGGGTGAAGAGGGCGATGACGATTTGCCCGACAGGCAGATTACGCATGCCGTCCATGCGCAAATTGCCCGTCGTGCCAATCTGCCGCAGCCTTGCCGCGTTGATCCAAACCCCAAATCAGTGGCTTCATCCGCGTCATTCCGAACCCGTCAGAGGGGCGCTTCGCGATCGTCACGAACGTTGGGAGCGGGATGCGATGGACGCGATGGCATCGTCAGACGTGCGATGTCGACACGGACGGCGAAGGCGTGTGGTCCTGGCACCCCAAGGCTGGTGCCAAGTTGGCGACGATGCTTGCGCATCGCGCCGATGACGGTGACAACAAAGTCTGGTTCACCGGGGAGAGCGCGCAGTAAGCCGTAAACCATCGCGCAGGGAAGGTCGGTTGTCACCGCCTGGACCTGTGGTCAACGCGCGCCTCGCGCAACTTTTCTGCGCGGGGGCCCCGGGTGCATGCGGCCACCCGGCCTTCCCTGTGCCCTCCGTTTTTCGAGGGACATGTTGATGCATCACTCGGGCGAATTTTCGTCGCGAGAATGCGGACGCACATCGTCCTGGCTGTTTGAAATTTTGTATCTGTATTGTGAGCGTCATCAGCCTCGCGGCTCCTTCTTACCCTCTCCCCTTGTGGGAGAGGGTGGCGAGAATGAGCGAAGCGAAATTCGAGCCGGGTGAGGGGTCAGTCTCTCGACAGAGTTGAACCCCTCACCCGCCCTCGATGCTTCGCATCTCGGGCACCCTCTCCCACAAGGGGAGAGGGTGAAGATGCGGCGATGACCGCCCCCACCCTCCCCGCCGAACTCAAGGCCGCACTGGATGCAAGGCTCGAGGGCGTCTCGCGCAACGAGGCCGCACAGCGCGCGGCGCTGATCTCGAGGACCTACCGCGACGGCGGCGGGTCGGGCTCGATCAGGACCGAGATCGACGCGCTCGCCTACGCGCTGGCGCGGATGCCCGCGACTTATGCCGCGATCATCGCCAGCCTGAACGCGCTCTGCCAGAGAGCGCCCGCGTTCGCGCCGCAAAGCCTGCTCGACGTCGGCGCCGGCCCGGGAACGGCGAGTTTTGCCGCGGCCGAGGCCTTTCCCACGCTGCAGACGTTCGCAATGCTGGACTCCAACCCCGCGCTGCGCGCGCTGGCGCTCGATCTGGTGCGGGGCAATGCGCGCCTGAGCGGCCTGACCTACGAGCAGCGGGACGCCCGCGCCGCGCTCGCACAAGCCGAGACAGCCGACCTTGTCGTTGCAAGCTATGTAATCGGCGAACTCACCGACGCCGAACGGGCCGATCTCGCCGGGCTGCTGTGGAGCAAAACGCGCGACGCGCTTGTGATCGTCGAGCCCGGCACGCCTGCCGGCTACGCGCGGATCATCGCCTCGCGTAAGCAGTTGATCGCGCAGGGCGCGCATGTCGCCGCACCCTGCCCGCACGATGGTCCATGTCCGCTGTCGCCGCCGGACTGGTGTCACTTCGCCCAGCGGCTCGCCCGCTCACGCGCGCACAAGCAGGTCAAGGGCGTCGAGCTTCCCTTCGAGGATGAAAAATTCGCCTACGTCGCACTGACGCGACGACCCGCCCAGCGCCATCCCGCGCGCGTGCTGGCGCCGCCCCTGGTCGGCAAGGCCGAAATATCGGCAAAGCTTTGCACGGCCGACGGCGTCCGCGTCGAACGGGTGCCGCGCCGCGACCGGGAGGCGTTCGCGCGCGCCCGGCGCTGGCGCTGGGGGGACGAGGTGGAGGAAAGTTAATCCTACGCACGACTTCCCGTTGAACCCGGTCCGCCTTGCCCCATACCAAAGGGGCACCCACCTCAAGGGCGGCTGCCGTTCGCCGCCAATTTGGCTAAACTGCCGCCCTGGTGGAGCGGATTTGACGTTCGCTACCTTGTTTGCCGCAACCTCGTAGAGCGAACGTCAAATCCAAGGCTCCACTAATTAATTAATCTTGCTAGTGGTCCTTATTCTAACATTCGCAAACATGCCTACTGCAACGGGATGCGAATGTTAGAAACGGACCACTAGCTGTCCCACCAGGAGTTTTCCATGTCGTCCGGCTGGATCGTTCTCGGCATCATCGTCATTCTCGTTCTGTTTGCCTTTGGTGCGTATAACCGCCTGGTCGCGCTCAGTCAGCGCGTCGGGCAGGCCTTTGCGGACATCGACGTGCAGCTCAAGCAGCGCCACGACCTGATCCCGAACCTAGTCGAGACCGTGAAGGGCTATGCAGCGCATGAGCGCGGCACCCTCGACGAGGTCGTCAAGGCCCGCAACATGGCCATGTCCGCGCAGGGACCGGCCCAGGTCTCGGCGGCGGAAAATCAGCTCTCAGGTGCGCTCGGCCGGCTGATCGCGCTGTCCGAAGCCTACCCGGACCTCAAGGCCAACGCCAATTTCCAGCAGCTCGCCGGCGAGTTGTCGGACCTGGAGAACAAGATCGCGGCCAGCCGCCGCTTCTTCAACAACGCGGTCCAGGAATACAACACCGGTATCCAGCAGATGCCGGCAGCGTTGTTCGCCGGCATGTTCGGCTTCACCCGCAAGGATTTCTTCGATCTCGGTCCCAGCCGCGCCGAAGTCGAGGCGGCGCCGAGCGTGAAGTTTTAAGGGCTCGTAGCCTTGCGCGACGCGACGTCGGACAACTCCTGTCATTCCGGGGCGCGCGCAGCGCGAACCCGGAATCCAGGGATTGTAAGCGCGAGATTCCGGGTTCGCCTCTTCGAGGCGCCCCGGAATGACGGAGTCCGATGATGGCCGCGTACGGTCTCTATACGCACATCGCAGCGAACAAGACGCGTTCGATACTGCTGCTCATGGGCCTGTTCGTGCTGGTCTATGTGATGGTCTATGCGGGCGCGCTGATCGTCGAGGTGCTCTATAACGGGGGCGGCGCGCCGGCCGACTACTACCTGCGCGCAGCCCTGCAGGACCTGATCTGGTCGCTTCCCTACGCCACCGCTGCGGCCGCGGCCTGGATCGTCATCGCCTATTTCTTCCATCAGTCGATCATCGATGCCGTCACCGGCGGCGAGAGCGTGACGCGGAAAGAGCAGCCGCGGCTCTATAATCTCCTGGAAAACCTTTGCATCTCGCGCGGCATCCCGATGCCGAAGCTGAAGATCGTCGACAGCAACGCGATGAACGCCTATGCGACCGGACTGAACCGGAGGCAATATGCGGTCACGGTCACGACGGGCCTGTTGAACGCGCTCGACGATTCCGAGATCGAGGCGGTGCTGGGCCACGAACTCACCCATATCCGCAACGGCGACGTGCAGATGATGGTGATCGCGGTGATCATCGCAGGTGTCGTCGGCTTCTTCGCCGAGCTGTTTTTCCGCACCTTCTTCAACGTCGGCAATTACGGCTGGGGCGGGGGCTGGGGTTACGGGCGCGGGTCGTGGTCGACGTCGTCATCCTCCTCCTCGTCTTCCGAAGGCCGCGGCGAGAGGAGGAGTTCAGGTGGCGGCGCGATTCTCGTTATCCTGCTTGCAGTCGCGCTGATCGCGCTCGCCTGGGCGCTGTCGCAGCTGGTGCGGCTGGCGCTGTCGCGCTCACGCGAATTCCTCGCAGATGCCGGCTCCGTCGAGCTGACGAAAAACCCGGATGCCATGATCTCGGCGCTGCGCAAGATCGAAGGACGCGGCGAGCTTCCCGGCGCCACTTCGGCGGTGATGGAATTGTGCGTCGACAACCCGCGCGAGGGCTTTTTCGACCTGTTCGCCACCCACCCCTCGGTGGAGGCGAGGGTCGAGGCGCTGGTGAAATATGCCGGCGGACACTATCTGGGCCCGATCCCGCTGCCCGCACCCGCTTCCGAGGACGCGGAGCAGCCGACAGCCGGCCATACCCAGCCACCGTTGCCGCCATCGGGACCGTGGGGCGCTCCCACCGATCCCGCGGGAGCTTCCGAAAACGCACCGGGGGCGCCTCGCCCCGGCCCGTGGGGCAATCCGGCCGGCCCCTGGGGACCACACTGAACCCCTCACATAATTCCGCCCCCTCCCCGGCCCTCCCGCCTTTCAGGGACAGGCAGCGACACAATTCGGTTCGACGCAACTCAACCTGATTCCACCAGACTTTGAGCGCTTTTCCCTACCTCGCCCGCGCCGTTGCAAGAGTTATGGAAAATCCGCGGCAAGGACATCCGATGAATTGAATTCTCCCTTGTTTCTGCCATGTTCGCGCCCAAAAGCAGATATGGGAAAATTGCTGGCCGCAGCTTGCGGCCGAGCGCTTTTAAGGGACAGACATGGCAAAGCCGACAGTGATCGTGGTGGGTGCAGACAAGGGCGGGGTCGGCAAGACCACGGTTTCACGCACCCTGCTTGACTATTTCAGCGCCAACAACGTGGCCACCCGCGCCTTCGACACCGAATCTCCGCGCGGAACCTTGAAGCGTTTTCATCCCGAGATCACCGAGATCGTCGATATGACGTCGACCGCGGACCAGATGAAGATCTTCGATACGCTGAGCGCGGCAGCCCCCTCCGTCACCGTGATCGACGTCCGCGCCGGCCTGCTGTCGCCTGCGCTCGCCTCGCTGCGCGATATCGGCTTTCTCGACGCCGCCAGGGCCGGCCAGATCACCTTTGCCGTGTTCCATATCCTGGGCCCCTCGATCGCCTCGCTCGACGAGATCGCGGAGACCGCGAATTTCATGACCGGCGCGAAGTACTTCCTGGTGAAGAACTTCATCAACAACACCAGTTTCTTCGAGTGGGACCAGTCGACCTACAACTCCTATTTCCACCGCATCAAGGACGCCACCGAACTCACGATCCCCAAGCTCAACGAAATGGCTTTCGAGCAGGTGGAGGTCGCTTCCGTTCCCTTTCTCAAATTCGTCGCCAACAAGGGCCTCCGTGACGAGGCCGCGAACTATTCGTTCGTGCTGCGCGGCTATGTCCGCCATTGGCTGGCGAACGTCTGTAGCGAGTTCGACCGCATCAAGCTGACCGACATCGTCGGATCCGGCAAGCCGGCGGTGCGCAGCGGCGAAAAATAAGCCGCCGCAATAGCCGATTTGGCTGGATCAGGCGGCTTTTTCACCCGATATAGCGGCTGATGCCCTTGACGCCCGTCTACATCATCTGCTCGCCCCGCCCGCAGGTCGGCAAGACGCTGATCGCCCGGCTGCTGGGCGAGTTTCTGCTGCTGAAGAATGGCGCGGTGCTCGCGTTCGACATCAACCTCAAAGAGCCGTCGCTGATCGACTACCTGCCGGGCATCACCGAGACCGCGGAGATCGACGACACTTTCGGCAAGATGCGGTTGATGGACCGCGTCATCCTCGACGACGGGATCAGCAAGGTCATCGACCTCGGTTTCCACGCCTTCGACGAGTTCTTCAAGATGTCGGAGGAAATCGGGTTCCTGAAGGAGGCGTCGAGGCGCAACGTCGCGCCGGTCGTGCTGTTTGCGGCCGACACCGATCGCGCTTCCGCGCGCGGGCACCGGATGCTGCGGGAGCATATCCCGCCTTCCCGCCTCATCGTCGTCGACAACGAATACATCATGCGCGGCGAGCTGCCGGAGGACTTCGCCGATGGGCGGGTGATGCGGATCAGCGCGCTGCCGGTCTTCCTGAAGACCTATATCGATCGGTTGACATTCTCGTTCACCGACTACCTGCGCCAGGAGCAGGATTCATCGACCGAGCTGCATCAATGGATCCGCAGGAACTATTTTGCCTTCCGTGAGCTTGAGCTGAACCTGATTTTGCAGCGGTCGTAAACGTTCTCCTCATTTTGCTGCCAATCCTCCAAGAGAACTTCTGAAACAGACCACACTCGAATCATAGTTTTCCGGTGTCCTTTCGAATCCATGGTTCGCCAGGAGGGGTGCCGCGACATGACGCGAACTTCGGATTCGGGACGCCTGACTGCATCCAGCCGCTCGAGGAGAGACTTTTCGGGGCGGGCAGGATATTTGAACGGATTGTCGATCGTGCGAAACCCGGTGGCGTGGTTACGATCAGATAGCGTCCGCTTCGTCATCCGCGGGCTCAAAGCCCGTTTCCTCGATCAGGAAAACGAGTTTCGCCTGATCCGCAAACATGTTCGCGCGGCCGATCTCGTTTGCGATATCGGGGCGAACAAGGGCAGCTTCGTGTTCTGGCTTTCCCGTTGGTGCAGGAAAGGCATGGTCGTCGCCTTCGAACCGCAACCGTCGCTCGCGAATTCCCTCGCAGGTCTTTGCAGCCGCCTGGGCCTGGACAACGTCAAGGTTGAAGCGAAGGCGGCTTTCTCCCGCTCCGGCAGTTCGGACCTGTTCGTGCCGAAGGGGCAGCTGCCTGGAGCGTCCCTGATCGGCAAGGCGAGAAGCGCCGGCGAGTTCGAGACGATACGTGTTCCCACGGTTACCCTCGACGAATATTTCCACAGCGGCGTACGCGTTTCGCTGCTCAAGATCGACGTCGAGGGCGCCGAGCTGGATGTATTCAAGGGCGCCGAACGCATCTTGCGCGAACAGTCGCCCCTCCTGGTGTTCGAATGCGAGAACCGCCACCTCGAAGGCACCACTGTGGAGGACGTCTTCTCGTATTTGAGATCGCTGGGCTACGCCGGCAGCTTCGTCTGTCGCGATCGCCTGCTGCCTGTCTCGGCATTCGACGCCTCCCTGCATCAGAAGCAGCACGGTGGGCGGTTCTGGAAGGACAAGGATTACTGCAACAATTTCGTCTTCGCCAAGACGCCTGTTGCGGAGAAATGACGGCGCGACTTAATGCCCCTCGAACGCCATCAGCGTGCGCACCGGCACGTCCATCGCGCGCAGCTTCGCCGCGCCGCCCAGGTCCGGCAGGTCGATAATGAAGCAGGCCGCGACCACATTGGCGCCGATCTGGCGCAACAGTTTCACCGCGCCTTCCGCCGTGCCGCCGGTGGCGATCAGGTCATCGACCAGGATCACGCGCTCGCCGGGATGCACGGCGTCGGCATGCATTTCCATTTCGTCGATGCCGTATTCAAGGGAGTAGGCGATGCGCACGGTGGTGTGCGGCAGCTTGCCCTTCTTGCGGATCGGCACGAAGCCCGCGGATACCTGGTGCGCCACCGCGCCGCCCAGAATAAAGCCGCGCGCCTCGATGCCGGCGACCTTGTCGACCTTCGAGCCGGCCCAGGGATGCACCAGTTCGTCGACTGCGCGGCGGAAGCCGCGCGCATCGGCGAGCAACGTGGTGATGTCGCGAAACAGGATTCCCTTCTTCGGGTAGTCCTGAATGGTGCGAACGGCCGCCTTCAGATCCTGATCAAAAGTCATAGTCCCCTCTCAATTGACCGGCACAGCCAGTCGGAACGCGTTCTCGACGATCCGCAAGCCGATTTCACCGCCGAGCGACATCAGCGATTCCGGATGAAACTGCACGCCGCCGACCGGCAAGCTCGCGTGCTCGAGCGCCATCGCCACGCCGTCCTCGGTAGTGGCGGTGACGAGCAGCACGTCCGGCATGCTGTCGCGCTCCACATAGAGCGAGTGATAGCGGCCGATCACGATCTCGTTGGGCAGGCTCCGCATCAGCCGCCCGCCCCTGACCTGCACCCGCGACGGCCGGCCGTGCGCGGGCTGATCGAGCTGGCCGAGCCGGCCGCCGAAATATTCCCCGATCGCCTGCACGCCCAGGCAGACCCCGAAGATCGGCAGCTTCTTCTCGAGCGCCGCGTCGATCGTCTTCGAAATTCCGAAATCCTCCGGCCGGCCCGGCCCCGGCGACAGCACCAGGAGGTCCCAATTCCTCTGCTTCAGCATGTCGAGCGCATGCACGTACCTGACCACGGTGACGCCGGCACCGACCTGACGGAAATAATCCGCCAGCATATGCACAAAGCTGTCGTCATGATCGATCAGGAGCACCTGCTTGCCGCTGCCGGTGGCGTCGGGGGCAAAGCTCGACAGCGGCTTGGGCGGATCGCCGCGCAGCGCCTGAAACAAGGCGGCCGCTTTCACCTGGCATTCGCGGTCCTCGGCCGCAGGGTCGGAGTCGAACAGGCAGGTGGCGCCGACCCGCACCTCGGCCAGTCCGTCCTTCATGCGGATGGTGCGGATGGTCAGGCCCGTATTGATGCTGCCGTCGAAATTGACGCAGCCGATCGCGCCGGCATACCAGCGCCGCGGCGAGCGCTCATGATCCTCGACGAACTGCATCGCCCACAATTTCGGCGCCCCGGTCACCGTCACCGCCCAGGCGTGGGTGAGGAAGGCGTCGAGCGAGTCGAAGCCGGGCCGCAGCATGCCTTCGACATGATCGACCGTGTGAAACAGCTTCGAGTAGGTTTCGATCTGCCGCCGCGCCAGAACCTTGATGGTGCCGGGCACGCAGACCCGCGCCTTGTCGTTGCGATCGACGTCGGTGCACATGTTGAGCTCGAACTCGTCCTTCTCCGAGTTCAGGAGCTGCCGGATCTGCTCGGCGTCGCCGATCGCGTCCATCCCGCGCGCGATCGTGCCGGAAATCGGGCAGGTCTCGACCCGCCTGCCGTCGGAGCGCACGAACATTTCCGGAGAGGCCGACACCAGGAATTCGCCCTCGCCGAGATTCATCAGCGCACCGTAGGGCGACGGATTGATCCGGCACAGCCTTTGAAACACTTCCGCCGGCGTCCGCTCGCAGGGCTCGGCGAACAGCTGTCCCGGCACCGCCTCGAACAGGTCGCCGCGCGCAAAGGCCGCGCGCGCGAGCTCGACGGTGGTCTGATATTCGCCGGGCGCGTGATCGGCGAATCCCTGCCGCGGCGTTTTCGCATAAACGCCTTCCGGCGTGTCGTGGGGCAGACTGTGCGTCGACTTGCCTTTCCAGGCAAAGTCGTAGCTCAAGATCACGCCGCGCGCGGTGGCGCGGTCATAGGCGAGCAGCCGGTCGGGCACATAGAGCACGATATCGCGCTGGTCGGCCTCGCGCGGGCGCTTCTCGACGAGATCTTCGATCTGGAAGACGAGATCGTAGGCAAACGCGCCGAACAGCCCGAGGACGGGATCCTCGCTGGCGGAAAACGCCGCGACGAGGCCGCGCACCAGCGACATCACGCTGGCGCGGCGGGTTCGCTGGTCCTCCTCGACGGGGGCGGCGCCGCGGACGATATGCCCGGCCAGGCGCGAGGCGGTCTTCTCGGCGATCACGACGCCTGGCTCGCGCAGGGTATCGGCCAGAAACGCGATCAGCACCTCACCGCGTGGATTGAGCGCGGACAGCGAGAAATTGGCGCCCGTCGTTTCCAGGGCGAGCGGCGGATCGGAAAAGCCGAGATCGAAACTCTCGTAGCGGCCCGGCACCGTGGTGCCCGAGGACAGCACCACGCCGCGGCGGCGATCGAGCAGATCGATCAGCTCATCGAGCCTTTTGGCGCCGCCGGAAAAATGCTCCACCGCGCGCGTGACCACCAGACCGCCGCGGGTGTGATAGTCGCTGCGCTCCGGAAGCGAGAAGACTGTCCTGTTCATGTGATCCTCTTACGAAACTTGCCGAGGGAACGCCACACAGGACAAACGAAGGGCCGCCGCACCGTGATGGCGGCCTTTCGGCGATAGGGGGAAATAAAATCGCGCCGGCCACCTTTTAGAAGGTGCGCCACCACAGACGGCAGGGGCGGATGACGGTGCTCATGGGCCCTTTAGACACCATGGCGGCGGGGGGACGTCAAGGGACCCTTGCCGGGATTCCCGGCCGTGAACGGGCCCGAAAACAGGTCCGGCAACAGCGCGCGGGGCGGTATCCTCTCCTCAAGGAGAGCACAAGAAACTCACGCCAGATGCTTCCTGAAGAAATCGGTGGCGCGGCCCCAGGCAAGTTCTGCCGCAGGGCGGTCATGCACCGTCACGCGCTGTTCGTTGGCGAAAGCGTGCTCGGCATCATAGCGGTAGAGCTCCAGCAATTTGCCGGCCGCCTTCATGGCCTTCTCGAAGGCGTCGACCAGCTGCGGCGTGCACCAGTCGTCCTTGTTGGCGAAATGCGCCTGCAGCGGAATCTTCACGTCCGCGGGCTTTGCCGCCTGCTCCGGCGGAATGCCGTAAAACACCACGCCCGCGGCGAGCTCGGGAATCCTGGTGGCGCCGATGATGGTCACCGCACCTCCGAGACAGAAACCGGTGAGACCCACCTTGGCGCCGTTGCGCGACAGATACTGCACGGCGCCGCGCACGGTCTGCGTGGTGGCGTCGATGAAATCCAGCGAGTTCATCTCCCTGCCCGCCGCGTCGGTGTCGTGATACGGCACCACCGTGCCCTTGTAGAGATCGGGCGCCAGCGCATCGAAGCCTGCGCGCGCAAAGCGCTCGCACATGCCCTTGATCTGGTCCTGCAGACCCCACCACTCCTGGATCACCACCACGCCCGGCGCGTTGCCGCTCGCGGCATTGGCGAGATAGCCGGAAGCGTCCTGACCGTCGGGGCGCTTGAAGGTGATGATGGTGCCCATGTCGTTCCTCCGCTGATTTTCATCAAGTTGGCGATCGGTCGTTATTCTGGCGGGCATGGCGCCTGGACGCAATTGCGCCATCCCAACAAAAAAAGCCCCCGGCAGGGGGCCCTTTCGCGTTCTCGTCGTTCGAGATCAGTGAACGGCGGACCAGACCTTCTTCTTGGTGAAGTACATCAGCCCTGCGAAGATGATCAGGAACACGAACACCTGCATGCCCAGATGCTTGCGCGCTTCCATGTGCGGCTCAGCCGCCCACATCAGGAAGGTGGTGACGTCCTTGGCGTATTGCGGGAGGGTCGCCGGCGAGCCGTCGTCGAAAGTGACCTGGCCGTCGGAAAGCGGCGGCGGCATCTTGATGGCGTGGCCGGGGAAATATTTGTTGTAGTAGGAGCCTTCCGGGATCGTCACGCCGGCCGGCGGATTTTCTTCAAAGCCTTGCAGGATCGCCGCCACGTAGTCGGGTCCCTGCTCCTGGTACTGGGTGAAGAAGTCGAAGATGAACCAGGGGAAGCCGCGCTCATAGGAGCGGGCCTTGGTGATCAGCGACAGATCGGGCGGAGCCGCGCCGCCATTGGCCGCGCGCGCCGCCTGCTCGTTCGGAAACGGCGACGGAAAATAGTCCGCAGGCCGCCCGGGACGTTCGAACATGTCGCCCTGGTCGTTGGGGCCGTCCTTGATCTTGTATTCCGCTGCCAGGGCCGCGACCTGCGCCTGCGAATAGCCGGGACCGCCGGGATCGGCGAGGTTGCGGAAAGCGACGTAGGACAGCGCATGGCAGTTGGAGCACACTTCCTTGTAGATCTTCAGGCCACGCTGCAGCGCGCCGCGATCATACTTGCCGAAAGGGCCCGCGAAGGACCATTGATTCCGCGGCGGCGTGGTTTCCTCCGCCGCGCGGGCGTTTTGCACGCTGCCGGCAAGGAGCGCGCCGCCGACAACCAGCGCGATCACCGTGGACACCATCGGCGTTGCCTTGCTGCCGGTCCTGGCCAGCACGTCGTCGGCGATCGAATTCGGCACCGGCCGCGGCCTCTCGATCCGGCTCAGGAGCGGCATCAGGATCAGGAAGTAGGCGAAGTAGTAGACGGTCAGGACACGGGCGGCGACCACATAGACGCCTTCGGGCGGCTGCGCGCCCAGATAGCCCAGGAGAATGCAGACCACGACGAATATCCAGAAGAACTGCTTGGCCAGCGGACGATACCGACAGGACCTGGTCTTGGCGCTATCGAGCCAAGGCAGGAACACCAGCACCAGGATCGACGAGAACATCGCGACCACGCCGGCGAGCTTGTTCGGGATCGAACGCAGGATGGCGTAGAACGGCAAATAATACCATTCGGGCACGATGTGCGCCGGCGTGACGCCGGGATTGGCGGGAATGTAGTTGTCGGCGTCGCCGAGATAGTTCGGCATGTAGAAGATGAACCAGGCGAACAGGATCGCGAAGCAGGTGACGCCGAACATGTCCTTGATGGTCGCGTAGGGCGTGAACGGCACGGTATCCTTTTCGGTCTTCGGCTCGACGCCGGCCGGATTGTTCTGGCCGGCCACATGCAGCGCCCAGACGTGCAGCACCACCACGCCCGCGATCACGAACGGCAGCAGGTAGTGCAGCGAGAAGAAGCGGTTGAGCGTCGGATTGCCGACGGAATAGCCGCCCCACAGCCAGGTCACGATGGTATCGCCGAAAAACGGAATGGCCGAGAACAGGTTGGTGATGACGGTGGCACCCCAGAAGCTCATCTGGCCCCACGGCAGCACGTAACCCATGAAGCCGGTCGCCATCATCAGGAGATAGATGATCACGCCGAGGATCCAGAGCACCTCGCGCGGCTCCTTGTATGACCCGTAGTAGAGGCCGCGGAACATGTGCACGTAGACGGCAAAGAAGAACATCGAGGCGCCGGCTGCGTGCATGTTACGCAACAGCCAGCCGTAATTGACGTCGCGCACGATCCCTTCGACCGAGTGGAATGCCAGGTCCGCGTTCGGCGTGTAATGCATCGCCAGGACGACGCCGGTCACGATCTGCACCGCGAGCATGAAGGAAAGGATGGCGCCGAAGGTCCACCAGTAGTTCAGATTGCGCGGCGTCGGATAAGCCACGAACGACGAGTGCATAAAGCCGAAGATCGGCAGGCGCCGTTCAATCCATTTCAAGACCGGATGGCTCGGCTGGTAGTCGGATGGTCCGCTCATGATGCGATCCTGAGGAAATAACGCGACGCGATTGGCTGACGGTTCCAGATATGTCGATCCGCGGCTTCAGCCGATCTGGATTTTGCTATCGGATACGAATTGATAGGGCGGCACGACCAGGTTGGCCGGCGCCGGCCCCTGGCGAATGCGACCGGAGGAGTCGTATTGCGATCCATGGCAGGGGCAGAAGAAGCCGTCATAGTTGCCTTCATGCGCGATCGGAATGCACCCCAGATGGGTGCAGATGCCGATCACCACCAGCCATTGTTCATGACCCGACTTGACCCGGGATTCGTCGCTCTGCGGGTCGGGCAAGGTCGCAACCGGCACCGAGCGGGCTTCCTCGATCTGTTTCTGGGTGCGGTGGCTGATATAGATCGGTTTTCCGCGCCAGAACACCTTGATGTCCTGCCCTTCGGCGATCGGCGTCAGATCGACCTCGATCGGCGCACCGGCCGCGATCGTCGAGGCGTCAGGGTTCATCTGGTGAATGAACGGCCAGGCGGTGAGTACGGTGCCGACCGCCGCAGCCGCTCCAGTTGCAACAAAGAGGAAATCACGGCGTGTCGGATTGTCCGCCGAAGACGCTGTCGTCACGATTCCACACCCTTTCTCAAGCTCGCAGCCGGTGGAACCGCCCCGGAGACGCTCAAAAACACGGCCGGGAGAGGCTGCCGGCGCCCGCGACCCCCCGCGGCGGCAGAAAACTGCCCGCTTTGGCCCAAGGAGACCAAACCAGCAGTCCAGAATCGTTCTATTGGCACCCTTGCCGAAAGAGCGCAAGCCCACTATGGGCCCGCAAGCGTGCAATGCACTAACTAGCGGAGCGGATTTGACGTTCGCTCTCCCTTGCCGCGAGTCTCTCATGCGAACGTCAAATCCAAAGCTCCACTAGAAACAATAATTTGCCAGTGGTCCTCTGATTCTGACGTTTGGATTCTGACGTTTGCAAAGATGCCTCCCCTGGCGGGATGCAAACGTCAGAATCAGACCACTAGACGCGTGGAATTGAATGCCACAGCCTGCGATTCGCTATTGCATTGCTATTGCGACCGCAGCCACGGGGCCGGATAACCGGGCTCCCGACAAGCCTCTTCCCGACAAGCCCAACCTGACGACCGCTCGTTCCCCATGCAGATCGCGTTGTTCCAGCCCGACATACCG
>Ga0265339_10001102_pt1 | contig 20478 bp, 22 predicted proteins | sample 4CB219metaG_FD_202085 | JGI IMG/M metagenome (GOLD analysis project Ga0265339, IMG submission 202085) | Rhizosphere microbial communities from Carex aquatilis grown in University of Washington, Seatle, WA, United States - 4-CB2-19 metaG | ecosystem: Host-associated > Plants > Roots >... | reverse complement strand
GGATCCGCTGCCAATGGCTGCTCCATCGCCAGTCCTCGGCGCGGCCAACCAAGTTGGCACGCAGCGCGTTACGTTCGACATAGCGAACGACCTGGTAGAAATGTTCGTCATCCTCGATCGGAAACGACTTGTACCGTCCTTGATATAAATGACCGTAACCCACGCGGCGGCGGTGTACCTGCCAGTTGCGTGCGTGCGTAATGGTCAGCTTTTGCATGAAGGACCCCAAATCGCCGTCGCGCTCGGGCCAAAGTACCATGTGCCAGTGGTTCGACATCAGGCAATACGCTATGATCCGCATCGGGCGCGTTTGCAGCGTCTTTTGAATCGTCCGTTCGAACGCCTCGAAGTCGCCATCTTTTAGAAACAGCCGCATCCTTCCCACGCCACGGTTCAAGACGTGGAACAGCATTCCGCCAGGGGCCAACCTTGCAGTTCTCGGCATGAAGCCAATGTAGCCCTTCGCCCCGTACTGTCAATATTAGACCTGTCCCGTTTAGTTGCCCCGTTTAGTTGCCCTGTCCCGTTTAGTTGCCCCGGAATTGAAGCAAATGCGAGTACGCTTTAGTCTTAAATCCGTCTTCGTTGCTGTTACAGCTGCAGCGTTGCTTTCATGCTGGCTAATGTTGGCGAAGGTTGCAGCTCTCAAACAACATCAGAGCCGCGATGCGCTGGCGTCCCTTGGCGCCATTGTGCACTTGAACTCTGAGGCAGATGAATCGGAGGATCGGCGCATGACTGTAGCCAGTAGGGTCCGACGTTTTCTCGCTGGCGTGCTTGGAGTGGATTTTGTGTACAGTGCCGTCTTTGCGGAACTCACTGGACCGTCCGCAACGGATGAGGCGATAGCGCTGTTGCTGGAATTACCGCGACTTGAGACGCTTGCGATTGGTCGAGGTCCGATTACCAATTCCGGGCTTTTGAGTGTTACTCGCCTCAATCGACTGAGGCGGTTACAGCTTCACGCGTGTCCCGGTGTTAGCGACGCTGCTCTCCGGCAAATTCTGCTACTGTGTCCGCTCGAAACGTTGGAGCTTAGCGATCTTAAGGTAACCGGAGAGTTTCTCGATCGCGCGATGCAACTAGACCGGCTAGAGTGTTTGGAATTATCTTGGATCCCATTCGAAGAACAAAATGCGCCGCGCATCGGAGATCTGCGTGGTCTGCGGACGCTAGGAATGGCTTGGACCGGCGTAGGTGACCGAACAATTACGGAGATTGGGCGATTGGAGCGGTTGGAACACCTCAACTTGAGCGGGACCCTTGTTAGCGACAACGGATTAGCGCGGCTGCGCGCGCTTCGTCAATTACGAACGATTGATTTGAGTCGGACGCGCATTACAGATAAGGGTATATGCGGTTTTGATGCGCACTCAGGACTTAAGACGATGGTGCTAGCTGGAACGCAGATAACTACCGGAGCGCTTGCTCGAATTGGTTCCATTTCGGGCTTAAATTCGTTGGACGTCAGCGGGACGCGAATTGGCTCGGGCGTTATGGACCGTAACGCGCTCTCTGGGATTGAGGGGTTGCGTCAATTGGTATATCTGAATGCATCTGACACCATGATCAGGGACGATGACATTCGTGCACTGGGGACGATGGATTCTCTTCGCGAAGTGAAGCTCATGAACACACGCGTCTCTGACGACGGCAGCCGTTGGCTTCGAAGAACCCTCCCATTGACACGATTCTTTATCAATGAATTCGATGTGTTACAGTAAGCACTACACTTGAGAATGTCCCGCGTTTAGTTAGCGCTAAATCCACAGCTTACGGCCGTGCGACCCTGAAAGGCTCTGCCGTTCCTGCGAGAATCAGGACGGCCGCTTTCGTTGAATTGGCGTATCGTGTTGAATGGTCGTCGTTGGCCAGAACGAGCCAGCTGCCAAATGGCTCGTGTGGACCAAGAACACTACGAAGCGGTCCAATGGTGACTGCTTGGGCAACGGCGGTCAAAGTTACGTGCCGACTCTGTTTCCAGCAACCGCCCCGCTTTGCGGGGCAAGCCAAAGCCACGCCCTCTGGGCGTGGTTGATTACTCGGCCCAGAAGCGTTACCACCCTCGGAGGACGAATACTTCTCCGAGACCCGAGAGATGTTTCCAGACGTGCCGATGGACGACGACATTCTGGAGCGTCTGACGACCTTGATGCTCCTCGTGATAAATCGGCGGCTCGCCCGCCACACGACCCTGAATGGGCCCGATTTTCCCTGGCCGCGGCAACCAACCCCGTAACGTCCTTCCCTCCCTGGCTTTTCGACGGACCTTTGGCATCGCGGCTGTTCTGCCTGAAGTGGCAACCGCAACCCCTACGATTCATGGCCGGCTGAACGGTCGCCTTTATCGCTCGATTTTGCTGAGCAAAGAGCATACCGATCCGATCATGGCAGATGGTACGACATACGATTGGGCCCCGTCTTGGGGCAATCTGGTGTCAATCTGGGGGAGGTCCGGGGTGGCTTTTTGTGATTCTTGTGGCAATCCATAAGGGGCGACGCTGCTCGACGCGGGAAGGAAATTGGGTGTCATGGCACAGCATGGGCATTAAGTCCGAATGTCCAACGGGATCGTTCAGATTGCCGAACACCGCCGCGAGCCCTAGGCAGCCCTCGCATCCGGTTGTCGCCCTTCCACATGGCCGGTATAATCAGCGAATTCAAAATTCGTCGGAAGGAGAGCTATCGTGGCAATTCGCGTCGCAATCAACGGCTTCGGCCGAATCGGACGGCTGGTGTTTCGCAACCTGATGGCCCGCTCCAAGGAATTCGACGTGGTGGCCATCAACGACCTGACCGACAACAAAATGTTGGCCACGCTCTTGAAATACGACAGCACCCATCGCCGCTATCCCGGCACTGTGACCTACGACGAGCGGTCGCTGACCGTCGACGGAAAGCAGGTTCGCGCCTTGGAAGAACGCGACCCGGCGAAGCTCCCCTGGGGTGAAATGAAGATTGATGTGGTCGTCGAGAGCACGGGCATCTTCACCGCTCGGGCAAAGGAGGGGAAGGCCGGTTACGACACGCACCTGGCCGCCGGGGCCAAACGCGTCGTGCTCAGCGCTCCGGCCAACGACGGCGCCGATTTGACCTGCGTGCTGGGCGTCAACGACGATAAGCTCAACGCGAGCATGAAGTGTATCTCGAACGCCAGTTGCACGACGAATTGCCTGGCCCCGCTGGCCAAGGTGCTCCACGACGCGTTCGGAATCGAAAAGGGCTTGATGACGACGACGCACGCCTATACGAACGACCAGAACGTGCAGGACCTGCCCCACAAAGACCCCTATCGTGCCCGCGCAGCGGCCCAAAACATCATCCCCACGCACACCGGCGCCGCCAAGGCCGTGGGACTGGTGATTCCCGAATTGCAAGGCAAACTAACCGGAATCGCGATGCGCGTGCCCGTGCCGACGGGAAGCGTGGTCGACCTGACCGCTGTGATGAAGTGCGACGTGACGCCCAAAGACGTCAACGCCGCGGTCAAGGCCGCGGCCGAAGGGCGGCTCAAGGGAATCCTCGAATACACGGAGGATCCGATCGTCTCCAGCGACATCATCGGCAATCCGCACAGCTCGATTTTCACCGCCGACTGGACGCAAGTCATCGGCGGAAACCTGCTCAAGGTTATCAGTTGGTACGACAACGAATGGGGCTACAGTTGCCGGACGGTCGACTTGATCGCCAGGGTGGGCAAACTGTAGCAAGGGCCGACACTGCAAGGGCCGACACACCGCACGGAACGTCGGTGTCGACGGTGCGAATTGAGCGGAGGCCCCCCTCTGCCCTCATCTTTCTCCCTTCCAAATCGCCGTGCGCGCCTCTGCCAGCACCGGCGTGGTTGGCGCGGGCGCGGTACCGTTCTCCGGTGAGCGATCGGCCGCGTGCGCCTGCCACCAGCCCTCCGCGTCGGCTTCACTCCAGTCGGCTGCCGCGGTGCATTGGGCCAGCGCATCGGCCAACTCACGTGCCGACGCCGGACGATCGTCGCGCCGTTTGGCCAGGCATTGGAGGATGACGGCTTCAAGGTCTTGGGAGATCGGCGCTCCCAAGCGCGCCGAGGGCGTCTCGGGGGGCGTATTGACCTGGTGCATCAACAGCTCCACGATGTTTTGGCCTTTGAAGACCGTGGTGCCCGTGAGCAGGAAATAGCCGACGGCCCCCACCGCGTACAAGTCGCCGCGCGCGTCGAGGTCGTCCGCGCCTTGGACTGCCTCAGGTGCGAGATAGAGCGGGGTCCCGATGATCGACCCGAAAGCGGTCAGCCCGGCTTCACGCTCGACACTAACCACCTTGGCCAACCCGAAATCGAGCACTTTGACGAAATCGGCCACACCGCCACGGCAAGTGAGGATGATGTTGGCCGGTTTGATGTCGCGATGGACCAGCCCCATGCCGTGGGCCTCATGGAGCGAGCCGCAAATCTGCAGCAGGATCCGGATCACGCGGCCTTCGGGTTGTGGACCGTGCTTTAGCACCAGTTGTTCCAGGTTGATGCCCTCGAGGAACTCCATGGCATAATAGAAGACGCCTTCCGGAGTACTGCCGAAGTCATAAATGGCGACGGTGTTGGCATGATTCAACTGGCTGGTAAGCTGGACCTCGCGCTCGAAGCGGCGAATCGATTCGGGGGTCGTTTTCTCGACGTCAAGCAGCTTGATCGCAGTGGGCCGTTGCAGCCGCGCGTGCCTGCCGCGATAGACGACTCCCATGCCCCCCTCGCCGAGCTTTTCTTCCAGCGTATACTGCCCAAGCCGCTTCGCTTCGACGGTTGCCTGCCGCATGGCGCGCCTCAGGCGAGCGACCACGACGGTGAAGGCAAAAATGGCCGCGGTAGAGAGCGCCAGCAAGGTAAACATCCCCCAATAAGCCATCCGCAGGAACGCGGTTGGGCGGTACGCCTCGGCGAAATCGACCTCGGTACCAACGCCGAATTCGTATTCCGGCAACCAGGTCCAGGCGCCGAGCGAGAGTACTCCGCGATAGTCGCGATAACCGTCGACGTCCACGCCAGAATGCCCGGCGATCGCCTCGGCCGCCAGCTTCGTCAGCGGTTGTTCGGAGCGGCGGATTTTTGGACGCGCCCCTTTGGTCATGTCCACCGACGGATTTCGCAATTCAAGGGTCAGGATGGAATGGGCGTCGTCCTGGTCGGGCAGCAAGCCGATGCGTTTGAGGTCGTCGTCGAACCGGCTTTGAGAGAGGAGCAATCCGGTTGGTCCGAAGGCGAATGTCTCGCCCGTGCGGCCGAACCGGGCCACATTCAGGATGCGTGTGAAGTCGCGTTCCGGACGCAACCGCAGCGCCAATGCGCCTATGACCGAATGGGAATCGTCGCGCAAAGGCGCGACGGCGAACATCGTCGGGAGGTTGACCCGCACTTCGCCATCCTCGTCCGTCAGCAAGATGCGCGATGGAAATGGGCGCGACACGGTGGCCTGTCCCGCGAGCGCCGTGTCGAAGAATACCGCGGCCCGGGTCAATTCCTGTCTGCCGATCAACTCCTCCTGGCTCGCCGCCACGATTTGTTTTTCGCGATCGATCACGATGAAGTCGGTGAAACCGTGGGAGTCCATCCAGGGCCGGATCGCCGTGCGCAACTCGGAAAGCTGGGGCGACTGGGCCACTAAGACCGGTTTGAATTCCGGCTGGTGTGCCATTTCAATAAGTTCGCGGGCCAAATGGCCCACGCGTTCGGCGCTGGCGGCGGTTTCGGCGTTCGACCGCTGGGTTTCCAACCAGATTCGCAGCGCCGAGACGTCGGCATCGAGGATCGCCTGCAAATGGCCCTCCATCGACTCGCGCACCGCGCGTTCGATGCTCGTCCGCAGCCCGTAGCCTATGCCGCCCAGCAGCACCGCCGCAAACAACGGCCATGCCCAAAGTTGCGTCCTCAAGAACACGTTCGTCGCCGTTATCGAGCGGCGCGCAATCGTCGAGGTGGACAAGCTCGGATGACTTTTCGACACACGTTCTCTCGCGCCCGTGTCCACGTCACATACCCCGCCAAAATGTTGATTATCAACCCCGCGCTGGGACGGTCAAGCGACCTCGAAGGTCACTGGGCTTGATCTCAATGAAACTTCCGTATACGATCCTTTAAGTCATTGATTGGCGTAGACTTATGCCATCCGGTCTTGGTGCCCAACAGTTAAGGAATAAGGGAATCCCGATGATTCATTCGGTCGCCGCCGTTTATCGTTTTCGCTCCCGATTTCTCCTTGGCCTGTGCTCGGCTTTGGTATTTGGGGCTTTGGCATTGGGGGCCGGCAGGGTTTCTTTGGCCGATTTGGGCGCCCCCGCCCCCGCCGACCGCAACGTAACCAACGCGGTGGTCAGCCTGCTGCGTGAAGACCACCTGTTGCGTCACCCCCTCGACAACGAAATCTCGGAGCGGTTGCTCAAAGGCTTCATCCGCATGCTCGACTCTCCGAAACTCTACTTTTACCAGAGCGACATCGACGCCTTCACGACCAAGAAGGACGAATTGGACGACCAGATCAAGCGGGGCGACGTTTCGTTTTCTTTCACCGTGTTCCGCACTTTGCTCAAGCGGATCGACGAGCGCGTGGCGCTGGTCGACCAATTGCTGGAAATGGAACACGATTTTACCATCGACGAAGATTTGATCATCGACCCCGACGACGCCCATTATCCCAAAGACGAGGCCGAGGCCAAGGAACTGTGGCGCAAGCGGATCAAGTATGAATTGTTGGCCCTCAAGGCCGACGCCAAAACCAAGGCCGAGACGGGCAAAGACTCCGGGCCGAACCGCGAACCGTCGCGGACCGACAAGCCGGGCAAGCCACCCGAAGACCCTCGGCAGCGGCTGCGCCGCCGTTACCGCAGCTTCGCAAAACGTATGCACCAGACCGATCACGAAGAATTGCTGGAAATGTACCTGACCAGCCTGACCACCGCCTTTGATCCGCACACCACCTATATGTCGCCCAGTTCCTACGAGAACTTCGTGATCCAGATGCGGTTGAACCTGGAGGGGATCGGCGCCTCGCTGCAATTTGACGACGGCTACACCGTGGTCAAGCAAATCATCCAGGGGGGCGCGGCCGACCGTGACGGCCGGCTCAAGCCCGACGATCGAATCGTCGGCGTGGGCCAGGGCGAATCGGGCGACGTCGTCGACACGGTGGAAATGAAGCTCAACGACGTCGTGGCCATGATCCGCGGCCACCGCGGCACGATTGTTCGGCTCGAGGTCATTCCGGCGGCCCAAACCGAGCACAAAATCTACAACATCGTCCGCGACCAGATCGAGCTGACCGAGAGCGAAGCGCGCAGCGAGATCGTGGAACAAGAAAAAGACGGTCGGAAGTATCGCATCGGTGTGATCGACCTGCCGAGCTTCTACATGGATATGGATGCCGCCAAGGAAGGTCATCTCGACTTCAAGAGCACGACCCGCGACGTGGCGGCGCTGTTGGACGATTTCAGGGCGAAGCAAGTCGACGCGGTCGTGCTCGACCTGCGGCGCAATGGCGGCGGCTCGCTCACCGAGGCGATCAACCTGACCGGCCTGTTCATCGACCAGGGGCCGATCGTGCAGGTGAAAGACAAGGACAGCCGCGTACAGCACTACGACGATCCGGAGCAAGGCACCGCCTGGGACGGACCACTCGTCGTGTTGACGAGCAAGCTCAGCGCGAGCGCCAGCGAAATTTTCGCCGGAGCGATCCAGGACTATGGACGCGGGCTGATCGTGGGCGACAAGACGACTCACGGCAAGGGAACCGTGCAGAGCTTGCTCGACCTGGGCCACCGCTTGATTCGCCTTGGCAACGCCCCGAAACTGGGCGCGCTCAAGATCACGATGCAGCAATTCTACCGGCCCAACGGCGATAGCACCCAGAACCGGGGAGTGCTGGCCGACATCGAACTACCCAGTTTCACCAATGTGATTGAGAAGCTCGGCGAGTCAGACCTCGATTACGCATTGAAGTTCGACCATATCGACCCTGTCCCCCACGAGAGGATGCATCTGGTGGACAAGATGGTGGTCGATCGAATGACGCGGCTATCGACGGAACGGCGCGCGAAATCGGTGGGCTTCCAGAAGCTGGCGAGGGACATTCAACGCTACCTGGAGCAGAAGGGTCGGAAAGCCGTTTCGCTGAATGAGCAGAAATTCATGGCTGAACGCGAGGAATTGAGCGCCGAGCGGGAGGAAGAAAAGCAATTCGAGGAACTGAGCAACAGCAAGCGTCCGGTATTCGACAAGGCCGACTACTACAACCAGGAAACCTTGGCGATCGCTGTCGACTACTTGCAGTTGATCCGCCTGGCGAGGGCCAACTGAGACTGCCCACCGCCAACGGCGCCTGGCTAGCGCCAACGGTGACTGGCTAGCGCCAACGGGGCCAGGGCCAAAAGGGATTTTTTTTGGATTTTTGTTGACATCCTCCCCGGATCGGCGATAATGAACCGGTCGGGGGTAACCCCGCACTAGAGCCCATTGCAGGTTCCTGCCCCGCCTGCAGTGGGCTTTTTTTTGACTTGCCACCAGCAAGTTTCTTCGGCGTGCTGCAATACCCCCGGCAGGGATCGAACCTGCGACCCCCGGTTTAGGAAACCGGTGCTCTATCCACTGAGCTACGAGGGCTAAGTATTTACAAAATAAGGCTTTACGTCAATCTTTGTGATTTGTTTGATGGGTACTATACACCTAAATCTAAACCTGCTAGACTGACGCTACAAGTTGGCCGCCGCCCGTTGACGCGGACGGCGGCCATTGACACCAACCTTTTACGGAGGTCAGCGTCATGCGTAAGTCTACTGCACCCGCGGCTACAACAAAAGACGGCAACAAAGCCGCCAAGCCCGACAAGCCCCATCCAGATTTCCCGCTATTTCCCCACGGTTGCGGGTACTGGGCAAAGAAGATCAAGGGCAAGTGCCACTACTTTGGCAAGTGGGACGATCCCCAAGCGGCCCTAGAATTGTGGCTGCAACAGAAGGACGATTTGCTAGCCGGCCGTAGCCCGCGCGTATCGCGCACATCGCGGGGCGGCCTAACCGTCCGCGAGCTGGTAAACAAGTTCATGAACGCCAAGCGCCGGCAAGTTGCTGCCGGCGATCTGACCACCCGCAGTTGGCAGGACTACCACGGTACGTGCGCGCGGCTTGTCAAAGCGTTTGGCGTCAGCCGGGTAGTCAGTGACCTACACGCCGAGGACTTTGCGCGTCTACGCGATACGATTGTTAAGACCCGCGCCGGTATCGCAACGGGCAACGAAATCCAGCGGGTTAGGACCGTCTTCAAGTACGGCTACGACAACCACTTGTTTGACACCCCCGTGCGCTACGGCACTGCGTTTAACAAGCCGTCGGCACGGACGCTGCGCTTGGAGCGGCACAGCAAAGGGCCGCGGATGTACTTGGCGGCCGATTTGCGCAAGATCGTCGCCGCCGCCGGTGTACCGCTAAAGGCCATGATCTTGCTTGGCGTCAACTGCGGGTTTGGCAACGGCGACTGCGGCGGCCTGACCCAAGCGGCCGTGGACCTGGACGGCGGGTGGGTGACGTACCCCCGGCCGAAGACCGGTGTGCAGCGGCGTTGCTGGTTGTGGCCCGAGACGGTTGAAGCCCTCAAAGCGGCCATTGCAGAACGCCCGGCCCCCAAAAGCAAGGCCGCGGCGGGTTTGGTCTTCCTAACGAAATACGGCGCCCCGTGGGCCAAAGTACAAGCGTTGCCCGCGGCCCTTGCCACGGAAGTAGACGGGGCGCCGGTCAAAGCCGGGGGCGGGGCGGACAACCCCGTGAGCAAGGAATTTACAAAGGTACTAAAAGACCAAGGGCTGCACCGCCCCGGCTTGGGCTTCTATGCGTTGCGTCACACGTTTGAGACTATCGCGGGGGAAAGCCGCGACCAGGTTGCGGTCAACGCCATCATGGGGCACGCGCCGATTGCAAACGACATGTCGGCCGTCTACCGCGAGGGGATTAGCGATGCGCGGTTGCGGGCCGTGGCCGAGCACGTGCGGGGGTGGTTGTGGCCGGCCCCGGTGGCTGCACCACCGCAAGCGGACGCGCCGCCCGCGTCAAAGCTGGCCCAAGTTAAGGCGATGATGGCCGCGGGGGACCACGCCGCCGCCCTAAAGCTGTGCGCGTCGTGGGGGCACCGCGGCTTGGGCGGTGGTGAGGATGCAGACGCGATTGCTAAAGGTTACGCCGCGTTGCAGCACGCGGACACGTACCGCGATATGGGCTACGACCCGGATGAACTTGTAGCCGCCGGGGTCGCTGCAATCCGCCGCCGCTATAATCTGACCAATAACGGGTAGGCGCCTGATCCGCGCCGCACGGCCAACGCGCCGCAAGTCCCCCTCCGGTGCTTGCGGCGCGTGGCCGGCCCGATAACCCGGAGGGATCTATGACGCCGTATAAACGGTTGATTGATGGGCCACCGCCTAGCGACAAACAAGCGCTGGCGCGTTGGTGTCAAAGGTGCATCGCCCATATCGGGGGCGTGCAACTACGTCACGGCGAGACGCGCAGTAATATCGTGGGCATGGCGTACTGCATCGCATGCGCCTTGCACGTCGCCCGGCTGGGCAACCCTGACTTGGCCGCAAGGATAAAGCCGGCCAAGGGTACGTTACATCGCGCCGAGGATTACATTGCAAGCCTTGGCGCGTGCGTGCGGTGGTCAAGTAGGCCAAACGATGATGGGCTGCCGACGTTGACGGACGCGGAAGAACAGGTATGGAATTATTTGCTTGCACATCCGGAAGGACGAATCGGCAAACAAATTGTTACCGATTGTGATTTGGCAAGTAGTATCGAATATCTAAAGAACCACATCATCCGCGGCCTGAAAAAGAAGGGGCGCCCCGTCATCAACCTGCGTGACCGCCGCGGTTATCGGCCCGGCTAACGTAACAATCAGGCGGGGCCTTTTTGTTACCTTAATGTGGCCGGACTTTATTAGCCGGCATGTCAACAATATCGGTATGACCCCTGCCGATATATCCCGACTTGCCGATGACCTGCGCAAGCTGCCGCTAGCCGAGATTCAAAAGCGGCTTGAGGCCATCGACAAAGAGCGTGACACGCTGTTGGAAATCCGCCGCGTTGTTGTCAAGGCACAGCGCGTTAAGCGGCCCAAGCCGGGGGTCACCCAATGACCACGGCCGCCGCCACCCGCGCCTATCTGACGCCGCCGCAAGTTGCCGCGCGGCTAGGCGTCGACCCAAGCAAGGTCCTGGGGTGGATACGGAGCGGCGAGTTACGGGCGGCCAACATCGCCACACGCCGGGGCGGGCGCGCGCGATGGGTCATTAGTGAACTGGACCTTGCCGCTTTTTTGGCGGCCCGCGCCGCGGTCCCACGGTTGCCCCAACAGCGACAACGGCGGCGGCATGACCCGGACGAAATCCAATATTTTTAATTGGAGCCATTAGATGCACAGCGGCGCCCAACCATCGGCTAACGGCCATAGCCACGCCGTCCGTGACCGTGGCCGTGTTGACGCCGGGGACCGCATCAGGCGCCTGGGTCTAGGCGATAACATGGCCGCACCGGTGCACGGGGCCAACGGCGACGGGGCGGACCCGGTGCCCACCACACCCGCCACCAACGGCGCGCCCCTATCCGTCATCCGTGACGGCATCCCGGCCGAGCTACGCGCGGACCGCCAATGGGTATTGTGGCTGCAAGAGGTGCGCGGCGAGGACAAGCCGACCAAGTTGCCCTATCAAACAAACGGGCGGCTGGCCGAGGCCAACGATCCCGTTACCTGGACCACATTTGACGCCGTATACGATGCCTACCGCCGCGGTGGCTACAGCGGGGTAGGCTATGTATTTGCCCCCGGCGCCGGCTTGGTGGGGATCGACCTGGACCATTGCCGTGACCCGCACACCGGCGCCATTGAACCGTGGGCGCAGGCTATCATCGACGACGCGCAAACCTATACGGAAGTGTCGCCCAGTGGGACCGGGGTCAAGTTGTGGTGCCGCGGCAATTTGGACGGCTGGCCCCTTAACGGGAAAAAGACCGGCAAGAGGAAAAGCTATAAGTCCGGCGCCGTAGAGGTGTACCAACATGGTAGGTACTTTGCGGTAACGGGTCACAAGCTGCCCGGCACGCCGGACACAATCAACGATTGCCAGGCACTTATCGACCGTCTTTGGGTTGAGATTTTCGCACCGCCAGCCAAGGGTATGGGTGTGGACGCCGGCCAGCGCGCCGCACGGCGGGACGCGGCGGCGGTCATGGACCGCGCCCGCGCCTACGTCGCCACGATGCCGGCGGCCATCAGCGGTCAAGGCGGCCACAACCAAACTTACGCGGTCGCTTGCGTACTGGTGCTCAGGTTTGGCCTTTCACGCGATGAGGCGATGACGGTCCTACGTGAGTACAACGGGCGATGTCAACCGCCGTGGACCGAGGCCGAGTTAGACCACAAGGTAGACAGCGCCGACAACCAGCCCGGGCCCCGCGGGGATTTGCGGGACGCCGCGCCGGTGCCCGTTGTCACGGGTGACGGTGCGGCCGAAGCGCCGCCTTGGGTGCCGTGCGGCCAAACCGACGTTGCCAACGCCCGGCGGTTGGTGGCGCTGCACGGGCTGGGCATCCGCTATTGCGCGCCGTGGGGCAAGTGGCTTATTTGGGACGGGGCACGCTGGGCCGTCGATGACCGGCATGCAATCGACAAGTTGGCCAAGGATGTTGGTGGCGGCTTGTGGCGGTTGATCGCAAGCGAGGGCGGTGGACTTAAGCCAGACCAGATCGCCACGGCTATCAAATGGGCAAAGTACACGGACAGCGCGCGCGGCATCGCGGACATGATCCGCCTTGCACGGAGCGAACCCGGTATTGCGGTACGCCCCGGCGTCCTGGACGCGGACCCGTGGTTACTTAATTGCAGCAACGGCACCTTGGATTTACGCACCGGCGTACTACGGCCACACGACCGGGCCGACATGCTGACCAAGCTATGTCCTACGGCCTACACGCCGGATGCGGTGTGTCCAACGTGGCGGACGTTCCTGCTCAAAATCTTTGCGGGCGATACCGTAATGATCGGTTTTCTACGGCGCCTTGCCGGCTATTGGATAACGGGCGTTGTACGCGAGCATATCCTGCCGATCGCGCACGGTAGCGGCGCTAACGGCAAGACCACCTTCACCAACGCGTTGTTGGGCGTCCTGGGGCCGGACTACGCGATGAAGGCGGACAAAAATGTACTGGTAGCCAAACAACATGAGGGGCACAGCACGGAACGCATGGACTTTTTTGGCAAGCGGTTTGCGGTGGCATCGGAGACCGGCGACGGCCAACGGCTTGATGAGGCGATGGTCAAGGAGCTTACGGGTGGTGACCCAATCCGTGGACGGCGGATGCGTGAGGACGCCTGGGAATATTTGCCCACACACAAGATCATACTAGCGACAAATCACAAGCCGATTATCCGCGGCACGGACCGCGCCATTTGGCGTCGGGTCTGCTTGATACCGTTTACCGTGACGATCGCCGAGGCCGACCAGGATAAAGATCTATCCGACAAACTACGCGCCGAGGCCCCCGGCATCCTGGCTTGGGCCGTCCGCGGCTGCCTAGCGTGGCAACGTGACGGGCTAGGGACGCCGGCCGTTGTCACGGCGGCGACGGGCAACTACCGGGCCGAGCAAGATTTGCTAGCGCAGTGGTTGGACGAGCGCTGCGTTGTCGCCCAAGACGCACGCGCCCCGGCAGCGGGTTTGTACGCCGATTATCGGGTCTGGTGCGAGGCGGCGGGCCATAAGCCGGGGACGAAAACTTGGCTAACCCAACGGCTTGCCGAGCGTGGCCACGGTCTTGACAAGGGACGCCGGTGGTATGGCGGCATTGGCATCGCCGTCTGCGGGAGTACCAGCGAATGACGGGTTGCGCACTTGTGCACTTGCGCCAGTTTTGGGGGTTGAACGCTATACGCGCGCGCGTAAGGCGATCAACCCGTGATTTTGGCGCAACTACACAACTGCGCACAAGACGGACGGGTGCCCCACGGCGGCCCCTGTCCTCATTTTGGCTAACCGCCGTCACCACAAACAACGGAGGGCTTGAACATGCACAACCATCGTCCACCGTATGACCCCACTGCACTGGGCCGCATCATCGTTGAGGGGGGCGGCCCGCCGACGGCCACGACGTTAGAGGGTATTGCCACGGCGTGCGATCGTCTCAAAACCGTGGCCCTACTTATCCACACGCGGTTGGCACCCCAGCGGCGCGGAATCGAGACGCCGCCGCGCCCGCCGGTACAACCCGCGCCGTCCGTGGGCCGTGGCGCCGCCGTCCGTGGCCCGTCCGGTGGCGCCCGTACCGCCGCCAAAACGCTGCCTAGAGGTTAGGCATACGCCACATACACCCGCCGCCCCGCCGCCGGTCATCGACACTGAATCCCGCAAGACAATAGCCATTAACGACTTACGTCACTGAAAAAAACGAAGTGTAACGCTTACCAAAACCGGGTATGACACCAACAATCGACCATCCGCCGTCCGACGACCTACCGAATACGGCCGCGGCCCCGCCGCCGTCCGCCGCCGTAACCAATGGGCCGGCCACGGCCGGGGCGCCCAACGGCAAGCCGGACAAGGGCGGCGCCCCGGCCGCAAACGGGAATCGTCTGCGAAGCGGCCTGTACGCCGACCCCGACAAGCAAGCCATCCGCCTACAACTTGGCGTCCTGCCGCCCGGCATGGCCCGCGTCGAGCGTGAGGCCCGCGTGGTACGGCGCGCCATCGAAGCGGCGGTCATCCAACGGCATGGTGGCATCACAATCCACATTGCCTTTTTGGTGCATGAGGCCGCTACGTGGTGGCGGCATGGGGCAATAGCGCGGTGGTGGTTGAAGGAAAATCAGGCCGACATGGACCACGCCACCCGGTTGGCACACAGCCGTGAGGCGGCACGTGCGTCAACCGAATGCCGGAAGGCGATCGAGGCGATTGGCCTGGACAAGACCGCGGCGGAGGCATGGGACCCGGCCACGTTATACCAACGGCCGCCGTTGCTAATCCCGCCCGACAACGCGACAGCGGCCGCTACATGCGACGACGCTACCGCGGACGCCCCAACGGCCATACCGCCCCCCGACAACGCGACAGCGGCAACCGTGGGCAATCTTGCGGAGGATGGGTGGACCGTATGAGCCACGCGCAACAACGCCAGCGGCTACACCAACTGCTACACGCCACCGCCATTGCGCGTAGCGGCGCTACGGCCGAATTGAGCATCACGCAGGCGGCCAAGTTATCGGGTGTATCCATCGCAACCCTCAACATGATTGCCGGCCACGGCTGGCAACCGTTGCCCCCGTTGGTTGCGGTGTCGGCCGGTGTCGGCTGGCGTGGCGCCGATGTGGAGCGTGTCTTGCAGTGGTGCGCACGGATCGCACGCCCCGGCCCGCGGTTGCGATGGGACCAACCGTGGCCGCGGCCTAACCCACGACGGACCCTGCCCACGGCGTCCACAACGATGGTGGAGACAAACGATAATGGATAGCAACACCCTTGCCCGCCTACAGGGCGCCCCCGCCGCCTTCCGTGATGCCCTACGGCTTGACGACGGCCGCCCCTGGGTCCGCGACCCGTGGCAAGAAGACTTTTTCCGCGCCCTTGACCCCGGTTGGCGGCGCGCCGTTGGCCAAGCGGCCACCGGTGGATATGCGCGGGGTTGGGCCGTCCGCCCCCGTGGCCACAGCAAGACGTCCGACATTGCGAGCATGGTGGCATGGGCCTTGTTTGCGGCCCGCCAACCCATCCGCGGCGTCGTGGCGGCCGGTGATAGCGACCAGGCGCGGTTGGTTGCCGACGCCGTGACGCGAATCGTCCGCGCCAACCCGTGGCTGCAACCGTTCATCGACGTGCAACGGGGCCGTATCGTCAACGTGCATAGCGGGTCTGAGTGCGTCATCCTTGCCAGCGACGCCATGACCAGTTACGGCTTGCTGGTTGACTTCATCATTTGCGACGAGTTGACGTGTTGGCGCAACCGCGAGCTGTGGGACAGTTTGTTCAGCACGGCCGCAAAGAAACCCAATTGCCTACTGGTCGTATTGGGCAACGCTGGTATCCAAAACACCTGGCAGCACGAACTTTTTAACGTGCTACGCCGTGACCGCGCCTGGCATTGCGACACGTTGCCCGGCCCCGTGGCATCGTGGATTAGCCCCACGGCGCTTGAGGAACAACGCCGTGTGTTGCCCGGTATCGTTTATCAGCGGCTTTGGGGTAATGAGTGGACCACGGGCGAAGCGTCCGCCTTGCAACACGCCGACATCGAACGGGCTTGCACGCTAACCGGCCCCATGTATGGCCGGTCATTGGCTTGCGAAAATGCCGAGCACGATTTTGCCGCCGGTCTTGACCTGGCCGTTAGCCATGACCACGCCGCGTTGTGCGTGCTGGCCATCCACAAGCAAACGCGCCGGCGCCGGCTAGCGTTTATCCGTAGTTGGGCACCCGTGGGCGGCAAGATTGACCTAACCGCCGTCGAGGCGGGCGTTGCCGACGTCAACCGCGAATACCGCCCGCGCGTCATCGGTTTCGACCCGTACCAAGCGGAGCTTATGGCCCAGCGTCTAACCCGCGAAGGGTTGTGCATGCAAGCGGTCCCCTTTGGCGGCATGAACACCAGCCTAATGGCCAGCGAGTTGGTCGAGCAGTTTAGCGGCGGCACGATCGAGATTTACCGCCACCCGCCCTTGATCCGTGACTTGCAACGCCTGCAAATCACGGAACGGCAATGGGGCTTGAAACTAGAAGCCGCGCGTACCAAAGACGGCCACTGTGACCAAGCCATAGCGCTGGCCATCGCATTGCTTGTCGCCCGCGACATGCGCCCCCCCGGCAAAATGGAGATAGCCGTATACCGCCGTAACGATGATGACGCGGGGGGCCGTCCACAAACACTATCCGGCGTGCAACGTGGGTCACTTTTGGGCGCCCGCACGCTGGCCGACGTGATCCGTGCCGAGCTGGACAACCCGTTTATCGACGGTGGCGTCCGCCCGACATTTGTGGATACCAGCCGGCCGGGTAACGAATCGAAGCCAGAGCCTACCCGGTCCCCGTTTTGGATTTGGTGAATCTTGTCACTACTTTTTTGAGGAACTTGCAATGCCAGTAGGTAGAACTTTACCGCCCGTTACCCCGCAGGCCGCCCGCCCCGAGCGTACCGTGTTACCGTTGCCCCGTGGCACGACCCCCGCCCCCGGTGCAATGCCCGCGGCCGTACCCCCCGCCGTGCCGGCGCAACAACTGACCGGGGTCGAGTCCGGCCGCAGTACAGCGGCTAACCGGCCTAGCGTCTAACCGTTTTTTACCCCTAGCGCAAAAAAGGAGACACTGCGATGGCAGTAAATTTGATCCCACCGCCCAAGCCCGGTGACCCGGCCGACTGGGAGCGGTACAAGGCGGCGATGATCGCGAAGGGCCGCGCCGCCCAAGCACGCGACCGCGAACAACGCAGCGCCGCCGCACGCGCCCGCAAGGGCACCGTGGCCGTGTTTGCCACCGACCATGCCGATGACCATGCCGATGACTTGGGCATGCCCACCGCCGAGGAATCGCAAAGCATGGACGCGGCCTTGGGGCATATCACCAAAGGCCGCCATACGCTGGGAGGGGAACTTTAATGCCCAACTTCCATTACAACGTCGCGGCCCAAATCCGCAAGGCCGCGGGTGGCCAACAGGCGCCGTTGGACGTCGATGCAATTACGGCCGCCCTGGCGGACATCACGGCGGCGGTCAACATCATCAGCGAGATGATCCAGGGCGATACCAACGACGGCGCGGCGTCGGATTTGCAGTCTGTCGCCGATCAGGCCACCGGCTTGGACACGGCGGTCAAGGCATTACGGCAGATTGCACAGCCCCGCCGCACCTTCAAGTACCGGAGGTAACGATGCCCAGAGTAATCCATTGCGAGGGGCTTTGCCTTTGGAACGCCCGGCACGAGTTACGGGCCATGCTGTATTGCGGTGGCGGCGACGGTATGGAGCCGGCCTTTACCATGTATGACGCGCAGGGCAACCCGCGCATCGACATAAGGCTTACCCGTACATCGGCCGTGGCCGGCAATGGTGAAGGTTGCTACACGGTGGAGAAACCCGTCATTGTGCTGCGGGACCACGGCCGTGAAATCAGGATCACGCTGGACGGTGATGCCCGTATCGAAGTTGGCGACGAATGCGGCACCACCCAGATTGATACGGTCATATTGGCCACGGGCATCGAAAGGGCCTTGCAGTAACACAAACACTTTTACGGAGACTTACCATGCCCCCGCTTGCAGCCACCTTGACGTTACACGACGGTGACAACGAGCCACGTTGCCAAGTTTGGTGCAACGACCCCACCAACCCCAAGATTGAATTACTGGGGGCGTTTGGCGCGCTTACGCTTGGCGTCCACATGGCCGGCGAAGCCGACCCCGAAATTGAAGTTTGGTACGGCGACGATCACGTTGCAACCTTGGCCCTGGGGCGGGACGGGGCCACGGGCAAGCCGGCGCTTTGCATGTTGGCACCGCCGCAACACGCCAGTGGGGCAACTACTGAATCCGTAAATCCTAATAGGAAAGGACCTGACCAATGCCAGCGACAAACGTAACGGAGCTTTACTTACAAGACGGCAATGGCGTCAACAAAGCACATCTCTACGTGGACAACAACGGAATGCCGAAACTTGATTTGCTTGACGCCGCGGGCACCATCCGCATTTGCACCGCCCTTGCCGCGGACGGCACGCCGTCCATCGACCTGCGCGCCGACAACGGCCGACCGGTCCTAACGCTGGCGGTTGGACCCGGCCCGCGCGGTGCCGCGGCGCCTAGTGTTATTGTTACCACCCCCACAAGCAAGTTTGACCTACTTAGCCGGCTTGACGACGTTGTTCATCACTGTCGCATGTAGGCCGACGACCGTACACCCAACCCCACGGGAACAATCCATGACCATACTGCCAACAGAATTGCCTAGCTGGTTTTTGCGGACCAAGGCCGGTCAAGAGGCCGTTGCCGAAGCCGAAAAGGCCAAGGCCGCACAGCGTAAGACCGCGGCCGCAACGATCGCCGAGTTACACCGGCGGCACGAGGCCGCGCTACCGCCGTTGCAAGCCGCCGCCGCGGACGCACGGCAACGGGAGCTTGACGCCCATCAGGCTTGGGAGGACGCCCGCCGCGCCCGCGCCGCCGCGGAGCATGCCGTCACCGCGTGCAACCACGCTATGGAGCAGGCGGTGGCGGAGCAGACCACGGTCCTCCACGTGACCCGCCCGGCGGCCGTCGATGCGTTTGTCGCCGAGCTTTTGGCGTTGTATGACGCGCTACGCACGCACGGCGGCCGTCTGTTTACAAAAATCAACTTGGGCGGGCGTGGATTTTGGGAGACATCATCCCCACCCGCTTACGACCCCACGGCCCGGACAGCCGACGACGTTAGGGCGGCAATGGTCACCGTCTTTGACGCGATCGCGGACGCACGGGCGTTGCGTGCGCGTTATGTGGACGACGTTGAGGCCGAGATTGCCGCGATCCGCCGCACCATCCCACCTTGGGCGATAAATGAAATCCAAGCGGTAGCCCGTGACTTGTAGTCCCGGTGCACCCCCGGCCCGTGGCACGATCCCGCTCCGGTGTCGTGCCGCGGCCGGGCTTTTGAAGACAGCCCCAACTTGCACGCAGCATGCCATCATCCGTTGCAATCCACGAGGCCGGCCACGCAATTGCTTGTCTTGCCCTTGGGGGCTGGGTTGAGTCGGTAACGATTGAACCGACCGCTGAAGCCGCAGGGATGACCACGACGTGGATGCCCAACAGCCGTGCGCGGGCCGTGGTTACCGCCGCCGGCCCGGTGGCCGAGGCGGTCATTGCCGAGGAGAATCGTTGGTGGCGGTTTGCGTCGCGGAGTGACATCGACAACCTGTACAAATACGCCCGCGAAACCGGTGCGGGTAACGACGAGGACGCCGTGGCCTTGTTTATCCACGCGGCGGGCCGCCGCGCCATCGCATTGCTAGGCGAACGCAAAATCTGGCAGAAAGTCGAGGGTTTGGCCAAGTGGCTGGAGTGCGAGCGGACGCTACGCTTCCGGCCACCGCCGGACCACGGTAGTCAAAGGACACCAAGCGGGGGAAGTGTCCCAAAGGTGCGTTGACGACCGCGCCGGGCCGGCTGCCTAATCGGTGGGCGGTGGTGCTTGAACCGGGGCAGCGGTGCCAAGTTCCCCAGCCGCCGGCGCGCGTTTCTTCGCGTGCCGAACGATCAGAATCACGAGCCAAGTCACGTAGAGTATGGCGAGCACCCATACAATTGCCACGGCAGGTGGCAAAAGCCTAATTCCGGCAAAAGTTGCAGCGACCACGGCGGTGAGGATGAACAAAGAGCGCAGGCGGAACTGGCGAGGTATCAACGCCGACCAAAAACTGGGCGTGCAGATCTTGTCGCTTGTCCAGAACAAAAGACCACC
>Ga0265339_10001101_pt1 | contig 20490 bp, 15 predicted proteins | sample 4CB219metaG_FD_202085 | JGI IMG/M metagenome (GOLD analysis project Ga0265339, IMG submission 202085) | Rhizosphere microbial communities from Carex aquatilis grown in University of Washington, Seatle, WA, United States - 4-CB2-19 metaG | ecosystem: Host-associated > Plants > Roots >... | reverse complement strand
GACGAGGCGGCGATCGGGAGCCTCGATGGCCTCGTCGCGCGGGTCGAACACGAGGTACGCGACGCGGTGGCCGTTGCGCCCGCGCGCGACGATGTAGGCGGCGGGGCGCTCGCGCACGTTGACGAGCCGGCCGCCCTGACAGTTGCCGTCGGCGAGCGCGGGCGGCGGGACGGGGAAGTCGACGCGGCCGCGGAACCACGACGCGATCGACTGGCAGTCCGACGCCGTGATGTCCATGGGCAGCTCGGCCTGGTAGCTGCGCTGCGCCTGCTGCAGCACCATCGACTGCGAGTGCCGCACCGTCCCCGTGATGGCGACCAGCAGCACGGCGGCGACGCCGGCGGGCACGAGGCGCGGGTGCGTCTGCCAGAACCAGCGGCGCGGCGCGATCTCGCGCGCGTTCAGTAGCGCGCCGAGCCGCACGCGCAGCGCAGGCGGCACGGGGGGCCGCGGCAGGTGGGCCCGCACGGCGGCCTTGAAGCGCGCGTTCAGGCGGCTGCGCGACGCACACGCCGCACAGTCGACGAGGTGGCGCTCGAGCTGCGAGCGCTCGGCCCCCGCGAGCTCGCCGTCTCCGTAAGCGTGGAGGACGGTGTCGGCCTCGGCGCACGTCATGCGCTGCCGTTCTCCTTCCGGCGTCGGTACGCCGCCATGTCCAGCGGCGCGTTCGCCTTCACGGATTCGGGCGCGACGTCCACGTGCGAGCCGTTCTTGATGATGCCCTGCTCGACCGCGTACGCATAGAGCTGCTGCTGCAGCAGCTTGCGCCCGCGGTAGAGGCGGCTCATCACGGTGCCGGCGGGGCACTCCATGATCTCGGCGATCTCCTTGTAGGAGAAGTCCTCGAGGTCGGCGAGGACGACCGCCATGCGGAAGTCGGTGGGCAGCGCCGCGAGCGCCTTCTCGACGTCGGCCGACACCATGTGGCCGAGCAGCGCGCTCTCCGCGTCGGAGGCCTCGGGGCTGGTGCCCCCGATGAACTGCTCGACGTTCGCCGGCGACGCCTCGGCCTCGTTGAGGATCTCGTGCTCCCGCTCGCGCTCGCGGTACCGGTTGCAGAACACGTTCGTGAGGATGCGGAAAAGCCAGGCCTTGCAGTTCGTCCCCGCCTCGAAGGTGTCGAAGAACCGGTACGCGCGAAGGAGCGCATCCTGGACCAGGTCCTCGGCGTCCTTCTCGTGGCGGGTCATCCGCAGCGCGGCCGCGTAGAGCGCCGGCAGGTGAGGGAGCGCCTCTTTCTCGAAATCCGAGGGCGCCGGGCGTTTCCTGAACAGAGCCATGGGGTCGGTCTAATTAGAAAAACAGGACCTTTGGCGATTCTATTCCATGAGCTCGGAACGTGCCGCGTCGGGCGGTCACTGACAAGCGAGGTGCGCGAAGTGGCGCTGGCCCGCGGTGCCCGACGCGTCGGAGTAGTCGGCGTAAGTCGCGGTCATGACACCTGAATTTGGCCACGACGAGATGTCGCCGATGGTCCCCTGCACGGACGGGAGCGCGATGGTGCCCGAGCGACGTCCGCCGGACGACGTGATGCGCCAGAGCTCGCCGCCGTGCGCGCGGTCGAGCAGGACCTCGAAGTCCGACCCGGCCGGCGCGAGGCCCGCAAGCGGCGGTTGCTGCGCGGCGCCGCCGAACGTCACCGCGGCGGCGAAGGGGTTGATCGAGACCCCATTCGAGCTGGCGTCGTAGACGCCGAGCCACGAGGCCTCGTCGTCCTGGAAGGCGATCGCGTAGCCGGCGTCCGTCGGCGTGAGCTGGGGGCACGTAGCGGCGCGGTTGCCGAGGATCAGCTCGAGCGAGGAGTCGAGCTCGCCCGTATCGCGCAGCTCGCGGATGACGTAGTGGGGCGTCTTCGTCGTCGCGTCGGCGTACTTGTGATAGACGAGCGTGAGCGCGCTCTTGCCGGGCGCGAAGCCGAGGCACGCGAAGCGCGGCGCCGCCTCGACCATGGTGGGCGCGCCGATGGGCTCGCCGCCCGCGGAGAGCAGCAGCTCCATGACGGCGCCCGCGGTGACGTCGACCCACGCGAGCACGGCGTGCGGCCCGGAGCGCGAGGCGGCGAGCGCGACCATCGGGGTGCCCCCGTTCGCGAGCGCGCCGTGGCTCAAAGCGTAGACGGGCCCGGCGGACGGCGCCGCCGCCGGCGGCGCGGCGGTGTCGATCACGGCCATGTGGAGCTCGGCATCCTCGCCCTGCTGAACGGCGAACGCGGACAGGAGCGTGTCGCCGGGCGCCTTGCCGCTCGCGAGGGCGAGCCACGGTCCGGCGGCGCCGGTCGGCAGCGGCGCGGATGCCTCGGCGCCGAGCGCGCCCGCCGTCGCGTCGAACGCCGCCCAGCGCGCCGTCGCGCCGTCGGCGTCGGCGCCCACGAGCGCAAAGCCCCTGCCCAGCGGATCGAGCCGCGCGTGCGGCAGCAGCGTGAGCGCCGAACCGGGGGCGATCACGTCCTGCGCGATCGCGCAGCCGGAGATCGTCGTGGGGTTGCTCTGGCAGGCCCCGCCGAGAGCGAGGGCGACGGTGGAGATCGCGACGCGTGCGCTCAGGCCGCCTGAGCGCCGTGGCATTTCTTGTATTTCTTCCCGCTGCCGCACGGACACGGATCGTTGCGGCCCACCTTCGGCTCCGTGCGCCGCATGGGCTTCGACTCGTCACTGGCGCCCTGCCCGCTTCCGCTCGACTCGGAGGTTCCCGAACCGCCGCCCGACTCGGTCGTCTTGCGCGGCGCGCGCGCCACGGGCTTCGGCTCCTCGCGCTTGACCTGCATGTGATAGAGCTTCTCGCAGACGTTGCGGCCGATGGTCACGATCATCTCGCCGAAGATCGTGAAGCCCTCCTTCTTGTACTCCTGCTTCGGATCCTTCTGGCCGTAGCCGCGCAGGCCGATGCCCTCGCGCAGCGCCTCCATCGTCTTGAGGTGCTCGATCCAGCGGGCGTCGATCTCCTCGAGGTAGAAGTACCGCGCGAAGTAAATGACGACGGGGAGACCAAACTCCGTCTCGCGCGCTTCGATGATCGTCTCGAGCTCGCGCCACATCGACTCCGAGAGCAGCTCGCGGTCGAGGGCGTTCTTCTCGTCGATCGTCGGCGTGAAGTTGAAGCGCTCATGGATGGCGGCGCGGAGCGCGTCGAGATCCCACTCCTCTGCGTGCACGTGCGCGGGTGCGTGCTCGTCGAGGACGGTCTGCAAGATCTCCGACGACAGGTCGAGCACGCGCTCGCGCTGCTGGATGATCGATGACGCGACCTCACCAGCCAGGCGATCGAGCGTGCCCGTGCGATCGTCCACGACGCCGCTCGTGTCCGGGTAGGCGCCGTACTGTCGGTAGATCGCGGAACGCAGCCCAGCGGGATCGAGCGGGACGGTCGTCGTGACGGGGGGCGCGCCGGGCTCGGCCGCGGGCGTCTGCACCTGCGTGAGCGCGTCGCACATGCGGCCGAGCACGGGCCGCACCGACGCGACGAGGCTCTCGTGCGTGTGTTTGCCCGACTCGGTCGGCACCTTCATGTCGGCCTGCGTGAGGCCCCTCTTCTTGTCCTCCTCCGTCGGCTCGGGAGCGTAGCGGCCCTCGAGCACCTGGCGGCGCAGGGCGTAGATCGCCTTGCGCTGCTGGTTCATGACGTCGTCGTACTCGAGGAGGTTCTTGCGGATGTCGAAGTTGTGGCCCTCGACCTTCTTCTGCGCGTTCTCGATGGCGCGGTTGATGAGGCCGTGCTCGATGGGCACGTCCTCTTCCATGCCGAGGCGCTCCATGATGCCGGTGATGCGCTCGGCGCCGAAGATGCGCATGAGGTCGTCCTCGAGCGACAGGTAGAAGCGGCTCGAGCCCGGGTCGCCCTGGCGGCCGGCGCGGCCACGCAGCTGGTTGTCGATGCGGCGCGACTCGTGGCGCTCGGTGCCGAGGATGTGCAGGCCGCCCGCGGCGAGGACCTCCACCTTCTCGGGCTCGCACTGCGCCCTGAACTTGGTGAGCGCGGCCTGGAACTCGGCTTCCTTCTCGGGCGCCAGCTCGTGGCCCGGCTTGCCGGCGTTCTCGGGGTCGACCTCGGCGCGCGCCATGAACTCGGCGTTGCCGCCGAGGATGATGTCGGTGCCGCGGCCGGCCATGTTGGTCGAGATCGTGACGGCGCCCTTGCGGCCCGCCTGCGCGACGATGAAGGCCTCGCGCTCGTGCTGCTTGGCGTTGAGGACGCTGTGCGGGATGTTCTTCTTGCGCAGCAGTGAGGCGACGACCTCCGACTTCTCGACGCTCACGGTGCCGACGAGCACGGGCTGGCCGCGCTTGTGGCAGTCCTCGATCTCGTCGACGACGGCGCGGAACTTCCCGCGCTCGTTCTTGTAGACGACGTCGTCCGCGTCCTTGCGCTGGATGGCCCGGTTCGTCGGCACGACGCTGACGTCGAGCTTGTAGATCTCGTGGAACTCGGAGGCCTCGGTGTCGGCCGTGCCGGTCATGCCGCCGAGCTTCTTGTAGAGGCGGAAGTAGTTCTGGTAGCTGATCGTCGCGATCGTCTGGTTCTCTTCCTGGACCTCGACGCCCTCCTTGGCCTCGACCGCCTGGTGCAGGCCGTCCGACCAGCGTCGTCCGGGCATCTTTCGGCCCGTGAACTCGTCGACGATGATGATCTTGCCCTCTTCGATGAGGTAGTTGACGTCGCGCTTGTAGAGGGTGTGCGCGCGCAGCGCCTGCGTGACGTGGTGCAGGTAGGCGATGTTCGACGGGTTATAGAGGTTGCCCACGCCGAGGCGCTGCTCGACGCGCTCGATGCCGTTGTCCGTGAGGATCGACGAGTGCGCCTTCTCGTCGACGGTGTAGTCGATGTCCTTGCGCAGGCCCGGGATGACGGCGTTGACCTTCTGGTACAGGTCGTTGGAGTCCTCGGCCGAGCCCGAGATGATGAGCGGCGTGCGCGCCTCGTCGATGAGGATCGAGTCGACCTCGTCGACGATGGCGTAGTTGAGGTCGCGCTGGACGTAGCGCTCGATCGACTCCTTCATGTTGTCGCGCAGGTAGTCGAAGCCGAACTCGCTGTTCGTGCCGTAGGCGATGTCCGAGCGGTAGCTCGCCTGGCGTTCGCGGTCCGAGAGGCCGTGGACGACCACGCCCACGGACATGCCGAGCGCCTTGTAGATGCGGCCCATCCATTCGGCGTCGCGGCGGGCGAGGTAGTCGTTGACGGTGATGACGTGGACGCCCTTGCCCTCGAGGGCGTTGAGGTACACGGGCAGCGTCGCGACGAGCGTCTTGCCCTCGCCGGTGCGCATCTCGGCGATGCCGCCCCGGTGCAGCACCATGCCGCCCATGAGCTGCACGTCGAAGTGACGCATGCCGAGCACGCGGCGGCCGGCCTCGCGGCACACGGCGAACGCCTCGGGCAGCAGGTCGTCGAGCGTCTCGCCCTTGTCGTGGCGGCGCCGGAACTCCAGCGTCATCGCCTGAAGCTCGGAGTCTGACTTCTTCTTGAGCCCATCCTCGAACGTCCCGATGTGCTGGACGACGGGCTGCATCGCCTTCATCACGCGGGCGTTCTTGGTACCGAATATCTTCTTGGCGAAGTTGAACATGTCGGACGAATCCTGACCCGGGGCGGCGAGGCCGACGAGGGCGAGGTACCTTATTTCGCGAGTGGGCCTCGCGCAAGGGCGGCCGTCCCGAGGACCGGTGTCTAGGATTTCCCAGGAGCGCGGAGGGAAATCGGCATGGCGTTCGGGATGGGGTTCGGGCAGATGGCGATGATCCTGTTCATCTTCGTCGCCGTCTTCGGCGCGACGAAGTTCCCAGGGGGCGAGAACTGGCTCCGCCGCATGCGCGGCCCGGCCCCCATGCGGACCCGCCTCTACGGACGCGCGCCCGCGCACTGGACGCTCGTCGACTGTCTCCTGCTCGCCACCGTCATCGCCCTCGCCGCCACCCTCGCGTTTTCATACGCGCAGGGCCGGTAGCCCGCGACATCAAATCGGCGGTCTGAGGCGCCACTCGGGCGTGAGGAGCTGGCCGACGGCCACGCCCGCGTAGACGATGGCGAGGACGAGGGCATAGAGCAGCACGATCGGCAGGAGGTCGAAGTAGGCGAGGACCAGCCAGGCGAGGATGAAGAAGTCGCGCTTGCCGATCATGAGGATGGCCTTGAGGGGGCCAGTGCCGGCGCCGCTCATCGACTTCAGGCTCTGGCCGTAGGCGAACCACCAGCGGATCTTGAGGACCTCGCCGCCCTCGCCCTGCTTCACGAGCTCGCGGTAGGCGACGATGTTGTAGAAGAGCAGCATCCCCGCGGCAGCGAGCGCGACCTTCATGTCGCCGAACGAGCCACCGCTGAGGGCGGCGAGCACGTTGCCCGACTTGAGGTCGCGGAAGTCGCCGAGGGGCGCGCCGCGCCGCCAGAGGGCGACGCCGATGGCGAGCACGAAGGCGAGGTTGAGGAAGTCGTCGACGATCGTGTCGAGCCACTCGCCGATGGCCGTCTGCTGGAAGCGGACGCGCGCGAGCTCGCCGTCGCAGCCGTCGAGGATCGACTGGAGCTGCGCGAGCGCGAAGCCCATGAGCACGTTCTCGTACGTCCCCGTCGAGACGAGGAACGCGCCGAAGACCCCGACCACGGCCGCGAGGAGCGTGATCATGTTGGGCGTGAACGGCAGGTTCACGAGCAGGTAGCGCGTGAGCCGGAACGAGATCTTCTTGTTGATGAAGCGGGCGACGATGCCGAGGTCGCCGCGCATCAGATCGTCGAACACGGCGTCCTCGGCGAGGCGGCGCGAGGCGCGGTCGACGACGCGGGTCCCGCGGTCGAGCCGGTTGCCCTGCACGCGGACGACGTCGCCGCCGACGACGATCGGGTCTTCGAGCTGCGCGGAGAGCTCCCGGACGGTCGCGCCCGGGTTCTGCGTCTCGCGCACCTCGACGTGCGCTGGCAGCCGCTTGGGCAGCCGGATGCTGCCGTCGCTGACGACGGTGACCTTCACGTCGCGCAGCTTGGCGATCTGGCGAAGCGTCCGGTCGATGACGCGCAAGCCGCCGACGCGCATGACCGCGCCGCGGGCCTCTTCGCGGGTGGCCAGAAGAATCACGGGGATGACGGCCTCGGGGGTCAACCGCGACACGATACCCGGCAGCTCTGCAGCCATCACTCGATTTGCGAGGCTGATGGGGCTGACTCGTTCGATCATGGGGACCACACCCTCCAAAAAAGCCCCTTTCGAAAAGGGCTAGGCTCCTTACTCAACGGGTCGAGAGCATGCCAGCGGATCGCACGCGGCTCAAGAACGAACCACCCGCGCGAGCGCGTTCTCGACGGCCCGTGGCAATCGATTTGTTTCGCGTCGGAGGAGGCGGGGTCGCTCCCAGTGCTCGTTGTCGACGATGACGTCGGCGCGACGCACGGGGTCGAAGGCCGCCCGGTACGCATGCTGGGCCGGGAAATAGCGGCTGTTCATGCGGTGTTCGACGACGTCGCGCGAGCGGCCGCGCGCCATGTCGCGCGCGAGGATGCGGCGACGCGCCTCGTCCTCGCTCACCTCGAGGAGGACGAGCGCCCCTTCGGCGGTTGCGGAGGCGCGCAGGGGGAAGACGCCTTCGACGAGGGCGAGGCGCGCGTCGCCGAATTCGAGGGGCTGCTCACCCTCGAGCACCTCGCGCGCGGTGTCGAAGCGCGGGATCGACGCGGCGGGCGCGCCCGCGAGGAAGCGGCGAAGGCAGGCGTCGAGCAGCGCGAAGTCGTAGTAGCGCTCGTAGTAGACGGTCGCCTCGTCGGCGTCGGGCGGCAAAGACCCGAGCGGGCGGCGAAAGTCGTCGACGCGAAAGACGAAGACGGGCGCGCCGCTCTCGGCCTCGCACGCGGCCGCGAGGGCGCGCGCGAACTGTGACTTCCCGCTGCCGTCGAGGCCGTCGATCGCGATGAGCGATCGTTCGACGTCGCGGACGAGGGCGCGGTCGCTCACGGCACGGGCAGGCAGGGCGCCATCACGCGCAGCACGAGCTTGTGGCAGTGCCCGTTGCTCGCGGCGCTGCCGCGCGGCCGAAAGAGATCGGGCTGGTTGTAACGGAACGGGACGCCGTCGCCGTTGGTCACCGTGCAGCCCGCCTCGCGCATGATGACCTCGGGCGCGCAGGTGTCCCACTCCTGCTCGGACGGCGACAGGTTGAGGACGGCGTCGAGGTCGCCGCGCGCGAGGGCGATGTGCTTGACCGAGGCCCCGAGACGCACGGCGCGGTCGACCATGCCGGCCGCCGCGAGGCACTTCGACAGGCCGTCGTCGAGGTTGAGGCGCGAGACGCCGATGCGGATCTGCGTGGGGGCGCTCAGCGTCGAGGCCTTGAGGGGCCGCGTCTGACCTTCGCGCTCCTCGAACGCGCCGCCGCCCTTCACGGCCCACGCCAGCGATTCGACCGTGGGCTGGTAGACGACGCCCAGGACGGCCTCGGTCTCGACCGCGAGGCCGATGTGGACGCAGAAGTCGCCGGTGCGCGCCACGAAGTCGCGCGTGCCGTCGAGCGGGTCGATGATCCAGCAGCGCCGGTTCTGGAGGCGCGAGCGGTCGTCGGGCGACTCCTCGGTGAGGATGGCGTCGCCCGGGAACGCCGCGGCGAGCCGGGCCGTGATGGCGGCGTTGGCCTCGAGGTCCGCCGCCGTGACGGGTGACTTGTCGGCCTTCGTGTCGACGCCGATCTCGGGACGCGCGTAGTGCCGCATGATGATCTCACCCGCCTCGCGGGCAGCGGCCTTGGCGACCTCGAGCTCTTTTTCGTACTGCTGCACGGTGCGGGAGACTACCAGTTTGCGCGGCTCACTGCCCGCGTTGCGCGGCGAAAATCGCCTCTTTATAGAGGGGGATCACGGCGCGCAGCGAGTAGGCGGCCTCGACGCGGGCGCGCGCTCTCTCGCCCATGTCGCGGCGCAAGGACGGGTCTTCGACGAGGCTGACGATGGCGCGCTCCCAGGCGCCTTCGTCGGCGGGCAGGAAGCCGTCGACGCCCTCCGTGACGACGTCGCGGTTGGCGCCCACGGGCGACGCGACGCCGGGCCGGCCGAGGGCCATGTACTGGATGAGCTTGTAAGCACATTTCCCGCGCTCGATGGGCCCGTCGGGCAGCGGCATGAGCCCCACGTCGATGCGCGCGAGGTCCTCGACCTCGGTCTCCGGGCGCCACGGGATGTACTCGGGGCGCAGCGGCGCCAGCTCGGGCGGCGGCGGCTTGTTCGAGATGGCGAGGAACCGCGCGCCCGTCCGCTCGAGCGCGCGGCGCAGGCCGGGCAGCGCGTGCAGGAGCTGGCGGTAATTGATGTCGAGCCCCGTCCAGCCCACGACGACGTCCTTGCCGCGCGTGTCGCGCGGCTTCTGGTAGGCGTAGCGTTCGGCGTCGACGATCGTGGGGATGATCGTCGTCTTGCCGGGCGCGCCCGTGCGCGACGCGAGGTAGGGGTTCCCGGCGATCACGCGATCGGCGAGGGCGACGAGGGCCGGGAACTTCCGCCGGTTCGAGACGCGCTCGAAGATCGCGTCGTCGAAGTCGAAGATCGCGCGTCGGCCGCGCGCCGCGATCCGCTCGAACCACGTCGTGGGCAGCTCGGTCATGGGCCGCTGGAAGAAGACGACGTCGTCGTCGCGCAGATCGCCGAGGTGGCGCCAGCGCGAGAGCGCGGCGAACGGCACGTAGAGGGGCCGCGGCAAGTTGAGCGGCCAGGGCAGGCGCGTGTCGCCGTAGACGCTCGGGCGCGGCACGCGCACGTCGACCTCGAGCCCCTCGGCGGCGAGGGCGCGCGCGATGACGAAGCCGCGGGCGCGCGCGGCCGGCACGCGTTCGCCCTGCACGAAGAAGACGACCCTCACGGCGCGCGCCGCCCGAAGAGCTTCCGCACGAGGCCGACGATGAAGTTGCGCTCCTCCTCGCCCGGCTTGAGCGCGAGGAGCGCCGCCGGGTAGACGACGAGACCGGCGGCGACGACGAGCCCGACGCGGGCCTTCGGAGCCATCGGGATGGCGCGCACGGCGAGCTCGGCGAGGAGGGCGACGCCGGCGGCGAGGAACGGCTTCGCGAACGCGCGGTTGAACGGGTGCACGCGCTCGAAGATCCACGCCTGCACGACGATCGTGCCGAGCAGCAGCGAGGTCGAGGTCAGCGACGCGACGGCCGCACCCGTGACGCCGTAGCGCGGGATCAGCAGGAACGAGAGGCCGAGGTTCACGCCCGCGGCGACGAGGTTGTCCCAGAAGAAGACCCCTGAGCGCCCCGACATGACGATGACGTAGCCGGTGAGGCCGAGGACGCCGTTGACGACGTGGCCGCAGACGAGCAGCCCCATGGCCGTGACGCCCGAGACGTAGGCGGGGCCGTAGAGCCAGAGCAGCGGCTCGCGTAGCGCGAGGAGCGTGAGCGCGATGGGCGCCGAGGCCGAGGCGACCCAGCGGGTCATGAGGGCGAGGTTGTAGCGGAGCCGCTCGCGATCGCCCTGATGCAGCGACTCCGCCATCATGGGGGCCGCGATGCTGTCGAACGCGTAGCGCATGCCCGCGACGGAGCGCCCGAGCTCCTCCGAGGCGGCGAACACGGCGACGGCCGCCGCGCCCGAGTACGCGCTCAGGATGAAGACGTTGGCGCGCTGGAGGATGCCGTTCATGAACTCCGAGGCGCCGAGCGGGATGGCGAAGCGGATGACACCCTTGTGGCCGGGCGCGCGCAGCGCCTCGCGCAGCCGACCGCGGCCGAGCACGGTGCTCGCGGCGACCCAGGCGAGCGTCGCGAGGATGAGCGTCGCCGTCCCGTGCGCCGCGGCGGCACCGTAGACGTCGGGCCGCAGCAGCCAGGCGATGAGCGTGATGGCGATGAGGATGAACGGCTCGGCGATGCCGCGGATGATCAGGTTCGGGCGTGTGACCTTCGCGGCGAGCGTGGCCGCCATGAGGACGAGCACGAGGCCGCCGCCGAGCACCGTCGGCGCGAGCAGAGGCAGCACACGCGAGAAGGCCGGGTTGCCCCACCAGCGGACGAAGAGCGGCGCCCCCAGCGCGAGCGCGAGCGACAGGAAGAGAAGGAAGCCGCCCGAGAGCCGCAGCGCGCTGCCGAGCGCCTGCGTCTCCTCCTTCGTCTCGCCGAGGGCGCGGTGGCCGGCGACGAACTTGAGCATCGCCTTGTCGCCACCCGCGATGCCGGCGCGCATGAGGACCTCACAGAGGTCGGCGCCCGCCCGGTAGACGCCGTAGGCCGTCTGGCCGAAGAGGCGGGCCACGAGCACGCGGTGGAACGGCATGAGGCCCTGCCCCACCATGGCGAGGATCTGCGAGAAGCCCGAGCGCGCCGCGTGCGCCGCGTCCTCCGAGCGGCTCGCGACCGGGCGTGCCGGCGCTTCGGTCGCGTCGGTCGTCACGGCGCTCCCGCGGCCCGGGCGGCCGGCCGGCCCGCGTCCTCGCGCGCGATGCGCTCCGCCGTGGCCGCGGCCTCGCGCGCGAAGGCGGCCCGCCCGTCGACGAGCTCGCGCTGCCACGTCTCGAGGACGATGAGGTTCCAGAGACGCTCGCCGTGGTCCTCGCCGGCGCGGTGCCGGTCGAGCAAGTCGGTGACGGCCTCCGGGCGGAAGAGCCCGCGCGCGCGCGCCGCGTCCGAGAGCAGCGTCTCGCGCGCGAAGCCGTGCAGCTTGCCGCGCAGCCACGGCCCGGTCGGCAGCGCGAAGCCCTTCTTCTTGCGGTGGAGGATCTCGGCGGGCACGACGTCGGCGAACGCGCGCTTGAAGATGTGCTTGCCCTTCCCGCCGCGCAGCTTGAGGCGGCCGGGCAGCGCCGCGCCCAGCTCGACGACGTGGTGGTCGACCAGCGGCGCGCGCGCCTCGAGGGCGTGCGTCATGCTCGCGACGTCGACCTTCGCGAGGATGTCGTCGGGCAGGTATGTCTCGACGTCGAGGTCCTGGAGGCGGCTCACGGTGTCGGCCGCGCGCGAGGCCCCCAGCAGCGCGCCGAACGACGCCGCCGCCGCGTCCTGCTCGAAGCGCCGCGCGAGCTCGGGCGTGTAGAGGGCGCCCTTCTCGGCCGCCGAGAAGTGGCAGATGAAGCGCAGGTAGCGCGAGGCCTCGTCGGCGCCGAGGCGCGCGCCGTACTCGCGCAGCCAGCGCGCCCTGCGCCCGGGCGCCGCCGAGAGCGCCGCCGCGACGCCGCGCGCGAGCGGACCGGGCAGGCCGCGCAGCCGCTCGGCGACGTGGGCCCACACGTAGCGGCGGTAACCGCCGAAGGCCTCGTCGCCCGCGTCGCCCGAGAGCGCGACGGTCACGTCGCGCCGGGTCATCTCACAGAGGTAGCGCGTCGGCACGGCCGAGGTGTCGGCGAAGGGCTCGCCGTGGTGGCGCACGATCGACGGCAGCAGGCCCACCATGTCCGGCTCGACGACGAGCTCGTGGTGGTCGGTGCGCCACCGCTCGGCGACGAGGCGCGCGTACGGCAGCTCGTTGTCCTCGCGCCCGCCGTCCTTGAAGCCGACGGAGAACGTCTTCACGGGCGTGCTGGACGCGCGCGCCATGCAGGCGACGACGATCGACGAGTCGACGCCGCCCGAGAGGAACGCGCCGAGCGGCACGTCCGACATGAGCCGAGAGCGCACCGCCTCCTCGACGGTCTCGCGGACGCGGCGCGCGGCCTCCTCCTCGGAGAGGTCGGCGAGCGTCGGCGCGAACGAGATCTTGTAGTACCGCCGCAGGACCGGGCGCTCGCCGGGCCGCACCTCGAGCGTGTGCCCGGGCGGCAGCTTCTTCACGGCCTCGTAGATCGTCCTCGGCGAGGGCACGTACTGGAGCGCGAGGTAGGCGTCGAGCGCCTCCATCGACAGCGCCGTCGGCGTGCGCTCGTCGGCGACGAGCGCGCCCAGCTCCGACGCGAACACGAAGCCGTCGGGGCGCTCGCAGTAGTAGAGGGGCTTCTCGCCGAAGCGATCGCGCGCGAGCAGCAGCTTCCCGGCCCGCGCGTCCCAGAGCGCGAAGGCGAACATGCCGCGCAGGTACTCGGGCACGCGCGCGCCGACCTCTTCGTAGAGATGCGCCACCACCTCGGAGTCGCTGCCGCTCTTGAAGCGGTGGCCCTTGGCGACGAGGTCGGCCCGCAGCTCGGCGTGGTTGTAGATCTCGCCGTTGACGACGATCGCGATCTGGCCGTCCTCGTTGGTCATGGGCTGCCGGCCCGCCTCGGAGAGATCGATGATCGACAGGCGCCGGTGCGCGAGCGCCACGGGGCCCGCGTGGAAGAACCCATGTCCGTCGGGCCCGCGGTGAACCATCGCGGCGGCGAAGCGCTCGGCCGCGCCCGCGGGCGGCGCGGCGTCCATCCGCGGCGCGAGCGCGCCCGCGATGCCGCACATTACGTGAGCCCCTTCGCGGCATCTAATGCGGGACCCTGGGAGGGTCCCGCACCCCCGGTGCTCGCTCCGCGCGGCAAAGCCGCGCTGCGCTCGGATCCGTGCGTGAGTCCCTTTGCTTCCAGCAACTCGTCGTAGAGCCGCACCGTCTCTTCCAGCACGCGATCGACGCTGAAGGTCTCGGCGACGTGCGCGCGGCCGCGGGCGCCCATGGCGCGGCGCTCGTCGGTGCCCGCGGCCAGCAAGCGCGCGAGGCCCTCGGCGAGCGCGTCGTGGTCGAAGGTGGGCGCCTCGAACCCGCTCACGCCGTCGACGACGATCTGGTCGATGTTGGCCGCGTGCGAGACGACGGCGGGCAGCCCGCAGGCGTGCGCCTCGAGGACGGCGTTCGGCAGGCCCTCGTAGAGCGAGGGCATCACGAGCGCGTCAGCGGCGTGATAGAGCGACAGCATCTCGGTCACGGTGCCGAGGAAGCGTACGATGTCCGTGAGCCCGAGCCAGCGGAGCACGCGCGGCAGCACCGCCGAATAGAGGCGATCCCGGTTCCGCCCCGCGAGGAGCACGCGCACGTTCGGCGGCAGGCGCCCCGAGCGCCGGAGGCGCGCGAGCGCGAGCGCGAGGCCGATCTGGTGCTTCTGCAAGCCCACGCGGCCCGGCAGGAGCAGCGCGATCTCGCCGGGCGCCAGGCCCCAGCGCGCGCGCGCCGCGGACCGCTCTTCGTCCGTCGGCGGCCGGAACTTCTCGAGGTCGATGAAGTTGTGGAGGATCTGGATCTTGTCCGGCGCCACGCCCGCGAGCTCGACGAGCTCGCGCCGCACGCCCTCCGAGTTCGCGATGACCCGGTCGCTCTTCTGCGAGAGCCACCACTCGGTCGCGAGGTGCATGATGTGCATCGCGCGGCTGCGCACGGCCGTGACGACGACGGGCACGGCGGCTCGCCGCGTGGCGAGCCGCGCCCAGAAGTTCGCCTTGTCACGGTACGAGTGCAAGATGTCCGGCTTCTCTTGCTGCAAGACCTCGACCAGCTTGCGCAGCCCGCGCGGCCCCATCTTGCGCGCGCCGAGCACGTAGCGCGGCTCGCCCGGCGGCAGGTACTCGCGGTAATGGACGACGTCCTCGTAGAGGCACAGCGTCGGCTCGAAGCGCGGCGGCAGCCGCGTCATGAGCTCGAGGATCTGCCGCTCCGCCCCGCCCTGCTGCAGGTTCGGAATGAACAGCAGCACCTTATGGCGCTTGGTCACCGAGGCCTCGGACCCTGTCACGGCCTGGGTCATTACCACACGCCTTCGCGCAGGGCCTCCTCGGCGCGGTCGCGCTCCTCGGGCAGGTCGACCTCGAGCCAGCCGTGGCCGCTGATGTCGCGGCAGGTGGGCGGCCGGTCGGTGGTCGCCAGGCGCGCCAGCACGCGCTCGACGTGGATGGCGCGCCCCTCCTCGGCGAGCGCGGCGTCGGCCGTCGCCCAGTAGCGCGCCCAGGCGGACGCCGGGATCTTCGTCATCCCCACGTAGCCCGCGTCCCACGTCTCGAGGGTCTTGGCGATGCGCCGCACGCGGCCGGCGCCGTCGCGCTCGACCTTCATGTCGTCGGCGCCCAGCGTCCGGTCGGTGTCGATGAAGGCCGTGACGTCCTCGGCCGGCTTGCCGACGAGCTCCGCGATCGCGGGGCGGTAGATGTGGTCGATGTTCATGACGAGCAGCTCGTCGCCCGACGCGAGGCGCGGGCGGGCCGTCATGAGCGAGACGAGGTTGCCGTCGCGGAAGGCCTCGTTGCGCACGAGCGTCACGGGCAGCGCCCGGCGCGCGATCTCGGCCTCGACGAGCTCGTAGCCGTAGCCGCCCACGACGACGACCTCGCCGGCGCCCGCGCGCCGCGCGAAGCGCACGGCGTACGCGAGCAACGGCTCGCCCCCCACGGCGATGAGCGCCTTGGGGATCTGCGCCGTCAGCGACCCGAGCCGACTGCCGAGCCCCGCCGCGAGCAGCACCGCCTGCATGGCGCCTTAAAACAGTTCAGGCAGCGACGAGAAGCGCCGGATCACCGGCACGCGCGGGAAGCGCAGCGTGAACCGCTCGGGCGAGAACGTCGTCGCCAGGCCCACGAAGGGGATGCCCTCGCGCTCGGCGATCTCGCCGTCGTGCAGCGAGTCGCCCACGAAGAGCATCTCCTGGCGGCCGACGCCGAACTTGCGCGCGCTCGCGTCGATGTGCGGCCGGCCCTTGGCGAGCCCGCCCCCGAAGCCGAGGACGAGGTCGAACGGGAAGCCGGCGTTGCGCGCGAAGGTCTCGACGTTGGTGACGCCGTTGTTCGACGACACGGCGATGTGCACGCCCATGTCGCGCATGCGGTCGAGCGCGCGCCGCGTCTCCTGCGGCATGCGGATGAGATCGCAGCGGGCGGGCTTGCGGCCCTCGAACAGGTCCGACGCCCCCTGGTTGCGCGGGTCGCCGGGGTAGATGTCCTCGAGCTGCTTGATGAAGGGGAGGCCGCAGGTCGCGAGGTAGAGCTCACGGGCCAGGATGCGCGGCGTGCCGTAGACCGACTCCATCACCTCCGTCGCGAGGTCCGCGAGGGTCGGCATGCTGTCGATCAGCGTCCCGTCGAGATCGCAGAGGAGCACGCGGGGCAGCGGCAGCGGACCATAGGCCCGCGCGGGGGCTACGGCCGGGGAGAAGCTCGGGGGCGCGACGACAGGACCGACTGACATGGAGAGTAAACAAGAGCAATGCCCGCGCCACTCGTCCGATGTCCCCAAGTGTTCGCAATCATTTGACGAACTAGGTGCTTAGGGGTGTGAGGTGTTAGCTTTTGAACAGCTCGCGCCGTTAGCTTTCCGACACCTGGGGCAATGTAGGTAACGGAATCCCTTACACGCCCACGACGAGCGCCTCAGGCGCCCACGACAATCAAGAACCGCCAGCTCTTCGCCTCGATGCCGTAGCCGGCGTCGACGCCGACGAGCGGCACGGCGACGGACCGCAGGAAGAAGCGCAGACCGCCGCCCACGTCGTTGTGGACGCTCTGGTTCCAGGAGAAGCCGTTGTAGCTGTTGTCCTGCGGGAAGTTGCGCATGTCGGGCGTCTGGCGCGTGCCCATGACGTAGTTCGTGTTGTTCGGGTCGTAGGGGTTCTCGCGGAACCAGATGGCCTGGACGTCGTAGAACCCGAGCGCCCGGAAGTCGAGCGAGCCGATCGAGAAGAGCGGGAAGTGGTACTCGACCTTGCCGCCGAGCTGGGTGTCGCCGCGGAACTGCTGCGTGAGGTAGCCGCGCAGGTTGGGGCCCCCGGCGGTGTTCTCCGCCCACAGCGGCAGGTTGTGCCCCGCCGTCGCGCCGATGAAGTAGACGAGGTTGTGCGACTTGAAGAACTTGATGCCGTGCTCCCAGCTCGCGCCCGCGCGCCAGTAGGTGAAGTCGCTCTTGAAGTCGGGGCTCGCGTAGTCGAGCGCCGCGCTGAGGGCCGTGCCGTGCATGACGGCGAACTCGCGCGCGCGGAAGTCGAACGTCAGCGACGCGCGGCCGATGCCGACCGTTCCGCCCTTCGTCGAGTCGACGGGCACGCGCACGCCGGTCGCCGGATCGAACGTCCCGTCGTAGTTGTACTGCTCGAGATGCCAGGCGACCTGCGTCTTCACGCGGCGCAGCCACGCGACGCCGACGGCGCCCTCGAACCCGTACGAGAAGAGGTGCGTCTCGCGCAGCTCGAGCGGATCGGAGAGGTACACCATGTTGGTGTCGTTCGTGTAGTTCTGATACTCGGGGATGACCTGCCGCTGGATGAGCCCCTGGACCTGCCAGTAGATCCAGCTGCCGAAGAACGCGGGATCGCGGTAGGCGAGCGTCGCGCCCGAGTCGATCGTCGCGAGCCGCCCGCCGATGGCGAGCTGCTTGCCGCGGCCAAAGAGGTTGCCGTGCACGAACAGCAGGCCGATCGACTTGTTGTTGGCCGACCACGACGCCGTCGGCACGGGCGCCCACGGGAACTTGTCCTTCACGGAGATGTTGACCCGCACGCCCTCGCCGTGCGGCTCCCACCACACGTTGACGTCGGAGAAGAGCCCCGTCGTGTTGAGGCGCTCGCGCACCTTGTCGAGCGTGTCGGACTCGAGGATGTCCCCGTGCGAGACGCCGGCGATGGAGCGCACCGTGGATTCTTCGGTGCGCTGGTTGTCCAGGACGCGGACGTCGACGATGGTCTCGCCGATGGCGAGGGCACGCGACGGCGCGACGACCAGTCCGACCACGACCACCAGGGCGAGCGCGAAGAGAGTCCGATAGGACCGGACGCCCGCCCTCAAGCTAAGCTCGGTCATGGGACAATGATATCGACGGGCGGGGCATTCGTAAATGTCCACTCTGCGCTCGGGTGTTCATGTGTGCGACGGACGTCACACCGTCCCCGTCGAGAACCAGCCTCCCTAAAGACATAGACCCTCCCTTCATAGACCCTCCTTTCGTGCGGAAAGCCTGGTAACGTTGCCCGGCCCATGGCGTCTTCCCACTCGCCCAACGGCGGCCGATACCACAACTGGGTCGCGGGGCGGCCAGCGCTCGTTCTCGTGCTCGCGCTCCTCGTGGGCGCCGCCGGCGCGTTCCTCGCCTCGAAGCTGAAGCTCAAGACCGCCTTCGCCGAGCTCCTGCCGAGCAACGACCCCGGCGTGGTCGCGCTCGCGCGCACGCAAGCCCGCATGGGCGATCTGTCGCTGCTGCTCATCGGCGTGCGCTCGCCCGACCACGAGGCGAACCTCCGCTACGCCGAGGAGCTGACCAAGCGGCTGCGCGAGATGCCGCCGACGGTCGTGCAGCTGGCGACGTACAACGTCCGCGACCTCAAGGCGTTCTTCGAGAAGAACAAGTGGCTCTACGTCTCGGAGGACGACCTCGAGTCGATCCGCGACCGCCTGCGCACCGAGATCTCCAAGCGCAAGAATCCGCTTTTCGTCTCTCTGGGCGACGACGAGCCGCTCGAGGACATGCAGAAGCGCATGGAGCACAACGACGGGCTCGACGAGCGCTTCCCGGGCGGCGTCTTCGAGAGCAACCACGGCGAGTACGTCTGGATCGCGGCCCTGCCGCCGGGCGGGCTCTTCGCCGAGAACGCCGGCGAGGGGCTCTTCAAGGCGGCGCACAAGCTGATCAAGGAGGTGCCGCCCGAGGGCTTCCACCCGCAGATGCGGGCCGAGGTCTCGGGGCCGATCGCCACCGCCATCGCGAGCCGCGAGGCCGTCGAGCGCGACATCCTGTGGGTCACGGTGACGTGCCTCATCGTCGTCGCGCTGTCGATCGGGCTCTACTTCCGGCGGCTGCGCTCGATCCCGCTCACGGGCGTGCCGGCCATGATCGGCGCCATGGTCGCCTTCGGTGTGGCCGACCTCGCGTTCGGCTACCTGAACTCGTCGACGGCGTTCCTCGGGTCGATCATCCTCGGCAACGGCATCAACTACGCGATCGTCGTCATGTCGCGCTACGAGGAGGAGCGCGCGCGCGGCGCGACCAGCGACGAGGCCTTGCGCGCCTCGATCGTCGGCACCTGGCGGGGCACGCTCGTGGCGTCGATCTGCGCGTCGGCGGCGTACGCGTCGCTCATGGTGACGAGCTTCCGCGGCTTCTACCAGTTCGGCGTCATGGGCGCCGTGGGGGCGATCTTCTGCTGGGCGGCGACCTACACGGCGCTGCCCGCCATGCTCGTGCTGCTCGATCGGCGCGACAAGGGGCGTGACGTGCGGGGGCGTGCACCGCTCGACCTCGGGGGCCTGGCGCGCTTCCTCGGCCGGCACGGCGCCGCCGTCTCGGTCGTCGTCACGGTCCTGGCCGTGACCTCGCTGTACGGGCTCACGCACTTCCTCGAGGATCCGTTCGAGTACGACTTCCGCAAGCTCAACGCCAAGCTCAACACGACGGACGAGGCGAAGGAGTTCGGCAAGAGCTTCGACAAGCTCTTCGGCCGCTGGCCCTCGCCCACGATCGTGCTCGCCGACTCGGTCGACGAGGTCGAGCCCATCAAGAACACGATCCGCGCGCAGGACTTCGCGCAGGCGGCCAAGCGGCCCGACCCCAAGGCGCCGGGCGCCCAGGTCATCGGCCAGATCGTGACGATCTACGACCTGCTGCCGGGGCCGCCGGACGTGCAGGAGCGCAAGCTCGCCCTCATCAAGGACATCGACAAGCTCAAGCACGACAAGTCGCTGTCGCTGCTCAACGACGACGAGAAGAAGAAGCTCGACAAGATCAACCCGCCGAGCGACCTGCGCGAGCTCAAGCCGCTCGACCTCCCGGCCATCGCGCGGCGGCCCTTCACCGAGGTCGACGGCACCGTCGGGCGCGTCGTGCTCGTCTACCCGCCCGAGAAGGGGCTGTCGGTGTGGAGCGGCCGAGACCTCCTCCGCATCGCCTCGGTGCTGCAGTTCCTGCACCTGCCCAGCGGCAAGACCGTCGAGACCTCGGGCTCCGCCGTCGTGTTCGGCGCGATGATCCAGTCGGTGCTCCACGACGGCCCCATCGCGACGACCGTCTCGCTCCTCGCCGTGCTCGTGCTCGTGCTGGCGATGATCCGCCCCATGCGCGCCGCGCTCGTCGCCGTGGGCATCCTTCTCCTCGGCGTGATGCTCATGGTGGGCGGCGCGGGCTGGGCGCGCGTCCACGTCACGTTCCTCAACTTCATCGCCTTGCCCATCACGTTCGGCATCGGCGCCGAGTACGTGCTGAACGTCGTGACCCGCTACCGCGAGGAGCGGGACATCCTGCGCTCCGTCGTGTCGACGGGCGCAGCCGTGGCGCTGTGCTCGTGGACGACGATCGTCGGCTACGGCTCGCTGCTGGCGGCGCGCAACCAGGCGCTGCAAGGCTTCGGCGCCATGGCGATCCTGGGCGAGGTCTCGTGCCTGTCGGCGGCCATCGTCGCCCTGCCCGCCTTCGTCGTCTGGAGCCAGCGCCGGCGCTCGACGAACGGCGCCTCGGGGCTCGCTCAGCCGGCGCCCGACGTGCTCGGCGAGACGCCCGTCGAGCCGAGCTCGCTCAGCGCCCCAAGCGCCAGCGAATGACCCCCGAGGTCATGAGGATCAGCACGATCCCGAAGACGAAGTGGATGATGCCGAAGACCAGGTGATTGCGGCGCAGCTTCGCCTTCGCGGGGGTCTCCTCGGTGAGCTCGCGGTCCGGGCGGCGGCGGCC